>Ga0265330_10000255_pt1 | contig 39727 bp, 59 predicted proteins | sample 41919metaG_FD_202083 | JGI IMG/M metagenome (GOLD analysis project Ga0265330, IMG submission 202083) | Rhizosphere microbial communities from Carex aquatilis grown in University of Washington, Seatle, WA, United States - 4-19-19 metaG | ecosystem: Host-associated > Plants > Roots > Rhizosphere...
GGAGCTCTACAAAGCCGATCTCTCGGGAACTAGCAGCGACGCCGAGGAAGTGTTCGCCTTCCAGCTCAAAGCCGCCGGCATCGGGTTCGAGCGACAGTATCCCTGGCCGCTAGTCCTGAAAGAGGCCGGCCGCCCATTCCCCACGAGCCCAACAGGCAAGCTGCGCCGATGGACCGCTGACTTCTACGTTGGGCGTAACCTCCTGGTAGAGATAGACGGCCAGGTATGGCACAAAGGCGGCCACACATCCGGTCAAGGCTATACCGACGACCGCGAGAAGGACGCTGAGGCCCTATGCGCCGGCCTCAGAACGTTGCGCGTCGTTCCATCGCAGGTAGACTCAGGCATGGCGCTAATCTGGTTGGAGCGTGCGTTGCGGGGTGTAGAGTAGCGCCATGGCTGCACGCAAGCCTCACGAGGCCACCTCCCGAGCAACAGAGGGAGAGCGTGCGGCCATCTATTCGCCCGAGTGGCACGAAGCCCGAGCCGCCGACCTAGAGGCAGGCAACACGGACGGGCTGACAATCATGGAAGGCGCCCGCATCATTGCGATGCATCGCATGGCGGCTAGAGCAATCAAGGGAGAGAACCGATGAAGTCCGAGATGGCAGCCTGGCAGGCGCTAGGCGTGGTATTCGTTCTGGCATGGGGCCTGATCCTCAGCGCAGTCGGCGCGATCCTGCTCATTCGTTGGGCGTTGACGGTGGCGCTGTGAGCGGCCCATTCCCAGCTACCAAAGAACCCATCTTCTGTACTCGGTGCGGTCAGAAGCTCGTCAAGAGCGTGACAGCCGCCGACGTGCGGTTCGACGCCTTTACCGGCGAACGTTCAGGCAAGGAGCGGCCGACCCTCGTCTGCGGGATAGGCGGCATTGGGCACGACCGTTGGACGCAGCAAACTGGCGGCGGCTGGCGCGCTCAGTCATGACCGCCAAGCATCACGCCCCACATCCCAAACGCCGCCAGAAGCCCGACGACCTAGAGAAGCGAGTACGCCGTATCGAGCGCAACTACATGCGAGAGATCGTCAAGACCGCGACTCATATCGCCCGGCATGAGGCGAACAGGGCTATCCGAGAGCATGAGGACGCCTACGCGCACCGCGAACCTCAGCGCCCCCACGCCGACTACAAGGCCGGCGATACGGTTTCCTGGCTGGGCGTTCCGGGCGCCACCTCGTACAACATCTACGGCAAGACACCCACTGAGGTACTAGAGGACGTTGCCTCCAAGGCTCCACCCGTCACAAAGCTGGACGGAGCCGTTGCGCAGGTAGTTTCGGGGCGTACAATTCACCCAGGCAAATCCTCCAAACCTGAGGGGCCACGAGCCCAAAAGGAGACGTAAATGGCGACTCTCATCACAACCGCCGTATCGGCCGGCGAGGGCTTCATCAAAGTGGACGCAGCCTCGACAAAGGCGCAGCCGTTCCCGATCACGATCGACGCCGAGGTTCTGTCGGTTGTCAGCGGCGGCCCCACAACCTATTGGCAGGTTCTCCGCGGCCAGAACGGCACGAGCCCCTCCGCGCACGCTGCCAACGCCACCGTCACCGAAAACGTGATTGCCATCGAGTCGGCTGCCTCGGGCTACTCCAGCTCCACCGCTCCCGCCACTCTGCCGACTAACGGTGTCGGGCTCGGGCTGTGGGCCAGCGCCAAGGCATCTGGCGACCATCGAACGTTCTACTCCCGCTTGTACTTCGCGCTTGCGGCCGCTTCCGGCGAGGCGATCCGCGCATTCGGGACGGTCCTGACGGGCATCACCGCCGCCGTGGGCGGAACGGTCAACGGCCTGCACTCCACGCTCTCCATCCAGGGCACCGGCCAGGTCAGCGGCGCTGGCAACGCGATCCGCGCCACCCTGGCGATGGACGCCAGTGCCAACCCCGGCGGAACACTCGCGGTCATCCGCGCAGATACCGACTTCGGCGCCTCGGCCACCGTTCCGGCTCGTGCGGCGTTCATCGCCACAGACAACCTCGGAACCCCGAAGCTCGACTATCTCCTGAACATCACCAACGCCAGCTCGACGATGATCGCCAACGCCGGAACTGGCGCCAACTCGGCAGGCGTCGTAACTGGTGGCGTTGCCGCTAAGGTCGTCAAGGTCACCGTAGCCGGCGTGGACTACTGGATGCCGCTGTTCTCGTCCAACTCCTAGTCCAATCCCCCATTGGCGGCCGGCTCTACTCCTCAGTCGGCCGCCACACTCACAAGGGAGAAACTAATGGCAAACGCACGTTGTCCCGGTTGCGGCATGATGGCCGCTGATCCACTCGGTCACCTCGCACACGGCATGGCACAGGCCACACCTGAACCCACGTTCGCGGGCAAGTCGCTGGATCAGGTCGTCAAGGAAGCGATGCGCGAACCCGACCTCGAACAGGAAGCCGAAGGCGTCGAGGAAGTGGGCGCGCCTGCTCCGAAGATCGCCCGGGCCCGCTTCACGAAGGTAAAGGGCTCGCGACCGCGCAAGGCATGAGCCGCGTATACATCGGAAGGCGTGATAGCGCCGACCCCATCAAGACGCAGCGTGCCGTCCGAGAAGCGATCACCGACTGGCAAGTGCTGGTCATCAAGAACGCTCTCGGACAGAAGTTCAAGGCGACCATGCAAGTGAGCCTACGTCGTCCCCGATGGATGCCGAAGTGGCTCTATAGCCGACTCATGGCGAGCGTGCTGTTAGACAACCGTCTGGAGCAGAAGCGATGAGAGACAATCGTCCAACGTTTAGGCGGCGCACTGTGGGAGTCCCCACCGATGCGCCCACTTGCCTAGCGTGCGGGCGCACCTTTCGGAACGTTGGACTCCATGCCTTTCTGGCCCATGCTCTGACAGCAGATCAGTACCGCAAATCGTATGGGCTGGCGCGCCAGCATTCGCTCGTCTGCCTCGATACTGCGGCTAAGCATCGAGATGCGGCCATGAGAGAGGGACATCCAGGGACGGCAAGATTGCGTGAGCTCGCAGGCAACAAGGTGCACCGAGACCGAGCTGGCCAGCGCGGCGCTGCGGTAATGCGCGAGGGGCTAAGGCCCGAGTCACTCTTGACATGGGGAGCCACTCATCCGGGCAAGCGGCAATCAGAGATGCAGCGCCAGAACAACTCAGCAGCCCGTAAGGCTGAGTGGGCAAGACTGACGCCGGAGCAAAGATCGTCCCGACTTGAGCGTATGCAGTCCAATAACCCAAGGGTCAGAGGGGCATGAGCATGCGTCCCTGCCTAGGATGTAACGAGCGGCCACAGTGCCACGCCCTCATCCACGTACCGCGTACCCGCTGCGCCACATGCCAGCGGTTCTACGACGCCTACACAGGCAGGGACCACGCCGGCGCCTCATCCACTCAGAGAGGCTATGGCAGAGAGCACCAGGAGGAACGGGCTAGCTGGGCACAGGACGTAGCAGGAGGCACGGTAGCGTGCGCTAGGTGTGGTATGCGCATAGGTGCCAGTGAAGCGTGGGACCTCGGTCACAGTGACGACCGGACGCGCTGGAGTGGACCGGAGCATCGTCGGTGCAATCGTGCTGCGGGGTTGAGGGCGGGACAGATGAGGGCGACGGCATGAAGGCGACGTTCGTTTGCGAGGGTTGCCAGACCGAGTGCGAGCGACTGGGTAAGAGGGGGCGGCTGCCTCGGTTCTGTTCGGCCTGTCGCCCCAAGAGTTATGGTCAACCCTACCGAAACCGAACCAAGGAGTGGGCAGAGTACAACGCCCTACATCGCGAGGAACGCCGGTCATGGGCGCGCGAATGGCGCAAGGCTCACCCCGACGAGCGGAACGAACGCACTAAGGCATACAGGGCAACCAGGCCAGAGACAGTGCGCGCATGGGGGAGAGCACAGCACCTGAAGATGCACGGGCTAACCGAGAGGGTAGTGGCTGAACTCTACCTCGCCCAGGGCGGTGAGTGCGCTATCTGCCACGAGCCGCTGCCCTTGGAGAAGATGGTCATAGACCACGACCACCAGACGCAGGAGCGCAGAGGGTTGCTGTGTAGTGCGTGCAACCACTGGCTGTTCGCAGTGGAGAGGCGAGACGAGTGGGTGACCAGTGCGGGTGAGTACCTAGCGTCTCCACCGCTACGGCTACTAATGGTAAGGGGGGGGCTCAACAATAGGGAACGGCTGCAAGCGCAGACCGTGACGCCCGCTAGTTTGGAGTCTGTACAACCCCCCACATTTGAGAGGGGCGGTTGATGGCCTCGTCGATCCCGAAGCGTCCCGATCAGAAGGTCCGCCGCAATCGCGTTCCGAACGCCGCCACTCTCGAAGCATCGCCGGCACAGCGCGTGGAATTGCCGCAGCGATGGTCAACCATCAAGTGCGTGGCGATGGTGGACTCTAAGACCGGGTGCCCGCTGGCCGGCGCCGCGCACGACCTTGAACACTTCGCCGAGTCGGAGATTGAGCCGCACGACTTCGAGCCTGCCGAAGGCAAGTGGCACCCCATGACGCTTTCGTGGTGGAAGACGATATGGGCATCGCCGATGGCAGACGAATGGGTCGATGCCGACGTTCCTTCCCTGATCGGCATAGCCGCCCTGATTGAGATGTTCTGGACGGCTCCGGACGCCCGCCTCTTGGCCGAGATCCGAATGCAGCAGCGCGAGTACGGGCTATCTCCATTGTCGCGTCGGCAGTTGCAGTGGGAGATCAAACGCGCAGAAGGCACAACGCCCGCCGCTCCCACCGGTCCGCGGCGCTCGTCACGGTCCACGCTCGCGGTGTTGTCCGGCGGCAAGGGATGAGCGAACGAACCTGTGACGGCCGATGCTGCGCCGTGTTCCCTCTGTCCTGGGAAGTGGCCGGCCCGGATGGCATCGCCAGCTGGTATGACCCCGAAGGTGGGCACGACTCATGGGATGGCAAGGTGGAACGATGGTTCATCGCCGACATGCTCATTCCGCTCAATCTCGCCGAGGCGGTGGAGCGGTGGGCTTCTCTGGGATTGGGTGACATCCCGCGATGGATTGAGTACAGCCCGCAACCGCTCTATACCTGCCGACATTGGGATACCGAGACGCGATTGTGCGGAGCGTACGATCAGCGACCGTCGCTCTGTCGAAACTACCCATACGCGGCGCAGCCCTGCTCCCACGAAGGTTGCACCTACCGCAAAGGTATCGACTTCCTGATTGAGGCGGCCCGCGAGGAGTGGGCTGCCTTGTGAGCGTCCTAGTCGTTCCGCCGCTCCCCGATAAGGAACCGTGGCCATCGCTCGGTCCGGATGTGTGCGACTGGCAGGAAGCCAACCTCGCCTTCGGCCCCGGTGACCTGTTGGGCCAGCCATACCGGGTGGACGACGAAGACCGCGCGCTGCTCGAGCGGATGTATCAGGTTCACCAACCCGACCATACCGGGAAGTGCCGCATCGAGTCTGGGCGATGCCGGACAGTCCAGAACGCCCGCTGCGGCCGAAGGCGTTTCGATACCGTCGTGGTGATGACCCGCAAGGGCACCAAGAAGTCCGAACGTCTCGCGTCGGTAGCGGCGGCAGAGTTAGGGGCCGATGCGCCCGTGCGGTGCGACGGGTTCCGGCGCGAGGGCCGGCTGTGGATACCGATAGGCCGGCCAGTTGTGTCGCCGTACGTCTTCCTGTTCGCGTTCGCGAAAGAGCAGGCCGAAGACACGAGCTGGGACGCCATGCGTCAGATGATCCTGCTCGGTCCGGGGCATGAGAAGTTCGACGTGTGGGAGGAACGGATACTGCGCAAGGGCGGCGACGGCGAGGCCAAAGCCCTCGCATCCGCGCCGGACTCCCGCGACGGCGGCCGGACGACGTTCCAGGGGAAAGAGGAGACTCACCGCTGGACGCTCCCCCGCCACAAGGAAGCCGATCAGACAACCCGCGGCAACCTCTCGAAGCGACCGATCGCCGAGCCGTGGGAGATGCAGGCCACCACCGCCTACGCCCCGGGCGAGGGTTCGGTAGTCGAGGAGCTCCATGACGCCGCCCGCAAGCTGACCGGCGAGGCCGCGCAGAAGTCCCGCATGTTCTTCTTCTACCGCTGGGCCGACACGCGCATCGAGATCCACAACGAGGATGGCTCGTTCAACGACGCGAAGCTCGAAGCCGCGATCATCGACGCCTCCGGGCCGACTACCGCCGCATGGTCCGATCCCGCCGGTATCGCGTCGTTGCAGTTCAAGGCCCCCGGCGCCGACCCCGACTATGCGGAACGAGTCTGGCTCAACCGCCTCATTCGCAGGACTCAGGTCGCGTTCGACGCGGAGGCGTGGAAGCGAGCGGTCCGGGAGTACGTCATCCCGAAGGGCGCCGCGGTCGTGCTCTCGTTCGACGGCTCGCGCGGATCGGATGATCCCACCTACCCGCCGGACCATACCGGGCTCGTGGTGACTGAGATCGCGTCCGGCTGGCAGGACTTGCTCGGAGGTTGGGACCCGGCCAATTATCCGGGCCGGCGCATCCCGCGCGATCTTGTGGCGATCGCCGTTGACGACGCGTTCACTCAATTTGCCGTCAACCGCATGTACGCCGACCCGCCCGGATGGGACCCCGAGATCGCAGAGTGGCAAGCGAAGTACGGCGAGGAGAAGGTGATCGGGTGGTTCACCTGGCGCGAGCGGCCGATCAGCTTTGCGTGCGGCAACTACGCGCAAGCCATCGCGTCCGGCGAAGCGACGCACTCAGGGAACGAAGACTTCGCCGCTCACATCGGCCACGCCCACAAGCGGCCGGTCAACGTCCGCGACTCAGACGGCAATCGGCTCTGGACGATCCAAAAGGAGCGCCCGCATTCGCCTCTGAAAATCGACTACGCCATGTGCGGCGTGCTCGGATGGGAAGCTCGGACCGATGCGCTCGCGGCTGGGGCCATGAACGTTGCAACGGAGCCTAGCATTTTGGGATTGCTTCGTGGTATGGTTGACCCGCGCCAAACTGTCACAGTGGCCTCTGCGCAAGATCAGGCAGACCATCGTCGTCTACCGCTTGCGCACGAGGTGCTCAGATGAACCGACGAGCAAGGCGAGCCCAGTTGCAAAAGGCTCTGCCGGCCGTCTCGCAGTCGGACGTTTCCTCCCTCGCCAACGTACTCGGCGGCGGCATGTCCGTCACCTCTTCGCTGGGCCCTGGCGTCCCGGTCGGACCCGCCCATTCCGAAGAGCAGCACCCGCGCTGGTGGGACTACATCCCCGGTCAGAACGTCACGATCACACCGCGGTATGGCGAGGCGTATCCGTTCGAGACTCTCTACGGGCTCGCGGACTCGTGGGACGTTGCGGGTATCGCGATCGGGAAGCGCATCGAGGAGTTCATCAAAATCGAGCCCTCGGTCATCCCGCGTCCCATTCCGGGCCAGACGCAGAAGCAAGCGCAGTTCCGCGCCGACTCGTTGCGCGACCAAATCTCCGATGCGCTCGGCTTCTTTGAGACGCCCGATCAGCAGAACATCTACCCCGCCTGGCTGACGAAGTACCTGAACGATCTATTCAAGGGCGACTGTGGAACGCTCTACCTCCGAGGCAACATGAGCGGCGGACTGGCAGCGGTGGAGGTTCCCGACGGCACGTCGTTCAAGCCGATCATTGACCTATGGGGCCGGATCGCTCAGGTCCCCGCGGGTACAGCGCGGCATCAACACATCTGGACGCAGGACAAGGCGATGCAGGGCATGGGCATCGCGAGCGGTATGGCGTGCGCCGTCTGCAACTCCGCTCCGGCCTACGCTCAGGTCATCAAGGGCATGAACTGGCAGTGGTTTGGGAGCGATGAGATCATCTACCAGCCGCGCACCCCGCGGGCCAAGGGGCCGTATGGGCATCCGCCGGCCGAGTGGATCATGCTCTCCATCAACAGGGCCCTTCGGCGGCAGTCGTTGGACCTCGCGTGGTACACCGAAGGCAGCCTCCCGGCGATGTTCCTGCGCATCCCCGAGACGTGGACGGTGGAGCAGGGGCAGCAGTTCGTCGGCGTGGCGAACAAGCTCCTGGAGGGCAACGACGCCGAGCGCGTCAAGATTGTCCCGATCCCCGGCGGCCCGAACTCCGGTATCGACCGCATCATGCAGGAGCCGAAGTCTGAGGTCGAGGAGTACCTGTTGCACATCGGCTGCGCTGCCTACGCAGTAAGTCCGATGGAGATCGGCTTCATTCGCTCATCCGGTGGCGCGGGACTCGGCGGCAAGGGCGTGGCCGAAGAGCAGACCGACGCCGGCCGGTTGCGGCAGATCAGCCTCGCGTCGCACATCAAGCGCATCTACAACCGCATCCTCGCGGCCGGCTGGTCGTCCGACCTCATCGCCTACTTCCCCTCGCTGGTGGAGCCGAAAGACCGAAAGATCGAGTCCGAGACGCTGCACAACTATTGGATGATGGGTGCCGTTTCAACCGACTGGATCGCCGTCAACATCTTGGAGACGGAGCCCCCGGGACTCGGGCCGACCGTCGTCACAGCATCCGGTCAAGTGGTGCCCGTCTCGCAGATCGGCGCATCTGAGCTCGGCGCGCCGGAGCCCGACACGATGGCCCCGACGCCCTCTGCCCTTCCGGGCGTGAACACCGAGACGACGATTGGCAAGGCACTGGGCGGCGGTAGGCTGGACTTCCACGGCGACCTCGCGAAGATCGTTCATCGCTACCTGCTGCGCTCGTATCCCGAGAAGGATGTCGAGTGGGCGCTCGACCCCGCGATCGAGTGGGAGTACGACCCGGACGTGAAGCTCGACGATATCGCTCTGACCCGCCGGCCGGGGAGCATGAACGATGGCAAGGTGGACACGCTCACGGAGTCAATCAAGAATGGCGCTTCCGTCGATCCGATCGTCCTGGCTGACTTCGGCGAACCAAAGCTACGTGTGGCCGACGGCAACCATCGGACCGCGAGCATCGAGGATGCCGGCAAGGATGCTGTACCGGCTTTCATCGGGCACAACGTCCCGGCGAAGTATCAGTCCCTCATCGCCGGGCAGATGCAGAAGGACTCCACCTCCGTCAACGCGAAAGAGGATCTGCGCAAGTGGCGCCAGAAGGCCATCCGCGCGCTGAAGGCCGGCCAGTCGGCGGCGGTGACGTTCCGCTCCGATGCCATCGACCCCTCGACTGTCGCGATCGTCACCAAGGCGCTCTCCACCGCTCGAACCGTTGACGACGTGTGGGCGCTGTTCGGAGGTTCCAATGCCTGAGCCGCAACGCTACGTGCTGGGCATCGCTCACCAGGCCGGCCCCGATCCGAAAATCCGCACGGCTGCTGACGGCGCGCGCGATTGGTTCAGCCCGGTGGAGCTGGAGAAGGCCGCGTGGAACTTCCTGAAAGCCACTCCGACCGTGGGCCTGTTCCACGCCGACGATACCGAAGGCTCGGCACAGATCGTCGAGTCCTACATCTACCGCGGCCCCGATTGGGACACCGGCGACGTGATCGTGAAGTCCGGTGACTGGCTCGTGGGGGCCATCCTGAACGAGCAAGCCTGGCGACTCTATCAAGCTGGATACGTTGACGGTTGGTCCGTCCAGGGTTCGGCCGTCCGATTGGAGAACAAATGAACAAGCAAGCGCCCCTCACCGAACTCGTGGACGCGGACATCCGGCGCATCGATGCCGTCAAGGGTCCGGCCAATGGAAACCGTTTCCTGATCGCCAAGGCCGAGGCGCCGAACATGGTTTCGGATGAGGCCGTGCGGGCGCTGGTGGATGCCGGCGACGTGTACATCGGGGACATCGAGAAGTCGGAAGACACGGAGGCGCCCGTAGCGCCAGTCAAGAAGGCAAAGGAGCCGCGCATGGCAACCAAGACCGCTCCGGCGGAAAAGACCCCGGCCGCAGTGGTCGGGGATGTCAAGAAGGCGAAGGCCGTTCTGAAGCAGGCCGCCAAGGATCGCAAGACCGCCCGCCTCGTCAAGCAGGCGAAGCGCATCGAGAAGAAGGCGCTACTCGCGCAGGTCAACGCGCTGAACCTCACCAAAGGCACGCTCGGCAGTCTGAGCGATGCGCACGCCGCGCTGCTCGACGCGCTGAAGAACGAGGCCGGCAAGGACGACACGTCCACGGCGACCATGCTCCAAGGGTTCGCCGACAAACTGGCGAAGCTCATGAGCGCCCACGCCGCCAGCGGCGGAGACGGCGATGAAGCGCCGGAAGACGGCATGGAGCCGGAAGACGAGCCGGACGGCGACGAAGCCGCGCCAATCGAAAAGAAGCTGAACGTCAAGAAGGCGCGCCAGATCGCCAAGGCTGCAAAGCTCGCGAAGCAAACCGCCCGCGATCAGATCAAGACGGCGAAGGCTCGCCACACTCTTGCCAAGATCGGGCGCCGAAACAACGCGAGCGATCAGGCACACGTCGATGCGATCGACGAACACGCCGCCGCTCTCGGAGCCTCCGCACATCAAACGGCAAAGCCTGTGATCGCGAAGGCTTCAGCGGAGTACAATCCGACCATAGATCAGATCCAGCAGATCGCAGGCCCTATCTCGGAAGACATTCGCAAGGCGATCCAGGGGGACTTGGCTCAGATTAGTGAGCAGGTCTCGAAGATCGCGAAGACTGCCCTCCCAGGTGGCCCGCGGGTCGTGATGGATCGTGATGGCTCCGTCCTCGCTGCCGGCGAAGGCCAGCAGGGAATGGGCGTCGAACAGGCCGCGCTCATGAAGGCTGCGGAACACTTCCAGCAGGGCTCCATCGAGCGAGACAAGATCGAAAAGAAGGCAGCCGCCCTTGCCATCAAGGACTTGATGACTGCGGCGCAGTAACCGTCCAACACCCGCCCTATAGGAATGCGGTTGCCATAGGGGTCGGGTCCTCCCTACCGCGGGAGACTTTCAATGCCTCGTTTCGCAGGTGGGCTCGGTGACGTAAGTGCCGAGTCCCTGGCCGCTGTCCGAGCGGCTATGGTCAACCCGCGTGGCGTCCAGGGTGATCCCGAAGTGATCGCCAAGGCCACCACTCAGGGTTGGTCTGTCGGCACCGGAGCCGTCGGTCTTCTGTTGGAGCCGCGACTCATCAACCTCTTCCCCGTCCTCTCTCCGCTGCGCAACTGGATGAGCCGCCACAAGGCTCCGAACGGCGCGTCGGCGGTTCAGTGGCGTGCGATCACCGGCATCAACGTCGCCAGCCTTCGGCCGGGCGTCGCTGACCGGGCCCGCAACGCCGTCGTCTCTTCGGCCGAGCGCGACCGAACGCAGACGTTCAAGAGCTTTGGCTACGATGACTTCGTGACGTTCGACGCGCAGGACACTGCCGCCGGGTATTACGACCTCCGCGCTGAGGCTTCGGCCAACCTGCTCGCGGCCGTCATGGCAACGGGCGAAGAGCCGCTCATCCTCGGCGGCAACATCACCGCTCTCGGCCGGCCGGCGTTCGTGGATGGCAACATCACCGACGCCATCGCCGCTGCCGTGGTCGGTCCGTTCACCGCCACCAACCAGTACGACTTCGCCGTTACGGCCCTGACGCAGTTCGGCTATCAGGCCGGCGCGGCAGGCCACGTGACTGGCGACGCTCTCGATGAGACTCAGGCGCAGACCGTGGTCGCCACTCACACGATGGCCGGCACCAAGACTGCCCCGACTCTCACCTGGGCGGCTGTCCGCGGCGCCGTGGCGTACAACGTGTACGTCGCTGCGACTCACGGCGGCGTGCTGTACTACGCCGCCACTGTCACCGCCACCAAGGTCACCCTCGTGACCGCGGCCGGCCTCGTGACGTTCCAGGCCACCCCGGCCACCTACACCGCGGCCCTGTACGGAACCCCGACGCTCCTGGCCGCTCTGCCGGCCGCTCCGGCTGGCGTTCCGAACACTGCGGACCAGACTGCCGACGCTCTCGCGTTCGATGGCCTGATCCCGCAGCTCGAACTGCCGGCAGCGGCCGCCTCCCCCTATTGGGATGCGACCGTTCAGTACAACGGCGGCGGGTACATGTTCGACATGGCCGGCCAGCAGTACACGAGCGATGGCGGCAACGGCATCGTTCAGCTGGACGTGGCGCTGAAGTCCCTGTGGGATACCTCCCGCATCGGCCCCACGCGCATCTACGTCAACTCGCAGGAAGCCCAGGACTGGGGCCGTCTGATCGTTCAGGCCGGCGCTGGTGTGGGCTCCTACCGCATCACTCAGGCTGTGAACGCAGACGGTTCGGTCACTGGCGGCATCGTCGCCAGCTCGTACCGCAACAAGTTCACCAGCCCTCAGAACATCCCGATCGAGATCCATCCGTATCTCGCCCCCGGAACCGTTCTGATCCTGTCCGAGCGGCTGCCGTTCCCGCGTGCGAACGTGGCGAACGTCTTCGAGCTGGAAGTGCTGCGCGAGTACACGCAGTACGACTGGGCTCAGGTTCAGCGGTCCTGGGACTTCGGCATCTACGCCCGCGAATGCCTGAAGGTTTACTTCCCGGCTGGCTGCGGCGTGATCGTTGGCAATAGCCACCTGTAAACCCTGACCCTCGTGGGGGAGCCGCGCTCCCTTCGGCTCCCCCACACCCTCGAAAGGCAAGCAAGATGCCCGGAACCAACGCAGCGTCACCCACGGGGACGGGGCTGGTGCAGCTCGGCACGATGTATCCGGGCGGCGCTTTCCAGATCGTCTCCAACTCCATCGCCAACCCGACCGTCGTCACGACTCTCGCCCCGCATGGGCTGACGACCGGCGACGTGATCTTCTGGACTTCCTCTACCACGTCTAGCCCGGCGCTGACCGCGACCCCGCGCAACGTCGTGACGGTCCTCTCTGCCACTACATTCTCTGTCCCGATCAACGTTACCGTCGCCGGCACCGCGGGCGCCTACCACCTCGCCGTGACCTCCATCCCGGTCACTGCCGCAGGCGTTCCCGCAACGGTCAACTTCGGCTCGATGCACGGCCTTCGGATTGGTGACACGTTCACCCCCGTCGCCACTGGTGCGGTCGCGGCCGTCGGTGGGGCGATGGATGCGGCGCTCACCGTGACCGCGGTCCCAACGCCGACCTCCGTGGTCGTGGGCGCGTTCACGAACGTGACGACTCCGGGCAGCGCTACGGCCGGCCACAGTTCCAAGACGACGTACAACTCGGACACCTGGGACAACAAGGGGATCTCGTATCAGGGCGTGGGCCTCGTCATCACCGGAGTACAGAACACCGGCACCCCGTCCACGAAGTGCGACATCCAGGTAAGCCTCGATAACGTCAACTGGTTCAACGCCCCGTACGCGGTCATCACTGCCCCGCAGACCCTCGCAGTCGCGCAGCTCACTGTCACCGCGGCATCGTCCATCAACTACAAGATCGCCTCACCCGGAGAAGTGAACTACTTCCCGTACGAATACCTCCGGCTGCACTTCTCGACGAGCGCCGACATTCTCGTTTCGGCCACCTTGACCGTCCTGCCAAGGGGATGACGTGACGCAGTTCTGCTACGCCCTGGAAGTGAAGAAGCTCCTAACCGGAGATAACCCCACTATGTCCAGCGCGCAGGACAACGTTATCATCAACGAGATCGCCGACGTGACCGATCAGTTCCAGCAGGAAATCCGAACGATGCGCGGCGAGGGCGAAGGCTGGACGCTGCTCGCCTGGCGGACGTATGGGACGCAGCTCATCAGCATCTCGGGCTCGGTAATCAGTGGGACGTTTACGCTGACGTTCAACGCCACCACTTCTGGCGCGCTCACCCCCACCTCGACGGCTGCGAATGTCCAGGCCGCGACCGATGCGATCTGCGGCGCGGGTAATACCGTCGTGACCGGTGCACCGGGTGGACCGTGGACGGTGACGTTTGCGGGGGCCCTCACGGGCGATCAGCCGACCATCGTGGCGACCGATACATTCCTCGGGCCGCAGGGCGCGTCGTCTACGTCGCAGGTGCTGGTGGAGGAGCTTATCACGGGCTCAGCCGCAGGTGTGACGAACCGCTACACCGGCCGCGATAGCAGCCTGCTCATCGTCGACGACTTCCAGTCGGTTGAGTCCGTGCAGCTCATCCATCCTGATGGAACGCTCATCCGCGTGCTGACGCTCGGCACCGATTACCTGCTCTATCCCATGAACTCCCTGCCGATCGTTGGGCTGACGCGGATCTGCGGGCGCTGGGACGATACGCCGGGCGGGGTGTCAGTCACTGGTAATCCGGGCTACTGCCAGACCGTCCCCGGCAACATTCATAAAGCCTGCATCGAGGAAGTCATCCGAGGTATTCGTGGCGGCTCAGCAGGCGTTGACGACCGTCTCGGTACTGAGCCGTTCGCGCAGCAGACCGTCACGCGAGCATTCCTCGCGTCCACCAATCGCACCCTGTACCGCTACCGTTTCGGCGGCGGAATGATGAGGGGCTGACGATGGCCGGTAGCAACGTCATCCGCTTCAGCGACTACTCGGCGCTTGTGGCTATGCAAGTGCAGGGCGTGATGCTGCCCAACAGTGAGATCGTCGGCGTGCGTTCAGCCTATGGCACGGGAACCGGAGGCTACACGGACGCGCTGCGCATCGGCCAGCCGTTCCAGCCGCGCCCCGAAAAGCCCATCGAACCGTTCAGCCACTACTCGGGGATGCCCGAAGGTCAGCACGAACCGCTGACGCAGGATGGAGCGTTCGCGCGCAAGTGGGTTCTACCGATGCAGTTCTTCACCTCGCGGGGCAGCGTGTCGGCCGCCGAGCAATCCCTGATGTCGTTCTACGAGCCGTACCTGCTCGCGTTCGAGGCGGACTTGCGTCTCGGCGGATTGTGCGATCTGGCCTACATCTCATCTCAGCGCGTGACCTCGCAGGAGGAAACGGACTGGCCGTCGCTCTACATGGAGCTAACGATCCTGGAGACGGCGATATGAGCACCGAGGTTACCTTCGACCTCGAAGGCGTCGAGAAGGTCGTCGCGAAGCTTGACGGCATGACGACCCCGGCGCGCATCCGAAAGGTCGCGCTAAAGGCTCTGGAGCCTGGCGCCAGGATCATCCGAGACGCCATCAGGATCGAGGCGCCGGTTGCGGAGAAGAACACGGTTGGCAAGTACGCCCATCCGAAGGGAGCGCTCAAACGCGGCGTGCGCTACAAGGCGTCCCGAACGAAGAACGTCGAATACTGGGGCGGAACCCCTGCCGTCGCCGCGTACGTCATCGGGCCTTTCGGCAAGGGCACCGCGGAACGTCATCTCGTCACGGCGGGCCACACGATCACCGGGCACGCGCCCAACAAGACGCGGGGCGGTCGAACCAAGCCGAACCCTTTCGTAGACCGCGGGCGCGCCAGGAGTCAAGGCGCTGCGATGTCCGCCATCGAAAGCACGGCGCACGAAGCACTGGAGATTATCGCGAATGGCTAGGGACGACGATATGAACGAAGACGAACAAGTGCCCACTACCGAGCCTATCGCCCCGCAGGAGCCGTCTGAGGCTGTCGTGGTGGAGTTTGACGGGCTGCCCGGCACGATCACGCCGGCCGATCCCTTCGCCGGGTTCCTCCAGGACAACGCCACCATCCGAGTCGGGACGTGGGCAGGCTTCCCGAACTACGAATGCTCAGCCTGCCAGTACGCGAGTCTTGACGAGGCCAAGACGCAGGCCCACATCTCCATTCACGGTCAGACATTCACACAAGGAGCACGCCCATGACGGCGACGGCGATCCCTCTCATTACGCCCGTCAAGGCGGGCTCATTCAACGGCCAACCCACCGCAACCTCGCTCGATTACGTCGAGACGGCATCGGGCGCGGCGGCCGGCGATACGGTGCCGATCAACGGGCTAACGCTCGTGACGATCGACAACACCGCTGGCACGACTCAGACGGTCACGGCCGCGAGTGAGGCGGACGCCTACGGGCGCCTGCTCCCGATCACGACCTACAGCCAAGCGACGACGATCCGCTCCGCGGTCATGATGACCAACTCGGCACCGGGCTGGCGCAACGCTGACGGTACGGCGCACTTCACCCTCACCAACGCGGGCCAGAAGTACGCCGCGTTCGCGATCCCCGGCATCGGCGCTCCGTGGGCGGGCACCGGGTCCACTCAGGCCGGCCGCACCAACATCAACCCGATCACGGCGATGGGCCCGTGGTCCGGTCCGCAGGCGGGCTCCGCTACGTCCTGGCCGATCGGCGCGCAGCCGAACGCTCTGGCGCTCGACTACCTGTTCACCGCGATGGACAGCGCGAATGGCAACTGCATCGTGATGAACGGCCCGCTGCTGCTGCTCTTCAGCGACAGCGGCGCGAACACGATGACGATCACGAGCGTCCCCGACTACCTCGGGCGTTCGAACGACGTGACGGCCTACGCCGTGGGTACCGGGCTGTTCTCCGCGATCTACGTCCCGGTGGTCGGCTACCGCCAGACGAACGGCTACCTGTACCTCACCGCCAGCAACGCGGCCGTCAAGGTCGCTGCATTCGCCTGCCCCGGCTGAGCCAAGAAAGGACAACTGAAACATGCCTGTCCCCTCTCCCGTTGGCGTCAATGGTCCTGGGTTTCTATTCCAGATCAGCGACTCCAGCGGCGTCAACTACACCACCCTCGCATTGCAGAAAGACCTCGCCGGCCCCGACCTGACGATGGGCAAGACCGATGTCTCGACTCAGGACATGAGCGGCAAGACCCGACTCTACGATCCCGAACTCGTGGACCCTGGCACCATCTCGGGAACCCTCGTCTTCCGCGCCGACAACGCGACCCATGCCGCGATGTTCGCGAACCTCATGGTCGGGCAGTTCCTCAACTACAAGCGGTATCTCGATCCGGCCGGTACGCACTACCTCTCCGGCTCGGGGTTCTTCACCAAGTTTGCCCCGAAGTCTCCCGTTGGTGGCCCTCAGACCGCGGACGTGGAGTTCCAGACCAGCGGCGCGGCCGTCTTCAACTAGCCGAACGTAAGGGAGAAAGCCATGACTATCGGTAAAGAGCAAGTCGAACAGGCGCAGGATCTTTTGTTCGAGGTAGTCCCTGTCCCGGAGTGGGGCGGGGACGCCCGGTTGCAGGAGTTCAGCGCCGACGCCAAGGGCACGTTCGGAGCGTGGGGCAAGGGCCTCGAAGACGGCCAGGACGTGAAGTCCATCGTGGGCTTTGCGGCTCGCGTCGTCGCGCTGTCCCTGTCCAACGATGACGGCACGCTCGTCTACCTCGACTTCGAGGAAGGCGTAGCGGCCCTGCTCAAGCGCAATCCGAAGGTGCTCGACAGGCTCTCCGATGTGGTCCTGAAACTGTCCGGCATCGCGCCGGACGCGGTAGAGCAAACGGCAGACGAACTCCCAAACGCCCCGAGCAGCTAGCCCTTCTGGACCTAGCTGCTCACTTCGGCTATCCAAGCATCGCGGCACTCCGGCGGGGAATGAGCGATGGACAGATCGTGCAATGGCTGGCGTATCAACTGGTCCGGGGCCCGCTCGGGCCTCAGCGAATGGACGTGCTCATGGCGAGTCTCATGTCAGTGGTAGCGGCTTCGGTCGGGGTCAACATCCCGCCGCAGCGGTTCGTGCCCGACTGGCATCCGGCTCCTGAGATGACCGCAGAGCAAGCCGGCGAGATGTACGACGCTGCCATTGCCGCTTACCGTGCGGCACATCCCGACGAGGTGATCGCGTGACGATAGGAGAATTGCTCGTTCGTCTCGGACTTGACCCCTCGTCCTACACGAAGGGCATCTCCAAGGCCGAGTCCGATACGAAGGGCTCGACGGGCAAGATGGGCAAGGCGTTCGATGACGCCGGGTCGCACGTCTCAAAGTTCGGCAGCGTCATGCACGGCGTGGCCGTCGGCGTGGGAGTGGAACTCACGCACCTCGCCACTGAGGGCGTCGGCAAGGTCGTGGACATCCTCAAGGACTCCGAGACAGCCTATCAGGACATGATCGTTAGCCAGACGCGGCTCAACCAAGCCCTGAAGAACAACGTCCCCGGCTTTACCGATGCCACGGCGGCATCATCGTCTTACCTAGCCGCTACTGAAAAGAACCTCGCGGCCGGTGCTGATCTGGGGTTCACCTATACCGAGCAGCGGCAAGCCCTCGCGCTCTTGGTCGGCGTCACACATGACCAGGACGATGCGCAGACCGTCATGAACGCCGCAATGGACCTTGCCCGCCTCAAGGGCGTGGACTTGGCGACCGCGAGCGATGTCATGATGAAGGCGATGAACGGGAACACCAAGGGGCTGAAAGCCTACGGCGTGCTCGTTACGCCCGTCACGACGGCGCAAGATCTTCTCAAGAAATCGACCAAGGACGCTACCGCAGCACAGATCGCTGCCGCCAAAGCCGCCGATCTGAACGCTACCCAAACCAAGATGCTCGCCGACGTAGAGGCAATGGCGGGCGGGCAGGCCAAAGCCTACTCAGAAACCTCCGTGGGGAAACTCGCCGCTGCGCACGAGAAGGTCAACGAGGCGATGGTCAAGCTCGGCGGGATCATTGACAAGATTGTCAACGCCGTCATGCCGGCCCTGGCCGATGCGTTCGACAACATCATGTCCGCCGTGGGGCCGGTGCTGGACGGGATCGGATCGCAGATGCCCGCCGTCATCTCGACGGCTCAGGGCGCGTTCGACACCCTGAAGAAGGCCCTCGCGCCGATCATGGACGCCTTCGGCAAGGCGCTGCCAGGCGCCATCGCGTTCACCAAGACGGCGTTCGCGGGCATCGTCACGGCGTTCAACAACATCAAGACCGCCATCATGCCGCTTCTGAACAACGTTCTCAAGCCGCTCCGTGAGACGTTCGCCGACCTCACCAAGAACCAGAACGCCATGAAGGGCGCGCTGATCGTCCTCGGTGGGATAGTGGCCGCGGTAGTGGTTCCGCCGATGCTCGCGTGGGCTGCCGCTACCATCGCCGCGGTCTTGCCGATCATCGCCATCGCCGCTGCTGTGGCTGCGCTGATCGTCGTGCTCGACAAGACCGGCATCCTGGACTGGCTCGGCAAGAACGTCGTGCCGATGCTTTCGGCGGCGCTGACGTGGTTGCAGACGAATGTGCTCCCGCCGCTGACGGATGCCTTCAACTGGATTGTGACGAATGTCCTCCCGCCGCTCGGGCAGGTCATGGGCTGGCTGGCGAACAACGTCCTCCCGGCTCTCGGCGTGGCGTTCAGCGTCATTTGGACGGGCATCCAGAACGCGGTCCACCTGGCCGTCGGGATGGTGAGCACGGAGTTCGGCATCCTCCAGACTGCCATCGGCGTCATCCAAACCGCGTTCGGTGCGATGGGCACGATCATTGGCGCTGTGTGGGACGGCGTCGTGGCGGCGGTCAAAGGAGCAATCAACCTCATCATCTGGCCGATCAACATGTTCATCGGAGCGCTCGACGCGATCCAAGTCCACATCCCCGCCATCGGCGTGGGCCCGGTCCATACCCCCGCGTTTGATTGGAACGGAATGGGGCTGCCGAAGATCCCGACGCTCCACTCCGGTGGCATCGTGCCGGGCGCTCCGGGCTCTGACGTGCTGGCGCTGCTGCAAGCGGGCGAGCGCGTCATCCCGCGCAGCCAAGCGCAGCGGGGCCAGGGCGGCGGCCAGCCTATCAGCATCGTGATCCACAACCCGAAGCCTGAGCCGGCCTCTACCTCGATCCGAAACACTCTCTTGCGGCTTCAGCATGCCGGCTACCTCGGAGGGGCTATCTAGATGGCTCGCCTCAATCAGTGGGCGTTCCGCGGCTCGATCATCAATGGCCCTAACGTGCGCGTTCGGGATATCTCCGGGGCGTTCGGTCTGCCGCCCCTCCGCGGCGAAGACTTCCTCACAATGGGCCGCACGGGGCGCGTGTTCGTTCCGAAGGTCCACGACTCCCGCGAGATCACGCTGGAGATCATAGTGCGCGACGTGCCCTACGGCGTCACACCGGGCATCTTCGATCAGATCGCCACCTGGGCCACCAACCGTACGCAGGGTGCGCTGACGAACATCCTCGACTCTGGCCCGCGAACCGGGCAGGCCGAATGCACCGCGTGGCTCCCTGGTGATATGGGCGTCGGCGGCCTTACCTTCAAGGGCGTAGCGACGTTCCGCCTTGCCGACCCGTGGCTGTATGGGCCGACTGTGACAGCGAGCGTGACGCCGGGAAACTCCACGATCACGGTTGGGCCCCCCGTAGTGAATGGCTTCACCAGGGCCAACCGCGCGAGTTTCCCCCTCGCAATGGCGGGCATAACCTCCGGCCAGCCGATACTCATTGTGTTCTCCTTCCCCCAGCCGACTGTTTCAGTTAGTACAGTCGCGGATACATTCGGAGGACACTACACTTGGACAAAGGTGGAGAGCTCGACCTCCGCCGATATTGAAATCTGGATCGGGACTGGCGGTACGGGAACAAGCGGGACGGTCACAGTGACCCCTACCATTTCATGCGACTGCGCAGGCATAGGGTACCCGCTCTACGGGGCTTCTGTCGCTGCCGGACTGCTGGCGGTTGACGTTCACGCGAACACCTCCTCGGGCATTGTGAACCTCACGCCTAGCGCTGCAAATGAGCTAGCGCTCTTCGCATTCTCGGCATTTGCTGACGACGGGACTCCTGATCCTCTTCTCCCAACTCCTTGGGTGTCAACCCACTTGGACGAATACTCCACGTGGTGCGCAACGGGTACTACCTATGCGAGCCCCGCCTCCGGTGTCGCCCTTACGCCTCCGGTGGATGTCGCGTACCTAATAGCGAACTCCGTGGGGGCAATCATCAAGACCGGCACGGCGGGGAGCACGAGCCTAGCGGTGACCAATCCGGGGACCGCTACGGCCGAGAGCATGCTCATCACCCTCACGGGACCAATGACCAACCCAACCATCTCTAATGCCACAACGGGGACGAGCCTAACAATCCTGCGAACAGTCGCCGCCGGTAACCACGAATATATCGACACTGGAGCGGCCACCTGTAAGGATGGAGCCGGGACGAACCATATCGGTCTGCTGACTCACTCCGGGGCGGTGCCGTTTCTGACGCTTGCTCCTGGAGTGAACGCCCTCTCTCTCATGGCCTCGAATATGACCGGGGCGTCCACTCTTGCCGTCTCTTTCAATCCGCCCTATGAATGATCTAGCGCCAGCCGTAGACCACGTTCGCCCATGCGCCGAAACCCCACAGGGCGGCGCCGGCCAGCGGTACTGTCAGGGCGAGTCTCATCGCTCGGGGACCGAGGGACTGGGCTACTGGCAGCAGTACGAACCACGCGGCACAGACCGCGAGGGCCTTGACGGCGACTGCCAGCCACAGGCCACCCAACTGAGCAATGGGGCTCAGATCGTGCGCAGCTACTGCGGCAGGGGTAAGGGCATAGGTCACCGCATCGGCGATGCCCGCCAGAGTCAGGGCTGCAAGAGCGATGCGCATAACGCGGACGGTAATCCTCGCGAAGCGGCTTCGCAACTGGTACTTCCGTCATGAGCAACGCCCTGCCCATCGAAGTCTCGGTTTGGTCCGGCGCTACCCCAACCAACGAGATGGCCATCCTCGAAGGAGCATCCTCGGCACAATGGACCGATCTATTCGGAGACGTAGGGGCGGGCTCGTGCGAGCTGTCCTTCTACGATGCCAAAGCCACCGCTCTGAACATGGCCGAGGGCAACCTCATCCAGTTCGCCCTCGGCGGCATTCCGATCTTCGGCTTCTTCTCTGAGGCGCCCATCCTGACCATCGGCGAGGCCTCGGACTCGAAGTGGACGTTGGCCGGCCAATCGGTGCTCGCCTATATGAACCGTGCCATCGTTTACCCAAAGGGCGGCATCGCGTCGCCAGTGGGGACGCATCGAATCTACTCCGGCAAGACGTTTGGTAACATCCTCAAGACGCTGATCGACGAGGCGCAAGCGCGCGGCACAATCCCCGCGATGACATACGACTTCACCTCCACGCTGGACTCGCATGGCAACGCCTGGACAGCCAACGTCAACGTCACTATCGACGTGGGAACCTCGCTGCTGGACGTGCTCAAGAAGTTCGTAGCGCTCGGCATGGGGCTCACGATGGACCCCATGCTCGGGCTGCACTGTTTCCTACCCGGCGCGCTCGGGTTGGACCGTACGAGCACGGTCATCTGGCGTCAGGGATATCACTTGGCAGCCCCGGTAGACAACGTGGGGAGCCGGTCGAACGCTACGACGGTATGCCTCGTTCGCGGGTCCAACGGGTCATTCGTAGAGACTACCGATCCGGCATGGACGGGCAACGCGATCATCGGTCGGCGCGAGTCGGGGCTGGACTTCTCGGCGGTGTCGAGCGACACAACGCAGATGACCAACGCAGGCAATCAGCAGATAACCCTATCGGAGACGGCGAGCCGATCGCTCACGGTGCCGCTGACACACGGTCTCTCATCCCAGGGGCTGTACGAGCCTTATACGGACTACAACCCCGGCGACACGATCGCCCTTGACGTTCCGGGTGCCTATACCGCGGCCCCGTTTCAGATCGTCGGGCTAACCGTGGCGCAGACTCCGGGCGCTAACTACACCGTCGAGGCCAATCTCGGCTCGCTGGCGCTGCCGCTGGACTTGCGCACGGCTCAGCGCGTATCGTCCATCTCCGGGTCCAGTTCACCGTTGGCCGGCGGGACGATGGGCAACCTGACGCTCGGCAACCCTACAGGCTTCCCCTCCGGGCCGTCCTACCTCGACAGCCCTACGACCGGGACGGCGTGGTTCCGCTCCGACGTCGGCGCGTGGTACTGGTGGGACGGCACGTATTGGGAGCCGGCGAGCGCCCCGGCTCCCGCCGTGCAGAACCTCGCAACCGCGACGCAGATCGTCATTCCCTCGGGCTACTGCGGGCTCATCCGGGTCACGTCCAGCACGGGCAACAAGACGCTGTCGGCGACTCCGACGCTTTCACCGGGAACGGTAGAGGGCCAGTGGGTAGTGATCCAGAACCAGGACGGCACCTATACCCAAACACTGCAGGACCGCGGCACGCTAGTCGGCTCAAAGCTCAATCTCGTGGCGAACACTCAGACGATCGCCAAGAACCTCGGGAACATCCAACTCACCTGGACGTTCACAACCGGGGCTGGCCGGTGGATACAGACAGGCGCATTGGTGGCGCCGCTATGAAACGTGCTCCGCTCCTCGCTGCGCTGCTGTTGGTCCTCTCAGTCGTGCCCGTTCGGGCGGTCTACGTCGAGCGCATGGTCGTCATCGGCGACTCGATCACCGCCTGCTGTTGGGCTCGTGGCGCGACGTGGCCCACGACGGTCTCGGGCGATCTCCCGCAGATCACGCTGGTAGCAAACGCCGGAGTCCGGGGCAACAAGACGGCCGACATGCTCGCACGCCTGCCGCTGGTGCTGTCGGAGCACCATCCCGACGTGGTCATCATCCTCGGCGGGACCAACGACGACATGCACAACACCGGCAGAGCCAACGCGATGGCGAACCTGCGGGCGATGGTCGATCTCGTCAAGGCTTCGGGCGCCGTCCCAATCCTCATGACCCTCCCGCCGAACCCCCACGGCGTGACTCAGTGGAACGCCGACATCACCGCACTCGCGACCGACGAAGGCATCCCGCTCGTGGACATCTGGGCCGTACTCGGAACGTCGGGCACGCAGTGGCTACCGGGAATGACCGACGACGTGCTACACCCCTCCACCCCCGCAGGACAGGCTGCCATCGTCGGCGCTATCAAACCTGTTCTCAACGCCCTGTACCCGCTAGGATAGACATATGAGCATCGACATTCCGCTCCCCGTCTGGCTCGCGCTGCTCAGCGTCATAGCCGCCCCTGTAGCGGCCTGGTCCTTCAGGACGATAAGGCAGGCTAACCGCGTGGTGACGTGCGACGGCAAGCGCCTCGAAACCATCGCCGCTCAGGCCGAATACATCGAGGCCCTGGAGCAGAAGTGCAAGGCGCTGCAAACCACGGTTGAGGCGCGGGACGTAACAATCGCCACCAGGGACCACGAACACGTCGAAGAGATGCGCAAGGCGTTGAAGCGCATCGACGACTTGGAGACGTTGGTCTACCAGTGGAACCTCGTGCGCGACGTGCAGGAGAAGCGAGCCGCGCGGCACGAAGCCCGCGAGGTCCGAACCGAGTCTCGCGATGCCGCCGCCGATGCCCGGCAGGCCGACCGCGCGGACCGTGCAGAAGCCCGTGAGATCGCCCGAGACACACACGACGGTATCGGCGGATGATCTACCTGATCCTTGGCGCTGCGCTCCTGATTACCGCTGCTATGCTGCTGTGGTGCGCCGTAGTGCCTGACCCCAAAGGCGAGTCGTTCTACGTTGACCCCGCGAAGACGTGCGGCGGACGGAAGGGAAAGTACCGATGACCTCTGACTTCAAGCCGCAACTGGGACGGCTCGCACGCCCGGAAGGTAAGTCGGCTGTCGCCGTCATTCCCTCGGCTGGCATCGCTCCGGTTCGGCCGGCCGAAGTCCACAACATCGAGCGCGACGCGGCCGATACCAACATGTACGGCAACGACGTGTGGGGCGACTGCGTTTTCGTGATGATCGAGAAGGACCGCGTTATCAGCGCGGAGGCTCTCGGCGTCGCGATCACGAAGCTCACGCCTCAACAGGTCATCAACAACTACTGCCACTACAACGGCATCGGAACCGATCCCAACGTGGACGCGCCGGGTCCGGGCGCCAACATCCTTGACGCCTTGAAGTGGGCGCAGAACCACCCCGAGTATTACGGCGGTTCCAAGCTCCTGTTCTACGGCGACGTGCCAATCAACGAGGAGTCGGCGAAGCAGGCGGTCGCGGAGTTCGCCTCCATCTGTGTCGGGGTCGTGGTCTACAAGGCGATGGAGTACCCGGCGAAGGTCTGGTACAACGGTCCGTCCGGCCCCAGGGTCGGCGGTCACGGCATCGCTGGCGGCTCCTACACGAGCCTCGCGGACTTCATCAAGACGTGGGGCTACATGGCCTCGGTCAACTCCAACGGCTTCGACACCATCGACGAGCTCGTGGTCTGCGTCTGGGACTTCCAGTGGAACGCCCTGACCTACGACCGCCAGGTCGCCTGCATCGCAAGCTACGAATGGGTCACCGGCAAGACATGGACCGGACCCGCCCCGGAGGACAACATGATCTCTCGACTCTCTGGCGCCGATAGGTTCGCGGTCGCGGCGGCCGTGAGCTCGTCCAAGTATCCCAAGGGCGCCGCAACGGTCTACGTCGCCAACGGCGCGGCATACAGCGACATCGCGTGCGCTGCGACTGCCGCCGCTGCTGCGGGCGCTCCGCTGCTGCTCGTGGACGCGAGTGACATCCCCGCGGCTACGGCTGCGGAGTTGACCCGCCTCGCCCCACATTCGATCATCGTCGTCGGCGGGCCGGCTTCTGTAACGGCTGCCGTCTACAACGCACTCGGAGGATACGCAAAGTGATCGCCGGACGACCCCTCGCGCTCTGGAACGCCGTCGTGGCAATGCTGGCAACGGCTGCCGTCACGACCGCCGCCTACCTCAACAACGCAGCTCCCATCGCCGTCGAAATCGGCGCCATCGCTGGCGTGACGTTCGCGGTGCTCGGACTGATCGCCAACAAGGCCAACACCGGGAGCCTTCTCGGACGGCGCTAACTTAGCTTTCACCAGCGGGACAGCGCCAGCCCGGCTTCCCCCTCCCCGGGCTGGCGTCTTTCTGTGTCTGGTACAATCGGTACATGGGTGGCAGGCGGTAGAAGCGACCCGCTCGGCGCCTAGCCGTAGTTGGACTGAGCAGGCTCTAAAGGTCTCAGTCTGGTTTGAGGACCCGGGCCGGGGTCACAGCGGCCCACGTGATCCGAGCGGACGCGCTCGACTATCCTCCGCGCTCTGACAGCAGGGCCCAAGGCCCCGGCTTCCGAAAGGTTGACCGGGGCCTTTCTTTGGGTTGCGCATCCGGTGAGGGTTTGGTAGGGTGGCTCTCGTAGACCGGGCCGTACCCGGCTGAGCCAGCGAGGAACTGGTACGTTTCGGGCTCCGTGGCTGTCGATGCCTTCGGACATTGGCCCCCATCCCGACCACCTCCCTATCACCGGAGGTCCCCATGCGACCCCGACTCAGCCTCGCCCTATCCATGTTGGGCCTCATCCTGATAGCCGCCGTGAGTGCGAGCCCGCCTGTTGTACCATCTCCGCATCCGGCAGCCTCGGTAGGCGCGTCCGTCTCCAAAACGGTCGTGGCGAGTCCGACTCTCGCGCCGGGTGCCACGATGCAAGCATCCGACGTCCAGCCCTCCAAATCCCCTCGTGGAATGGCGGGTATGACGTCGCCGACCCCCGCTCCGAGCCGCTACGCTCCCCTGCCGAACACGATCGTGACGACGTGCAAGCCCGCGCCGGAGCCGGACACCCCACCGCAAATCTACCTGGCGAGCATCCTGACGCCCTCCGAGTACTGTTGGGCCTATTGGATCGTGAGGCATGAAAGCTCGTGGCGGATGGACGAGTTCGACGATCCCCCGGACGGGGCGTGCGGACTCCCCCAGGCGAAGCCGTGCGCCAAGATGGCGGACACCGTGCCGGACTGGCGCCAGAACTACGAAGGACAGCTCCGCTGGATGGCGTGGTGGGTGCTCGTGGCGATGGCGCCCGACGCTACGCACCCGGCCTACACCGAAGGGGGCACGCGGTACGGATCGTTCGCTGAGGCGGCGTGCTTCGAGTTCGGCTGCCGGACTGCGGACGGGGCACTGTGGGACTCAAACGGCTGGTATTGATCCCTAGTTGACAACCGGCGCGGTTGTGGCATGATTGTCTCCTAGCCGGAAGGGAAGCCGGTAGAACGGAAAGGGAGACACGAGATGACTCAGATCGCCGCCGCCAAGAGGATGATCCGTTCCACGGAGCTAGACGCGCGCGCCACCGTTGCCGAGCGTGTCTGGTCGCTTGCGAAGCGCAACCACGATGAACCGCTACGCCAGATGGCGGTCGCCGAGTATGCCAAGGCCCGACGCGCCCAGCGCGCCGACTTCCACGCCTACGCCTTCTAAGGCGCTGACTCTCCACCCGAGCCGCTGAGCCTCTTCCCCCTCAGGTTCGGCGGCTCCAATGGGTAGTCAACCCAAAGTAGTGAGGTGAGACATGGGCTACAGAGTCGGGATCGCCGAGACGCTGCACATCACGGGCGACGTTCCTGTCGAGGGCAACACCGTGGAGGACATCGCACCGAACGTCTCCTTCCAGGCAATCCACGAGGACGGATGCAGCGGCAGGCATGTCGGTCGCTACAACGACGTGTGCTTGTGCCGCGGCTGGGTCTGGGTCATGGCCGACGGTTGGCCGATCTGCAAGGCTCAGCCGTCCAGAGCCAAGGCTCTCCACGTCGCCCAATTCATCGCCCCGTCCATCGGCGAGGGCGCGGCCCAGGGTCGGTACATGCTGATCCACGTCGAAAGCTGACTCTCCACCCGAGCCGCTGAGCCTCTTCCCCCTCAGGTTCGGCGGCTCCAATGGGTAGTCAACCCAAAGTAGTGAGGTGAGACAGGTGAGCAGTTCCGTTTCCGTTTTCCTTGACGAAGAGGCGTCGCCTCGGGTCTCGACCAACCCCGGCAGTCGGCATCCCTTCGAGGTTGTGGTGATTGGCAACCTGACGATCTACGTCTCCGGCGAAGACCCCGAGTACGTGGACTTCTGGGACCGAATGCGCCGCGCCTGCATCGAAGCTGGAGACCGGGCGCAGCGGCGCATGGACGCACGGAAGTCGCTGGAACCCGACACCATCATTCGCGACGTGCCGCCCACCGACACCCCACTAGCCCTCGAAGATGACAAGGCAGGCGAGGAAGCATGAACTGGCTGCGGTTGATAGCGGCGGCGGTGTTTGCGACTCTCCCTCGCCGCCATAGTAGCCTCCGGCGGTGTTCTGGTGGTCCTTGCCGTGATAGACACCGTCCGATGACGCAGTGCATGGGCACCCGCCCCCCAACCTACGGCACCCGCAACGGCTGGCCCACGGAAACCCGCGTGCGCTGTCATCGAAGGATCGGCGTCGCAATCTGGCAGGGTTCACATGGGCAGACGATGGTGGCCTGCCCGGCGCATCGGAAGCAAGTCGAAGCGCTGGACGCACCGTATCGAGCTGTCGAGATCACCAACGCCGACGCGACGCACTCGGTCACCGGCCCCGATGGAACGGTTGTGGGTCCGGGCGAAACCAAGGTGCTCCGCTGGAACGCCCCGCGACAGGACCCCGAAATGCGGGAGCGCGTGACGCACGAACAGGAAGAGGGCTACCGCGACGCCATGCAGGACGCGGGGAGAGGAAGTTTGCTGCGATGACGACGTACAAGGCAACCGATACCGAGGGCCGCTCCTTCGCCGACCCGCAGGTGACGTGGGCGGTAGGCGAGACGACCACGCATCCCACGAGTACCAAGATGGTGCCGAACGACGCAGCGACGTACCTCTCAGCCTCGGTGGAGCCCGCCGACTGCACGGGGTTCCGGTGGCCGTGCCGGCTGTTCGAGGTTGAGCCTGTTGGGGACTGTCTCGACGGGCTGGACTACCCGCACAAGCGCGCCGCCCTTGCGTTCCGCGTTGTGCGGGAGTTGGATGCGGTCGAGGCGCTCGGGCCCAACGGCGAGGCCGTGGCGAACCTGATCGAGCGAACTAGACGGCTGACGGCCGACGAACTCGCGAGATTGGGTGCCGCCAGGGGTGCCGCCAGGGTTGCCGCCTGGGATGCCGCCAGGGTTGCCGCCTGGGTTGCCGCCAAGGATGCCGCCAGGGATGCCGCCAGGGACGCCGCCAGGGGTGCCGCCTGGGGTGCCGCCAGGGATGCCGCCAGGGACGCCGCCAGGGTTGCCGCCAGGGGTGCCGCCAGGGTTGCCGCCAGGGGTGCCGCCAGGGTTGCCGCCTGGGATGCCGCCAAGGATGCCGCCCTAGCCCTACTTGTCAAAGACAAGATCACGCCCGAGCAATTCGCCACCCTCACGAAGCCTTGGCACGATGCCGGGTTGGAACTGTGAAACCCGCCGAACTTGTCAACGCCCTCCACAACATCGCGCGTGAGATCGCCGAATGGTACGAGTTGCCTATCGCCGAAGTGATGGCGATGCCCGTGTCTCGGTTCATCCTTCTGCGACTCAATCTTCCGAGGTGGTCGTGATGCGCGATCCGACGCCGAAACAGGCAACACGGATGCTCGCGGCCCTCACCAACCTCCAAGTCGGTCGGGCTCAGGATCGGGAGATCGCCGGACTCGATGGTGGGCAGCCGGACGGGGCCACCTACAAATGGGAGTCCGATGCCTTGGCGCGGCTCCGCTGGCTCCTTCTGGAATACGGCGCACAGTCCCCCTGGCTGCCCTCAGACTCACGCAGCAAGGAGCAAACCCAATGACTGACACATTGCCCATTACTCCGATAGAGCCCTCTGAGCGGGCACGGCAGAACCGGAATCTCCTTGGAATGCTTCGGAAGCGTGCGGAGGTTGGGGCCGGCGTCGGGCCTATCACGGCGTGGGAGGGCGGCATCTACCGGCTGAGCGCCCGCATCCTGGAACTGCGCAAGGCCGGCTACGCCATCCGAACCGAGCGCCGCCCGAACCGTCTGGCGACCTACTTCTTGGAGGACGCATGAAGCCCCCAACGCCCCAACAGACAGACCCCTACATCGACCCGGAGAGCTACGGAGACGACCTCGGAGGCGGATGCACCGTAGCCTTCATGACGGCGCTACTCCTTTGGGCCGTGGTCCTGGTGGCGCTCATTGTCTGGACGTGGCCGCGATGAGTGAGTACTACACCCTCCAAGGGCATAAGGCGGTGCCCAGTTCCGAATGGCCCACCCTGAGCGCCGATCAGAAACGAGTCGCCGCCGACAATGTGGGCGAGGCGTGGGTGTCGACCGTGTTCCTGGTCCTGAACCATTCATGGATCGTGGACGGGCCGCCGCTGATCTTCGAGACGATGGTATTCGACGGCCCACACGACGGGTTCTGCGACCGCTATTCCACGTGGGACGAGGCGGCGGCCGGGCATGCCCGCGTAGTTGCCAACCTACAGAACCATGTCGCACCAGACGCCACGGACGCCGAAGGACTATGACCCCCATCCGCCCATCGCCTCACTGCTCAGCCTGCTACGGAGCATGGACCCCGGAGCATCGCTGTATCACCGGAGCCGACCTCGCCGCACTACGCGACAAAGCCGGACTCTCACAGGAAGCCGTAGCCGCTCGCTGGCACAAAGGCGTCAGCCAACAGTACGTCGGCAAGGTAGAGAACTACGGCATCCCCCGAGCTGTCACGAGTGCCGCTTACCTTGCGGCGTTGGAGGCTGCGAAGTGAGGCCGGACCTCTCCGAAAGACGCGGGCTGAGCAAGAGCCTGCTCGCGTCGTTCGACCTCTGCGCACAGAAGGCGTGGCTCACGAAGTGGCACCGCCGGCCGTTCATCCCATCCGAGAAGACCACGTTCGGGAACGCCGTAGATCGCGGCGTCCAGGCCATCGCCGAGTATCACCGGATGGGCCGAAAGCCGAACATGGGCCGCGCGCTGCGACTGGCGAAACTGCGCGCGGAGGAAAGCGGACCGGGGCTCGTCACCGACTACGCCGAGGTGCAGCTGGCCCTCGAACGGTTCGAGTCGGACATGGCGCCGCAGTTCGATTGGTCCGCCGTCATTACGCAGCATCACTTTCACGAAGACCTGCCCGGCATCGGAGAGATCGACGGCCACCCGGACCTGATCTGGCCCGCCGACGAAGACATGGTGGGCGACGTGAAGACCGCCGGGCGAATGAAGGACACCGCCCGCACAATCGAGGCTGGGGTGTATACCCTGTGTCGTGAGCAGGAGACGGGTCGGCCCGTTCGGGAGTTCGTCTACCTCGTGTGGGTACGGCTAAAGGTACCCGTCTGGCGGATCGCGTCCACCTTCATCGGAGACGAGTTCCGCGAATGGACCCGCGAGCGCATCGAGGCGTTCGTGCGAGCTGACAAGCTGGACGATCATGTCAACGAGAGACGGATTGCGCTCGGGCTCGAACCGGAGAACTGGACGATGCCGAGCGGCCCCAAGAACGGCGGCCTGTGCCGCACCTGCGAACACAACCCACAGCTAGGCGGGGCGTGCCGAATGGCCGTCCTAGATCCGATACCGGGAGGCGGCGAATGACCATCAAGGCGGAAGACCTTTCAGTCCTCTACGACGAAACCCCGACCGACGAAATCAAGAAGCGGCAGGGCCCGCGCCAGCATCAAGGCGACTGTCCGAAGTTCGGCCCCTGTCCGCAGGCACACATGATGCTCGACTACGTGGACGCCCGGTACGTCATGGACAAGCTCGACCGGCTCGGCCCCGAGAACTGGCAGGACCGTTTCGAGGACCGCGAGGGCGGCTCGGTGCGGTGCGGCATCGGTATCCACGTCGGCGACGAATGGGTGTGGAAGTGGGACGTGGGCACCGTCTCAGACATCGAACCCGAGAAGGGCGCCTACTCCGAGGCGTTCAAGCGCGCCGGAGTCAAGTGGGGCATCGCCCGCGACCTCTACGGCCACAAGGCCGGAACGAGCCGGCCGCCTGCTCAACGCCCAAGGGAGGAACCCGCGGCGGCTCGTGCTAGAGCGGCCCGCGACCCCCAGCCAGCACAGGCGGACCCCGCCGACCCGACATGGACAATTGAGCAAGATGAGGCGTTCGACCAACTGGTGGCGGGGAACACGCAAACGATGCGTCCCGCCCCGCAGCGTGCGGCACAGACGACCACAGAGCCGCCTACGTGCCCGGTCCACAACTGGGCAATGCGCCCAGACAAGCGACTCTCTCATCAAGGAGAGTACGGCTGCTCAGGCAAGAAGCCGGACGGCTCGTGGTGCACTGAAAGGTGGTCGCCGGCATGACCCCCTCAACTGAGCCAACTACAGTCGGACCCCAAACACTCGATCTCGACGCTCTCTCTGCGCCCAGCGAGACGCCGTTGATGGACGTTCTACACGAGCACCTGACCGAGCGTGCGGCGAAGGAGACGGCCCGCTACGGTCGCACCCTGAACGACTACGAACGGGGCTGGATCGAAGGTCTGACCGCCTACGCCTGGTGGAAAGACGGTACCGAGTACGTCGGCACCTGTGGCACCACGAAGACCCAAGCCATTCAGCGTTTCATCGGCGAGGGCCACCATGCCTGAACTTGACTTGGATCAACTCTCTGCGCTGGTAGAGGCGGCACCTCAGAAGGGCTGGCGGTTGCGGAAGTCGCTGCACGGCCCGAAGTACGCCTGGGTTTCGTGGGGCCATCCCAACGAAGGGCTCGGCACTGCCGATCTGGACGTGCCCGCCGCTCGCTACATCGCCGCCATGTCCCCCGACGTAGCTCGCGCCCTCATCGCCCGCGTAAAGGCGGCCGAAGCGGCACTCAGCGTCGAGCGGATCGCGGAGGTCTATTTTGGGCTCAAGGCGCCCGAGGATCATGGCCAACTCTGCCCGATCTGGACGCACCGACTCTGGACCAGCAAGAACCCCAACCGCCCCAAGCCGACCATAGCCGACTGCGACTGCTGGCAGGTGGGGCGAGCCCAACGTTTCGCCGCCGCCCTCCTGGCTGCCCTCGACGTAACACCCCGAGAGCGACCGAAGGACTGTCCGCGTTGCGGGTCGCCCGATCCGAGGCGGCATCCGGCCGTCCAGTTCGAGGGTGAGGTCCAGGTTTGCCCCGATCCTTGGCACGCACCGACTCAGGAGCCCTATCCCGGCCCTGGATCGTGGCCTACCGAGTTCACCCCAGATGGGATCGTGCCGAAGGAGGACCAGCGATGACGCTGCCGTTTTGGGGCCTGCAAGTCGTCGAGAGCCCCTACATCCAGCGTGGGCAGTTGCTCCACATGGGCAACCAGATCGTCGCCCCGACGAACCTCACGGGCTGGCACACGTTGTACTTCTGGCGCGTCCAGAGTTGCATCTCGATCCGATGGGAGCCAAACCATGCCGACTGACCCTACCCTCAAAGCCGACCTGGAACGGCACCAACCAATTCTGCACGACGGGGCTGCGCTCCGAAGTTGCGTCCAGTGCCCCGGCGACCAACTCTGGCCCTGTGACGCCTCCCGTGCCCTCGCTGAATTGGAGGTAGCCGAGCAAGTCCAGCACGATCTAGCGGAGGCAGCCGTTCGACTCGAAAAGGCGAGCCGCGAGAAGGACGGCCAGATTGCGGCGCTGGTGGGCTGGCTGGGTCGCATCGGAATCTGCTGGTGCGAATACCTGGGTCGCGTCTGCCCCGATTGCGAGGAGGGCGAGGACTGCGACGACTGCCACATGCCGACGGATATTGCCGCCGCCGCCAAAGCTCACGATGACGAAGTAGCCCGGCGAGCGGTCGAGGCTGTACTGAACGCGATCTCGGCTGGCCGCATCTGCGTTGCTCTGGACAACCACTATGACAAGGACCCCGGAGCGATGTGGGGCGCAGCATTGGCAATTGCCGACGAACTTCGATCTGGCATCCGTGCCGCCCTGCTCACCCCTGTACCCAATGAGGCGACGACGTGAGGCTCCTTGACCTGTTCTGCGGCGCGGGCGGCGCTGCGATGGGCTACCACCGTGCCGGGTTCGAGGTAGTCGGCGTGGACATCCAGCCTCAGCCGCACTACCCGTTCGAGTTCCACCAGGCCGACGCGCTGGAGTACGTCGCGGAGCATGGGCGGGAGTTCGACGTGATCCACGCGAGCCCGCCCTGTCAGGACCACATGCGCGTCGGCCAGCATCCGAGCCACGGCACCGGGTGGATGCTGGCCGCGACTCGAACCCTACTGGCCGAGCTGCCTAGTCCCTGGGTCATAGAGAACGTGCCGGGAGCGCCGATGAGGGCCGACTTCCTGCTGTGCGGCTGTCAGTTCGGCCTTCTCTTGCGCAGAGAGCGGTGGTTCGAGACTTCCTGGCATGGCTTCCAGTTGATGCCGCCGCATGACCATTCCGGCCCGCCGGTTGTCTCGGTGGTGGGGCACGGGACGCCAACCTGGGTCCGAGACCGCTGGATTGAGGTATTCGGACACAGCCCCAAGATCGCGGACTACCGCGAGGCAATGGGCATCGACTGGATGAACCGCGATGAACTGTCTCAGGCCATCCCCCCGGCCTACACCGAATGGATAGGTCGCCAACTGATCGAGGCCCTACCTTCCCCTACCAAGGAGACGACGTGACCCGCGCCAAAATCTCGGAGTGGCCGTATCCGGGCTGCTACGTGCCCGTCGAGGTGACTCGGACCCAAGCCCGGCAGATGGCAGAGGCGATCTGGCGACTCGAAAGCACGGCATCTGCGGTCGCAACGCCTACGGTCAAGGATCAGATCGCGCTGTCGGAACTGCGGCGGCGGCTCTACCTGGCGGCCCGCATAGGGAAGCCGGAGGGCCAGCCGTGACTGCCCTCACGGAGCCGACCGTCAGAGTCAAGGAACACGTCCAGACGCGCGCCGAGGCGCAGGCCGTCTACGATCTGGTCACCGAGCAGGACAAGACCTGCCGGGCCCCGGCCATCGACGCGCGCTGCTACGGCTCCTGCGGCGGCAAGCTCGAACGGCACCACGCCGGCAACACCATCGGCTCGGCACGGAAGACCGACCGCCAGCACGTCCTCTTACTTTGCAGCCGCCACCATGACAAATGGGCGCCGACACACTCACGGACGATCCTCAAATGGCTGGCGGACCACTACCCGAAGGAGACGCCGTGAAGGTAATCCTGGGCCCGTGCCGCTGTCAGGGCTGCTCGGCGCTCGTGATCTACGCGGGCCACTGCCATCCCCGCTGTCTCGTCTGCGCGAAGTGGCGCAACGCTGACGGCAAGCTGCATCGGTGTAAGCCATGAGCGCCGGCTACTTCGACCGAACGTGGATGCCCTTCGTTGACCCCGTGGGCGGCGCCGGCAAGCCCGGACGCACACCGCCGCAACACATGGCGCCACTACCGGACTCCAACCGTGTCCGTAAGCCCTCCAAGCCGTCTCAGACGGCCGCTAGGAAGCTCTGCTCCTGCTGCCTGCGTACCCTGCCACTTCGGGACTACCGTATCGACAGGACGCGCATAGACGGGCACGCCCACCACTGCCGCCCATGCCTGAACGGAGCGGATGCCGTGAGACGTGAGAGACGCCTTGCGAGTGGCGATGGGGCGGCGTAAACTGTGGGTGCCGCTTCACGGTGGTACCTGGGTTGGGCGGCCGGAGGATTCAGCACCTCCGGCCCCACCCGCTGCTGAAAGGTTGAGTCCAATGACTAGGCAAGGTAGCCAAGCGAGCCCCGGCAGGGTCCGATGACGCGCCCCTGGGGCCAACTCCACGCCTCAACACTGACCCATCGCAAGTACCTCAAGTCGTCCCATGAGGAGCGCTCGGCGTGGCTCACGTTGCTCCTGTGGTCGTTCAACAACCCGAACGACGATGCTCTCGGAGATCGTGCTGACGTGGAGGCGACACTGAAAACGTTGGGCGGCCATCGCCGCGCCGCCGTCCTCCTAGACCGACTCATTGCCATCGGGTGGGTAGATGATGGTCCTTGCCTGCGCCTCCATGACTGGCAGAGTTGGCAGCCCGAAGACCCCACCGGGGCCAAACGAAAGCAGGCTGAACGAGCCCGCAACTGGGGCGAGCCTGTAGAGACAGTCACCGGCGCGTCACGTGACGGTAATGTGACGGTCACGCAGCTAGGAGAGGAGAGGAGAGGAGAGGAGAATCAGGAGAGGAGAGGAGAGCCCGTCAGCGGCCCCGACGCCTACTGTTGTCTGACCCTGAGGTTTCCCCGACCGGGCACCCCCGCCTACGAATGGACTACCCGATTGGCTGATGAGTTCGGGCTGGCCGAGTTCAACCGCGCCATGACTCAGGAGTGGGCTAAGAGTCGGACGGTCCATACCCTGCTCTCCAGGACTGAAGCCGCTCTATCGCGAGACGGCTACCGTCTCGACGCCTCCGAGCGTGACGCCGAGCGCGCCAAGGTAGCCGCCCAACACGCCCTGGTAGTCCTCCAGGCCCTACCGGCTAAACCGCTCTCCGAAGATGAGATAGCCCGGCAGATCGCGGAGTACAAGGCGGCGCACAAGTGAGCCCTGTTCGGAAAGTCCAGTTCCCCGAGTCGCTGTCCGAGGCAGAGTCCTTGCTGCTCCGCCTAGTGGCTGAGAAGGAGGACATTCAGACTCAACTCGGCAACCGCAATCATTGCCACCCCAACGGCTCTCGGTTCACCGACGAGGAGTATTGGGTGTGGCGTGCTGGTGCCGCGTCGGCACTACGCCATGCCGAGAGTCAATACCGAGCCCTGAAACTTCACGTCAAAGGGCTACGCTCGGCGCTCAACATCGGTCCGCGTGCCGTCGATGACCTCATCCGTGCCTACCGTGCCGGTGACGCCCACGAGACGGCTCGGCTAATCGAGATCCTCAATTCCGTGTGGGAGTTGCACGAATGAGCTGGCGAGCCCCCACCCTACCCAAGCCAACCGGCGCGCAAGCCTTCGAGGTACACGACGCCGCCACAGCATCGGCCATCGGAAAGTGCTGGCTGGCCCGCAAACCCGGCATGCCGTTCAACGTCCGCACGAACCACCAAGCCTGCGGATGTTGCGATTACGACCTGGACGTGCTCATGGAGTCATTGTGTGGGTTCTGGCGCTGGACTGGCTCTGCGGATGAGTGCGAGCGGTTCGAGCGTTTGGCCCCATCGGTACAGGCTAGGCTCGTAGAGGAGGCTGCAAAGTGACCCGGCACGAGGAATATCTAGCCTCCGTGGCAGCCGTCCGCAAGGCCGAGCGGGTGGCGCGGCTCAATCCGTCCGTCGCCAACATCGCCGAAGTTCAGCGCCTCTCGGCCGCAAGCGCAGCGGCGTTTGAGTTGTGCCGGCGACCGACCGGGATAGGCAACCGACCGTGATCGCCACTCAGCCGCGCCTGTTCGACCTCCCTTCCATTCCCCGGCTGTATCACGACTCGATCACAGCCTCGGTCAACGCTAAGGGCTGCATGGACGTGGATACCGTCAAGGGCTGCACGATGGGAATGCGTGAGCCGGGAGGCTGCTACGGCGAGTGCTACGCGGCAAAGATCGCTTCCCGGTACGGGATCGCTTTCGAGCGCAGCGTGCCGCGTGGGTTCGTGGACCAGTGGCAGCACCGCGACATTCTCGTGCGACAACTGCGACAGCATGCTCTGTCGTGGTATCGGATCGGCGTCATGGGCGACCCGAGCCACGCATGGCAGCACACGCTCGGAGTGATCCGCCACCTGCGGCCGGCCGAGAAAACGGCCGTGATCGTAACGAAGCACTGGCAGGTGCTCACGGACGACCAAATCTCGCGCCTGCTCGACCTAGACGTGGTTGTTCACACGTCGGCTAGTGGGCTGGACACCGAGCCGCAATTCAGGCATCGCATCGCGCAGCACGAGCGGCTGCAACGCTACGGCGTGCGGAGCTTCCTCCGAGTGGTGACCTGTTCGTTTGGCGATACGGAGTGGGCGCGCGAATGCCAGACGCGGCAGGATCGATTGATGGCCCTGCCGCCGATCATTGACACGCCGCTCCGGGTATCGCCAACCAATCCGCGCGTCGTAAGTGGCGAGTTACTCACCACGCACCGAACCGATGCGCTAGGCGGCGGGGCGTTGCTGTCGCTGCACGACCCTGATGTGTTTCTCGGCAACTGTGCCGTATGCCCCGACCAGTGTGGAGTCAAGGGAGAACCAATGAGAGAGATCGTCATGGATCAGGCCTACTTGTTCCCGCCCGACGAGGCCCCTGAAGCCAAGCCATCCGGGGATGTGGAGTTTCGATACGTCCCGAGCGTCATCGGCTCGGGGTTCGAGGCGCAGGTAGCGGCCCTCGCTCTCGAGGACGGCATCGCGCACCGAGCGGCGCGCAAGAACATGCAGATACACTCCGCAGTCATCCTCCTGATTGGCGGGGAGTTCGCAGGGTTCATGACGTTTCAGGACAACCGCGAGACGGGCGAGTTCTGCCTGTTGCAGTCGGTCATTCGCCCCGACGTCTACACGCCCGAGCTATACCGGGCGATGGTCGTTGCGGTCATGGAGAGCAACACGGCCGGACTGCCGATGCTCATGACCACCAACCCAAAGAGCAAGTTCGAGACGCCGAAGCTGTTCAAGGAGCTGGGGTTCGAGACATACCTGGAAACGTCCGGGTTCGAGTACATGCTGGCCGGCGACCCGAAGTACCACCGGCTCAAGACCTTGGCCCACATCACCATGACGAACGTTTGGAACAGCACCAAGGGCGATTGGATCAGGCTCAAGGGCGAGTGGAACGAGAGGATTGACCTGGCCGGCTCGGAGGCAGGTATCCCCAACCCGGCATTCGCCACGCGGGAGGGCTGCTGGCAGGGCGAGAGCGGGTTCGCGAACGTAGTCACGGGACGGTCGCACAACGGCAACGCCTCAGTGCTGGACCCGGTTGCGTGTGAAGTCATCCTGAGGTTCTTTACGCCGTTGGGCGGCCGCGTCTACAACCCGTTCGGAGGCGGCGTTCAGATGGGCTTCGTGACCGGCGCGAGCGGCTACGAATACCTGGCGAGCGAGATCCGGCAGAACCAATGCGACGCCAACAACGCCATCTGCGCGCCGTTCGAGAATGTCAAATGGGTGCAGTCCGACAGCTCCACATACGAGCCGGACGGCCTGTACGATCTGGTCTTCTCCTGTCCGCCCTACTACCGTGTGGAGAAGTACATCGACTACGACGGCACCTCGCCCGCCGGGGAAATCAACTCCATCGCCACATACGACGAGTTTCGCGACACCCTGTTCGCGGGGTACAAGGTCGCCATTGACCACCTGCGAGACAACCGTTTCATCGTCATCATGACCGGCGACAGCCGCGGTGCAAATGGCGCCTACCATTGCCACGAGGCCGAGACGGAAGTCTTCCTCAAGGCTCAGGGGCTGAACGTCTACAACAAGATCATCTACCTGGAGGCCGAGTTCACCCGGCTCGCTCAGGCAAAGAAGACACTCCGCTTCCGCAAGTTCCCAAAGCGCGAGCAACGCATCATCGTCGCCTACAAAGGCAAGGTCGATGCGATCACCGCCGAGTTCCCTCCGATTGGGCGGCTGTAATGACGCGCGCCGAAGCCTTCGAGCTGATCGAGGCCGAGCGGTATCGCCAAGCCGTCAAGTGGAGCAACGAGCACACGTGGGGCTACGGCGACTGTTCGAGCGACGACGTACAGCCCATCGTCAAGGTCGCCGTGCTGACCGAGGAAACGGGCGAAGTCGCACGGGCTGTCTTGGATCGCCAACCCGTAAGCGACCTACGGGCCGAACTAGTCCAGGTTGCAGCGGTAGCAGTAGCGTGGCTAGAGAGCCTGCCTATGATCTAGGCTGTCGAGAGTACGACGCGCGGCTCTCTCCCGCGCATCGTGGGGCGGCTACGTCTTCGCTTAGAGTTGATTGATGCCGCCCCTACCCCCTTTAGGAGTGATCATGGGCAGGGACATACCTCAGAAGTGCCAGCATGGCATCTACGTCAGTGGCGGCGACTTCATGTCCGACCAAAGTTGTTCGCAATGCGACGCGGTAGATGCCGTGGCGGGAGAGGCGTACGAATTGGGCGCTGCGTGGGCTGAGGCTGATGAGTGGCATCCGAGCGTCTGGCCCACTCATCTCGTGGACGGCACCGTGGCGTATTGGACGGCCACGGTTACGCGCCCTGGCGCACAGGACGGATGGGCGTTCGCCGGCCCCACCCCCGCCGCTGCTCTCCGCTCCCTCGCTGAGAAGCTGCGCCATGCCGACTGACCTGGAGCTCTACAAAGCCGATCTCTCGGGAACTAGCAGCGACGCCGAGGAAGTGTTCGCCTTCCAGCTCAAAGCCGCCGGCATCGGGTTCGAGCGACAGTATCCCTGGCCGCTAGTCCTGAAAGAGGCTGGCTGCTCATTCC
>Ga0265330_10000259_pt1 | contig 39054 bp, 39 predicted proteins | sample 41919metaG_FD_202083 | JGI IMG/M metagenome (GOLD analysis project Ga0265330, IMG submission 202083) | Rhizosphere microbial communities from Carex aquatilis grown in University of Washington, Seatle, WA, United States - 4-19-19 metaG | ecosystem: Host-associated > Plants > Roots > Rhizosphere...
AGACGAGGTCAGAATGGAGGCCGCCCGCCGTCACTTGCCCAACCCGAATCAATCCATTGAAGACTTGGCGCCAGTGCTGGGCTTCTCGAACGGCAGCTCTTTTGCCCGGTGGTTCTCCGCACGAACGGGTCGCTCCCCGAAACGCTGGCGGCAGGAACAGGCCCGGAGCGAGCCCGATGCTGGGTAGATCTAGCTTCAGCGCCCCGCACTCAGGAACGGGCGACTCTGGCCTTCGGGGGTGACACAGAAGGAACTCTCCTCGCCTGCGGAAGCGGTGCCTGCGACGACCGTCTCGCGCAGGGCGCCCCGTGGCGCCGCTCCCTCGACCCGGAAGTCGGCGACCGCCAATCGTGGGACGGGGCGCGCCTTGGGCTGGGCAAGCTGCGGCACCCAAGAATAGGGATAGCGATAGGCTCGATAGACCAGATTCAGTGCTATTGGCTGCGGCCGCCAATAGGGGTTCAGGTATTCCCAAACGATCTCGTGCCCTCGCGTGACTTCGAAGATGCGGCCATCGGAGCCCTCGGTGATAAGTGTGTTGCCATTGGGCAGGCGTTGAGCACTGCTGATGAAGGGACTGTAGAAACGCGAGGCATCGAGTGGAATGACGAATCCGGCCTCGCGCGGGGTGTACTGCCAAACGACAGCAAGAGTCACGGGGTCGATTTCGAGCACGCGCGAATAGTCGCGCAAAGCCGTCTTCAGGCCGTCTGGGGCGCCAGGATTGGCAGCTCCGTAGCCAGCCCAGCCGCCATTGTCGAAGACCAGCAGGTTGCCTTCACCGGGCAACCCGCGCGGAATCAGATGGGCGTGATGTTGTCCGATGATCCACCCCAGCCGCTTCTCCGCGTCGCTGCCGTCAAAGCGGGGGCCGAGGCGCCAGACGATCTTGCCCGTCGCCTTCTCGACGATGGCGATGATGTTGGCCTCGCGCGCATCCCAGATGATGTTGTCCGGATGAAACCGCTGGTCACCCGCATCGTACAAGCGATTCGGCCCGAGGTACGACACGGAATTGATGTGGAGCCAGTCGCCATGACCGTCCCCAGGACGATTTCCGTCGCTGAGCGGTTGGCCACCCAAAGGCAGCAAATTCGGGTTGCGGCGAAGAACTTCGCGCGCCGCCGTGTCGAATCCTAATTCCTCGAAGTGCTCATGGGGTCTCCAGCGCCAAACGACCTGGCCCGCCCAGTCGACTTCGATGATGGTGTCGTCCAGGAGAGGGTGCGCCGAGATGGTGGGATTGACCACGTTCTCGTGAACCAGGAGCAGTGTCTTGCCGCCCGCCACCTGCGGTTCGAGGCCGGGTGCGAAGTAGCCGACCGGGTTGCCCTCGCGCTGGAAGTCGTGGTGTTGCCGGGCTGCCCAGCGGGGTGGCTGTCCCGGGTCGTGTAGCTCCTCGAACCTATCGAAGCGCCAGGTGATGTGCCCGTCCCAGTCCACCTGAGCCAGATCGAGCTGGTCCTGTGAGCCAAAGCGCGCACTGCGCTCGCCTGTGCTGCCGAGGACCTGTCCGCCTGGGAGCAATTTGTTGGGGAAGCCTTGAAGCCCGCGCCAGAGCTGGACTTCCGCGCCGTTCAAATCAATGAGCAAGGCGCCGAGCTGGGGTGCCTGAAACAGCGTGTAGCCAGCATAGGCACGATCCGGGTCGAAAATGGTGACGCCGGTTGGATAGATTGTTGGATGTCCCATGTGAACGAAGATCTCCTGTTGCTTGATGTCGATACGATTCGCTGGTCACGCTCGAATCAACCCGTGGTCACCAGCACGCCAGACGCCGTAGAGGCACGAACGGTGCCAAGCTGAAGGTGTCCCCAACCGGTGCAAAGAAGCCGGCACCACGCCATTCACGCAGATATCGATTGCTGCTCGAGAGTCACCCTAGATGAAGGGTTGCTGCTCTGGGAGCAGCCAATCATCGTCGCCTTGGCGCTCCACCATGGGAAAGAGCGTGGCGCGACGATTGCACGACACGATTCCCAGAGAGAGATCGAGACATCGCGTCGGTTCGAACAGAATCACGCAGCGGGAAACAAACCGATTGGAGGTCACATGACAGTCTTGGAGTCATTTGAAGCGAACCCTGGGAAGGCACCAGCCGTGAATCTCTCGTTGGACTCCGCTGATCTCGCCGAGACCTACGATGCGCTCAGCGACTTGCAGTTCGGCAATGGCAGGCAGCTCGTTGCCGAACTGGGTATCCAAAAGGGTCAGCGGGTGCTTGATGTCGGTGCTGGCACGGGCCGGCTGGCAGAGCACGTCGCCAGCATTGTCGGCGATCCGGCGCTGGTTGCCGGCATCGATCCGTTGCCGTTGCGGATCGCTCTGGCGAAACGGCGCCTCGGGCCACGTGCCGAGCTAGTCGTGGGTGTTGCGGAGGATCTATCCAAGTTCGGCAGTCAATCCTTCGACCACGTCTATTTCAATGCCGTTTACCACTGGCTACCCGATCAGCCAGCGGCCCTCCGGGAGGCGGCGCGGGTGCTCAAACGGGGTGGGCGGCTGGGGATCACCACAGGCGATCGGGAACGCTCGAATCAAGTGCAGCGGATCACCGAGAAGGTGTTGAGTAAGCCTCCATTCGCCGATATTCCAGTGCGGGATTGGCTGCCCTACCGTGTCTCTGTCCCGACCCTGAAACATCAACTCCATGACGCTGGCCTGACGCCGAGGGCGTTCTCAGTGCGGCAATTCACCGACTACTTTGCCTCCGCAAAGGAAGTGCTCGCATTCAGCGCGTCCAGCTCGTTCGGCAACTTTCTTCGGGAGTTGCCCCCTAAGCGTGTCGGTGCCATCCGGGCGGAAATCGTGGCACAGCTCGAGGAGCTGCGAACGCAACACGGTATTCCCTTGGAACGGCACACGATTTTCGCTGTCGCAGAGAAGATCTGACGCCCTTTCGCTTCCGTCATGGCACGTGTCCGGCGGCTGCGACTACCCCCCTCTATGGGGACTGGCCACGACAGGCGGCGGGGCGCCATGGCCTGGATCCGTTGCTTGCACGACAGCATGTCTGCCCTTGCTGTGCTGCGAGCGCAGCAGCCGATGCTTGGTCACGGTCAGAATGTCGACGATTGTTCTCGAATGCAGGACAACATTGATGGCACATGGGTTGCAAACGGAGACAGCGAGAAACCATGCCCCTTTTGACCGATGCCCTGGTGGTGAAGAAACTTCACTTGAAAAACCGCCTCGTGGTGCCTCCCATCGTCTCGGGGCTGGCGAAGGACGGCGTGCCGGGACCGGCCCAGCTTGCATGGTACGGACGACTTGCTCGCGGCGGCGCCGGACTGGTGATCGTCGAGGCAGCCGCCGTCGCCCAAGGCGCCCACATCCTTCCGAACCAGCTCGCCATCTGGAGCGACTCATATGTCGCCGGGCTGGCGCGCATTGCCGATGTCATCAAGGCGGCAGGGGTGCCGGCGGTTCTGCAGATCGTGCATGGTGGTGCCCGCGCCTGGCGAACGGACCCGCTGGAAGAGCGCGTCGGCGCCTCAAATGCACCCATCGCAGCGGGCCGCAAACCGCGCCCCTTGCGGGAGGATGAGATCGAGGAAATCATCGCCGCGTTCGCCGCCGCCGCCCGACGTGCCAAGGCCGCCGGTTTCGACGGCGTCGAGATTCACGGAGCGCACTACTACCTGATCTCGCAATTCCCTGTCCGCTGCTCCGTCAACCGAGATATTCCTGGAGAACTTCATGCCTAGTGCGCCCCAAGCAATCGTCGACGCCCCGTCTGTTCATTTCCGGCCTTCGGACTTGGACGAGGTGGTGGCCACCTATCCTGATGTGCCTCGATTGATCGTCATCAAGATCGATGTCCAGCGGCGCGGTGTTTTCTACACCGACAGGGCGCTCGCCGCCTTTGATCCTGCCAAGCACCAGGCCCGCAGCCACGCGTTGTTCGGTTCGCGAGACGGGCAGGTCACGCCCAAGCCCGAGGCCCTGCTGTTGCGTGACGGCACATCCATCCTGGCCGACTCGACCCCGCTGGACGGCAATCCCTACACCGTAGACGTGGTGGATGGCCGTTTGGTTCTTGTCGATCAGGGTCGTGTGATCGAGACCGTACAGTTCTGGCCGCGGCCCGCCTACTACGGAAAGCTGACCAGTTCAGGCATTCCCATGGAACACGTCGTGACGGCTCGCCCGCAACGACTGAACGTCTTTCCCTCCAGTTATTGCCACTTCTGGAGCAATGACCACGGCTGCAAGTACTGCGATATCGTCAACCATCACCGCCAGTCGGTTCGCGAGCTCAAGGTGCCGCCCCGGCTGCAAGCCAAGGACGTGGCGGAAGTCATTCGCGAGGCGCTCAAAGAGCCCGGCCGCTTCACTACCATCTGTCTGACATCCGGCAGCGACACGCGCGGCGAGAAGCCTTTCGATGCCGAGGTGGATTTCTACGAGGAGATCCTTTCTGCCATCACCGGGGTGTTTGGCGGGCGCCAATTTCCCAGCCAACTGATCTCCAGCGCCTTCGATGTCACGCAGTTGCGGCGCCTGAAAGAGCGAACCGGGCTGACCAGCTGGACCGCCGACTTGGAGGTCCTCGATCCTCGGCTGTTCGCCTGGATCTGCCCGGGCAAAGAGGAATGGGTCGGCTACGCCGGCTGGAAGCAGCGATTGATCGACGGTGTCGAGGTGTTTGGCCGGGGCCGCGTCGCCAGCGGCATCGTGGCCGGTGTGGAGACGGCGAAACCCTATGGCTTCCATGACGAGGACGACGCCGTGACGCACACTCTGGCCGAGGCCGATTGGCTCGCGGAACGTGGAGTGTCTGTGATTTCCTGCGTGTGGACGCCGCGGCCCGGTTCGGAGTTTCGCGACCAGCAAGCGCCATCGCTGCGCTACTACATTCGTCTGGTGCGCGGCCTGCATGCGCTCCGTCTGAAACACCGATTGAACGTCGATTTTGACGACTATCGACGCTGCGGTAACCACGCCGACACCGATCTGTCGCGCGTCCTGCCCGATTTTGGCCACGTCAGGGAGATTTGAGATGTCGAAACAAGTCCTGATCCAAGAACTGTCTCGCTTGCTGCAAGACCCCAGTGTGGACAGTGCGCTGAGCACAGTGGGCGAAACTGGCATTCCCACTGTTGTGTTGGGCGCCGAACTTTTCGCCACCGACCGTGGCACATTGCTTTACCGCGAACCCCTGGAGGCGTCGATCACCACGCTGAATTTGACCCGCAGCCTGTGGTTCAATCGCCCAGTGGCCTTCTCGGTTCGCGCGGGCGATACCAGGCTGCACGGCCGGGGCGTGCCTGTGCAGGCGCACATCACGGGCGATGTGTTTCTGGCTCACTATCGCGCCCTGCGCGCCCGCGATCCGCTCGCTGACCTGGCAGCCGTGTGGGAGATACGTATCGACAACATCGAAGACGTTTCACCAGCGCTGCAGCGTCGCCAGGAGGACGAACGACGCCCCTTCTTCCGTCATCTCGACCGCCTGCTGTGAATGGGGCGTAACGTGCGCAAAACGGCGCCTATTCTACCTATGTCCCGATGGAGCCCCAGTTGGCTTGAAATTCAGAACAACCGCGGGAACAGCGATTCGGCGGCGGTCGTCGACACGCGCAGGGATACCGGGCCTTTGGGCGTGGCCGAGGCGAGCAGGCCGGCGTCGAGCAGGCGGGCCAGGGCATCGCGGGCGGCTCGCTCGGAGAGCCCGGTGATTCGGGCTGCCTCGCCCCGCGCGATTTCGCCCCGAACCAAGACGTCCTTCGCAATTGCGGATTCGACGTCGCTGAGCCCCAGGTCCCCCAGCACGTACTTTTCCACTCGCTCCTGCAGACCGTCGATCTCCAGCATGGACGTCATGAACGCGACCTGGTCGAGCATGACTTCGCAGAACCAGCGGGCGAACTCGCCCAGTGCGCGCAGTGACAGATTTCCGCGGCCATCCAGATCCCCAGCCCGGGGCGTGTCGGCGTGGTCCATCATTTCCTGATACGACGGACGCCCCGGCAGGCCGCGGGCAAGCCCGCGCGATACGGACCACAGCCCGTGGGCCCCGATGCCTGCCTGCAAGGCCATGGCGTGTGACATCAGCCGACTGGTGCGGCCGTTTCCGTCGGGAAAAGGGTGGATGTAGTTGAACCTATGGTGGGCGATGGGGATGGCCAGAATGCGCGCGGCCGTGCCCATGGGTTTCAGTGCGAACCGGTGTTCGAAGTAGTCCATGAAACTCAAGACTGCTTCGCTTGACGGCGGCTGATGGCGACCAACGACGTTGTCTTGCTCGGGTCGCGAGCGGAAGGCGCCTGGTTCCATGCGAAGGTTCACACCACCGGGACGTTCGACGGTCAACATCGACTCCGCAGCGTCGTGATAGAACTCGCGGTGGATCCAACCCACCGTGTCGACGGATGCCGACTCGCCCAGTTCACCGCGGGCGAATCGCTCGTCAATCGCGCGCTGGACTCGAACATGGGCGGCAGCTTCACGTTGCAGATCGCGGCGCCGTCGGTCGGCGTCCAGGTCCTCGGCCAGGGCTCGCTCGATGTCGCGTGGCCTGGTCACATGCCCCTCAATCAAGTTGCTGTAGTAGCAATTCGTGAGGCGGAGCAAGTCGGCCAGACTGGCCGCCGTAGCGGGATGAAGCCGCCCATCCAAACGCGTCGCCCGCCCGACAAGATCCGCCACCAAGTCGGCCAGCTGATCCGGAATGGATTCCAACTGACACGGTTCTATGCGCTGCGTACTCTCCATCGCCAACTGCCGATCATAATGATGCGTAACTATTCGGAACACCAATGAATTGGCGAAGATGGCGCCGATCTGGCCTGCCGATCATCGCAGCAACGCAAGCCTTGGCCAACACAGGCGAATCCGCCGATGGTCGGTTCGCCGTGTGCCGATCCTTCTTCGCAAGCCGCGAACATTCGCTTGGAACGTCGGAACATCACGGCATCTCTTCCGCTCTGTGGCCTCCCATCTCGACTCTGTGGGCGGGTAGCTGTCGAGATGAATCACCTCGCGCTGTTTGGTTGTGGCCTCTTCTACGGGGGTCAAGCGCTCGGAGACGTTGGTGGTGGTTTCGCATACGTAGGGAGAGCCCCGGAAATCTTCCTCTGTCCTGCCGTCGGGGGTTTCGCGGTAGCATGCGATCCTGGCGAGTAGGAAGACCGGCCAAGGAAGGGAACCCCATGGGCAGGCGAACATACGACGTGTTTGTTTCGTACAGCAGCAAGGACGAAGGGGTGGCGTCGGACCTGGCGCGACATCTGAAGAAGGCTGGTCTGAAGGTGTGGCTAGCCGCGTGGACGATTGATGGGGGAGACGACTTCGTCGAAGCAATTGAAGCCGGGTTGGAGAAAAGCCGTTCCGTTGCAGTGCTGGTAGGGGCCGGTGGTTTCGGCCCGTGGCAGGGACGCGAGATAGTCCGGGCGCTCGAGGATCGTCGCTTGCGAGTGATTCCTGTCCTGCTCACCAGGCCGCGCCGAGGCTCTCGTACTCCGCTAGCGCTGGCGGGGCTTTCCCGAATTGATCTTACGAAAGGCATCGGCGACAAGAACGGCATCGGTGCGTTGGTGAAAGCGATCAAGGCCAAACCCGGGAAGGCTGCCGCTTCCGTGGAACCGATCGAAGCGGAGGCCCCGGAGACCGCGAAGCCGAAACCTGCCCGGGCGATCTCCGTGCGCGGGAACGGCAATCAGTTCGCCAACAACGGGGGCGTCGTCGCGGGCAATGTCACGGGCGGCATCATCGTGACCGGCGGAGGTAACCACCTGCGTGTGAGCAAAGACCGTGGCTGGTAAGCGCGGGCAGGGCGGCGAATCGGATCTCGCGGCGAAGAACGCGGAGTTGCAGGCCAGAGTGGCAGCGCTGGAGGCGCAACTCGCGGCGGCCGGCCAGGGTTCGTCGGTCATAGGCGACGCGAATCGCATCGCGGATCGCGGGGGCATCCTCGCGGGCAACCTGGCGGGCAGTTTCTTGATGACCGGCGGGACACTCCAGGGCGACGTCTACATCGGCGAGCCCACCACGGATCCGCGCGAGGCGCTCGCTGTCTACCGGCAGGTTCTCATTTCCCGGCACAGCCACGTGCATTTGCGCGGGATCGTTCCGTCGTCCCCCGACGACAAGAGGACCGAGCGCCGGCCCGACTTGGCCGAGGTCTATGTCGCCCTCGACACCAAGTCGCTTGACGAGTCCGCCGAAGGTCTGGGCAAGAAGCGCGAGCGACCGGAGCCAATGGAACGTAAACCGCTTTCGGCTCTGGCGGCGGCGATTCGCACCCGGCAGTTGGTCCTGCTTGGCGATCCGGGGTCGGGCAAGTCGACCTTCGTTGCGCATCTGGGCCTCTGTCTCGCGGCGCACGCGCTCTTCCCCTCGGATGGGTGGCTCAACCGGCTGCCCGGCTGGCCGCAGACAGAAAGCCACCTGGTTCCCCTGCCCGTGGTTCTGCGTGATTTCGCGCGCTCGCCAGCACTACGGGAAAGCACTGGAGGCGCAGCGCCAAGCAGCTCTGGGACTTTTTGGTCGAACAGCTTGGCAGACAGAACCTGACCTTTGCCGCAAAGCCGATTGCAGCGGCGCTTGAACGAGGTGAGGCTCTGCTGATCCTCGATGGTCTGGACGAGATCGCAGGTGTCGAGGATCGCGGCCGAGTGCGCGATGCGGTCCAGGCTTTCGCCAGCCGCTACCCGCGCTGTCGCTTGATCGCCACCTGCCGGACGCTGTCGTACCAGGCGGGACCGGGTGGCGCGGCGCTGCCGGGCCTGCCGGCTTTCGAGTTGGCCCCGTTCAACGAAGCACAGATCGACCGCTTCATTACTGCCTGGTACGCGGAGCTGGGGCGGTTGGGCGCGGTCAGATCCGAGGATGTGGAGCCGGAAACCCGCGCCTTGCAAACGGCGGTGCGGCGACCGGACATCCGGCGCCTCGCGCCCAATCCTCTCTTGCTGGCGGTGATGGCCGCTTTTCACGCACACCGCGGGCGGCTGCCTGACCAGCGCGCGCAGCTCTACGAGGACACCATCAACCTGCTCTTGTGGAACTGGGAACAGGCGCGTGCCAGCGTTCCTGGGGAGGATCCAGTTCTGCGTCAGCTTCTGCGCGAAGCAGGCAAGACCGACGCCGACCTCTATCGCATCCTGGCCCGGCGGGCCTACCTCGTGCATCTGCAAGGAGGCGGGGATGGGGATGGGCCAGCGGACATCGCGGAGACGGATCTCGAAAAGGATCTGGCCAACCTGCATCCCAGGCATAGCAAGGACTGGGCCGCAGAGGTGATAGAGGCGATTCGCCTGCGCGCTGGTTTGCTGGTCGAGCGAACCCCGGGCGTATTCGCGTTCCCGCACCGGACCTTTCAAGAATACCTGGCGGGCGCGCACCTGGCGGGCCTGGGCAATTTCGCAACCGAGGCCCTGGAACTGGCGAAGCGCGATCTCCCGCTCTGTCGCGAGATGCTCTTGCTGGCCGTGGGGAAACAGGTTCATGTGAACAAGGAGGTCGAGCGGCCCCTGTACCTCGCCAGCGTGCTGTGTCCGGCCGAGGCCATCGAGGACGCGCAAGCCTGGCGGCTCGTATCCCTGGCCGGCGAGATCTTGGCCGAGATTGGTGTCGACACGGCCCGCACCAGCGCTGGCGGCGAAGATCTGTGCCAGAGGGTGCGATGCAGGCTCGTGGCGCTGATCGAAGGAGAGAAGCTTCCCGCGCGCGTTCGCGTCGCTGCCGGCGATGTCCTCGCGGCGATTGGCGATCCGCGCTTCCGCAGTTGCGCGGAATGGTGCCTGCCCGCGGATGACATGCTGGGTTTCGTGGAGATCCCGGCAGAGCTGTTCCTGATGGGAAACTACAAGTCGAGGGACGGTCAGGTGGATGACAACGAGACACCCCAGCACCGGGTCGAGCTGCCGGCATTCCTCATGGCCCGTTTCCCGGTTACGGTTGGGCAATTCCGTTCGTTCGCCCAGGCGACAGGCGCGAAGCTTGAGGATGAAGCCGGGCTGCGGAAGCCGGCCACCCGCCCGATAACGACCGTGAGCCTGGACGAGGCAATGGCGTACTGCGCGTGGCTGGACCAAGTGCTTCGCTCGTGGCCACGGTTGCCGGGCAAGCTCAAGGACGCTTTAGCTGGCGGCAAGGTGACCTTGCCCAGCGAGGCGGAATGGGAGAAAGCGGCACGCGACGGCGACGGCAGGATCTACCCCTGGGGCGACCAATGGAACCCGGGACGGGCCAACACGCGCGGGGCAGGCATCGGCTCGACGAGCGCTGTCGGTTGTTTCCCTTCCGGGAAGAGCCCGTTCGGATGCGACGACATGAGCGGCAACGTCTGCCAGTGGACCCGAAGCCTGTGGCAGAAATATCCGTATCCTGCCGAACCCAAGGCCCGTGCGAAGCGGGAGGCTCCTGCCGGCAGTGATCTCCGGGTGATGCGGGGAGTGTCATTCCTCTACGCTCAGAGGAACGCGCGCTCGGCCTGTCGCTCCTACCTCCATCCTGTGGGTCGCTTCGACAACCTCGGTTTTCGCGTGGTGGTGTCCCCATCTCTTTCTGATCCCTGACCCGCTGGAGCAACCATGGCCAAACGCCGAACAAAGGTGGCTCGTGTGAAGAAGCGTCCATCAGCCCACGCCCCATCCAAGGGACGACAGCCCTCGAAGTCCGCGACCAGCGGCGGGGTGGCTGCCGACCGGATAAATCGGAGCACGAAATCCTCGCCCGAGATCCTTGTCGCTGAATCTTCCCGCCTGCGCTGTGGCGACGCGCGCCGCGCTGCCCAGCAGAGCAGGCCAGGAAATCCAATTCCATCGCCCGCGAATCGCCTGCACTGCCCTCAAGAACCCGCCGCCATCAATGTCGGCACGCAATCCCATTCTCGCGGCCCGTCCGACATGCGTGTGAACGCGCCGGCGCGGGTGTGATGGCATATGCTGTCTCGCCTGGTGGGGAGCCCCTCGTCAGGACCCGGGAACCACGGCACCCGCCCCGGCAGGCTGCGCGGATGCCCTCCACGTCGTGCAGGCGCGGGTCGGCAGGGAGTCTCGCGCGCTCACTCCCCCATGGATTTGCCTATGGTCCTGGATCACCATCCCTTCCCAAGAAGGCCGCGTCTCCAGCCGACTGGAACCGAAACATGAATACAGCTAGCCTTTCGGGATGCCCAAGGAATCAGGCGGGGCAATGCCCGCCAACACGCGGGAAGGCTTTCGCTCGGAAACCCTTGCCCGCTTCGCACTCTCCGCGTTCGGTCCAGTCAGTGCAGTCGAGGTTCCGGACGACCACGGAATTGATCTTGTATGTGCGACGTCCCGTCGAAATGGACAGCGACTGCACGTGGGCGGTGGATATCTTGTGCAGGTCAAGAGTAACGACGCGAAGGATGTCCCCTACCGTGGCCCGCACGTCCGAGAATGGCTGGAGAATCTGGGAAGCCCACTTTTCGTCTGCTGTGTCGACAAGGCTTCCACTGAGATCCGCCTTTACTCGACTTGGAGCATTTCGCGCGTGCTCCTTAATGTGGCAGCCTATGACAAGGCTTCGCCAGAAACATTTCGGCTGGTAATGGACCAAGATGTGACCGGAAAGGAACCGGAACCCGACGCCATTCCCCTCGGCAAGCCGGTGGTCAAGTTTGCGGTTACCCAACTCCACGACTCAAAACTCGTGGACAACTTTCGCTTGTGCATCGAGGAATGGGTCCGCATGGACTCGGAGAACCTCTTGAACCGGCGCTCCAAACTGGCGATTGCGCACGGCTTCACCGAGTGGGAAACAAACAAACCGCCTTCCGTTTTCAACCGCTGGTATCGCCCCTACTTCTACTCCGCAAAGACCGCCGTTGACGCCCGGCGAATCATTTCCGAATGTGCCGTGTTGATTGCCCTCATGGGCGAGGCGGAGGAGAAAGGTGTGCTCGCATCGTACGTAAACAAATTCTGCGACCTCAAGGGCGAGTGTGCGGAATGGACGCGCGGAAGACTAGGAATCTAGCTTCCGGCGCTCGAAAGGGCACGAAGATCTCTCCGTCTCCTGAAGTCGTCTGCGTTCGGCACGCGATGGATTAAACTGCGTCTTGGACCGGGACGCCATGGAACCGCTGAACAACGAATCCCCTGGGACGCCCGGCCAAATTCTTGCGTCCTCGACGACGCCGCCGCTCGGGTTCGAGGATCGCTCGACTGGCCTGCTCATCTTCGGCGTATTCGAGATCATCGGCGGCGTTCTGGCGGCCCTCGAAGTTCCGGCGGCGTGGTTCTTCTTGCTGTCCCCCAAATTTCCAAGACCGCCGGGCAGCGAGATGTCACTGCGCTCTGTCGTCCTCAATTGCGCGAGCTGGGCCGTTGCAGCGGGCGTGCTCATAACCTTGGGTCTTGGCGCGATGCGAGCCCGGCGCTGGGCCTGGGCACTCAACCTGATCCTTTCGTGGCTCGGTCTCGTGGCGGGGACAATCATCGTGGGCTCGATGTGGATCGCCACCAAGCCCGGCGGCATGGGTCGCCTCATGCTGGGTCCCGCCCTCCTCATGCCCGGCATCACAGGGTTGTTCCTGCTCTTCTATCGCAGCAACGATGTCGAGCAGACCTGCAAACATCGCGATCCAGTCGAGCGCTGGACCGACCGACAGCCTCTGCCCGTGCTGGCCGCTGTGCTGCTCGCTGCTTGGGGTGCCGCCTGCGGGCTCGCCTGGAACCACGCGCCCCACGAGGCGGCTTTCTTTGGGCGCTATCTCACGGGTCTGCCCGCCAGTGCGCTCCTGCTCCTCTGGTTGGCCGCAGACGTCTATGTGGCGTTCGCACTGTTCAAGATGAAACCCTCGGGATGGTGGGTCGCAGTCGCAGCGGTGAGTGCCCAGACCCTATCGATGATTCTGACCATCAGGCGGACCGACCCTTTCGATGCCATGACCACGGCGGGGTGGCCGAAAGAGAAGATCGATCTCACGCAACAGGTGGTCAGTACCGGCGTCTGGACCAGCATTGCCTTCGGCGTCGCGCATCTCCTGTTCCTGCTCTGGCTCGGACGCTACTTCCGGCGCGCGCAACCCGGACGTTCCGGGGAGATCTCTCCCGGGTATGGGGCCGGGCACAGGTTCTAGGTGACAGCGCAGCCTTCGGCCGCAAGAGGCCGCCGCGTACGTGGTCTGCGTCCCTGGGAACCTGGGGAGATCGAATTTGTACGTGCGGCCAACCGGGGCGAATTCGCCAGCAACAGGTTTCGCAATCGAGACCTGCGCGCCTTGCTCTACGACAAGCCCGCTGCGGATCGCATTCCCTCACTCCTTTCGGACCAGCCGGTTTCTGGTCGCACTGTTTGCCCTATGTTTTGTTCCGAGGCGGACCGCTTTATGATTTCGCCATGGCCGACACGCACGACAACACCGCGCTGATTCTCGTCGACATCCAGAACGACTACTTTCCTGGCGGCAGGAACCCTGTGGTCGGAGCTGACGCGGCGGCGAGGGTAGCCAAGCAGGTGCTCGACAAAGCCCGCGAAAAGCGTGAGCCCATCATCCACATCCAGCACATCTCGCTGCGCCCGAACGCCACGTTCTTCTTGCCGAACACGCCCGGTATCGAAATTCACCCTTTGCTGGCGCCGCTGCCGGATGAGATCGTGGTGCAGAAGCACCATCCCAACGCTTTTCGGGAGACGCGCCTTCTCGATGAGCTGCGGAGCCGACAGATCTCGCGTTTGTTCTTCTGCGGGATGATGACTCACATGTGCATCGACACAACCCTTCGGGCGGCATCGGACCTTGGATTCCAATGCGTCGTCGTCGGCGAGGCCACGGCTACCAAGGACCTGACCCACGGGACCATCACCGTCCCGGCGGCGCACGTTCAAGCCGCATTCTTGGCCGGGCTCAGCGGCTTGTTTGCAAAGGTGATCTAGAGACTGGTGCCCTCACGTCCGCAAGGCTTGCATCTCACGGTGTCCGGAGCGGTATTCGCCCACGGCAACGAGGACAAGCGCGATTGCCAGCAGGGCGCCGCCCAAGTATGCCGGTCGGGTGCTTTCCATCAGGCCAGTCATTAGAGATCGCACGAAGTGCTGGTCTGCCGACTGGATGAGGTAGTGGAAAACAGCGGCGAAGCAGGTCCAGGTGGCGTGAACCATGGTCACGCAGAGCGCGAGCGCGAGCACGGCGATGAAGCGCAGTCTCACCGGCTCGGTATCGATGGCATAGCGGGCTGAGGCCCAGAGCAAGATGAGGCCCATCATCAGGACCGGGTACATTCCCCAGCCGCCTTCGACGAAAAACTGAACCATGGGAAACCTCCTTTGTGACCGCAATTTGCGCGGCACTTGTGACTTCCTCAGACTGAACCCCGGCATCGCCGATCTGTGACCGGTCACTTTTCGGGTCACGGATCGGCGTTCCGTGGGTTAATCCGAGGTGTGGAAAGCGACCACGACCTCGTGCATGCCCTGCGCGAAAGGCGGCCAGGCGCATTCGACCAGCTGTACTGCACCTACCACGGCCGCATCTGGCGCTTTCTGGCACGCTTGGCCGGATCGGACGCCGAGGATCTGTTTCAGGAGACGTGGGTGGCGGCGGCAAGGCACGTGCATCACTTGCGTGAGGACACCACACTTCTCTCGTGGCTATTCACCATCGCCCGCAACAAGCATCGCAACGGCCTACGGGCCTGGGCGCGGCACAGTAGGCAGCGCAACCTGCTTGTCCAAGCAGGGGCGAACGCGCAGCCGAGCCTGGACGACATCGTCGATTCGCACAGGCGGGCTGCTGAAACGCAAGCCTCACTGGACAGTCTACCCGTTACCCATCGCGAGGTTTTACTGCTTTGCGTGGCAGAGAATCTTGAGACCAGGGCCGTCGCCGAGATTCTCAAGTGCACGAGCGCCGCGGTTCGCAAGCGCCTGTCGCGCGCCCGCCAGGAGCTTGCGCGACTCATGGGCAAGTGCCAAGCAGAAAGGAAGACAGCATGAAGAACTCGACTGGTAACAGCGCCGAAACCGGGCCAGGTTTCCGCATCGACGAGATGGACGATTTGTTGCGCAATCTTCCCGAGCCTGCCTTGTCGCAACCAACCCGCGAACGCACCCTCGCTTTCGCGCGCGCCCATGTGGTGCCTGCCTGCGACGCAAGTCAATGGCACGTCCTTGCGCGAATTCCGGCGCATGCCGTGCCGGCGTTGTTGTTGTCGGCTGACTTCGCATTTGCCGCAGACACTTGTGTGAAGTTGAGCCGTGCTTTCGGAATCGATGGCGGATGATCCCGCGCCTTTGTTCAGGAACGTGCAATTGCCTGTTCAATGGAGTCGTCGAACGGACGTTTCCTTCCCCCCAAATCGATACTATTCCGGCTGGGGTCGACCCATGCGGCATAAGCATAAGCCAATGTGGGTTTCCTCCATTGTGAGCCGAACCATAACTGCGCGACGGATGGTGCCAGTGACATATTCAGAAGGTGCGGCAAATGGGCATGGTCAAGAGGCGAGTGTTGGCGTGTCGTGCGTAGCGAAAGTCGTTGGGTTTGGGTGGCAGGCCCAGAGCCCGCCGCAGCCGCTACGGTGGTGCCGGTGACAGAAATGCGGGCTGTGCCTACCCACAGCGGCACTTCTTCCTGGAGGATCACCGGGGCCAGAGGGTGGATCTCGTCACGCCCGACGCCTTGAAGCCCCGGCTGCGCCCCGCGGTGGAGCGCCAGGCGGTAGATGTCGCCCGTCACAGCCAGGTCAGCGCGTCGCACAACCTCTCCCGGAAGCCCATTGATCGGCAAGTTGTGCGCAGAGTCTGCGCCATTGGTTCGCCCACAGCGGATTTTGTCGCCGTCCAAGGAAGGACAATCACAGACATTCCGGACACTAGCTCAAGGGGCACGGAATCCAACTCCCGTGGCATGAAGATTTGGGGCCTCGTTGGAAGGGAGAACGGTGATGAGCAAGAGGCGAAATAGGCGGCATGGCAAGTCTGCCCACAGTCAACCGAGTATGGGGCAGGACTTGCCTTTGGAGGCGCGTCAGGATCAGCCTGGCAGCTCGGGTGCATGGTCCCAGGAAATGTCCGATCACGACACCGAAGAACAGCCAGAGGTGACCGACGATCAGATAGTAGAGATCGTGGCGGAGGGTGCCGAGTTTCTCGGCATCTCCCAAACGCATCACTGAACCACAGTCACCCGAATTGCGAAGGAGGAGAGCGCAATGGAATGGCGTTGCCCTGTCCGCCATGGGCCTGCCCACAGAGGCGCCCAAACCATATTTTGCAAGACCTCCCGTCTGAACCGCATGAACCGGGGGACGGCGCAGAGTACCTGAACTGATGGGACGCCGACGCGGGTGTGATGGGATAGACTGTCTCGCGTCGTCGCGAGCCCTCGGCAAGACCCGGAAGCCGCGGCAAAACCCGCCCCGGCAGGCTGCGCGGACGCCCTCCACGTCGTGTATTTGGGCCAGTCATACTGGAAAGCGGCGCGAGTGAGTGGCATATACGCCACGATCGAGAGCCGGCGGTGGGGCCGGCAGGGAAGTGCACGAAATGAAAGCTCTGTACATCAAGTCTTACGGCGGTCCCGAGGTCATGCAGGTAGGCGAACTGCCTGAGCCCCAACCCAGGCGGCGCGAGGTGGTGGTCGCGGTCAAGGCGTCCTCGATTAACCCGTGTGATTGGAAGGTGCGCGCAGGCGAGATGAAGTTCATGACGGGCAAGACCTTCCCGAAAACCCTCGGCTCGGACTTCGCGGGCGTGGTGGAACGGGTCGGCGCGGGTGTGACCGACGTGTCGGCGGGTGACCGAGTCTATGGCGTCACACCTGTGATGTTGCGCAAGCCAGGGGCCCAGGCCGAGCGGTTGGCTGTGGCGACAAACCGTTTGCGGCGGATGCCCGACGGGATGTCGTTCGACACCGCAGCGGCCTTGCCCATCGCCGGCCTGACTGCGCTCAATGGACTTCGCCAATGCGGCGAGCTGCAGGGCAAGACAGTGCTCATCAATGGCGCCACCGGCGGGGTGGGGCATTTTGCCGTGCAAATCGCCAAGGCCCAAGGCGCCACAGTGACAGCGGTGTGCAGTGACCGCAACGCCGAACGGGCACGATCCCTGGGCGCAGATGTTGTGATCAATTACCGCAGCCAGGACTTCACATCGGGCAGCCTCCGCTACGACGTGGTCTTCGATGCCCACGGCCACCTGAAGTTCGGCGCGGTTGCCCGCGCGCTGAAAGACCACGGGATCCTGGTGACCACACTGCCGAATTTCGCACTGATTGCGCGATCGGTTTGGCAGAAGATGTTCGGCAGTAGGGAGATCAAGTTGGGCAACCTGCGCGACCATCCCGAGGACTACGCCGAACTGGAACGTCTGCTGGCTGAGGGATTGGTCAAGCCGGTCATCGACAAGATCGCCCCGCTGGCAGAGGCCGTCCAGAGCTACATAACCTTCGAAGCCGGCGGCACCGTGGGCAAGGCGGTGCTTCGGATCGCGTGACGGAGCCCGGGTGAACAGACCCCCACGTGCCGGTAGCATGCCAATACCTAGACTTCTAGCCGTATTCGGCCTGGTCCTTGCGTTGGGAACGGCGTGCAGATCGCGGAGTGCCAGTATGTTCACGACAACGCATCATCATACTTTGCGATGCGGAGAAGTTTCAGTGGACTTCGCGGCGAGATGAAGGCTTTTGTGACAAGCCGTATCCTTGGAGTACCTCCGGAGACTTCAAATGGCAGGACTAGACTAGATAAGTCGGCTTTGTTTGGGTTTGGCGTCTTGGCGTACGGCGCATTGGCATTGGCGCCCGGGTCCCGCACCCTTGCCAGCGCGCAACCCGTTTCAACCATGAGTCAGTCAATGGTTAAACCGTTTTCCAACCAGGTCGTACAGCAGCTCCTCAATCCTCCCGAGACGTCACGGAAGACTCTCGACGAGGCCGCTCGGGGACAAGTCCCGACGATCCCCGAAGGAGCCAAGTTTTCCCTTGAGGAAGCCCGATCCTACTTGAACGGATGGCTTCGCGAGGAGTTTCGACCACCTTCCGGGACCATCTTCGTCGCGTTCCCACGTGAGGCAGGGAGCTTTGATATCGTTCGCGCTCGCTATTATACGAAGAAACACGAAATCGAGGTCGCTCAAAGTCAACACATTCTTGTCTTGCGGATCCGAGGTTTGTCATCTCGGCCTGGCAGTTCAGCTCTCCAGCGGATTGGAGAGGCGGCCCACAGGGTATTCTTGCAGGGAGACCTGATCCATCCGAAGTCTCTTGGCGCGGACGCGAAGCACGAGTATGGCGAGCAGGCCATTGGCAAGCACGGGCCAATCGATCCCGATTGGCCTCACTGGATCGATGATCTGCTCTGGTTTGCCGATGAGCGTGAACTGGGCTTTGTTCTCTTGAAGGCCAGCGGTGGCCCTACTCGTGCGGTAATCGGTTTCGAAGACGCCTTCAACATCAACTGGTTTGGGCCATAGTCGTCATGCGAGCGGTGTACTCGGCGCTGCGGTCGAACCAAGTTCCGCGCAGCAACTCGCCGGTGGTGAGGGCGGCGATGCAGTTGGGACCTGGCCACTCCCCAGACTTGCCCACGAGCCCGTCTTTCACGCCGTGGGCCAGGATGTAGCGCAGGCGCGCATGGGCGGCCTTCTCGTCGGCGACGACGATGGAGCGAAAGCGGCGCGACCAGAGGTAGTTCTGGCCGCGGCCCGCCTACTACGACAGACGCCAAAAAACCCGCATCGAAACGCCTATGCTCCCTGCTTCGGTGTAGAGTCCCATTGTGGCCCCAAGATCAATCAGTTTCCCTGTGCCGGAGTCGACAATTGGCGGAGGTGCTCCATGACCAAAATGACGAGAACGCAACGGCTTGACGATGTCATCTCTATCGGCACGCGCCGGGAAACCCTGCCCCACGCCCGGGTCGGATGCCTGGTCGCGGTCGACCCGGATGGCGTTCCCTTGGTCGACTATCAAGGCAACACCTCTGGCCCGCTGCCGGCGGTCGTGGCGGTTCCGTTAGACCAAGAGGCGCTTGCTGCCGCCGCCGCGCACTCCGAGGCGGTCCTGCTGTTCGACGGAGGCGATCCCCTGAAACCAATCCTGGTGGGACTGGTCAAGTCGGCCGCCCCCAACCCTGCGCCCCGGACACCGAAACAGGCGCTCGACGTCAAAATTGACGGGAAAAGCATGTCTTTCGATGCCCAGGAAGAGATCGTGCTTCGGTGCGGAGACGCCAGCATCACCCTGCGCAAGAACGGCAAGGTCGCAATTCGTGGGGTGTTCGTTGAATCGCACGCCACGGGCACCAATCGGATCAAGGGCGCATCGGTCAAGGTCAACTAGCGACAAGCCATGGCCTCCCCTCGACAACCGGTCGAATCGCGTGGGCCGACGAGCGGCGCTCTCGTGCTCAGCGCGGTGGGCATGGTTTCCCCAGTCGGCGTGAACGCTACGCAAACTTTCACCTCTGTGCGGGCGAACATTCCACGCAAGCAAGCGCGCCCCGACCTCTATCAGTGCATGCCAGAGGATCCCGACCTGGACGAGAGCGAGCCCCTGGTGGCGTCGCCGATTTCTCACCTTGACTGCGCCAGGCGCGCCGAGGGGCGCCAGACCGAGTGGCTGGCCCTGCTTGCGGCCCATGCCTTTGCCGACCTCTGGAGCAAGGCCAAGCTGGCCGCGGGCGACGAAGGCGAAACTGGCCTGTTTCTTTCACTGCCAGGGCCGCGATCTGGCTGGGACCGCGGGCAGGGCGAGCCGTTCACCGAATGGTTCCACAACCTCGCGGCGCGCGAGCCGTTCGCGCACCGCCAGCTCTCCTGGATGGGGTCAGGGGGCGCACTGGAGCTTTGCGCCGAGGCCTGCCGCCTTGTCCGCGAGGGCCAGATTAGACGCGCCATCGTGGGCGGCGTGGATTCCTACCTGTTTCCGAAGTGGCTTGAACCGCTGGACCGAGCCTACCGGATCGGCAGCACGCGCAATCACGATGGTTTCTGCCCGGGCGAGGCTGCGGCCTTCTTCCTTTTGGAACCAGCCGCAGAGGCGCGACGGCGCTCGCTGCAGCCCTGGGCCGAACTAGGCGCCACCGCAACCGCAACCTGCGCGCCCACGCCAGCGGGACACGACGCTGGCGCGTCCCTGGCGGACGTCCTTGCCCGTGTGATTCCCGCGGACGTCAGCCCGCCACCGGTCGTCGTCTGTGATCTCAATGGCGAAATGAGCCGGGCGCGGGAATGGGGGTACACGCTGTCCCGCCTTGGCAACGCCCTTCGGGCTCCGCTAGCCCTGGAACATCCCGCAGCCGTGCTGGGTGACCTGGGCGCTGCCGCGGGCGCCGCACTGGTCGTGCTGGCCGCGCACTACTTGCACACCAAGCATGCCGATCGAAACTCGGCCGTGCTCTGGACGGCCTCGGACGGGGGCGAGCGACACGCCCTTCTGCTCACCCGCCCCCAGCCGCCCAGTGATTCTCCCCTTGGCCCGTAAGGAGACACAATGCCCGCAACAGTGGTCGTGAACAAGATGACCGTCGTTCACAAGGACAGTGGAGGAACGGTTTCCTTCATGCCCGATGTCTGCTTGACTCCGGCGCCGCCCAGTTCCCCGATACCGATTCCCTACCCGAACATGGCGATGTCCCAGGACACTTCCCAGGGCAGCAAGACGGTGACCTGCGACGGGAATCCCATCATGTTGCAGGGATCGTGCTTCAGCAAGAGCACGGGTGACGAGGCCGGCAGCGTGGGCGGCGTGGTCAGCGCAGTAACCAAGGGCACCGCCGAATTCATCGCGTACTCATTCGACGTCACAGTCGAAGGCAAGCCAGTCTGCCGTCTGGGTGACCTCATGCTGGGCAACAAGGGCGGCACGTTCAACACGCCCCCCTCGCCCGAGGTGCAGCCGCCGCTGGTCGTTGTGCCCGGGGTTGACCCGGACGAGCAAACCAAACCGGATTCGCTGAAGGTCAAGCTGGTGGACGGGGCGGGCAACCCAATCAAGAACGAGCGCTACGTCCTACGCAAGCCCGATGGGTCGAAGCTTGAGGGCAAGACCGATGGATCGGGCACCGTCGAGCTGAAGGAGAGCGTCGTCGGTCTTGGCAAGATTGTCTTCCCGGATTCCCCTGGTGCGAAGATTCGCCCCGAAGAATGATGTTCGACTACTCACCATAGGCAAATCCAGCGGTGAAGCTCTTCTCCGCCCGGGGGAACATCGCGCGCGGCCCGCTCGGGTCGCGGCACGAGTCGATATAGGCTATGGCCCTGAAGATGCCGACCTGGAATGCGTAGCGAGCATGTTGGGGATCCAGTCCCTTTTCCCACTCCGTGTTCACCAAGTGATAATCTTGGAACTTGAGCGGCTGGCCTGGGTGGAACTTGATCCGCGTGCTGCGCACGGCCCGTGCCCCAACGCGAAGCTCGACGGTTGCTGTCCCCTTCTTGCAGGGCGTTTCCAGTTCGACGGCGCAATGCAGTTCGAATGCGTTCCAGGTCGAACCGGCTGGTCCACCGTTGTGCCAGCCTGAAATCCCATCGCCCTTGGCAATGCGGTGCCCAGTTTCGGCATCATCCATCACCTTCTCGCAATCGAACGCGGCGATCTCCACCGTGTCCACGGGAGTGTCATCGAAGGAAGGCTCTCCTGCGATGAGAAAACTAGCCAGGGGTATGATCCAAGTCAGCATCGGTGCTCCATCCTGCGGCGCGAAGGTCCGCTTCGGAAACGCCTATCAGTTCCATCTCATCTAGAAACGTAGGCTGCAAATCGATCATGTATTGGAAATGCCACCACTCGCGTTTGTTGTAGGCCGAGTTCCAGTTCGCCTGGGCACGGTCTTCGACCAAGATGGTGAAGAAGATCTGCTCGGTCGGGCACAGATCCTGCCAAAGCTGAAAATCACTGTCGGCCCAAAACTCGCCATCACCGTGTTGCTTGAGCACGTTCTTGCGGCAGGTCGCCACCGCGATGTTGTGGCCACAGTACTTCTTCACCTCACTCGGATCGATGACATTGTTCCACTGGTTGGCCGCGATTTCGCGCTTGGCATTGGCCCAGGCGGGATCCAGGTTGGCCAACACGCGGCCGGTGAAGCGCACGCACTCGCCATCCACCCGGACGTTCCCTACTTGGGCCTAGATTCCGTGCCCGTGGCCGTACCCGTGGCCGTGGACATTCCCGTAGACGTGGCCGTAGACCCGGGCGCAGACGGCTGCGTGCCCGTGGCCGTAGACGGCTGCGTGCCCGTGGCCGTAGACGTGGCTCGGGACTTGTCCTCGCGGCGTGCGACGACGTGGATCACCTGCAGCACCGGCTCGTGGGTGTGGCCCATGACGAAGGTCAGGGCCGGCTGCTTTCCCGAGTTCACCCTGTCGAAGATGCAGGTCTTGAGTGCCATCTCGGCCAGCGCCAGCCGTGTCCAACCGCCACCGAAGAGCGTGGGGCCCAGGGCGGACACCGGATCCTCAATTCCACGAACGTAGTCGTCCGAAAAGGCAGCCTGCGTAAGGAGGTAGCCGAGCCCCGCGTTCCGCTCTTTGTTGAAAGTGTCTTCCTGGTGGCCGTGCTGCGCGACCAGGCCGGGGTCCTTGTCGAAGCGCTCTTTCAGCAGTTCGTGGCCCTGAAGGAGGCTTCCCATATACATGTCGTGGTTTCCGTAGAGAAACACCGTATTGAGGTCTGCCCTGGGCACAGCGGGCGGGTTCGCGTCGAAATTCCACAAGTATTTGATGGCCGGACTACGCAGGGCTTCGTCCATCCAGCACTTCAGGAACGCCTGCGCCGCTGACTTCTTCAGGAAGCTCTTCGCCCCGTACAGGAGGCTAAAGGGGCACTTGAGCCCGATCCAGAAATCGAAGAGATCCCCAAGTTGCATCAGCCGCACTGGGGGGGTACCCCCCTGTTTCTGGTATTCCTTGAGCAGGGTGAGCCAGAGCAGCAGATCGGCGCCCGCGTCCTCGAAGATGTCTGCGCCCTTTTTGTCTAGAGTGCCATGGTATCGCGTGAACCAATCCTTAACGCTGTCAGCATCGCCTTGGTCAGGGTCCGGCCAGTCGGGCAATGCCGTCCGCAAGGCGATCTCAGTCAGGACCCCTGAGGTGACCTCGCCCAGTGCAATTGCCGGCCCCGCGACCGGGGCCGCCAACAAGGGGGCCTCGAGCACCGTGCGCGCGACCATTGCCTCCGTAATCTTGATCGTGACGGGATCGGCATTGACGATCAACTTCGCGCCTCCGCCCACGATGCGGGCAATGACAGGCAAGCCATAGCGAGCGAGATCGCCCGGGTTATAGCGCCCACGCCATTCGTAAGACGGCCGGGGTCCTCGCTTGATGGCCCCCGTTGCAAGACCGGCATTGAAGAAGGCGCCAGGTGCCCCTTGGACGACGAACCCCGGGTCAGGCAAAGATTTCTGCCGGGGCACCTCCGAGTACGTCCGGGCAACGTCGGTCATGACCGGGGCATGGAGATCCCCCAGGATCACGTAGATCCTGTCCTTCTTTGGAATCTCGTTGTTCAACTTGCGACCAAGCACCGCCTTGGTCACCTGCACGCGCCCGAGAGCGGGATTGGAGGAGAGGGTCTTGAGGAGGGGGAGGATCTTCTCGAACTCGTGGGTGGATTCGAGCGGTACTGCGGCATCGTCAATCACCGGCCCATCTTTTCCATCCCGCCGGGTCTCCTTGGTGTAGGTACAGAGAGCGGCGAGGCGACCATGGACGATCCCAAAGTCGCGATGTTTGCCCCAATGAGACTGCGTATCATGCTTCGTGGGCGCGCTGCCGCTCCAGCGGCCCACGTCCATGTAGATGAGGGTAGCGACTTCTTTCCGAGGGTGCGTCGAGGCGTCATTCGGATCGACGGTGTTCATGCTCGGATCTCGCAGGCTTTTGCCAAGCTCTGGCGGAACTTCATACTCGAGCGTGTCTGGGAGCGGAAAATCATCCTTGTTCTCCGCTGTCTGGTGCGCCCCAGTGGCCTTCACGTTTCTGGCGGAGAACTTGCCTGGCGAGTCACTCACGGTTGGACCTCCATGAAACAGTTGCCATAGCTATCAGGCGGTTCGCACGATCCCGTTATCGATGCACCCCACGCTGCCTCGACGGTGTAGCGGCGCCAACGGCCTCCTGTCGCTCGACGAGCATCGGGACTGTCGGTTCTTCGGACCGTGAGTTCGTAGCGGCCATCTCGTTCGGTTCGATACCGGTCGGCTCTGAACTCGTCCCCTCGAACCGTCGGGACATCGTGCCCGTCCAATGTGAGCTTCTCCGCCAGCGGGACATAGTCACCTACCAGCTCGCCGAGCAACCGCACACCAACTGATCGCTGCGCTGGCAGATCGATCAAGAACCGCCCAATGACTCCCGCAGCATCCTGCGGCTCCGTGCTGCCGAGGACGCACTCGCCCGGACGTATGACCCGCGACCCGGCCGGTCCAGGACGGGGCGGCGGCACTCGTTCCACGAAACGAAGGTTGGCGCCGACTGTGAACCGCTCCGGGAACCCGATGGCTCCGGTTCCTGCCTGGGTCCCGCGCCATAGGTCAACGGTGATCCGACCGACGAAGACCTGGGAGCCGACCGTCAGGGTTAGCCAGGCCGGGGCAGTCGAGCCGTGCTGGGGGCCCATCCCGCGAATCAGTACCGCATCGTCATCGAACCACACCTTGTCGCAGACGCTTCGTCCGTGAACACGGTCCGCCAGCGGCCCGAGAAGCTCACGATCGACCGATTTGACGTGCTCAAACGCCTCTTGCGGATCCCCCGCAGGAAACGGCGGCCTATCGTCGGTGTCCAGAGCGTGGAGCGTCGCCAGGATCTGGATCAGCACCCAGGCCCAGCCCGCGGCCCCAAACACCAGCGCGACGTATTCAAAGAACAGCAGGGGCGGCCCGTTGGTCTTCATGGCTGCCCCTTGCTGCGAACACCGGCGCTGTAGCAGTTGCCCTCGTCGAAGCCTGGGATGGGACAGCGGGGCCCGACCCCACGGCCCCAGTGCACCTGCAGGCTGTACTGCCCCGGCAGGTCGGCGGCGCCCACCGCCGGCAGCAGCGTGACCTCCAGATCGTATTCGCCCTGGCCGAGCGAGCGAAACACGGTGCTCTCCTTTTCAACATGTGGCGCCTCCTGTCCCGCCAGCGACAGCCGGTACGACAGGAAGGCCGTGGCCGGGATCACGAACGCCCGCACTGTGATCTCTCGCTCGGCCGGCAGGGTCACCTTGTACCGCCCGACCACCCCAGGCTTGGCCGCAAAAGCCCCAAGCACACACTGGCCAGCCAGCAGTGGCACCGGCGCCGTTGCTGCTGTCGGCGCAGCCACCGCAGACTCCTGTCGCTCGACCATGCGCACGCGCTCGACCACGGTGCAATCCTTCTCGTGGTAGGTCCCCTCGGCCTTGCAGTCCCCCGCCCACAAGTCAGCGACGTAGCGCCCCAGAACCGCCCGGCCAGCCATCGTCACCGATCGCCACGCGGTCTCTGGAGTCGCGCGCGACGCTCGCTGCGCGTACACATAGGTCTTCTCCCGGTCCGTCCAAGTCAGCTCACAAGAAGCCTCAGGCTTGGGCTCAGGCCCACCCACCAGCTCGGCCAATCGTGTTGGCTTATCAAGCGCCGCCGCAAGCGCCGTGGCTGCATCGTTGGCCAGCCCATACGACGGCCCCGTCGTGCGATGGTTGTGCTCCTCGATCCACCAGCGCGCATGCGGCGCAATCAGTAGGGCAGAAAGCCACCCGCCCACAACCCACGCAAGCAAGAAGTAGCCCCGCCGCCAACGCGCAACCTTGGCCTCACCAGGTTTTGTCCAAGAGCTCATGCAGCGAAGACTACCCGGCATCAGCCGTTTTGTGTCGGTTCCTCGGACGCATCAGGTGCCTCATCGACAGAACCGTCGGCTCGACACTCGTGCAGCCCGCGTAGCTTATTGCAGGTGAGCTGCTTCAGCTCACCCGTGATTTCCAGCCCTTCGGTGTCAGACTCGAAATAGCTGATGGCATCGCGCAGGTCGTCCGTCATTTGGTCTGTGGGCTCGCCGGCGAAATAGTCCAGGTTCGCCAGCCGAGTCGATGCGCCGAGCGGCGTCGTGGGTGGCTCGATGGGAGCGATGTTGATGTCCCAACGGACCTCGCCTTCACCAGCGCCTCGATCATCAGGGTGTCCTCGTGTTTGCCCCAGCGGGGCCATTCCCGCAACCGTCGACGCCACTTATGGAGGCCTGGATGCGTGGCCGGTGCCGCTGAGATCAGGGAGCCGCGTCCCAGACGAGGCTGAAGGTGACCTTGAATTGCTCGCAGGCCATCGTTCGCGTGCCACCCCACGTGTAGGGACGGACCTGCACGCTCATTGTCCCCCCCTTGGGAGTCGGCTTGAGGAAATTGGGTGTCACGCTGTCCATCATGGCGTTCCATTCCGACTCGACTCGGGCCATCATGGGATCGTCTGAGACATATGTCCGCTGGCCGGCCCATCCCTGAATCATGATTTCCAGCCGGTCGCCCCGTTGGATGGCAACCACGGCGGACGACCCCGACACGTCCACCGTCTGGCCCGAGTTCACCTTCTCCTCGTCGAGGAGGGTCTCGATTTGAGATCCTTCCGGCTGCCCGACCGGCTGGGTGATGGCCCGCATGTTCCAGAAGTCGCCGCTCTTCAAGTAAACCTCCCTGAATCTGATCGTAGCGCGGGCGTTGCACTGCGGGCCTGTAGGTCCGCCCACCGCGGGAGGCGGTGGGCTTTCGGGAGGATTCGCCGGTATGTATTCAAGAACACGGATCTCCTGCAGAATCGGCTCGTGGGTGTGGCCCATGACGAACGTCATGGTGGGCTTAACTCCTGCAAGGATCGGTTTGAACACGCATTCTTCCAGTGCCATTTCCGTGAAAGTCAGCCTGGGTCCTATTCCCCCTTTGGCTATGGCGAGCAGGGCGGACATGGGATCTTCAAGCAAGCGAACGGCAAACACCGCGAAGGCCGCTTGGGTAAGGAGGTACCCCCATTGGGCGTTTCCGTCGCTGTTTAAGGGATCCCCCTGGTGGCCGTGTTGCGCGACGAGGCCCGTGTCTTTGAATTGCGCCGGCACTCCAAACAGAGTCCCCCTGTAGTTGTCGTGGTTGCCGTAGAGAAAGATCGGTTCTACCTTTTGCCCCGGCGACAACCAGTCGTCGAACTTCAACAGCATATGAAGCGCATCCCTCTGGCTGGTGTAATACTCGGTTTCGTTGCACCAGTGTTCTGCGAATGACCTCGCGTCTCCGCAAAGATGCGAGGCTCCAGAGACGGTGAAGGCACACTTCAACCCCATCCAGAGGTCGAAGAGGTCGCCAAGCTGTGCCAGACGAATGGGGGGGCTCTTGCCGCTCCTCTGGTATTGGATAAGCAGACCTAACCAATCCTTCAGGTCGGCCCCTGCACCCTCGAAGATCTCGGCGCCCTTGGCGCCTGCGCCATGGTACTGCTCGAACCAGTGCTCGACGGTCGCCGGGCTTCCTTTTTCGGAGCCGAATGAATCGAGAGAAGTCTCCGCCCAAACGGCTCCCAAGAGTGCCAAGATCTCCGGCAAATTTTCGCTCAGGTCCTCCAGGCTCAGAACGGCGTGCGGCCTCCCGTTGAGAAGATCATCCACACTTACCTGGAGCTTCGCGGCGAGATAGGGGAGCAGGGTCCCCGCGATCAGACCGGGCTCGTAGCGTCCGAACATGGGGTGCTCCGAGGCATCCCGGGTCTTCACCGGAAGGTAGCCAGGTCCGTAAGGCGCGGGAAACACAGGAGGCGAGGCGTACTCAGCGCCGTGCGGCTCCACACCGGAATAGGTCCTTTGCTTGTCGGTCATCACAGGCGCATGCAGGTCGCCGAGAAAGACGTGGATCTTCTTGTCGGTTGGCGCCTCGGCGAGATCGGTTCGCCCCAACAGGGCTTTGGTGACGACGACCCTTCCCAAACTGGCTCGCGAGGAGAGGTGATCGAGAAGCGGTTTGACATTCTTGAATTCTTGGCTGCCAACGACTCCGCTGGCGCCATCGATATTCGCGACCCTTTCGCCATCGCGCTTGTACGAACACAGGAGCGCGAGCCTGCCACACACCACCCCAAAATCGCGCCGCCTGCCCCAAGTCGCATCGCTCGAGTTCGCGCTGGGACCATCTCCTGCCCACAGGCCCACATCCAGGTAGAGAAGACTGGCCAAGAGGGGTTTTGCAAGCGTCGTGGTTTGACGGGGATCGAGCTGGTAGAGGGGCCAGCCACTGGCATCCCTGAACTTGTTCGCCAGTTCAGGAGGAACTTGATAATTGACGGCGGAGGGCAGTGCGAAATTGCCAGGCTGGATCAGGTGGTTCAGGTTCAGGGTGATGATATCGGGTTCAAAGATCCCTCGGGCTCTTGACATCGTTGCGCCTCAAAAACAACCATGTTGGAGTACATCGGGGCGGGAGCAATCGCTCGATATTCGGGAACCCCAATAGACCTGAAGCGTGTAGTTCTGACCGTGGACTGCTTCAGGCGGAACGGCCTTCGGTCTATCGATGCGAACAATGGTCACCTTGTGATACCCGTGTTGTTGTGCTTCGAAGTACCTGGGTGCCTGCGCCTGGTAACTGTCGCCTTTGGGCATTTCTGGCACCTCCGCGTCATTGAAAGCCAGCCTCGCTTCGAGTGCGACCGGCAAATCGGCGAGGGGCGAGAGAGCAATCTTTGTGTGCAGGACAGCCGGCAGCTCGATCCAGAAACGCCCAATAACGCGTTCATCGTCTTCTTCCAGACTGCCAAGCACACACTCACCAGGAAGAATGGCGCGGAAGCCGGGAGGGGCAGCTGTCGGGGGAGGCATTCGCTGGACGAGTCGGTAGTGACTGGCCACAGCCTCGATCTCGGCGTTGCCGAAACCAAGGGCGCCTGGGCCCGGCGGAATCTCGGTCCAGAAATCCGCAAGATATCGTCCCAGGGTGGTCTTCCCAGAGAGGGTGAGAGCCCGCCAAATCACGAGCTCATTTCCATTCTTGGGTCCCTCTCCGCGGGCGAAGAGAGGTGCCTCATCAGACCATTCTGCGAAACAACCTTCCCTCTTTCCGGGGTTAGTCCCTCGAAGGCGTGCGCCTTGTAGTTCAGCCAAATAGTTGGGGGTGGCAGAAAGGTCGGCCAAGTAGCCTCCCACGCTGGCGTACACACGCCTTGGGTGGGCGTCGCTTCCCTCCGAACGTCCACAGGCGACGCGAATTAACGCAAGAAATACCACGAGGGCTCCACCTTGAAGCGTTCCGAAACCAAGCCCGATGGTTCCCAACCACCAGAGGATCCCCCGCCGGCCCAATGGGCTGCCTTTCACGGTTCATCCCCCGCATTCTGTGCCTTCTCGGAATGGTCAGCCTGCTGATGGTAGCAGTCTATTCCATCAAGGGAGGCGATGGGACAACGTTGGCCGGCTGCTTTCCCCCAGTGGACTTGCAAAGTGTACTGGCCGGGCGCGGGAGGGCCCGGGAATCTCGGATCCCGCGCAATTAGCACCTGGTAGTCGCCCTCGGATGGGGTTGGGAACACGCCGAACTCATCCGCAAGAGGCGAGATCTCGACCCCGTCGAGCAAAAGGCGCGGCGAGAGCGCGAAGGTGGCCGGGATAGTGTAAAGGCGGACGGTCGCGTTCCGGTGCGCAGGCAGATGGATCGTGTATTTGTCGATCCTTTCCAAAGCCGGGCTGTCCATGGCACCCAGTACGCATTGTCCTGGAAGAATTCTCTTCTCCAAGTCACCACTGGGGGGCAGGACTCTCCGCTCCGCTAGAGAAAGTCTCGCGATCTTGGTACATTCCATGTGACTGAAAATGCGAACAGCATCGTCGGGGTCACAGGGTTCGTACCACAGCTTCATGCGGTATCGACCGACCGTGGTTCGGCCGGCTTGGGTAATGGCCACCCAGCCGACGGCCGGTTGTGCGTCCCAAGCACGTTGGGCGGTGATGTAGGTTCGGTCTTCATCGGTCCACGCCAACGTGCAGAGGAAATCCCGCTGGAGAACAACTTCCGGCACGCCGGTCAGTTCGTGCATGCGCGCGGGAGTGGACGCCACCTGGGCAAGGGCGGAATGCAAGTCTGCTAGCAGTCCAAAGTCAGGTCCTTCTTGCCGTTTCCGTTTCGCCTGCTCGAGGTGCTCGTTCAGCCTATGAAATGCACCATAGGGTGGCCAGGCCCACAGCCAGGACCAACCCAAGGCAGCCCACAAGACCAAGCAGAAGGTCGACTGCCACCAGCGGCGCGGCTTGCCAGGGACAGCCTGGCTGCCGTCCTCGGTCATGTCGTTCCTTTCCCTGCGGCTGCCGGTCCCTCGTCGACAGAATGGCCAGCCTCGCCTTCGTGGAGATGGAGCAGCCTATTGCAGGGGAGAGGCGCGTAGCCCTTTCGAACAGGGCCTCCTGGCGTGGCGGAACCCTTCCGAAATGGGTCGTCACAGGTCGTGGCCACAGATTGTCTGGCTTGAGCCGTCATGTTGTGGTCTTCTTGGCGCCAGCTGCTTTGTCGTCGACAGAACGACCGGCCTGGCACTCGTGCAGACCGCGCAGCTTGTTGCAGGTCAGCTGGTTCAGTTCGCCCGTGATTTCCAGCCCCTCGGTGTCAGACTCGAAATAGCTGATGGCATCGCGCAGGTCGTCCGTCATTTGGTCTGTGGGCTCGCCAGCGAAATAGTCCAGGTTTGCCAGCCGAGTCGATGCGCCGAGCGGCGTCCCAGGTGGATCGATCGGAGCGATGTTGATGTCCCAACTAACTTTGTCTTTGGGAACCTCATCATCGGGCCAGACGTCAATATGGCCCTGCGCGCCTGCCGGGGGCGACTCGAGGATGGCAAAGCCGTCCTCGTCAGTTGTGCCCCGGACTTCAGGATATCCGTCGAGGCAAAACGCAAAAGGCCTTTCCGCGTAGGGCACGAGGTCGCAATCGCACAAGCGCAAACGGAATCCTTCACCTTCCGCCCCTATGGTGTAGCGGTGGCTGGCGCGAATTCGCCACTCGGGATAGAGCTTCTCGCCCTTGGCCGCCTGGGTTGCCTGGTCAGAGGACGCACCCTCGGCCACGCCGGGCACCGGGGGCAGAATCCCAAATGGCGCGCCGAAGAAGAAGACCTCCACGCGGCGGTCGAAGTCAACGTCCTGGCCGTCTTGTGCGTTGTCATCGATGTCCCCCTCCACGGACTTGAGAGGGTAGGCTTCGCCGCACCCATAGGTGACGACCCGCGTGTCCTCGTCGAGCGACGTGCCATGTCGACCTTCAGTTCTTCCCAACCCTCGGGCTGGCTGCGCGGCAGCTGCGGCTGACGGGCGTCCGGCGACTCGCCATTGTGCCATTCCTGATAGGCGGTGACCTCATCGTCCTCGTCCAGTTCGTCCTCAGGCACCAGCGCCTCGATCATCATGGTGTCTTCGTGCTCGCCCCAACGCTTGGAAGTCGCAATGTCGTCCATGTACCAGTCGAGCCACGCATCGGCGTCATCAGAGAGATACGCTTTGAACGCGTCGGCGCGGTCTGCTGACAACTGCAGGTTGTACCCTTCCTTGCCCGCGGTGTCGGTGTGGCCGACAATCAGTATTTCCGAGTCGGGGTACTTTTCGTAGATCTTGAGCAAGCGTCTGAGGCTGGCAGTCGCGGTCGGCACCAGGAAGCACTTGTTGGTGTCGAAGTACATGCCGTGCAGGCGGGCGAGCGCCACCGGGGGTTGGAGCATGAAGGTCTGCTTCGTGTCCGGCTCCAGCCCAAGCGGGGATAGCTCCCCTTGCTTGAACTCCACCTCGACCAAGGCTTCTTCCTTCTCCTTCCAGGCGTCGTCGGGCTTGCCGCGGATCCCCTTCCAGCGCTTCTTCAGTTCGTCAACCAGGTCCGTAATCGCATCATCGGGCAGGGTGAGCTGTGCACTCTGGGCGCCCCTGACTTCGTCGATATGTGCAAAATCTGAACTCGAGAATGGCATGTCGCGGTCCGCATCTGACTCGTGCGAGAAAGTGCCCGCGAAGCCCGTGATGGCCTCGCCCCGCTCATCCACAAAGCGGGCAGAGAACTGCATCGGCCCTGACACGGGCTCCTCCGCCGCGATCGGCTGCACAGGTGCGGGTAGGCCGTCGATGGTGCAGGAATCGAGTTCCACCCGGCCGGTGGCGTCGCACACGTAGAGCAGCACAATGGGCACGAAGCCGACACAACGGATCTTGCGTATCGCCTCGAAGTCGCTCTTGGGTATTTTCTGGTTGGTAAAGACGTCGTAGACCGCGTCCTGGCCCCGAACCAACGCGAAGATGGTGAAGAACACCTGCTCGGTCGGGCACAGATCCTGCCAAAGCTGAAAATCACTGTCGGCCCAAAACTCGCCATCACCGTGTTGCTTGAGCACGTTCTTGCGACAGGTCGCCACCGCGATGTTGTGGCCACAGTACTTCTTCACCTCACTCGGATCGATCACGTTGTTCCACTGGTTGGCTGCGATCTCGCGCTTGGCATTGGCCCAGGCGGGATCTAGGTTGGCCAACACGCGGCCGGTGAAGCGCACGCGCTCGCCATCCACCTTCACATCGTCCGCGTCCCCGGCCTGCTTGTGGTCAATGAAGCGCATACACTGGCTCTTGCTCGCCGCCAGCCACTCCTTGGCTGCGTGTTCGGCTTGCTTCTGCGGGGCGGCGCTTGCGCCCGCGTGATCCGAATACAGGGCAAACCCGGTCTCCTCCTTGTCGCCCAAGAGAACCATGGGGACATCGAATTCCAGGCTCAGTCGTGTCGACAGTGGCCGGGGACGTACGACCACGTTCTCCGCCTGAATCTGAGCGGTGGACACGAGCAGGCTCGCTTGCGGACGGGGCACCGGCGGAACCGCCCAGAACAGATCTAAACTCATCTCTCGCGGTGGCTCGCTCGTCTCCTTTTGGGTCTTGAGGGCGCGCAAGTAGTATTCGGTCGATGACTCGACAATGTCAGCACTGGTCGCAACCGTCGGGCCATCCATCACCGCAAACGCCGGCTTGTCTGGCTTGAAAGAATACTTCTTGGCAAGATCGTAGTCCTGCTTGTCCTTCTTTCCGAGATACGTGTCAGCACGCTGATGCCCGATGCGGGTGCTGGTCACCTCGGTCACATGGGGCAGCCTGATGCGCGTCCGCACCTCGTAGTTCGATGCGCCGGCCACGTTCTTCACCTCGACCCCCAGGCCGGTGTCCAGGTTCCAGAACTTGCCCAGCGCGCCGATGTTCTCGTCCTGGCCCTGCGCGTAGCTGGTGAAAATGCCAGCGAAGCGGGATGCGACCTGCACCGCGGCCGTGAAGAATGGAATCAACGCCTTGGGCTCCCAAAATACCGTCGGGCCATACTTCTTCAGCCTGAACAGCTCCGGGCACATGAAGTGGATCTGAAAATTGAAGCTATTGAAGTCGTCCCCGAGATTCGTACGCGAGCTGAAGGTCTTGAGCTTGTTGGTTTCGTTCAGATTACCGCGCACGGGATCATTCATCTGCGCCGAGGTCTTTTCCTTGATCGCCTCGGCGAACACATCGGTGCTGGGATAGGCGCCACCGTTTCTCTCCACCACCACGTCGTAGATGAACGGATCAATCGTCGGATCGTGAGCGAGAATGCGATCGCAGAAGATCCGAGGGAAGATGATCCCGCGTTCCAGAAGATAGCGAGCATTGCTATCGAAGCTGTCCCTTTTCTCCTTCTTGGTCGTGTACAGCGGCCCCGCCAGGTCGAGGCCGATCTGCAGGGACGCGTTCCCCATGAAGAACTTTCCAATCTCCTCTCCCATCCCGCGGTTCAGGTTCTTCGCGTCGCGAAAAATCGTGTCTGCCAAGGGAAACCCGAGGCGGGCAGGCCCGCCTGGCGCCTCGTCGGGACTCCAAACCGTTCCCCAATCGCCCAGCCAGCGGTAGCGTACGTAGGTGTCCCAATAGTGCTCGACCTTGTTGTGAGTGCTCCATAGATTCTTGAAGATGGCGCTCTGGCCGTGCTCGTTTTCCCAGCAATGCTCAAGAATGTTGTACGCCCCAGCGTAGACGTTCACCAGTTCGTGCATCACCAGATCTGCCGCAAAATGCGTGGCCATTCCCGAGAAGTAGGCGCGCTCTGCCCTTTGGCTCAGCGTCCACTGTTGGCTGGCGCGCAACCTGTTGCCGCTGATGGTGAATTGATGATGCGTTCGATTGTAGTGCCCGAAATCAAAATGGATTCCCGCAGTGTAATCCGCACTTGGTATGCCGCTCTCCTTTGACATCAGCGTCCAAAAGTCCGGCCCGCAAGCGCCGAGCATGTAGGCAGAGAAACAGGTGATGGCGTCGTAGTCGGTGGGTCGGTGCAAATTGTTGTGGAGTTTCTTAGCGGCTTCTTTGAAGGCAGCGCGGAAGCCGGCCATCGACTTGGCGCTCTTGATGGCATTGTAGACGTAGTCCCGGAAAGTCTTGTGGTAGTCGAGGTACTTCTTCTTGCCGAGGAGAATATCGTCGCCTTCGGGAAACGACTCGGCCGCCTCCAGGGCGACGAGCCAGTGCATGTGAAAATTGGGCATGGGTCAGCTCAAAGATAGAAGAAAGAAGCCCGTCACCACAACCGTGGGATCCGGGCGCGTGAGGGGCGCCACGATGTTCAGGCGGTCGCCAGCTCGTTTGACCTGGACGGTTGTGGCGTACAGTTGTGTCCCTGCCAGGGTGTGGTCGGCCAGGGTGCCACGACCAGCGAAGACCCGCAGGCGCACCGAGGAGTCGTACTTCAGCGACGCCAGCCAGGCCTTGTACTCCGGAATGTTGCGGTATTTGGTCTCCGCGATTGTGCCTCCTGGGTCCAGCGGTTCCGTTAGTTCGACGGTGAGGTCGCCCTGCAGACCGTCCTGGAGGCTTCCGGACTCGCGAGCGTAGTACTCTGGAAGTAGGCGTCGAATGTCTTCCAGTGTACGGAGGGGAGTGGCGGCGTCCGGACCGCGAAACTGGCGCGGAATGATCCCGCCTTCGTACACGTGCTCGAAGGTCACGGCGAACTGGCGTTCGACGCGCTCGACGTAGTTGGGGTCCAGGAACTTGTGGGCCGCCTCGCGCGCCTCCGCCAGGCTCAGTTTGCGCACGCCGTGGTCCCGGTTCTCGACGATAAGGACCGCATCGTCGTCCCCTTCCAAGAGCACGACCTGATCGATACTGTGAAGTTCGCTGGTCGGCGTGAGCGCCATCCACGGCACGGCCTCGCCCTCCTTGCCAGGCACGCTGCGTTCGCCCTCGCGCCGGTGGCAGCGCGCGTCCGCATCGATGGCAACCAGATCATGCTCTCGCCAGAAGATAACCTTGGGGTTGCCGCTCTTGCGCTCCACCACCCCGCGAAACAGGAAGCGTCCGCCCGAAGGGCTGAGCTTGACCAGCTTGAACCAGTTCACCGGCTTCTCCGGCCACACGAACACCGCGTACCCGTTTGAGTTTTCCACCCCGACCAGTTCGTTGCTCTGGGGCACAAACGAAAAGTTGATGCGATCATCGGCCACAACGTTCGCGTAGATCTCGCGCACCTTGCCGATCAGCGTCCCGGCCAGGCTGTGCCGCGAAAAAAGCGTCTCACTCTTTCCCTGCACGCGACTGCACACCGCCAGTTCATCAATCTGATTCGAGCCAGGCCGATTCAACAATCCCACCCCCACGATCTGCGTGATCACCGCCGGTAAGCCGAGCAGGGGAATCACCCGCACCCCGGCACCCGACACCTCTACGATGCTGTCCAGCGGGTGTTCAGCGTGCGCGCGTTCGACCTCGGGCGGGATCTCCAGGTCGCCATCGTGCTTAGCAGAGAAAGTGAAATACACTGATTCGCGGCCCCCGGCCTTCACCTTCTGCACCGCGATCACCCGGTTGGAATAGTACTTGGCCTCCCAGGTCGGGGACTTCCACGAGAAAATTCTGCCCTTGGACACATGATAGACGTCTACCCCGCCCTGATAGCGCGGCAGGATGAGCTCGTCGGTCCCGTCCCCATCCAGATCCGCGACCTGCAGATGGTCGACATCGAACGCGGGCAGCGCGGATTCGTCGCGGTTGGGAATCCCGTGCCCGGAAAAATTGAGCGGGAAGTCAGCGCCCGCGCTCTTGAGCCAGCTCTTGGCCCGGGTGTCGACAGATGCGATCTTCTGCTGAAGCTTCCCGTGGACGCCTTCGAACTCCCACTGGTAGTAGAAGGCAGCCACCACATCCACGCCGTGCCACAGAACGATCGGGGTGGCTTCGATCTTCTCGGACTTGCGCCACCCGTCTTTGTTCTCGAGCGGGCTCACATTGCCCAGCCGTTCAACCTTGATCGTGCTCATGGGTTTGCTTGCCTTTTCTGCGGGCGCCGCGGCTGAAAGCAACAGCGTCAGCCCGATGATCCATTTGCGGTACGCCATCTTCGATGTTCCTGTCTCCGTCGTGATCGGCTTTGCCCTTGGTCCCGGGCAATATTCTTCATCTTTGCCACTCTTCGCAAGCCCATCGGGGCGCTCGTCGGCTTCCCGACCTACCCTCGACAAGAGCCTGGGTTTGCGTAAGGCATACCCTGACAGCTTGAGATTCCCTGTGGAGAGGTGATGCAGCTTCACGAGCAGTTCAACATGACCCCGTTTCGCATTGGGATCGGCTTTTGCCAGGACAGCGAAGGCCGGGATCTGGCTATAGCGCTGCTCAAGGCGACGTTTCACTTTGCCGCCAATGGGCCGGTCGCTGCGGCCGCACGGGAGGCGAGTGTCACCCTATTCAAGCAGGACGTCTTCCACGGTGAGCCGGCGGCGTCGAGCCTGCGCTACCCGACTGACATCGGGCCCTCGAAGCCGGGCGTGGACATCGCCGTGGTCGGGCACGCCTACGGCCGGGAAGCGAAGACCATCGAGGCCGGCTTCGCGGTCGGCGCCTGCGAGAAGGTGCTGCGGGTCTGGGGTCCGCGCTGCTGGGTCGGCGGTCGGGATACCGCCATCGCGGGGCCGGTGGCTTTCTCGAAGATTCCCCTTCTCTACGAGCATGCCTATGGCGGCTTTGACAAGGATGGCGCGGGCAACAAGCTCGTCCATGAGCAGAACCCCGTCGGGGTGGGATTTGCCACGATGGCCAGGGACAAGGCGCCCTTGCCCAACTTCGAATACCGGGCCGAGGGCATCCGGTCGATCCAGGATCGGCCGCGACCCGCGGGGCTTGGTTTCATTCCGACGGGGTGGAAACCGCGGGCGCAGTTTGCGGGCACTTTCGACGCCGCATGGGAAAAGTCGCGCCGTCCACTCTTTCCCAAAGATTTCGACCAGCGCTTTCACAATGCGGTTCCCCAGGATCAGGTGATGCGTGGTGAACTGCAGGGCGGCGAGAAGGTCGTCTTGCGAAACCTGGACGCACGCGCTGCCAACGTGGTGTTTGGCATCCCGGTGCTGCACTTTGTCGCCATCTTCCGCATCAAGGACCGCAGCGAGGAGTTACCCATGAAGGCGGACACGGTGCTGATCGCACCTGATGAAGAACGCTTCGCGATCGCCTTTCGCAGCGTTTGCCTTCTGGGCGACGATTTCCGATTCCTCCAGAGTGTAGCCTTCAAGGGGACTGACCGCTGATGGCCGACGGGGCATCCAGTTCGCTGGCGTCGCCGGCGCGACCGCCGACGGCGCGACACCACGATCCGGGGCTGCTTTTCGACATTGTCGAGGAACACTTCGATGAAGCCGCCTTCTATTTCCGGCTGTGGGACCAGGCGCTGGATGCGTTTGACTACACGCTTGACGAAGTTCGCCGTGGTCCCGAGGAATTCTTGCGAGCGAATATTGATGGTCTGGTCGTCGGCGGCGAGGCGGCCGCGGAACGCCTGCTGTGGCCGGCGGTCGAGGGCGATGAGGCGGATAATTGGACCGGGCCCGGTGCCGCCACGCTCGCGCTGGTGAGTCGGCCTGACGACGACCCGCTGGATCGAATCATGTTGCGGCTGCCGTCATCGGAGCAAAGCCCGCTTCACGGCATCGCTCGCGCCCTTGGGCTTGCCCAGCGCTCCGACCTGGATGAGCGTTTGCGGAATATCCTGTACGCGTCCGACGAGGACAAACACGCGGTCTTGCTCGACATACTGGCCGAGCGCGGCGTTGACCCGGGGCCGTTGGTCGGGGTTTGCCTGCAGGGCACGAATATGGCTGCCGCGCGCTCGGCTCTGCGTGCGGTTCGCCACTCTTCTGATCCGTCGGTGCATGCGCGCGCTGTGGAAAAGCTGTTCAACAGCGCGGAAGTGCGGATTCGCACCGCAGCGCTGGAGACAGGCCTGCTCTTGGGCTTGCCCGCCGCACAATCGGCACGCCTGCGCCAGGCGCGTGCCCACGACGACCACGCGTTGTTGCTCACGGCTCTTGTGGGAAGCGAGGCGGAACAGGAATTGATCTTTGCCGCGCTGGACGATCCTGGCCACCGGACGGCCGCGCTGCGGGCGCTGGGATTCATCGGCACGCAGCGCGCGGCTGAATTCTGTCTGCGCTTCATCGACGATCCCGACAAGCTGGCCGCTGGTCTGGCGGGGGAGGCCTTTTCCATGATTACCGGGCTGAATTCGGGCCCCTTCGCCCTTGCCCCTGAGCAAGACGACGAGTCCATTTCTGATGCGAAGGACGGGCTCGGGGAATCGGCCGTCCTGGCGTTGCCCGTGCTGGACCCGAGCGCCGTGGCGGAGTGGTGGAAGGGCAAGCGGCCAAACTTCAAGCCCGGGCCCCGCTACTTGCGGGGCGAGCCGCGGACGCTGGCGAACATTGGTGAACAGCTTGCGCGGTTGCCGATGCGATGGCGCAACGTGATCCTGCTCGAACTGTCCCTGCGAAAGCCAGGCACTCGCCCGTTTTCCCCGCGAAGCTGGACGCGGCGTCAGGAAGCGCAGACGCGGACATTGTTCGAGCCGACCGATCGACGGTCCAGTTCCCCTTGATTTCGGCGCTGGACTATCGCGGAATTTGCCAAGCGGAATGAGACAGTCGTTGGTCGATACTATGGTCGCTTTCCGGGCTCTACATCGATTGCGGCTGGAATGAATCTGCACGAGGCGCGACGATGGTAGTCTGGCCGCTACGGGCCGAATCCAGTCACCAACACGGGCCGCAAGCTGCCTGACCCGCCATTGGGTCCGAGTTGCCAGGCGCCATTTGCACCCCAGCAATAGACCGCACCGCTGCTGAC
>Ga0265330_10000260_pt1 | contig 39046 bp, 30 predicted proteins | sample 41919metaG_FD_202083 | JGI IMG/M metagenome (GOLD analysis project Ga0265330, IMG submission 202083) | Rhizosphere microbial communities from Carex aquatilis grown in University of Washington, Seatle, WA, United States - 4-19-19 metaG | ecosystem: Host-associated > Plants > Roots > Rhizosphere...
CCCCGGCCACGTCGTAGGCCTCGACCAGCCCCCGCCGCGCAGCCTCGGCCACGCCCTCGGTCAGCGACGGGGCGCCGGATGCGGCCAGGGTGTCGAGACAAGCGATGAGCGAGGGCGACATGACGAAGAGACCCGTGCTGACGGCATCGTGGACCGCCAGATCCTTGCCAATGGAGGTGACGTGGCACAGAGTCTCGCTGCCCTTGGCCGCAGCCAAGCGCACCTTGGTGGCGTCGTCGAAATCGAACACGCGCGACAGATCGCGATCCACAGCCAGCACCGTGGCCGCGCCGGTCGCTGGCAGCTTGGCCATGTCACCCATCAGGTGCGGCGCCGCAATCTGGTCGGCCATCACCAGCAGAGTCCGCTCGGTCACGAAGGAACGCGCGGCCAGAACCGACAATCCGTTAGGCTTTCCCCAGTCCTGGTTCTCAAAGAAGACGACCTCGGTCGAAAGGCCCTTCTCCGACGCGCACAGGGCTTCGATGCGCTGGCGAGTCTCATCACCTTTCCAACCCACGACGATGCCCACGCGCCGGATACCTGCGCTGGCCAGCCCGCGCAGCGTACGCACGATCAGGGGAACCCCCGCAACCGCGCAGAGGCAGTTGGGTGTTTCTGGGTCAGCGACCGGGCGGCCGCGTCCCGCCGCGAGAATCAGGGCGTGACGAACCATGCTGGTATGGCGGACAGCGTAGCACGAGATAGGGGTCATGGATGCCGCCTCTTGCAACCGTCGTTCCACGACGGTCCGCCCCACCTACCGCCGCGAAATCAAGGCGCAAGCAAGCCCCTGGCTGGATTCTGTCGAAATTTCACCGCCAGCCGGGCGTTGAAAACTAACCCGATTTCACCGCAGAGCGGGCGGCGTCCTCCACCGCCGGCAGCGAGCGGAAGCGCAGACGATAGACCGAGTTCTCCGTCTCGACGTAGATGTCGGCGGCCCCGAACTCGCTCAGCACCCGCCGCACCGGCGTGGTCACCATGCGGTGGCCACTGGGATCGCGAAAGATGACCATGCCCCGTCCGACGGTGGGAAAGCTGATGAGATAGCCATTGTAAGGACGGCCCACGCCGGAAGATGCAGATCGGCTATTGTCGCGAATCTTGGTGGCGGTGACGTTCACCATCGGAAACCTGCCTAAAAGCAATTTTAGCACAATCAGCTCAGGCGCTATACTTAGCTTTTTGATGGGCAAGCAGACTCGAAGCCCGCTCCTCGGGTACAACCACAACGTCCGCTACGGAGGTCGCATCCTCCATGTGCAGACCGAGGATTCGGGTCCGTCCAATCCCCACCTGTTCACTCATCTCTTCTTCGAGGGCAGCATTCTGGCCACCAAGCGCTTACAGTACGACGCCGCGACCAACGAGGACGGCGTGCGCGGGATGATGCAGGGGCAGCACAAAGAGATCCTCAAGGAGCTGAAGCAGGGCCTATTTGATGACCGCCTGGAGGATTTCTTTGCGGCCCGGGGCGAGGCATTCACCGCTCCTCGCCAGGCTCGCGCCGAGGCGTCAGGGCCGGTGCTCTTCGCAACTGCGACAGCGGCACCGTCAACGCATGCAGACGCGCCCTCACCACGCGCAGTTCGCGCCGACGCGACCCCCAGCCCAGGCCCTGAAATCCTGGATCTGGATTCCATTCCCACACCGCCTCCGGACAGGATGCAGACGCCAGAACCGCTGCCCGTGCGCGCCATCCGGCCCACCCTGCCAGGACGGGGAGCCTACACCTTCAAGCGTCCCACCCGCGACATCGCGACGGCTGATCCCAACGAGAGCAACACCGACGGCAGACGGTCTCCGAGGACCCCGGCACCCAGCAGCCCGGCCGCGCCGGTCGTGGTCCAGCGCCGAATCGTCGTTGGTGCCGGCGCCAAGAAACCAGCCTCGGGGATCCGCCCGGTAGCGCCGCGCCCGCGACGACCGGGAGGCGGAATCCCCTATGTCGTCCAGGAAGGCAGCCACCCCAACCTTATCGTACGCCGCCAGTCTGAGGTAGGAATGCCACCGGCCACGCCCATGGACGAGAGGGCCGACGCAGCGGCGGCGCCCCGTACCGCCGCTCCTCCCCCCATTCCGCAAGAGCCCCCAGCGGAAAGCCTGGTCAGCACGCGAAGCCTGGACGACGTGATCCTCGCGTACTTGTCGAAGAGTGATCAGCGGAAGTGAAGCAGGTCTGACTAGACCACCCGCCAGGCGGTTCCCGTGGGGCCATCCATGAGTTCCACGCCGCGCGCTTTCAGGCCGGCGCGGATATCGTCGGCGCGCTGAAATTGCTTGGCCGCACGGGCCGCGGCGCGCTCGGCGATGCCGGACTCGACAGACTGGGGATCGATCTTGCGCCGTACGCACAGGCGCGCGCGCCGGCCTTCGAGGAACTCGGCTGGTGGCCGCCGCATAATTCCGAGCGTCGCGCCCACCATGCGTGCGTCGCGCGCCAACGCCGTCAGCGTCGCCTGTCGCTCGGCCTTGGGCGCTGCCTTGGCATCGTCGAGCAGCTTGTTGGCCAGCACAAAGGCATCGTACAGGTGCCCGATGCCGGCCGCGGTGTTGAAATCGTCGTCCATGGCTTCGACAAAACGTGTGGCCAGATCCGACGGGGGCGGCGTGGGAGGGCTGGCCAAGGTGCCGACGAACGCGTCCAGCCGTTCGAGAGTGCGATAGAAATAGTCGAGTCGCGTTTCGGCCTCGTCGAGATCGGGGTACACCGGCTGGCCCGCGTCGTCGCGCGCGATGCTGAACGCGGCCGGGCTGCGATAGTGCACGCTGATGAGCAGGAGGCGCAGCGCTTCGAGGTCGTGCGTTTCGGCCGCGCGACGAATCGTGACCACGTTGCCCAGTGACTTGGACATCTTCTCGCCGCCGAAGTTGAGCATCCCCGAGTGCATCCAGTAACGCGCGAAGCTGCCGAACGCCCCTTCGGACTGGGCAATCTCGTTTTCGTGGTGCGGAAAAATCAGATCCGAACCACCCCCGTGGATGTCGAAGGTGTCGCCGAGATATCGGTGCGACATGGCCGAGCACTCGATGTGCCAGCCCGGACGGCCTGGCCCCCACGGGCTCTCCCACGAAGGCTCGCCCGGCTTGGCCGCCTTCCACAAGGCAAAATCCAGCGGGCTCTTCTTGTGCTCGCCCACTTCGATGCGGGCACCGGCCTGCAATTCCTCGGGGCTTTGCCCTGACAGTCCGCCGTAGTTGGCGAAGCCCGCCACCGAATAGTACACGTCGCCGCCCGCGGCGTAGGCCAGACCGCGTGCTTCCAGTCGGCGGATGACGTCGATCATCTCGGCGATGTGCAAGGTGGCGCGCGGCTCGATATCAGGCGGGGCCACGCCCAGACCCGCCATGTCCGCGGCCATGGCGTCGGCGTAGAAGCGCGCGACCGCGGCGGCCGGACGCCCTTCGGCCAGCCCTTTGCGAATGATCTTGTCGTCGACGTCGGTGATGTTGCGCACGAAGAGCACGTCGAACCCGCGCGCGCGCAGGTGGCGCACGATCACATCGAATGCCACGGCGGTGCGCGCGTGGCCCACGTGGCACAGGTCGTACACGGTCACGCCACACACGTACATGGAAACCTTGCCTGGCTCGCGCGGCTGGAATTCCACCTTCTTCTTGGCCCGGGTGTCGTGCAGTCGAATCATTGGGGCCCCTATTTGCCACCGCGGCGGCGCAAGGCCAACAAATTGAAGACGGCAAAACCGAGCAGCAGTACCGCGATGACCAGCGTCTTCACATGCTCGCCTGGCCGTTCGCCTTCAAATAGGATGAGCGCATTGTCGGGGATCTGCACGGCAGCCACGGTGCCCATGCCCTGGATCTGAGTGACCGGAAGAGTCTGTGGCGAGGCGCCCGCGGTCTTGACCATGATCGCGTCGGCGGTGGCGCCCAAGTCAGCGAGACGGGCCTTGAGCGAAGTATGCGCGGGTCGGATGTGCAACCGCCGGTCCATCTCGCCCAGCGCCTGCAACGCGCGGTCGCGCTGCTCGGGTGGGAATGTCACCACCAGTTCCAGGCTCTTGGGATCCACAGCATCGCTGGGCGCCTCGATCACGCGCCCTCCTTGCTGTTCGACCGCGGCGCGGGCCGCGGCCTGGTCGGCAAATCGTTCGCGCGGAAAGGCAACCCGGATCTGGCCGGGACGATCCACGTCGATGACCAGCTCGTCGTTGGCAGCAAGGGTGACGCGATCACCGAGCAGGTCGGCGATGGCCAGCGAGCCGGCCGATGATTGGGCCAACGCGGCCTGCACCACCGTCGGCGCAAACAAGTGCGTCGCACTCACGTGACCGGCGAAGTAGCGACGGATGGCTTCCTGAAACGACAGGTCGGAAAAACGCATGAGCCTGCCCACGAACACGTCGTGCGCGGCCATCTCGGCCGGCAACGGGTCAGGGGCGCGCCTGACGAAGATCCGGTTGTTGGTGCCGAGCAGGCGGAAAAACTGCGCGAAATTCCACGCGCCCTGGGTATCCAGCACCACCGCACTTTCACGATCCGCCTTGCCGGCCAGGCGCACGGTGCGATTGATGGGCAGCGACTCGGACTTGGCCTTGCTGATCGAACGTGCATCGCCCAGGTCCTGGGCCTGGCTGGGCGACAGGGCATAGCGCACGTCGTCCTTGATTTGATAGACCAAGAAGCAAGCCAGCGCCGCCGTGGCCAGGGCGATCACAGGATGACGTCCGGGCGAGGACCGGATGCCGGCGAACTCGTCCTCGCCGGCGGGCACAGCAAGGCCGCCGTCGGGCAGCGGCGCCTTGGCCGCTGGAATCGTGGGCTTGGTTTCGTCGTTCACCGTCGAGCGCGCGCGAATCTAGCACGAATCGGTTCAGGGAACCGTGAAGCGATGTGCACAGATGGGGCTGGCTTCCGCAAGCATGGGGCGACTTCCCGCAAGGATGGGGCCAGCGCCAGCAGACAAGGGGCGACGGCCCGCACAGATGGGGCGAGTTCGCGCAAAGATGGGCCGAGTTCGCGCAAAGATGGGGCGCCTTCCCGCAGACCCCGGGCGAGTTGCCGCAAAGATGGGGTGACTTCCCGCAGACCCCGGGCGAATCGCCGCAGGGATGGGGTGACCTCCCGCGAATCCCGGGCGAAAAGCCGCCGAGATGGGGTGACTTCCCGCGCGCATGGGGCGAGTTCGCGCACACACGGGGCGCCTTCCCGCATGCGCGCAGGCAGGTGCGCGCCAAACATCGCGCGCATCCAGGCAGCGCGATGAATCACCACGCCATCCGCGGCCAGCATTGGGCTGATAGGAGGCACGGGTGGCGAAGAGAGCCGACTGCGGTAGTGCCGCGATAGTTCCTACGTCCACGAAGCTGCTCGACCCCAGCGATCATCCTACGGACACGACGGGAGTAGAGCCGAGCCTTTTCGACTATCGCGTCCTTGCGCGTATGTGCCGCACCCCAAGCCCGGCAAACAGGGCGAAGGTCAGCAGCCACAGACCATCCCAACCCGCGGGCAAGGGCACCGGTGGTGGCTGAGGTGCCTGTACTCCCCCGAGCACCCGGTAGCCATCATAGACGAGAACGTTTCCAAGGCTGCAGCCCGCGGGGGACGCACCCTCTGTGTACGTGCCAACCTGCATACTGTTTTGGTAGCTGGCCTGGCAGATGCCAATGGTATACACCGGTCCCCCGACCGATAAGTAGCCGGCAGGGAAGACCGCGCCTACCTGAGGCTCGAAATCCGGGACCAAGACATTGTAGGTCGAGACGTAGTGCTCTGTGCCCCCGTAAGAGACGTCGCAGCTGGACCAGGTCTTGCGCACCTTGCCGGGGACGTAGCCTCCCCCGGGCGGGTACTGTGCTTGGCAAAGGTAGAATGGCGTGCTGCTCTCGTCAGAATCGTAGCCGCCCACCAACGCATCAGAAGGTGGATTCGCTGAATTGATAGTCCGCGTGGTCAGCGAGAATGTTGTCGTGAGTACTTGGTAGGTCGTGGCAACGACCTCTTGCCAGCCATACGGAATTCTGCAGCCCCAGAGGCCTGGCCGGACTTTGCCTAGCTGCAACCCTAGGCCATCCAGGTATGCCCGGCAGGGATACAGGGTTGGTCCCTGGTTGCCATTGCTGCCATCGTTGCCGAACGCATAGGCGTTGCTCGGTACGGTTCCGTTGGTCTCGTCGGTCCAAGCCGCCACGAGGGTCTCGTAGGGTTGAATCTGGCGGCCCCGGCCGATGTCGCAGAATGCCCAGTCAGACCTGGTCTTTCCCGGATAGACCCCACCCTGGTAGTTGACTCGGCACGAATAGAGGGGCGCACCGTCTGTGTCCGTCCCCGTGACAACGCCGTCAAACGGGTGGGCCACGGTCGTCCAATTGGCATCGGTCGGGAGCAGCGGGCAAGCCTGCGGCGACGGCAAGGGAGATGCGTTGCTTTCCATGAACTGGATCCCCGGTAAGTCGCCCTGGATGGCGCAGCAGGAGTTCGGGACCAAGGTCAGATCGTTGTCCTCGGCGGTGCCACTTGCCAGGAGGCAAGAAGCGCTTCCAGTGCTATCGGTCAAAGTCTGGACGACAATCTCCACATTGTTACTAGGGTGAAGGGCATCGCTGAACACATAGCTTCCGCCATTCCCGAAGATGTTGAACTCGGCTGTGTTCCAGCCGGACGAGCCTAGATTCATGACACTGGGGCTTTGAGCGTACGCATAGATCGTGCCCCCCACGGACAGGACGACCGCATCTCCGCCACTACCCGCTACCCCTGTGAGCGAGACGTTGGCCAGGTTCGTTACGGCTTGGAGGGGGACTGGCATCCCCCTATCGCTGTTTCTGTAGCAACTGTAGTTGTACTGCTTGTCCGGCAAACCGCGCGGCGTCCACATACCACCAACCGCGTCTCGCAGCGCGAGACAGTCATCGGTACTTCCGTAGTACGGGAGCCAGTACTCAATCCATATGCATCCTTGAGTACCGTCGTCGCAGCCGGCCCTTTGGAAGTCCGGAGGCGGTACACCCCCTGGCGTATACACGAACTGCTGCCAGAGTTTGCAGTTTGGGTTCTTGGAACCACTGCACAAACTGGCCCCGGGGGAAGAAGTGGCGTTGAGTTGGAGCGAGAAGTCGTTGTCGTATTGGAAGTAGCCGGAGGCGCTCACCCCGGTGACGAGTGGGAAAGACCCCTCTGCCCAGTCTATTGTCCCCGACACCTGGACCGAGTAGTCATATGGGCCAATACCCCCTCCCACTGTGTACGGCCCGATCGTGCTACTCATTGCCGACCCGAGCAGAGCGCTGGAGGTACTGGAAGCGCTCTGGCTCTGCCCGCACGGGACCTCCGCCCACGTCGTGCTTGGATACGTGACCTCAAAGCAGCCGCCCTGCGGCGGGGAAGTCCTCGACATCGCTCTTCGCCAATCCGCCGTAGCCGCCGTCGCACTCGGAGAGCTTTGCGCTCGAACGGCATTCGAGACCAGAAGTGCTGCGGCCAGGACGACGCTTCCGCGCGCGGTGCCAAACCGAGCATGCCCCTTGGATGACGTGGACTCTGGTAGTGCTTGTCGCATGACTGTCCTATTCCCAGTGCGCGGCGCTATTTCGGAATAGCCCCGATGTACGGCGTGGGGGCGAAGGGGTCGCCCTCAGCCCAGTACAGGTTGCACCCATCCATCGCGAAAGACCCCGGCCTTGCCACGCCGGCGAGGGGGAACCCCAAGAGGGGCTCGGCGGTAGCGCCGCTGACCAGGGCGGCGTGATAGAACCCAGCCGGATTCAAGGCCAGCCAATACACACCCGAATCATCCGCGTGAAGATCGGCTATCTGGTAGACGTCGGCCGTTTCATAGGCAACAAAAGGCGTCCCACAGCCATCGCGCGCGACGCCGTACACCGTGAGCGGCGTATACGGGCAGAGGGCACCACAGGTGTGACTGTATACCAACGTTGAAGTGACCCCATACAAGTTGTTGGCGTCTAGACCGATCAGGGTGCCAAAGCCGACGGCTGAGTTGTCGGTGAGTTGCCACGAGGCTCCCGTCGATAGCTCCGTGACATAGATCCCGCCCGCCGGGCTGTCGATCTCGTTCAACCAGACGATCTGCCCGCGATCCGCTGCGTAGAGGTCAGTATCAGCGCCGGTCTCCGGCCTGCCCACGCCAGGCACTTCCGCAACCGAATTGCTCGCCGGGCTCCACCTCCACGCATGGGACATGCCTCCTGTCGCCGGAGTTGCTTCGAAGTAGACATTTCCGTCCCAGTCGACGATGGGCTGCGAAGCTAGGGAATTCGACAATTGCACGCCATCCGGCAATGCCACAGACTGAACGCCCTCGGCGTTCGCGACCATGAGCCCGGCGGCACTGCCTCCGTCGGGCGTGAGCACCGTCCAAGCCACCGTTCCCGCTGCCGCGTAGAAGGTGCCTACGTCAGGCGGCCCGGAATACAGTGCCTCAGCGGAACCGCCCAAGGTCGGGATGCGATAGAGCGAGCCACTCAGGTTCATGTAGAGGTACTGTCCGTCCGAGGACAGGTGCCCGCCCTTCGAGAACCAGTCCCGCAGCAGGTCGGATCCCCAGACGGGCGTACCTACTCCTGCCGGGCCTTGTGCCAGGCGACAGTTGCTGGAGGTTGGCGGAGATGCATCGGCATTCGGTTGCGCCCCCGTCCCAATACAAGCCCCGGGCGGTTCGGAGGAGCCGCCGTCGGTCGCGGTACCGTCGACCATGGCGTCATAGCCTTGTGTCCCGAGGCCAACACAGGCGTCGCTGCCGCCATCAGTCCCCGCGTGTCCAGCTCCACGAAGGGCAGTCTTCGACGAACAAGCGATGGCGCCCAGAATACAGAAGCCGCAGACTCGAATGACAAGCGCAGCGGAACACACGGCAACCTCCTCCCTTGCCGCTCCTTTAGTCCAGAGCCTCGACCGGGAACAAGCGACAGTTTCGTTACGAGTCCGCACCGCTGTTGGCGCTTCACATTTCGCCTCGACGGCAGTCCATCGCAGAAAATGGACCAGGGCAGGAGAGCGTAGCCATCATGAGGTCGCGAAAAGTCCGTCTGCGTTTTCGCCTCGGCCGCCTGCCCCGAATCCAGGTCATCCTGCAACCGTTGCGTATTGGCGCGGCCGGCATTAGCTTCGCCTCCGAGAACGACTCGATGGCACGGTCACACTTGGTGAAGCACCACTTTTCGCTCAAGACAATTCTGCTGGCACTGCCCATTCTTGCGAGTTCGGCTTGCTGGCAGCGCGGGTCCAGGACCCCGGACGAAGCCAAGGCACGGCTGGCTGCGGCGGTGGCGGCGCGGGATGCGGCCCAGCTCTGGCGTGCGCTGGATCTGGAGACACAGTGGTCGTGGATGACCGTTCATCGCGCTGGTCGCGAGTCGTACGACATCACCCTTAGTAATCTTCCCGAAGGACAGCAGCGCGAGCGCTTGATCCGGCGCTTTAAGCCGGCGGCCACCAGCGAAAACGCGGCCGCGCTCTTCGCCAACTCGCTGTCCCCTGAACTGTGGTCCAACCTGGCTTCCCAGCTCGCGGCCGCCGGCGATCGGGCGCCGGTGACTAACACTACGGGCAGCGAGGCTGAAATCGTATGGCCCGCCAGTCGGCTCGTCTTTCGCAAGACGAGCAAGCCCGCCTTCGGCTGGGGCTTCGCCGGTCTGGCTGCTGAAGCGGAAACGCTCAAGCGGGCGGCCAGCGCGGATCTGGAAGCCTTGCGCACCAATGCTGCCGACTACGAGCGGGCGGCTGCGCGGGGATTGCGGTGAGTCCACGAGGCAAGGTCCCACCGGATGCGGCTTCCAAGCCTGCGGCTGATGACGACTCCAGCCAGCTTTCATTCGACAGCCGACTGGCCGCGCAGCCGCCATCGCATCCCGCCCCGCCCGCCGCAACCGAGACAACAGCGCCGACCAGCAGCGAGCCTGGCCTGCCGGTTCGCGCCGTCCGTGTCAGCCCCGTTCCAACGCAAAATCTGACACCTGGCGAATCGGCCGCGGTCCCGGAGATGCGCATCTACGCTGTGTCCGACCTCGTCCGCGCGGCTCGTCTGACCCTCGAATCCCGCTTCTCCGATCTGCGCGTGGAAGGCGAAGTATCCGGACTCAAGCGCTCGGCCAACGGACATCTCTACTTCACCTTGAAGGACGCGGAGGCGCAGCTCGACTGCGTGATGTACGCGCGCGAGGCGTCCCGCTTGCGCTTTCGCCTGCAAGACGGGCAGCAGGTGCGTTGTCGCGGCCGCCTGACCATCTACGAAGCGCGCGGCCGCTTCCAGTTTTCCGTCCACGGGATCGAGCCTGCCGGCGCGGGAGCCCTGGCCCTGGCGTTCGAGCAGCTCAAACAGAAGCTGGCGGCCGAGGGTCTATTCGATCCGAAACGTAAGCGTCCCCTGCCCTTTCTGCCGCGCCGGCTGGGTGTGGTGACCTCGGCCCAGGGTGCCGTCATTCGCGACATCGTGCGCGTGGCCCACCGCCGTTTCCCGGTGCCCATTCTGCTGGCGCCCAGCCCGGTGCAGGGCGAAGGCGCGGCCGCGGCCATCGCGGCGGCCTTGGCCGAGATCGTGAAGGTTCCTGACGTGGACGTGGTCATCGTGGCGCGCGGGGGTGGTTCGCTCGAAGATCTGTGGGCCTTCAACGACGAAGCCCTGGCGCGCGCCATCGCCGCCTGCCCGGTCCCGGTTATCTCGGCGGTCGGCCACGAGACCGACTTCACCATCGCTGACTTCGTGGCCGACCTGCGCGCGCCCACGCCTTCGGCGGCGGCCGAGCTGGCCGTACCAGTGGCAGCCGAGCTTCTGGCCGAGCTGCACCTTCTGGGGCGACGGCTAGGTCGTGCCCTGCACGCCGAAACGCGCTCGCTGCGCCTGCGTCTGGAACGAGCGCGAACCACGCTCGGCGATCCACGCCGGCTCATCGATTTGCGCCGTCAGGGGCTGGACGACTTCGCGGATCGCGCGCTCCGTGCCTTGCACGCCGCCAGCGCCCGTCGCCGCGCCGACCTGCGCGCGCTCGAGGCGCGCCTTTTCCGTTCGCACCCGCAGCGGCAGATCGCGGATCAGCGTGCCGCGCTGGTCATGGCGGAGCGGAGCCTGGTCGCCTCCGGCACATCTCTGCTGGCGCATCGACGCCGCAGCCTGGAAGCGCTGGCAGGAAAACTCGACGCGCTTTCGCCGCTCAAGGTGCTGGATCGCGGCTACAGCTTGGCACGCGGGCCGGGGGGCCAAGTGCTGCGAAGTTGCGCCGGCCTGCACCAGGGCGACGACGTGACGGTCACCCTGCGCGATGGTGACTTGCGCGCGCGCATCGAAGACATCGTCGCCCGACGCGGCGGCTAGCACGACCGGACCTGCGCTGCTGTGGTCACGCATACTGATGAGTACCCTTGTTCACCTTGCCCCACCAGGTTGACGAGCCACCGCTGTGGGTGGACACTGACTGAGCGTGCGCACAACGATCATCTTGGCGGTTGCGATCGTGGGAACATTTGCTCTGTCCTGTTCAGGGGGCCGTGGCGATGAGCCCAACGGAGTTGTCTTCAAGCGGGACGCACAGGCGGCGGACACGGCAACCGGCCCCGTAGCTTGGCAGTTCTTCGATGTTTCCGGATGCGGGCCGCAGGCGGGCGATCAGGCGGGCTATCAGACCGTGGCCGCAGCCGCTGATACTCAGGTGGCCTTTGCCTCCCTTGTGCAAACCAGTGACCAGGCCCCATGCACCGTCGAAGGTCGCGCCGCCACAACAACCTCGGAATTCAAGATATGCGTCGTGCTTCCCTCCGCCAGCGGTTTTGTCGGAACCATCGTCACTGAATTGCCCTACGCCGCCATGATGGGCGTGGGGCTGGCATTCGACCAGGCCGGCGCGCCGTGGCTGGCCTACACGGGTGGCCCATCGGCGCAGTTCCGCTGCGGGGCCTCGGACATGCTTCTGGCGAGCGTAAGCGGCGGGGTCTTGGGCACACCGAGCGACATTGCGGCGGGTTCCCAGTCGAGCGACATGCCGGCTGACCAGGCGGCCAATTGCGTGCAGAACGTGTGCAACCTAGGCGATGCCACGGGCTACTGGCCGGCGGCCGCGCTCGATCCATCCTCGGGCCATCTGGCGGTGGCTTTCCGCGACCTTCACTTTGGCTTCGCAGACACCGATTTCAACAGTTCGGATGTGGAATTCGCGATCGGTGATCAGTACTCCATCTACACAGTCGATGTGGCCCGCGGCGGTGGCACGTATCTCCGCCTCGGCTTTTCGCCGACCGGCAAGGCCGCCGTTGTCCACTACAACATGGGCAAGCCGGCTATCTGGCTGGACCGCCAGACCGACCAGGGATGGGAGTCGCAGCAGCTTTTCGTGGGAAGCATCCACGAACAGATTGGCTTTGCCGTGAGCAGCCAGGGTCTGCATGCGCTGGCCTACTGCGATGATACCCGCCAGGTCTTGAGCTACAGCGAATCCAGCGACGGCAGCACCTGGACAGCACCGATTGACGTGGATCGCGACGGGGTCACGGGCTTCTACCCTTCACTGGCCTTTGACGACAGCGGCAATCCTGCCATCGCGTACTATCGTTGCAACGACTACGGCGTGGGCTCGGGCTGCGACATGAACAAGGATGGTCTGTATCTGGCCCGTCGTAGCGCGGGGAAGTGGAACATTCAGCAAGTCAGCGCCGCAAGCGGCGTCAGCGACGGTGCGTATACCGCGCTGGCTTTGGTGGGCGGAAAAGCCGTGATCGCCTTCCAGCAGAGCTACACCGATCTCGTCGCAGGGTCCGCCAAGACGATCCTGCGCATTGCCAAGGAGCCCTGATGCGCACAGCTTTCTTGCTTGCACCCCTGCTTCTTCTCGCCAGTTGTGGCGACCCGCCCAACCGCCTGTACGGCAGCGTGTCCCAGGTGTACAGCTTGGGTTTCAATCAGACGCAGGTCATCCGGGCGTCCGATGATGAGGTTTCTGTCGAGTACCTGAGCACGTCCGGGCAGACCGTGCTGGCCAAGGTCGCGAAGGTCACGGTGAGCATCGGCGACATCCAACCCGTGGCGGGGATGGACATCGACATGACCTCGCTGCTGGCGAACGGGCTGCCGCGCGGGGGAGTTGAACGCGTGGAATCCACCACCACCGACTTTGCCCTGCAGGTTGGCAAGATTCATTTCGACCAAGAGCCAGTCGCCAACGCCGACGTCACGGGTTGGTTCCACACCACCCTGTCGGATCCCGCCCCAGGCCGCACCCTCAACGGCAATTTTCAGGATAAGGTCCAGGCCCAGTGACCAGACCGATCGCCCTGGCGTTTGTGCTGCTCGGGCTGGGCGCCTGTAGCGACGAATCGTTCTTCACCATGGGCCGCGATCCCATGGTCTGCGAAGACAGCATTCCCACGGCTTGCGGAACCACGGCCCGCTGTGTGCTCGACACCGGGCACTACCTGACTGGCGACTTCCCCAGCGCCCGCCGCTTCATCGTGCACACCATGGCCGAAGCCGATCTGAATTTCGAAATCTATCTCGACAATCGCCATGCGCCTGGCACCTCGTTGCGCCTGCAAGTTTCGGAACCGAGTTGCGACCAGAAGGAACTCTTCGACAGCGCAGGGGTCGACATTTTCCAGGAAGCGGGTGAAGACGGAATCATCCCCATGCCCATCCACGCCGAACTGCCTGGCGATCACTTGGTCGAGCTGTCGAGCGATGCCTACTGCTCCTATGTTCTGCGGTTCAGCTTGCAGCAGACGTCCTCGTAGCGCTGCGCCAGCGCGAAATCAGAGTTATTTTATGGTGAGTTAGATTACTCACCGTTCTGCAAATGTAATTCGCCGTACAGATGCCCCAAGGGCGCCCCAAGTGCGGCAATGTCGGTTAACGTATGGAAAACAAAAGGAGAATTCACCATCGCGCCTCCGCTAGACATGTTACGATTAGGTTTGCTTCGCAAACTGCCGAGGCCCATGTGACAGGCCACCAAAGGAGACATGCGATGACAAAGTCGGGGTTCTTCTCGGTAAATCTCGTAGCTGGTGTGTTGCTGGTGGCGTTGCCGGTGATGGCACAAACCGATGGCGAGTGCGGCACCGGGTTCTGTGGCACTCCCAAGAACAACGGCGGCGGCGGTGGCGGCGGCGGCGGGGCGATCTTGGTGAACAACACCGACATCGGCCTCACCTATTCCACCTCGGATGACTATGACGGTGACGGCATTGTGGACGATTTCGACAATTGTCCATTCCGTCCCAACCGCGATCAGGCTGATTCGGACGGCGATGGGGTTGGGGATGTATGCGACAACTGTCCGCACGTTGCCAACAAGGATCAGGCAGACAACGATGGGGATCAAATAGGCGATGCTTGTGACGACGACATGGACAACGACGGCATTCCCAACGCCCAGGACAATTGCCCAATGATTCCCAACCATGCCCAGACCGACACCGATGGGGATGGGATAGGCGACGCCTGTGACCCCGACATCGACGGCGACAGGATACCCAACAAGGACGATCCCTGTCCGCTGCAGGCCAACGTGACCACTTGCTCTGACGGAGATATCGACGGCGACAACGTCCCGGACACGATCGACAATTGCCTGCTGACATATAACCCCGATCAGAAGGATACCGACGGCGACGGCCTGGGCGACCTGTGCGATGCCGATGCGGACGGCGATGGCATCGCCAACGGCAATGACAATTGCCCGCTTGTCCCCAACCCCGATCAGAAGGATTCGGACCACGACGGCATGGGCGACGCCTGCGACACCAACGGATTCTGTTTGGTCGTCCCGAAGAACCCGGATCCTGCGCAGTGCCTGGATCCCACGACCGTGTTCAAGATCGTTGCGGCTCCTTTGGTCACGGCGAATACAGGCGAGGCGATCAACCTGTCCATTTTTGCGAACCGCCTGAACGTCAACGTCAACTTCCAGTGGAACGTGGTCGCCCCCTCGGGCTCCAATGACACCGTGGGAAACCCGACCGGCACCGCCACCTGCGGGGATGCCTACGAGTGCGCCCCCGTTGGGGACAAGCGGCCGGTGTTGATCCCGCACAAGCCGGGCCAGTACGTCCTGACCGCGAGCGCGGATCTGGCGCAGACTGACACCATCGAGCCGTCGGTCAGGCACGCTGAAGCCACCCTGACCTTGACTGTGGCGGGATCCCCTATCGACACGGGCAGCAGCAGTGGCTGCTCGATTTCGGAGCAACATCCAACCAGCCTGTTGGTTGTCGTGGGATTGGGCCTGCTGATGCTCTGGCGGCGTCGACGCTAGTCGTTCGTGACGTGGCAGAGAAGGATTTCCCCCGGATTCCGTCTTCTCTGCCACGAGGGCTAGACATCGCCCGTCACTCGCCAACCCCTGATGAACCGCGGTGATGTGACCACTATAGAGAAACATATGTTGCCAGGTACCACACCGGCAGCGACGTCACTTCTCTCGGCAGTCCCCGGACTGCTGTTGATGCTGGTTTCGTGCACAGATGTGGGCTTGCAACCGGCTGTCCGCCAGGGCGCCGCGGTCTACGACGATGAACTGCGCCTGACCGGCGAGGTCTGTCTGTCGCCCGACACGGACGCGGTGTTCCCGGTGAAAGTACTTTTCCTGGTGGACACCTCGGACTCCATGAGCGTAACCGACCGCGACATAAAGCGGAAAGACGCCGTAAACGCCGTGCTGACTCGCTACCAAGACAATCCTGCCGTTCTCTTTGGCGTGATCGCATTCGATTCCGAGGTGGACAACCTGACCCAGGGATTCACCAACGCGCCCGATCTGGCGGCCATCGATTCGCGCATCAGCCAGGCGGATCGCCTGACCGACTACCAGGGCGCGCTGGGCGCAGCCTACGAGATGATCTCCGAGGACATCGTGGCCAGCTCACCAGCCGAGCGGGCCCGATCCAAGTACATCATCGTATTCTTCTCCGACGGCACGCCCGATCCCCAGTGCAGCGCCAGCCCCACCCCTTGCGGCACTGGCCAGTGCCCAGCCCATCAGCATTGCCGGGCCACCGCCTGCCAGGACGACTACTTGGTGTGCACCGTGCCGCGCGAGGATTGGAGCACGGCCTTCAGTCCGCCGATTCCAACCACCATGTATCCTGATCTGGGCGAGGGCGCCGACTACAATCTGACGCCCCAGATTCTGCGCGCAGTAGACGACATCATGGGGCTGCAGGATTTCTATCACGTAGGCGAGATCCGATTGCACACGGCGTTTCTTTACGACCCGGAGGCCGCGTCTGACCCGCTGGCCGCGCCCTTTGGACTGGATCGGGACGGCGGCGTGGCGCTCATGACCGCTATGGCCGAGGAGGGTCTGGGCACCTTCACTGAATTCGATTCGGCGTCGAAGATCGATTTTCTCAGCATCAACTACACGCCATACATAGATGAGAATGCCCTGGCGGGTCTGCTGGCGACCAACCTGTCTGTCATCGACACCGGTAGCGCCCTGAAGGCCGACACGGATCGTGACGGACTGACCGACGAGGAGGAACAGGCCGGGCTGACCTGCGTGGGGGTGAGCCCGACGTGCAGCGATCCAGCGGACAGCGACGGCGACGGCTACACCGACCTGTTCGAGGAACGAAACCGCGCCTCGGGATTTGATCCCTTGGACCCCAACAAGCCGCTCACCCCTTGCGCCAGCAGGAACGATTCTGACGGTGATCTGTTGCGCGACTGCGAGGAAGTCTTTCTTGGAACTGATCCCCGATTGCCCGACAGCGACGGGGATCGCATCCCCGATGGACTGGAATTCCGCGCCGGAATGAATCCCCTGGATGCGAGCGATGCCTTCGGCGACATGGACGGCGATGGCGATCGCAATTTGGACGAGCTAAAGGCCCACACCAATCCCAATGTGGCGCCGCCTCCAGGCTACCAGCCCACGCGCTACCTCTACGATATCACGCCTGTCACCACGGACTCGGGACACCGTTGCTACGATTTCAACGTGCGGCACATCAAGCTGCTGACCACGGGCAAGGGCACCGGGTCGCGCCGGGGCGTGAATCGCGTGCTGTTCTACTTCGACGAGGCGCCCTTGGGACGCGTGCTCGACTACGGGAACATTCGGGTGGCCTGCGTGGACGTGCGCTACGTGGACGGAGCGGTCAAGTCGCCGTGGAATGGCGTGGTGGCGCTTGCGGATGCTGACTTCGTTGCGGCCGCGCGTTTTGACCAAAGCACCGACTGCAAGGATCTCACCTCGATCCCACCGCCCGTGGATGCAGGTGCGGACGCCGCACCGAGCGCCGGAGGCCCGTAGATGCGCCAGGGGATGGCCCTCGGGGCCGTGCTGCTGGTCGCCTGTTCCGAGGCCTCGCTGGACCCGGTACAGCCCCCGCCAGAAGTTCGCGACAATCGCTTGACCATACACGGGCAGTTCTGCACCGAGGCCCCGCAGCCTACCGAGTTTCCTGTGCGCATCCTGTTCATCGTCGATATCTCGCAAAGCATGAACATCACCGACCCCTTGCCCAATCCCTGTGCCCAGACTTCCTGTTTCACCCGCCGGGCCACCGCGGTCGAGGACATCCTCAACACCTACCCTGCGGGAAACGGCGTGGAATACGGACTCATCACCTTTCAAAGCAGCGTGGCCATCCAGACCCGCGACAGTACCGGGCAGCTCGGCGGCTTCACCGCGTCCAGCGACGAGGTCAAGCTGCGCCTGCCCGCGCTCAATGTCGGCGTGGGCGAAACCAATTACGTGGGCGCGTTGGACACCGCCTACCAGATGTTACAGCAAGACATGATCGCCTTGGACACGACCGCGCGCAGCCGCGCTCGCTACGTGGTGGTGTTCATCTCGGACGGCCTGCCTTCTCCGACCACCGTGCAGTATGGAATGCCCGACGACATTCGCCAGGCCGTGCAGAACATCGCAGACCTGCAGAAGCAGCAACGTCTGGCCGAAATCGCTTTCCATACGGTGTATTTGTCCCCACCCAATGCCCCGGCCGCGGTGCAATTGCAAGCCTCCGAGCTGCTGGTCGAGATGGCCAACCTGGGCGGCGGCACCTATCGCGCCTTTGATGCCACCCAGCGAATCGATCTCTTCTATATCGATTTCACCTCGTTCATACGCACCTTTGCGCTCAAGCAATTGGTTGCCATGAACCTGAATGCCCTGCCCGTCAAAGGCGAAACCGTGGTCGACTCCGATGGCGACGGGCTTTCGGACGCCGAGGAGGAATTGGCGGGGACCTCGCCGTTGCTGGTTGACACCGATGGCGACGGATTCTCCGACCTGCTGGAAGTTCGTCAGAGCAACGCCGGATTTGATCCGCTGTTCTCGGGCGATGCCGATTGCCGCATGGCCACCGATCGCCTGGACGACGACGGCGACGGATTGCTCAACTGCGAAGAGCGCTATTTTGGCACGAATTCCCGCCTGATCGATTCGGACGCCGACGGATTTCCCGACGACCTGGAGGTGCGGATGGGCACCAACCCCGCGGCCAATGACATCCTCTACGACTCGGATTTCGATGGGGCGCGCAACGGCACCGAGCTGCAAGCCCACACCGACCCCTTGTACAACGACGTGGCCAATTTCTCGGTCATTGCCTACCGCTACAGCATAGACCTGCTGCGCGACCAGAGCGCACAGCCCGGACGTCTGTGCTACGGCTTCACGGTCAGCAACATCACCCTGGCTCCGACCCTGGCGGCGCTGGGATTGCCCGAGGGGACCAACACCATCCTCATCCGGGTGGCGTCGGCGCCCGCGGATTCTCCCGAGGATTTCGGCAACCACCAGGTCGCGTGCGTGCGGCCCAGCTACCGATGGGATCCCGAGGTCAAGACACCCTCGTCGGGTCAGATGGTGCTGCCGATGACGGCGTTCAAAAAACTGTTCGGCCCCACGCCGAGCGAGGAGGTCTTCGATGCGAATCGCGACTGCGTGGTTCCTTAGTGGAACGCTGATTCTGATTGGGTGCAGCAGCTCGAAGAAGGGCACCGTGATGCTCGATGCCGCCGCGTCGACCAGCGGCTGCGTGGTCGACGATTCCAAGGGCGGGGACAGCGCGATTCCGCTTCAGCCCGGCAGCAAAGCCACGGGACAGATTTGTCCGCCGGGCGATCAGGACTTCTATTCCCTCGAGGTGGGCGCGGGCATGAACCTGCTTGACGTGAACGTGGCCTATCCCTCGTCGGTCACAAAGGTGAAACTGCAGGTGCGTCTGCTCGAAGCGGACGGCGTCACCGAGGTGCCGGGCGCGGTGGCGAGTGACACCAACACCACTGACGGCCAGAGCGCGGTGGTCACGACTTTCTCGGTTCCCCAGCCTGGACTCTATGTCCTGCGCGTGAGCGATGCGAGCAACACCGCGGCAGACAACATGAATTCCTACGTTGTGCAGGTCACGACGGCCGTTGATCCCGACACCCATGAACCCAACGGGACGGCCGCCCTGGCCAAGGCGGCCGATGGCTTGCCGGGATTCATTTCTTTTGTAGGTGACGTGGACGTGTACACGGTCACCCTGGCCGCCTCGGACGCCATTCTGGATTTCCAGGTGAACAACCCGGCCACCGCCAAGGCGGCGCTGACCTACCAGATCACGGATGGCACGGGGAAGGTCCTGGGCACGGGTCAGGTGCCACCCGCGGCTGCGCCCCTGGATCTCACCCAGGCCGCGCCGCTGACACGAACCCTGTTCGTCAGCTTTGGCTATCCTGAAGGCTCGACCCCTGATCGTCGCCCCGAGGCGGGATACACCGTGACCCTGGGTGGTCGGGCTGAAACCGACGCGAACGAAGGCACGAGCCGCAACGACACCCCCGCGACGGCGACTTGTCTGGCGGGGCCTGGATCGCCATGCCCAGCCTTGTTCAACGGCGCGGACGTGACGTTCAAGACCCAGACCGGCGCGATTGGTTCGCGTGGGGATCACGATGTCTTCCTTGTGCGCGCCACCAAGGCGCCGGCGGTCATCGAGGCCAGGCTGCGCATCCCTGCGACCGCGATGGATCTGGCCTTGGACATCCTGGAACCGCATCCGGCCAGCCCGTGCAAGACCGATGCGGACTGCAGCGTGCTGCAGATCCCCTGCGCCACGGATGACGACTGCGAGTTGTCGCACGCCTGCGTGAACGCCACGGCCGGAGCCTGCACCACCACCGCCTGCCGGCAGTGCATGGCGGCGGGTCTGTGCCTGCCCTTGCCCGATAGCCCTGGTCAAAGCGCTTGCGGCGTGACGATCTTCACGGTGCATGACGTGGATGGCGGCATGAAGACCGGCACGGACGGGAAGAACCTCGTGCAGACGGCGCAACCGATCTTCTACGCGGGACCAGTCTATTTGATCGTGCACGACAACCAGGACGATCAATACGACCCAAACGCCTTCTACACACTGGACGTGCGTGTCGCGCCTGAACCCGATATCAACGACGCCAGCCTCGATCCCACCGCCCGCAACAATTATTACAATCCCTATCCCATCCAGACCACCAACCTGGCTCTCAGCCAGGCCCGGGCCAAGAACATCACGGCCCAGATCACGGCGGGAACCGCCATCACTGGTTACATCTCCTATCAAAGCGACGAGGATTGGTACTGGTTCTCCCACCCTTGTCCGGGACAAGACTGCGGTCTGGTCTTTGAATACGTGCAGCCTGGACCCTCGCCGGTCCAGCCGGTGTTCTTCATGCGCAATGAGGATCTGACCCTGCACGAGAGTTGGACTTACGCTGGTACGGTTCCGACGCCGGCGCCCGTCACCGACGTGTTCGGCGACGGGGATTGCACGGAATGCTCCTTTGCCTCCAAGCTTTTCGGGAGGCCGGATGACGCAGGCCCGGTGGATTATCGGTACTATCTACAGGTTCGCGACCTGGGCGCCGATGATTGGGACTTTACCGCCAGCGGCCAATATCAATTCCGTCTCCAGACCGTGACTTCCGGCTGTCCCGCGTCCTGCTCGGAAATAGGGGCAGGCTCCTGTGGTTGCTATTGCAAGGCACAGAACCAATGTCCGGCGGGGCTGGCACTCTAGCTGTTTCTTTCCATGCGCATCTTCTCTCTGCTTCCGCTCCTGTTCGTGGCCACCGCGGCCTGCGACTACATCACTGTGCCCTCACGCGGCGATGCCGGTCCGGATTCGCTGGCCTCGCAGTGGGAACAGGTCGACGCGGGGCCGACCAATTTCAACGCTGTCGCAGGCAGCGCTACGGACAATGTGTTCGTTGTGGGAGACGAAGGCACCATCCTGCACTGGGATGGGACGGCCTTGCTGCCCGAGGCGAGCGGCACCACCGCCAGCCTGCGCGGGGTCGCGGTGGCGAGCGACACCCTGACCTACGCCGTGGGAGAGCAAGGTACGATCCTGCGCCGGCAGAACGGCGCGTGGAGCGCGGATGTCCCTATCACCAACGCTGTGCTCAACGCTGTGTGGGCGAACGACGCTTCGGCGGCCGTCGTGGGCGAGCAGGGTGTCGCGCTCGCGTTTGCCGGCGGCGTCTGGACCATCATCCCAAACCCTCGCACCGACAACTACTACGCGATCACGAATAGCAACGATGGCCTGGACATCGTCGGCAGCCTAGGCGTGGTCTCGCACGTCGACATCACAGCGGGCAGCATCAGCGCGGCTTCTCTGCCCGGCTACACCAAACTGCTGGCCGGGGCCACCCGCTGGGCGACCGGCGCCTATTTTGTGGGTGTCGAGGGGGGCTTCTTTTTCTGGGCCGCGGGCACAGCCACCCAGGTGGAAGGCCTGCCCGAGGTTTTTCTGCACGGAGTGTCGGTGGCCGACGGAGACGTCTGGGTGGTTGGGAATCAGGGCTTCGTCGCGAAATTGCCAGGGGGGCAGAACCCAACCATCGTCCCCACGCCTGACCAGCGCTGGCTGGTGAGCGTCTATGCGGCCTCCTCCAGCGATCTGTGGATCGTGGGACGCTCGGGCGCCATCTTGCGGGGACCTCCTGGGGTGCGCGTGGTCGGCGACGGAGGTGTGCGTTGACCAAGGCCTGCCTGCCTTTGCTGGTCCCGCTGGCCCTGGGCGCGGCGTGCACGGATGCGGATCTGTACGGCAACAACTACACGCCCAACCAGCCCAACCGCATCTCGTTCGAGGGCGACTTGTGCACTGACGATCCGGCGGCCATCGCATTTCCCCAAAAGACCCTGGTTGTCATGGACGGCTCGGGCAACATGGTGGGGGGCGATCCTGCAGGCCACCGCATCAACGCCCTGAATGCGTTCCTGGGACGTCACAGCGGTCTCAACCAGCAGGTCTCGCTGCTGCTCATGGGGACGGAGACCCGCATACTCTTTCCGGGATTCTCTTCCGATTCGGTACAGATCCAGGCTGCTTTGGAAGCGATCAGCGCCAGTGTGGGACAGGCGCAGCGCAACTACCTCGATACCCTGCGCGTGGTCTCCACCATCATCGAGGATGATCTGCTGGCTGCGGACACGGGGACGCGCAGCCGCACTCGCTACACCGTGCTGTTCGTGGCCGCCGGGCCGCCCGCACCATCCTTGCCGACTCCCTGGTGTATTTCCCAGGGGCTCACCCCGGGCACCACCCAATGTCAGAATGCCTTCACCGCCGGCTTCTGCAGCACCATCACGCCCAAACCCACGGACTGCGAGCGTTTGCTCTACGGCAATTCGGTGGCGGATCTCCGCAGCTATGTCACCAACAATGGGGGACAGGGTCTTGTCTTTCACATCTTTGATCTCAGCTCGGATCAGCGCGCGCAGGAGATCCTGGGTGACATGGCCACCGCGGGGGTGGGGCAAGAGGTCAGTCAGACGCCTGCCACATTGGACTTCTCGGCCGTCGATGTGGACCAGCCGGGCAGCCGCCTGGTGCTGCGCAACCTCGTGGTGATGAACGACAACGCCCTCCTGCGTGGCCCGGCGCCAGTGCCTGACAGCGACGGGGATGGGCTCTCCGACGATGAAGAAGCCCAGCTCGGCACCGATCCCCTGAACCCCGACACCGACGGAGATGGAGTGGGGGATGGCATCGAGGCCCACCTGGCATCGCCGGGAAGCGAATTCGATCCGCTGGTGGCGGGAACGTTCAGTGCCTGCGCCAACCTGACCGACCCGTTGGCCGATCACGATCTCGATGGTCTGAACGATTGCGAGGAGGCCATTCTGCGTACCGATCCCTATTTGGCCGACTCCGATGGTGACGGAATTCCCGATTTGGTGGAGGTTCGGCTGGGCAGCAACCCACTGGTTGACGATCGCTTGATCGACAGCGATCACGACGGCATCAACAACGGCGACGAGGTGAAGCAAGGCCTCGATCCCTGGACCGACGATTCTTCGCGCGACCTGGAATATGCCTATCAGTACCGAATCTTGGACCAGGGCGCGACCACGCGCCTGGAAGCGACTCCCACCGACCCGTTTCCGGGCGTGCACATCGTGAGCGCGAAGCTTGGCATGAGCAGCGTGTGGGCCTTGCGGCTTTCGGGGGAAACTCCGCCCCGGCTGGCATGGGCCGAGAATGCAAGCACCCTGCCTGTGGGGGCCGAGGACGATCCCAACACATCCATCGCTCTGACCAGTGCTGGCGAACAGACTCTGAACACCCCCGAAGGCGGCCAGTTGGTGGTCAACGTCGACCCGACCCTGCTGCCGCCTCCGGGCTCGCCTAGCACCGATGTGCGTGTGCTTCTGCGCAACACCCTGCGAACCTGTTTTCACATGGATGTTCGCAACATCACCTTGGTCGAGACCGGCGAGTTGCCCACGGGACGCCCGGGTCGCGGATGGAATACGCTTATGCTCTATTTGGGCGAGGTGCCGCTCGATTCTCCGAATGGCAACACCATATTCAAGGCCCTGACCTCGCCGGTTCGCTTTGTCGCCCCGGACAGCAAGACCCCGGATGTCGCATTCATTCACGTCACTGACGACGACCTCGTTCTTCTAGCCCCCTTGTGATTTCATGAAAGCACACAATCGCATTGTCTTGTCCCTGTTTGCCGCCTGGCTCGCCTGGAGCTTCGCGGAGACGGCCGGGGCCGCCGGCAAGCGCAAGCCTGGCGCGCACCGCAAGACGCCAGCCGTTCAACAAAGCAACGACAGCAGCACGGACGCCGAAGAGAGCGCGCCCCCCGCAGGCAAAACCACCGCGGCAAAGCCCGTCGGTGAAACCAAGCCGCAGCCGGGTGACACCCGCGCGGCCACGCGCGAGACCGTGCGCCAGGAATCGCGCATCGAATTCGACGAGCGCATGCTGCGCGGGCAGTCTGCCTCGGGCGTGATCTATCTCTTCCAGCGTTCTCCCAGCGAGTTCAAGAGCATCGTGCAGGTTCCTGACAGCTTCCGCGACCGCACGGTGGAGATGCTCACGCCGGGCCAGGAGAAGAGATGACAGGAGGTCCGTTCAAGGCACGCGGCGCGCTCGAGATCATCCTCTTCGAGGAAACGCGCTTTGTGGGTTCGCTGATGTTCACCTCACCCGAGGTGACCATCGGGAGCGATCCCGGTGTGATGGTCCGCCTGGAAGACGTCGACGTGGCCCCTTGTCACGCCGTCTTGCGCTTCGATGGCGACGCTTGCCAGATCGAGGACTGCGGCAGCGCGCTGGGGACTTCGGTCAATGGCGTGGCGGTGGCCACCCGGCTCATCCAAGGCATGGACGAGATCGCCATCGGATGCTACCGGCTGCGCATCACGGTACACAAGGCGGATGCGACGCCTGCGCCGGTCTCGGTGCGCGCGGTCCCCAAGCCGGCCAAGGCGACTTCGCCAGGCGGTCTGGCCCGGCCCTCCTCCTCGCCGCCAGCCTTGGCTTCCCCCTCGCATCGTCCTGTCCCGTCCGCAGCGCCGGTCGTCCCCGTCCGCGCGATCGAGCACACGGGTGCGATTTGGCCACCACTGCCGAAGCCCCCGCAAGCAGCCGCCAAAAGACCTGCGACGGTCGCAGCCCCACCCGTCGCGCGAACCATTTCCGCGGTGCCCGCACGCCCGGTCGCTGCATCGGCGCCGCCTGCCCGTGCCTCGCGCCCCGCCCCTGCGCAGCCTGCGATGGCCACGGCCGCGGCCCTGAGCCCTTCGCCTCGCGCAGACGAAGAAGAGATGGCGATCGACGACCTCTTGGTGGTCACCGCCGAGAAGCCCCTGCCCCACCCTCCAGCTCCGGCTCTCGTCAGACTCGACGACGACGACGATGACGACGATGATTTTGCCTTCGAGCCCACCTTCTCGCTGCTCGATGGCCTGGCCGGTGTTGGACTGGCAAGCGCTTCGACCGAACACGCCGTCGAAGTCATCCGCTTCCGCCATGGCTGCGTGACGAAACTTCGGCATCTGCGCGGTGGCGAACGGCTGCGCCTCCCTGGACTGCGCCGGCCGCTCGGCCGATCGCTGGGCCGGGGCAGTTTTGCCTTCTTCCGCGATTCTCTGCCGAAAGGCGCGACCGTCAGACAGGCCGGCCAACCCGTCGACGATGATCTCTGGCGGCGTCGCGCCGACAAACGGGGTCGCCTCCCGCTCGATCCCGGCACGCAAGTGGTGTTTCCCTTGCCCAGTGGCGAGGATGTCCTGGTTCACCTGGTGCCCGCCGCGACGCCTCTGCCCAGGGCGCCGCTGCGCCTCAGACTGACCAAGTCGATTGCGTGGATCGGGGGTCTCTCGCTGCTGGCCCATGTGCTCGTGTTTTCCATCATCGGCCTGACCAGCCTGGTGCGACGCGAATATATCGTTGACAGCAAGGAGGGACGCTTCGCCCGCATCGCGCTCAAAGAGATCGAACTGGAACCTCCAGCCCCGCCGCCTGCGCGCGAGAAAAAGAAAGCCAAGCCTGAACCTAGCGAGCATGCGCCGAGCGAGGCCTTGCCCAAGGTGGCCATGGCCCACATTCCGCGTGCCCGTGCGACCCCGGTGAGCCAACCCTCGGCCACGGCGCAGAAGCTGCTGTCCGCCCTGGGCAGCATGGCGGCAACTCCCAAGTCCTCGGTGGCCACGGCCATCAGCAACATCGACGCGGTGGCGCCGGTGCACGGTGGCGGCTTCAAAGTCTCGGGCGCCATCGGCAAACTGCCGGGCGATTCCTTGCGCCTGGCCGCTGCCGGCAGTGGCATCGGACGCATCGACACCAAGTCCGCGAACGACGTGGGCAAGAACCTGGGTCGCGTGCTGGGGCGCGGGCTTACCGGGCAGGTCCGCGCGCAGGTCACGGCCAAACCCAACACCATGAAGGTCGAAGGTCACCTGGACCGCGGCGAGATCCAGCGCGTGATCAACAGCCACATTCACGAACTGCAGGGTTGCTACGAACGCCAGCTCATTGTCAGTCCCAACCTCTCGGGCAAGGTCACCTTTGAATGGGTGATCGGCACGGGCGGCGCCGTGACCTCGGTCAAGATCAAAACATCCACCCTGTCGAGCAACGAGGCCACCAGTTGCATGCAAGCGGCGATTCGCCGCTGGCAGTTCCCGTCGCCCAGCGGCGGCTCAGTGACCGTCATCTACCCCATCGCGCTGGCCAGCTCTGGCACCTAGACATGGAGATCCGCATGAGACGCTTCGCCTTCCATCCCGCCACGTTTCTGGCTCTTGCCACCATCTGCCTGGTCGGCCAAACCGCCCGTGCCGAGGACGACATCGACGAGGAAAAGGTCGCGGCCTACGCCGTGCAAAGTCGGCTCTTTCGGCTGGGCGGCGAGCTAACCGTGGCAGCCGGAATCCTGCCCATCAACGCCTTCAACAAGGGGCTGACCGTCGGCGGATCGTTCACCTATCACATGAGCAACTCCTGGGCCTGGGAGGTCATTCATGGCGCCTACGTGTACAAGCAACTCGATACCGGATTGAAGACGGAGCTGCTGGAGAACTTCAACGTACAGCCCACCGAAATCTCGGCCCTTGCTTTCACCCTCTCGTCCAATCTGATGTTGACGCCCTTGTACGGGAAGTTTGCCGTGTTCAACCGGCGCTTGATCTACCTGGACGTGTCGCTGCCCGTCGGTGTGGCGATGGCCCACTACATCAATCCACAAGCGAATCTGGTCGGTCCCGATGTCGGGATCATTTTCCGGGTCTTCGTCAGCCCCCACGTTTCGTTCTGCCTGGATGTTCGCGACTACGTGTTCTTCAACCGCTGGGACACGCGCAACGAGGTGCACGTGGCTCTGGGCGCGGCGTTTGCGTGGGGGGGCGACGAGCGATGACCACGCCGATCCTTGCCTGGCTGTGGCTGGCGGCAGCCACGGCAACAGCAGCCCCGCCCGCGGCGGCGACGACTCCTGCTGCGGCTGCGGCACCGGCCACGCCCGCTGCCGCGCCACCCGCGGAACCCTATCAGCCGGCCGAGGCGCCGGCGGACGCCGACGAGCGCATGGACCGCGGTTTGGAATTGCTGAATGCCAAGAATCTCAGCCAAGGCGCGGCCGTGCTTCGCGACCTGTATGCGGCGTTGCCCGAAACCGATCTGCGACGGGACGCCGCCGCGTTTCGCTTGGCCGGCGCGCTCACCGAATTGGGGTTGGTTCAGGCCGGCATCGAATACTACCTGGAGGTCCTGAGTGGCCGCCGATCGCCCGAGCTGCTGGGCAAGACCCTGGGCGCGCTCAAGCCGCTTTATGAGCGGGGGCTGATCGAAGAATGGCGTTTCCTCGACGGCGTGGTCTACGGCAGTCAATACGGCGATCTGGAACCCGACGTAGCTGACTTCGTCGAGTATCTGCAGGCGCTGGGCGACTTGCGCCTGGGCTTCGGTGGCTGGGGACGGGCGCGGCTTGAGGCGCTGGCGGCCACCGATCGGTTGTACGGGTGGCGCGCCCGCTACCTACTGGCGGTGGATCGCGTGGCCCAGCGCAACGACGAAGGCGCGGAGAAACTGCTGCGCCAGATCCTGGACAACGCCGCGGCTCCGGCCGATGTGCGCAATCTCGCCAGTCTGGCCCTGGCCCGCTTGCTCTACGAGCGCAAGAACTACGAGGATGCGTGGACCTTCTACGCACAGGTTCACCTGCCGTTGGTGGAACAGGACGTGGTGATGCTGGAGTGGGCCTGGGACCGTATCGCCAGTGAGGACAACCAGCGCTCGCTGGGCATGCTGGTGGGTCTGGGAGCGCCCATCTATCGGCGCCTGTTTGCCCCGGAGCGCGACCTGATTCGCGCCATGGCGTTGCGACGTCTGTGTCAGTACCGCGCGGCTCACCTGGCGGTGAGGGACTTTCGTGAGCACTATGGGGCCCTGGTGCGCAAGGCGCGCGATCGGGAGGGTCTGCGCGAAGATCCGCAGATCGAGCAATGGGCTGCGTGGGGAACGCGACTGGCGCCCTGGGCTCGCATGCGCACGCGCCTGCGAACCGAGAAGGCCATGGTGGCGCACGTGGGCGACCGGCGGCTGGCCGAGCATCTGCGGGCCCTCTATGGCGAACGATTGGCCTACACCGAGGACACGCTCAAGCGGGGCTTGCGGCGTGCCGTCGATTCCGTGGCTGACGAACTTCTGCGGGTCGACGAACAGATGAGCCTGATTGACTACGAGATCGGTGCGGGTCTTATGAAGCCCGGGGGCAACCGGGCCGGCCACTTGACCGCGCGATCGGGTGAGTTGCCCTATGGCTCGGGCCAGGTATTTTATCGTTTCGATGGCGAGTATTGGTCCGACGAACTCGGCGATTTCTCGGTCATCTCCGACGACAGGTGCTTGCGATGACGGGCCGAGCGTTGTTCCTGTCTGCAGCCCTGATCGGGCTGCTCTGGGGCTGCGCCGCGACGCCGCCGTTGCGCCCGCCTCCGGCCGATCCCTCTACCCAGTGGGTACTAGCCGGGCGCAAGGTGGACTTCGCCATCACGCAGACCAAGATCATGATCCAGAAGGCGCGCGGCGCTTCGTATCTTCCCGACCTGCACATGCGCCTGGCCGAGCTCTACATTGAGCGGGCACGCTACGCCTGGCTGGTCATGTACGAGAAGCGGCGGGCACGTGGCGACGACTCGCGCGCGATCGAGGCTCCCGAGGCCCGGCTGCTCAAGAACCTGGCCATCGGCGTGTACAGCCGGCTGCTGCGGGAATTCCCCAGCTATTCCCGCGCCGACGAGGCCACCTTCTTGATGGCGCACGAGTATCGCGAGTTGGGCGAATTCGACAACATGCGCGAGACCTACGAGAAGGTGATCGAGAACTATCCGAAGAGCCGCTATCGCTTCGACGCTTACCTGGCGCTGGGCGATCACGCCTTCGACGGCAACGATCTCACCAAGGCCGAGCGCTACTACAACCTCATTCTGGCCGCGCCTCACAGCCATGTGCACGCCCTGGCTCGCTACAAACTGGGCTGGGTACGCGTGAATCGCCAGGACTGCAAGGGGGCGGTTCGCCTCTTTGAACAGGTGCTGCGGGATCGGGGCAAGCAAAGCCAAAACGAAGAGGCCCTGGTCTCGACACAAAAGAGCCTGAACGTCGTGCGCGAGGCCTTGGTGGATCTGGCCTACTGCTATCCCGACGTGTTTCCCGACAAGCCGGCCGTTCCCTATTTCCGCGGCCTGGCGGCCTCGTCCCTCGACTACCTGGCGGCCATGCGCCGGCTGGCCAACCGCTTCACCCTGAAGGAAATGAGCGTGCAAGCGGTGTCCGTACTTCGCGAGGTCATAAACGCCTCGCCGGGCGATGATGACGCCGTGGAGATGGCGCGCCGTCTGCACGACAGCATCGTGAAAGGGAAGGTTTTCGATCAACCCGCCGAAGACATCGGCCGCATGGTGCGCGTGCTCGACGCCCGGCTGGTCGATTACCGACTGCCCGCAGACAAGCGCGAGCGGTTGGTGAGCGAAATCGAAATCTACGCGCGCGATCTAGCCACGCGCGCGCATGTGGCGGCCAAGGATTCCCAGGACACGCAGACCCTGGGCGGGGTCGCCAACGCCTATCGCGCCTACCTGGCCCGCTTCGACACCTCGGCCTCACACACCGAGATGCAACAGAACCTGGCCGAGACTCTGCTGGCCAGCCGCCGCTACTACGATGCGGGACGGGCCTATGAGGACGTCGCGCTCAGCGCCGGCAACGTCAAGGATGTCACCGACGCTCGGCTCAACGCCATCTCGGCCTATCAGAAGGCGCTGGAGGATTCCAGCCTGGGACGCTTGGAGCGCGCCATGGCGTGGGCCGGTGTCCGGGCCCTGGGCCGCCAAATCATCCGGGAGACGCCTGGACACGAATCGGTGATGGGCATCAAGCTGTCCATCGCTCGCAGTGTCTACGAAGCGGGAGACTACGATCACGCGGCTCAACTCTTCTTTGCCGTGGCAATGCAGTATCCGTCAACCACCGAGGGCACAGCCGCCGCACACCTGACCCTGGATTCCCTTCGACAGGCCGACGATCTCGAAGGCATTGCCACGATGGGCAAGCGGCTCATTGCCAACGCGCGTCTGGGCAACGACGGGCTGAAGGCCGAGTTGCGCGACATCGTGAGCAAGGCGGCCCAGCGCCAGGTGGCCGAGGTGACCGTGACCGACACCGGCGATCGCGAGGAGCAACTGCTCGGCATGGCCAAGCGGCACAAGGGCAGCGAGTTGGGCGAGCAGGCCTTCTACAACACCCTGCTGGTGGCCCGAGCCAACGGGGACATCGAGCGTTTCTACGAACTGGGCGATCAGTTCTTGGTCGACTATCCCCAGTCCCAGCGACGCGTCGATGTGCTCTCGGCGCTGGCCACCGTGGCTTCGGACAGTGCCGACCTGGGCAAGGCGGGCAAGTACATGGCCGCCGCGGTGGCCGCCAATCCCGGCGCCAAAGAAGCCAGCGATCGTCTGTACACCGCGGCCTCCATTCACGCCGTCACGGGCGAGGCGGTGGCGGCCAAGGAGATCGTCAAGTACGCCGAGCACGGCAATGCCGCGCGCGTGGATGAGTTGCTTCTACTGCTGGCGCGCTCGGGAAATCTAAGCGTGCTCGAAGAGGTGTTGGCGTCCAACAACCTGACCAGCACGGTGGCGACTTTCTTCCGTGGCTACCTCAGCTATCAGCGTGGCGATCACGAGGAGGCAGGGCGCATACTGGCCCGCGTGGCCTTCGACCCCGCCACCTCGGGGCCGGCCGCCGAGGCGGCGGCGCGCGCCCGCTTCCTGCTGGGAGAAATCACCTACGCCCAGTTCCGCAACTTCGCGGCCAAGCCCGACGACGTGGTGGGGACAGTCGACGGCAAAGTGGCGTTGCTGCAGACCGTGGACCGCGCCTTTGCCTCGGTCATCGGCTCGCGCGACGCCCGCTGGGCCATGGCCGGGATCTCGCGCGTGGCGGACGCCTACGCCAAGTACGCCCTATTTCTGCGTGGTCTCGAGCTGCCGCCCGGGCTGGGGGCGGACGAGAGCAAGCAGCTCAAGAGTGTGATCGAAAACCAGGCTGCCGATGCTGATGCACGCGCCGCCGAGGCCCGCACCCTGTGCAGCAAGAAGGCCAAGGACGCCATGATCGTGACCGAAGCCGCGCGCAGCTGTCTGCTAGGCGAACCCATGCCCGATGTCATCACCATGTACCCGCAAACCAAGTCGCACGCGGGCGCCGATCTGCCGGCGGCAGCGCCGCTGCGCAAGGTGCTACTCAAAAACCCCAAGGACGTTCCCTCGTTGCTCAAGCTGGCCGAACTGCACCTGGGCGCCGGAGATCTGGGCGTGGCCCTGCTCTTGTTGGAACGGGCCGAGAGCGTGGCGCCCAAACGGGCCGAAATCTACAACCTGCGCGGGGTGACCTTGCAGCGACTGGCCGAACCGCAAGAGGCAGCCGATGCCTTCGAAAAGGCGGTTTCGCTCGACGGATCGGATCGCGGCGCGCGCTTCAACCTGGCCGCGCACTACGCCTTCTATGGTCACGAGGACAAGGCCAGGGCCGAACTGGCCAAGGCTGGCGGATTGCCCGCCACCGTCGGAGGGCCGGCGGACCATCCTGAACTGGGACGGCTGCTCAATCTCGCACCGACGCCCGGGACAAAGCCCGCGGGCAAGGAGGGTGGAAGATGATCGCGCTTCGCTGGTCGATCGTGGTCTTGCTGCTCGCCGGGGCGTGTGGCACCAGCGGACCCAACCTCAGCCGAGTCGAACGGGAGCGTTTGCCGCGAGATGCGCGCCAGGAGATTTTCGACGCAGAGAACGACGTGATCATCGCGCGCAACCGCCAAGACGAGGCAGAAGAACGTATTCGCGCCCTGCGCGCGGCGCTGGACCAACTTGACGAGCGCCAGGATCGCAGCGAAAAGCGGCTTTCCTCATCCGCCGGCGGGTCATCACGAGTGTCCGCCTTGCGCAAGGTCACCCGCGCTGAACAGGACTACCTGGAGGCGCGCCTCGACATCGCGGAATCAGACTCTGACGTGGCCGAGCAGGAGGTGGTCACTGCCCGCGCCCGCCTCGACCTGGTCAAGCAACGGCAACTCGTGCGCATCGGCAAGGTGCCCTTGGCTTCGCTCAAGGATTTCGAGAAAGCCATCGAGGCTCAGGAGTCCAAGGGCAAGCAGAGGCGGGCCTCGTCCTTGGACCTGCGCAGCAAGGCGCAGGCGCGCCTCGATGCCTGGAAAGCCGCGCAGGAAGGCTACGCCAGCCAAACCGGCGACTTCGACAGTGGGGTCTGGATAGAGTGATCGCAATTCCTGTTCACCCGGATCGCACCGTGCGATTCTCTTTCTGTGCCGCGCGCGGCGGCGCATCTCATGGAGGAATCCGATGCTCGTGATTGTTGAGTTACTACTGGCTGGCGGCCTCTTCATGTTCGGGATCCTGGCGACTTCGTTGGTCGCGGTGGGGATCATCATTCAGCGCACCTACACACTGTGGATTGGCTTTCGCCTGAATATCGAGGGGCTGCGCGACAAGGTGCTGGGGCACGTGGACGCCGGCGATTACGGCAAGGCCGCCCAGCTTTGCGGCGGCAACCATCCCTTGCAGAAGATGATGCTGGCCGCGATCGAACGCGCCAACCGCAGCGAGAAGGAAATTCGCCGCAACGTCGAGACCTGCGCGGTCACGGAACTGGCCCGCTTCCGGCGCGGCACCGCAGCCCTGCCCCACATTTCCAACCTGGCCACGTTGCTGGGGCTCCTGGGAACGATTCACGGCCTCATCATTTCATTCTCGGGCATGCAGGCCGTGGACGCAGCGGCCCGCCAGGCGGCCCTGTCGAAGGGCGTGGCCGTCGCCTTCTACAACACCTTTTTCGGGCTGACCGTCGCCACCGTCACGGTGGTTGCCTACCTGCTGGTTTCGGCGAAGCAGAACCGCGAGATGACCCGCATGGAGCAGGCCACGGCGGCCCTGGTGGATCGTCTTCTTACTAGCCCGGAGACGCGGGGGGCGCCGGCTCGCGGCGGATCGGCAGGGGCAAGGTAGCAGCCATGTCCGGCGGCGGCGATTCCGGTGAAGAAGCGGTGGGCCCGCGCACGAATGTGTTCGGCGAGGCCCCGGTCGCGCTCGTGCAGCTCAATTTGACCGCGCTGATGGACATCCTGTCGAACCTGCTGTTCTTCCTGCTGGCCGCCTTCGGCGCAACCATCGTGATGGTCATCAACGGCGCGGTTCCGGTGCAATCCGCCGAGGACAGCGACGTGGCCGACATGAAACGCGCGGTGACCGTGAACGTGTCGGTCCAGAAGGATGGGTTCCGGGTGGCGGCGCTAGGCACCGCCTTTTCGCAGGAAGAGCTCGACGCGATGGCTCGCCAGATCCCCTTGCACGGGTCGACGCATGACTTCGCCAAGCTGACCCGGGAGTTACGCGACATCAAGCAGCACTATCCCAAGTCGGACACGGTGATTTTGACGCCCGACACGGGTGTGAAGTACGAAGTCCTGGTTCGCACCATGGACGCGGCCCGTGAATACGAGGCCAAGCAGGGAAGAACCATTCAGACGGTCGGACTCTTTCCGACCGTTGTTGTCTCCACGGTGGTGAAATGAGCTTCGGCACACGTAGCGTATTCGGCGGTCAGGCCAGTGGCGGCGGCACGCCGGTAGTCGCCCTGAACCTGACCGCGCTGATGGACATTCTATCCAACTTGTTGTTCTTCCTGCTCGCGGCCTACGCTGCCCAAGCCACCGAGGTGGAAAACAAGTCCGAGCTGCGCCTGCCCTCGTCGACCAGTCAGGTACGCCTGCAATTGCAGCTGACCATCTCGATCACCCAGTCGGCCATCCAGGTCGCCGATGCGCCGGTGGCTCGCGTGGCCAAAGGCCTTCTGGCCGATCCGGTAGACGAGAATGGCCTGATTCCAGGGCTGTACGCCAAGCTGGTCAGCATCAAGGGCAACCGCGCCCAGTCCGGGCGGGAGCAGAACTCCGAGGCCAGCGGGATTCTCCTACTGGCCGACAAAGACACGGATTCCGATGTGGTCAGCAAGGTGCTGAAGACCGCGGGGCACGCCGGGTTCGTGAACGTCCGTTTCGGGGTCATCGCGCAGTAGCGCGCCAGAGTCGCGCGATTTCGGCGGCGATGTCGTCGCGGGCGCGGCCGTCGGTGTCGATCGCCTCATGAGCCATGGCCTGGTACAAAGGCGTGCGTCGCTGCATAACTTCGCTGACTTCGTCGGCGAAACTCTTTCCCCCAGTGAGCGAAGGTCGATTGCTGTCGCCCCCGATGCGCGCGACAATGGTGGTGGGCGCAGCCCGCAGCCAGAAAACACGCCCGTGCTCGCGCAAAGCCGCGATGTTGGCTTCGCGCTCGACCACCCCGCCGCCGCAGTCGAGGATCTGCCCATCCTGTGCACCTGCCTGGCGACAGATCTGCTCTTCCAAGTCGCGAAAATAGTCCCAGCCGCGTTCCGCGACCAGATCAGGAATGGATTTGCCCGCCCGCCGCACAATTTCACTATCCAGGCTCACCACCGGCCGGTCCAGCAGCCGACCCAACCGGCGCGCGATCACGCTCTTGCCGGTTCCTCGGTATCCGATCAGCACGAGATTCATAGCCGCGCTTCCAACACCTGGCGCATGATCTCCTTGGGTGCGGGCTGGCCGGTCCAGCGTTCGAACTGCAGCGCGGCCTGGCCCAAAAACATTTCCGTTCCTTCGATCACGCGACACCCCGCCGCGGCGGCATCGCGCAGGAGCCGAGTTCGGCGCGGGTTGTACACGGCATCGAAAACCACCATGTCGGAACGCAAGCGATCGCGCGGTACCAGGCTGCGCTCGCTGTCGGGCTTCATGCCCACGGGCGTGCAGTGCAAGAGAATCTCGGTCTTGCCCAGACCGGCAGCCAGGGTCGCGTCGGTCAGCGACTCGGCCTTGACGGCACAGCCCGTGCGCTCAGCCACGTCGCGCGCCAGGCGCGCCAGCTCGTCCTCGATGGCGCCCAGGATGAGCAGTTCGGCCGGCTTGGCGGCCATGCCAATCGTGATGGCCAGTGCCCGCGCCGCCCCGCCTGAACCCAGCACCAGCACCCGACGGCCGGTTGGATCCGCGCCCGCCTGGCGTAGCGCACCGAGCGCGCCCAGTCCGTCCACGTTGCTGCCGCGCAAACGACCGCTCTCGCTGACCACGGTATTGATGCAGCCGATGGCCTGGGCCATTTCGTCGACATCGTCGACCAGGGCCAGGGCGGCCACCTTGTGCGGCATGGTGATGGAAAGGCCGCGGTAGTCCATCGCGCGGGCGCCGGCAAAGGCCTCGGCCAGCCGCGCCGGTTCCACATCGTGCGCGACATACACGAGCGGTAAGTTGAGGGCTTCGAACGCCGTGTTGTGCAAAGCGGGCCCGACCGAATGGTGCGCGGGGAACCCAAACAGGGCGCAGATCTTGAAGCTGGCATCGATGCGAGTCATGAGGAGTCTCGCTTCTTCATAACATGGCTGACGCCAGAGCGTCGCGCGCCTAACCGAGCTTCGGGTCAGTTCACAACGATGTTGTTGATGACGGAGTTGTTGTCGTCGCAGGCGTTCTTGCCGGAATTGCACAGAACCTGGCTCACCCCGCCGGCTCCGGTCTGGCCCGTTCCACCCCCACCCTTGGGTCCCATAACGACCTCGAGTACCACGGCGGTCCGGTTGTCGAATGCAGTTCCCTCGGACCTCACCACCACCATCTGGTTCCCATTCACGTCAGGGCCGTCGATCACGTACTTGCCCATCCGGCATTCCGCGGTGTCGTTACGTACATAGACAGTGTAGCTACCCATGAAGGCATTGGGCGCGCCATGGGGATTGTCGCCCGGTATCGGCTCTGTGCGAGACACCGTGGTGGGATAGGCCACTTTGTATAAGGGAACCCCGGCCGCGTCCCGCATGATGGCGCCTCGGCCGATGGGCTGGCCCCTGGTGTCGAGCGCGTGAGGGATCTCGTCCGCCACATAAGCCACGTGCCCTGTGCCGCCCAGCATGGCTGGAAAATCGACCTGAGACGGACCGTTCAAAATGTCGCGCGCGCGCTCGAGACCCGCCTCGGCGACGTAGAGAGCCTGGTTGCGCAGATTGGTGTTGGCCGCTATCTGGACGTTGCCTCCGGTGAGGAACACGCCGGTGAGGCCGATTCCTAGCAGGCCGATCATGGCCAGCATGACGATTACGAGAACCGCACCGGCCTGCCTGTCCCGGCCAGCGCCTGGGTTGCGGGCAGGCGAAGCGCCACGGCCAAAAAGTCGCAATACGTAGGGCATCAGACAGACCCGTGCAATGAGCATCGGCAGTCCGGGGCGCCGACTGAAGGCAGCCTTGCCGCTGTGCCACTGCAAGCTACATTTCACTTCGAGGACTCACATGGCCGAACGGGATCCAGTTTGCGGAATGAGGGTCGATCCCGCGAAAGCGGCCGGCCAGCACGAACACAAGGGTACCCTGTACTATTTCTGCAACTCGTCTTGTTTGGCCCGTTTCAAGGCCGATCCGGACAAGTTCCTGGCGCCCAGCTTGCGGCCCATGGGGATGGCCGGAATGGGCTTGATCAAGTTGGGCGGGCCGCGCCTGGCCGTCGGTTCGGCGCAGACGGCGGCGGTGCCGCGACCAGCCGCGGGGCTGCGCTATCTGTGCCCGATGGACGAAGGCGTGGTGAGCGACCGGCCCGGCGCCTGCCCGAAATGCGGCATGGCCCTGGAGCCCGAGGTCGTGTCGCTAGAAGAGGCGCCCAACCCGGAGTTAGCAGACATGACCCGCCGGTTCTGGATCGCGTTCGGCCTGTCAGCGCCGCTCGTCCTCTACGGAATGGCGGAGATGGTGCTCGGACATGCAGTCTTGCACTTCATACCGGCGCGCGCACTGGCCGTGATCCAGATGGCTCTGGCCGCGCTTGTGGTGCTGGGCGCCGGATGGCCGCTCTTGCAGCGGGCGTGGCGGTCAATGGTTCGTCGCAGCCCGAACATGTTCACGCTCATCGGGCTAGGCACCGGGACGGCATTCGGATTCAGCGTGATTGCGTCCTTGTTTCCCGGCGTGCTGCCAGCGGCATTCCGCAAGGCTGGGGCGTCTGTCCCGCTCTACTTCGAGCCAGCGGCGGCCATCACCACCCTGGTGCTCTTGGGCCAAGTCTTGGAATTGCGAGCCCGCCAAGCCACCGGCAGCGCTATCCGCGCGCTTCTGCGCCTGGCGCCGAAAAACGCGCGTTTGATTTCGTCGGACGGCTCGGAAAGCGACGTTCCGGTCGAGCAGGTGCAGGTGGGGAATCGACTCCGGGTGCGGCCCGGCGAGCGCGTGCCGGTCGACGGCGCGATCGTGGAAGGCACAAGCGCTGTCGACGAATCCATGATCACGGGCGAATCCTTGCCCGTGGAAAAGGCACCCGGCAACCGGGTCACGGGCGGCACGCAGAACGGATCGGGCAGCTTTGTCATGCGCGCCGAGCGCGTGGGCGCCGGCACTTTGCTGGCCCAGATCGTTCGGCGGGTGGGCGAAGCCCAGCGCAGCCGCGCGCCAATCCAGAGGGTGGCTGACCGCGTGGCAGGATGGTTCGTGCCCGCAGTCGTGGCCGCCTCGCTGGTCACTTTCGTCGTCTGGGCGCTGGTCGGGCCCGAGCCGCGCCTGGCCTATGCCCTGGTGAACGCCGTGGCTGTGCTCATCATTGCGTGCCCCTGCGCGCTGGGGCTGGCCACGCCCATGTCCGTGATGGTCGGAATGGGTCGCGGTGCCGCCGCGGGGGTGCTGGTGCGCGACGCCGCGACCCTGGAAATTTTGGCCCGGGTCGACACCTTGGTGTTGGACAAGACGGGCACCTTGACCGAAGGCAAGCCTAAGCTGCTGGACGTGCACGCCGCGGGCTTCGCGGCCGACACGGTTCTGGCTCTTGCTGCCAGCCTGGAACGCGCGAGCGAGCACCCTCTGGCCGCAGCGATCGTGGGCGGCGCTGAGGAGAAGAAATTGGCTTTGTCGTCCGCGCAAGACTTCCGCTACCAGCCCGGTCGCGGCGTGAGCGGACAGGTGGACGGTCACGCTGTACTGGCAGGCAGCGAGGATTTCTTGCGCGAGGCGGGCGTCGATGGGGCGGAGCTTGTGGCCTGGGCGGCGGAGCCGCGCAGCCGTGGCCATGCCGTCGTCATGGTGGCGATCGACGGCAAACCTGCTGGCGCGCTCGACCTGGCCGACACGGTCAAACCCTCGGCGGTCGAGGCCCTCGCCGGTCTCCGCGCCGAAGGGTTGCGTTTGGTGATGCTGACTGGCGATAATCGCGCCGCGGGCCAGGCCATTGCCAAGGAACTGGGTATCGACGAGGTGCTGGCCGAGGTGAGCCCCGGCGCCAAGGCCGACGCCGTCAAGCAGCTCCAGGCTCAAGGCCGCGTCGTGGCCATGGCCGGCGACGGCGTCAATGATGCGCCGGCACTGGCGCAAGCCCAGGTCGGCATTGCCATGAGCAGTGGAACCGACGTGGCCATCGAAAGCGCCGGCATCACCCTGGTCAAGGGTGACTTGCGCGGCATCCTGCGCGCCCGGCGTCTCAGCCGCGCCACTCTCCACAACATCCGGCAGAACCTCTTCTTCGCCTTCCTCTACAACAGCATCGGCGTGCCCCTGGCTGCCGGCGTGTTCTATCCCGTGTTCGGCCTGCTGCTCTCGCCCATGATGGCCAGCGCGGCCATGAGCCTCTCGTCGGTCTCGGTCATCGGCAATGCGCTCCGCTTGCGCAAGCTGGACCTATAGAAGTCGCGACGTCAATCGGCGCTATCTCCTGCGGTGGCTGTGGCGTCGCTGG
>Ga0265330_10000261_pt1 | contig 38883 bp, 34 predicted proteins | sample 41919metaG_FD_202083 | JGI IMG/M metagenome (GOLD analysis project Ga0265330, IMG submission 202083) | Rhizosphere microbial communities from Carex aquatilis grown in University of Washington, Seatle, WA, United States - 4-19-19 metaG | ecosystem: Host-associated > Plants > Roots > Rhizosphere...
CGCTCGAGCCCCCCTCAACCTGATTGCGGCGTTGCCGTCGGCGCCCCGCCCAGGTCGGGTCGGGCCGACAATCCTGCGCTGTGCGCTACCCCACGGTTACGCACGCGCCCCGGAAGGACACGATGAAGGAACACGAGGTCCGACAGCGCATGGAGAGCTTCTGAGGAGGACGGCATGGAATTAAGCTTCGCACGCATCGGGTGAGCACATGGAGGACGAAATGTTCAACACGTCAACGAGTGTCCTAGCCCTCTTTGTAGCTGGCCTAGTGGGACTGGCCTGTAGCAGATCTGGTCTGAAGACCACCGCAGATGCAGGAGCAGCAAGCGGAGGTCGGCCTGCCAGCACCATCAGCAGCGGAACCACCGGTGGTACTGGCGGCATCATCGGTCCGGGCGGAGCTGGAGGTGGTCGCATAGGTGGTGCTGGTGGTGCCACTAGTTCCACCATTGATGGCACTGGTGGTGCAATTAGCTCCGGTGGATCGAACAGGGGTGGTGGAACCGCTGGCACCTCAGGAACTGGCGGCACCGGTGGCTCGTCTGCGACTGGTGGAACTCTGAACATAGGCGGAACCTCAGGTTCGGGAGGAGTAGCGTCCGGTGGAGCCCCAGGAGCAGGTGGCTCCTCTGTGAGCGGTGGAGCCCTGAGCACAGGCGGAACTGCGAATACCGGGGGCTATTCGGCAACTGGCGGAGCATCGAGCACATGTGGAAACGCAGTCCTACCACCGGGAGGGCTCTGCAGCGGATTCCGATGGGTTGCTGGCACGAGCGCCAACTCAATCACTCTCTACTTTGGCAACGGCACGACATTTCCTGAGTATGTAGCCATCGACACCTGTTCCAGCTACACGCGATTCGTCTACGGTCCACTTGGTGGCTGGGGCTCTTCGGTCATTTTGGCTCCGGTCTTCTGGACAGCCGATGGATTGCAGCAGGTATCGTATATCGACACGCAAATCAATATAAATTGCGACCAAATTCTAATCCTCCTAACGGGAACGCTTGCCGGCCTTTCATTCAGCGGCACCTTGAACATCGATCCACCTGCCAACAACAAGCTCACAGCTCACGTCAGTATGACAACGAGTGGCACGGTAACTCTTGCTACAGACCGCCCCTGGGAAGCATTCAAACCAGTGACGATCTCTACGATGTATGAGTCGAGCACAGTCTGGGATGCTGACTATGCAACTATCGGTAGTGATACGTACCCCCTGCCGACGTCAGGATGGGTTGTCGCCGGCCCTGTGGCTACGACCCATCTTGGCGTCATGGGTGGCAGTTCAAGCTGGAAGACGAACGCTCCTACCGTTGTTATTGACCTGGCAGGAGTCTCAAGTCCCCTGGTTACCGGCTGGATGACCCAATCAGCGGATCCCAACGATGACAATGGTTCTCTGTGGGCTGCAACCACCGAGGTCCAATCTTCGTGGAATTATGACATCACAGTGTCGCAGTAGCAGTAGGAGTTCTGGAGAACGATTTCCAGGGTCTCGCCACGACGACGCACACGACAGCGTTTGAGCACAAGTCGAACCCGGCCTTGGTTCTGGCCAGAAAAAAGGTTGAGCCAGTCGCCGGCTGGCCGATCGAAAGCAAAACTGTCTCAGCTGCGCGCGAAGACCTCCAGCACCTTTGCGTTCGCATTTGCGGCACCCTCAATATCATTGAGGTTTTGGCTGGCGGGTGACGTCCGGCGGGTGATCCTTTCGTGATGATCAACACCCTTGGTGTCCAGAAACAGATCGCTGGAATTCTTGCACAAAATCGCGGAGATGCGCAGCTTGAATCTGCGTGTCTGAGCGGGCAGTGTGGCCATCAATGCTTCCGGCAACGCTCCAATTTCTCATCACGATGATCGCATGCGCGATCAACGAGAGAATGCAGCGCAAGCTGGACTACACTCAGGAAGAGGTCCGGGTTCTCAAGGACATGCTGAAGGCTGCCACGGGCAGCGATAGGATCGTATTCACAGCCGACCAACGTCGTCGCCTCGCCGTCGCCGGCAAAGCTTTGAGCCCGGAAGAGCGGAAAAAGTGCTGCCAGATCGTGAAGCCTGGGACGCTCTTGGGGTGGTTTCGCCAGATGGCGGCGCAGACATACGACAGCTCGAAGAAGAAGGTCGGTCGACCACGGAAGAAGAAGGACATCCGCAAGCTGGTGATCGCTATGGCCCTGGCGAATCTGGGCTGGGGATATACGAAAATACGCGACGCCCTTCGGACCGGATTGAAGATCGAGATCGGACGAACGACGGTGGCCAACATCCTGCTGGAAGAAGGGATCGAGCCGGCACCGGAGCGCGAGAGGAAGCGGACCTGGAAGCAGTTCATGAAGAGCCATTGGGACACGCTCTACGCCTGCGATTTCTTCAGCGTGGAAGCCTTGGGGCCATTCGGCACGGTTCGGTACATGGTGTTCTTCGTCATCGAGATCAAGAGTCGCGCCGTCGAGATCGCCGGGATTGCCGTTGACCCAGGCGAAGCGTGGATGAAGCAGGTGGCTCGAAATTTGACAGATCCGGTTGATGGGTTTCTTCGTGGCGCGAAATACCTGATCCATGATCGGGACCCGTTGTTCACCGAGGCGTTCATCGCGATTCTGGAAGCGGGAGGCGTGAAGAGCGCGAAGATTCCGGCGCAAAGTCCAAATTGCAATCCATACGCGGAGCGCTTTGTAAAAACCATCAAGTACGAGTGTCTCAATCACTTCGTCATCTTCGGCGAGCGACATCTGCGCCACTTGATCAAGGAATTCGTTGAGCACTATATGACCGAGCGCTTCCACCAGGGCATCGGTGGCCAACTCATCAGAAAGCAGTTTGGACCGACGAATGACAACGGGGCAGATGGCAAGGTCGCCTGTCGCTCGCGCTTCGGCGGGATGCTGAACTACTACTATCGGGAGGCCGCATGAGCCTCGGCGATCAGTTTTCGGACAGCAAGGGTTCTGCGATGCTTTGGGATTGCCTGACGAAGGCCCCCCATGCGCCGAGCGCTCTTCTGAGATCTTCCGGACGTAGTCATTCACGTCCACCGCCGAAATATCGCCGTCGACAAACGACGTAAAAGCTGGCCGAATGAAAGGGAGGGCACCAGGCGGCCCCGAAAGTTCACGCGGCATCGCCTGCGCAGAAACGGAGTTTCCAGAAAGAAGCGGCGGCGGGGGGACGGCGTTCGACCCGGGAACCGTCTTCGCATCGACCCAGTCGACGATGGAACGCCCAGCTTACCGCGTTCGGTCACTGGGCTGCCCGGCGATGACAACGCATCGTCCGGCGACCGATGTCGGCGTATTACAACGCTCCGCACTCGGATGACATAGAGCAGCGTCCGTGAGAGACACCCCACTGACGCATAGAGCACAGACCGCCGGCAGGCGCATGCTTACCGCGACGAGTCTTCTAATCCCCTTTGCATCGCCATTTCCTCCAGGGGTCTGGCCAGAGAATGAACCAGTCCGTGCGCCGCGACTGTCCACCATCGCTACCGTCGAGAAACACCCGTCGCGGATGACGTCTTGGCGAAGGACAGGGGATGAACCGTGGAGACGATCTGGCAGAAGTGCGGCGTTCCGATCGCGCTGAGCGCGATCGCACCGTGCGGTCAAGGCGAGCGAAATCAGGCACCTGAACATAGATGGCACCGCGCTCGACAAGATCGCTGCCCCGCTCTTTTCGAAGATCCGCTCCAGCCGACGGAGAGTACTTTCTACGGTGGGCACGCCTGACGAAGAACATCGCTGACAACTTCGATCTCGCGGCGCGCGCTTGAGAACGCTGCAGGGCCACACCTATTGGGTCAAGTGGCCGCGTGACTGGCCTCACTGAGCTCCACCACAAACATCGCCCCGGCCAGGAGGGCGCTCAGCGCCACGAAGGCTTCGGTGATAACCACAGGCGGGGCCAGCGCATGAGGAACGAGGAACGTCAGCGGGTGGAATGAGGGACGTCCCTCATTCTAATGAGGAACGCCCGAGCGGACAGGAGCGGACAGATCGGCCCGGCCACAAGTTCAAACCGTAAGTGCAGAGCCGTAAGTGCAGACTTTGGCCGCTGGTGGCCGTTGGCGCGCTGCCCGGTTCCTCGTTCGTTCCTCATTTTGAATGAGGGACGTCGAAATCGGCCCCCGCGCGCTGTAAGTATCCGGAAAGATTGTAGCGGGGCCAAGATTTGAACTTGGGACCTTCGGGTTATGAGCCCGACGAGCTACCAGGCTGCTCCACCCCGCATCACGTTTGAGGCAGAGAAGGTGCCGCATGCGGGGCGCTCCGTCAAGTACCATCGACGCCGTGTCATCGACGCCGCGCCAACCGGCCGGCCTGCGCGGGCTATCCCCGCATGAAAACGTGGGGCGGCACGGGCTCATGGTAGGCGCCGCGCAGCCTGACTTTTCGCTCCAAGTCGGCGATGGCGGCGTCGCCCAGGTCAACACCGTAGAGCTCGTTCATGTTGTTGATGCCGCCCGGGGCGAACACGTTGATCTCCAGGATCTTGTCGCCCACGATGTCGACGCCCACGAAGTAGAGCCCATCGGCGATCAGGCGCGGACGAATCAAGTCGCACACTCCCCGTTCCCGCGCACCCAGCTTGCACGCCCTTCGCACAGCACCGAGGTGCATGTTGTTGCGCATGTCATCCTTGGGGTGTACCCGGCGATAGGCCGCCACGCGTCCGCCGGCCTGCAAGGGCACGCCGCCCACCATCAACACCCGCTTGTCGCCTTTCTCCGCCGCAGGCAGGTACTCCTGCACGATCAGGTAGCCTTCGCTTTGCACCGCGGAGATGATCTGCTCCAGATTGGCGGTTTCGCCGCGGGCTACAAAGAACACGTTCTGGCCCCCAAAGCCGTAGAGCGGTTTGATCACCGCGGGCCCGTCCAGCTCGCGCAGGAAAGCGCGCACGCGCTCGGTGGACCTGGTGGTCAGCGTGCGGGGACGGATCTCCACCGGGAAACCGGCCAGGTACATCTTCGATCCCGCGCGCAGCAGTCCATCTGGATCGTTGACCACCATCACGCCTTCCTGCTTGAGGCGCCGGCCAAACTCGATGGCGGGGTTGAAGCGAATCCCTGCGCCATTCGTCACGTGCGGGTTGTTGCGCAGAAAGATGAGGTCGAAGTCGTTGAGGCGCGCGTGCTCACGGGGCGCGGACGGCCCGACCAAGGCGCGGACGAATGCAGTCGCGTCCGGCTGCTTTCCGGCGACGCGCACGATGTCCCCGAACACGATGCGCTCGCCACCATGCGAGAGATCGTCCACCGACAGCAGAGCCACGTCGTGCCCGCGCCGATGCGCGGCGAAGGCAAGATGGGCGGTGGTGTAGGTCGGCCGCTGCGTCCTGACGCTGTTGACCACAAAGCAGATGCGCATGGCAGCTGCCAGGGTATCGCGCCCCGAACCCAAGGGCACGCGTCGATTGTCAAATGTAGGGTTCCTGGAAACAGCGGCGCGCGTGGGATACCCTGGACCTGCGGACATGTCGGGCAGCAAGACCAGCCCTGGATTCTTTGCAGGTGGCGAGCCCCCTGCTTCCAAGCCTGATGAGGACCCTTCGCCGCGCGCAGCCCGCACTGTCATCGGACATGAAATGCATCTGCGGACACCGCTTGCGCCGCGCCCGGCGGCCCAGGTGCCACCCCCGCCAGTGGAAACGTCAGTGCCCGAGGCCATCCCCGACGAAACCACCGACCAGCTTCCGCCGCGACCCAGCCACACCGGCAAGAGCAAGTTTCCCGCTTTCGCACGCTTGCTCGGCCGTTGGACCACCGGCGGTGGGTTTCTCTCGCGCAGTGGCATATACGGCGGCGCCGACGACCTGCCGCGCGTGCCGCGCGATCCCTGGGTTTCCCGCGTCGCTATCTTCGTGGTGGCCGCCCTGTTTAGTTTTCTGGTGGCCCTGGCCGCTCTGAAGTTGCACCGATGCAGCGACACGGGCTCGCCCCCGTCGGGCACAACGCCGGCGTCCGCGACTCCAGCGCCCCCAGCGCCGACAACCGCAGAGGCCGCGCCTGCGCCCCTGCCAACGCCGTCTGCTCCACCCGGTCTCCCCGCGGCGGCAGTGGCTTCCGACGCGCCCATCGCGCAGCTCGTGGCGGCTCGTCCCAAGGCCGCCCACCGGCCCGACGGAAGGGCGGTCAGCCCGTCGGTGCGGACCGCGCCGGGTGCTCTCGGAGACTTTCGCGGGCAGCACGCCCCACTCGGACCTCCCACGCCCCCCAAGGACTCCCTCATGCCCCTCGGGATGTAGTCGCGGGCGACGGCAAATAGCCCCAACGGGCGTGCGCACCCGCCTCGGCCTCGGCCAACGAAATCCCCGCGAAGATTTCAGCAGTCTTGCCCGACGTTGTAAGCCATGCTACGGGACACGAGATGCAAATAAGGCGCGATCAGATCGATCCCGATGCCGCCAGGGTGGTTGAGCGGATTCGTCAGTCCAAGCATGAAGCTTATCTGGTGGGCGGCTGCGTGCGCGATCTGCTGCTGGGGCGCAAGCCCAAGGACTTCGATGTGGCGACCAGCGCGACGCCCAACGAGCTACGCCGTCTATTTCGCAATTGCCGCATCATTGGCCGCCGCTTCCGATTGGCCCACATCTTCTTTGGCAGGAAGATCATCGAGACGTCCACCTTCCGCGCCAATCCGCGCGCCGCTGCGGACGACCAAGGCGAAAACGGCAACGGCAACGGTTCCGGCAAGAGCGATCTGCTGATCCGCCACGACAACGAATTTGGCACCGCCGTGGAGGACGCCCGCCGCCGCGACTTCACCATCAATGGCCTCTTCTATGACATCGACACCGAACAGGTCATCGACCACGTCGATGGGCTGGTTGATCTGGAAGCGCGCTTGGTGCGAACCATCGGCGATCCCGATATTCGTTTCAGAGAGGATCCGATTCGCATCCTGCGCGCGGTGAAATTCGCGGCTCGCTGCGATCTGACCATCGAGTCGGAAACCTACCGACGCATGATGGAGCACAAGGGTGAAATCGCCAAGTGCGCCCAGGCGCGGGTTTCCGAGGAGTTTTTCCGCCTCCTGCGCGCGGGCGCGGCCCGGCGCTCCTTCGAGCTCCTGCTCGGCACCGGCCTGCTTGAAGTTCTGGCCCCTGACCTGGCCAGGGCGCTGCGGGAAGAGCCCGCTGATGAACCCGGTCGCATTCGCCTGGCCCGTTTCTGGGCGTATCTGGCGGCCGTTGACCGTTCGACCATCCGCCGCGATGAAACACCCTCGGATGCGCTGGTGCTGGCCACCCTTCTCTTGCCGCCCTTGCGGGACGCCTTGCACCCGGACAGTGCCGCTTTTCCCAACCCCGGGCAATTGATCCTGCAATCAGCACAGTCGATTGTCGAGCAGCTCAAAGCCTCACGGCGCGATTCCGAGCTGGCGCGCCAGATTCTGCTGGCCGCGCGCTACCTGTTCCCGTCGAGCAACCCCAATCGCAAACGGCCCCACCTGGACAACCGCGAGTACTATCAGGACGCGCTCCGGCTGGTGGAAATCGTGACCGACGCGGAAAGCAGCAACTCCGAGCTGGCGGGCCGGCCACTGACTGCGCCCGAGGGCAGCGCCGGGAGCGTGGCAGAGGAAGAGCTGCCTGAAGACCTGCAGCCTTCAGAACGCGCGGGCCGTCGTCGCGGCAGACGCGACCGCCGCCCGGCCCAGCCCGGCGCACCAGTCCGGACCAGCGAGCCCGTGAGCATCGCTCCGTCGCGCGAAGCACCGGCGCCGATCGCAGTCGCCGGCCGTCGCTTTCCCGCATTCACGCCCATCCCCAGTTTGACTGAGCGGCCCATGCCGATTCGCCCCGCCTTCTTGGGAACTGGCGCGTTTGGCAGCCGCTGGGGCGCCCGAGCGGAGTGATTTTCACCACGGCTACAACTGGAGAGATTAGCTCGGCCACGGCCACGGCCACGACCGCTGGCAAGGGTTGATCCGGCCCGAGCCCTTTCCCCTCTGACCTCTGTGTCCTCCGTGCTCTCTGTGGTGAAAAGAGCTAACGCGCGTAGCGCGTGGGATCTGCGATTCCGGCTTGCTGGAAGCCGCGGCGCCGGAGTTGACACGAGTCGCACCCGCCGCAGGCTGCGCCGTCGGGAGCAGGGTCGTAGCAGGAATGGGTGAGCCCGTAGTCGACGCCAAGGGCCGCGCCAGCACGGATGATCTCAGCCTTGGTCATGCCCACAAGGGGCGCCACCAGTTCGACCGCTCGTCCCTCGACGCCCGCGCGGGTGCCCAGACGCGCGACCTCTTGCATGGCGCGCAGCCATTCCGGCCGGCAGTCGGGATATCCCGAAGAGTCGAGCACGTTGATTCCCAGGGCGATGCGCTCGGCTCCCAGGATCTCGGCCACGGCCAGCGCGTGCGCCACGAACAAGGTGTTGCGCGCGGGCACGTAGGTCGTGGGAATGCCGTGGCCCATCTCTGCGTCGCTGCGATCTTTGGGAACCGCGCCCTGACCGGTGAGGGCCGAGCCGCCAATCCCGCCCAGATCGATCTTGCACACGCGATGCGAAGCCGCGCCCAGGGCCCGCGCCACACGCGCGGCCGCCTGCAATTCCACCGCGTGAAGCTGGCCATAGTGAAAACTCAGGGCGTGGCACAACAGTCCCTGCGCGCGGCACATGGCCAGCACAGTGGCCGAGTCGAGCCCACCGGAAAGCAGCACGATGACCTGCATGACGGAAATCTATTGCATACTCTTGCAACTGCCCATGCCCGCGAAGAAGGTTTTTCTGCGCGCCGATGAAGAAGCGGGTGGCCGCGAAGCCTTTGCCGACGCCGCTCTGTACGATTTCGAGTACCGCCGCCGCCGCGCCGACATCAACTTTTACCGACGCCTGGCCGGCAACCGCATGGATTTCGCGCCGACCGGCCCGATCCTGGATCTCGCCTGCGGGACAGGACGGCTGCTGCTGCCCCTCCTGCGCGACGGACATACGGTAGTCGGGCTGGATCGCTCGGCGTCCATGCTGGCCGCAGCTCGGCGTCGGGTCGCGCGCCTGTCTGCCACCCGTCGCGCGCGCTGCCAGCTCTTGCAGGCCGACCTGCGCGCTTTTGCTTTCCGGCCGCGCTTCGCCCTCGCCGTGGCCGCTTTCCACAGCGTGCAGCACCTCTATACCGAGGGCGATCTGCTGCGTTTTCTGCGGGCCGCGCGCGCTTGCCTGATTCCTGGAGGCTGGCTGGCGTTCGACGTGTTGCCACCGGATCCAGAGTGGATCGCGCGCGATCCCCTGCGCCGCTGGGGGCGCACCGTCTTTCGCCACCCGGTATCAAGACAACGGATGGTCTACACCAACACTCACCAATTCGACCCGCGCAGACGGGTTCTGCACATGAGTCTTTATTATCAGCCGCTCGACGAGAAAGGCCGTCCTGCTGGACCGGAGCAGGTGGTGCGCCTCTGCCACCGGCAGTTTGAACCGTCGCTGGTCAAATCACTGCTCGCGCGAACGGGCTTCCGCGTGCTGGCTTGTTTCGGCGGCTTCGACGGCAGGCCGCTCGACGGAGATCCGGGTCTGGCCGACGAGCATGTCTACATAGCCGCAGCGCGCTAGTTCCATTTTGCTGCCGCACTGCCCCTTCGATCGTGGCTGGGTTCGCCCGTCGAGCCCGTCGGAATTCCTCGACGGAAAACTCTTGACGAAGTTTGGCTCATAGCTACCATGCGGGTAGTTCTGATCTCCCCACATCAAGACGGAGGGCGGAGAAATGCAGGAAAAAGTAGCAAGGCCGGGAATCGTTCGTGAGAAGGACATGATGTACTACGTGAAGGACGGCGCAGTCTGGAAGGTCCGTCGCAAGCAGCCAGGTGTGCCGAAGGGAAAGCCAGAGAAGGTTGAGGACTGCGGCTTCGAGATGGACAACAACTACATCTATTTCCTCGACAAGGCGGGCGACGTAGCTCGCGCCAAGCGCGCCGTGGGCGGGCAAAAGCGCAAGAAGGCGCCCAAGAAGGCCAAGAAGGCCAAGAAGGCCAAGAAGCCGGCCAAGAAGGCCAAGAAAGCGGTCAAGAAGCCGCTCAAGAAGAAGCGTCGTTAATCCGCTTTTCCGTGATTCTGTAAGGCAGAGCGGCGGCCCCAGGGTCGCCGCTCTTTTTTTTTTGCCTGCGCGCGCTGCGCGAGCGCGGTCACCCTGGTGCGTTTCAGCAGAGGACAGGCAGTTGCCACTGCTTTGTTCCTCCCAGTATGGTACGGCTTAGCTATTCTGCTCGATCAAAGAAGGATCGTGCGTCTGCTAGAAGACCTTTTCGCTTACTGAATCCACGTCGAAGAAGAAACTGCGTCGGACGCGGATTTCGTGTTTCGGTCGTCCAAGGACGTTCGTCAGCCGTCACAACATTGACGCCGAGGGTGAATTGGTTGGTCTCTGCTTTTCACCTTTTCCCCTGCTGAAGCCACGGAGTGTTACTAGAACATGACAGGTTCACCTCGAATTCCTCACCGCCACGCTCCTCTCTCGAGCGTGTTTGCCATCGCCGTCCTCAGCGCTGCCTCGTGCAAGCTCACACCGCCTGCTCCGTCGTCACTAAGCACCGGCCCTGACGCTTCGGCATCTGGGGGCAGCAACGGCGGGGCAAGCAAACAGAGCAGCAGTGGGGGCGGCAGCCCGGCCGGCGGGCGCATGTCGAGCCCTGGCGGCCAGACCGGCAACGCGGGCCAGACCAGCAACGCGGGCCAGGCGAGCAGCAGTGCCCTCAGCAGCGGCGGAACCGTCGCCACAGGCGGCGCCTATGTCGCAGGCGGCACGCGCGCCAGCGGCGGAACCTCAAGCAGCAGCGGGGCAGCAGGAAGTGGTGGCGCAGGAGCCAGTGGCAGCGCCGCTGCGCCTGTCGAGGGGCGCGATGCCGCGGTCCCCGACGCCCCGGTCGATACGGCTCCACCTCCGCCCACGCGCGGACCCACGCCTTCGCAGCCTGGGGTGAAGTTCCCATTCCCGCAAAATCGCGAGAACAGCCGCTGCATCTACCCCAATCTCTATCGCAACGAAGACGTGCAAGCCGCCTACGCCCAGTGGAAGACTGATACAGTGACCAGCGACGGCGCAACCCCATTCCGGCGGGTCAAACGCCCCAACGAGCCAGGGACCCTGGAGCCCAATTCCACTGTATCCGAAGGGATCGGTTACGGCATGCTCATGGCCGTGTACATGAATGACCAGTCCCTATTCGACGATCTCTGGCAGTACGAACAGAAGCACCTGGGCCAATATGGCCTGATGGACTGGAACATCCACGCGGACGGCTCGGGCCCGACCAGCGGAGGCACGGGCCCAGCCACCGACGCCGACGAGGACATGACCTTCGCCCTGGCCATGGCTGACAAACAGTGGGTCACGTCGGCCACGCTGAACAAGAAGTACCTCGACCTTGCCAAGGGAATGATGACCGCCGTGTGGAACAACGAGATATACGACTACAAGTACTTGAAGCCGTGGCCCACTGCTGATTCCTCGACCATTAACCTTTCCTATTTCGCCCCGGCCTATTACAAGCTATTCGCCAAAATCGACACGGCCAACACCAGCAATTGGAACAATGCTGTCGATAACATGTATCAGGTTCTCAATGCCTCGCTCAATTCGACCAACGGGAATACCAACAATGGCCTAGTGCCAGCCTGGTGCGACAGCAGTGGCAAGCCCAACGGCGGCGCCTTTGGCCCGGGACAGACCGCGCCCACCAACTATCAGTATGACTCGTGCCGCACGCCCTTCCGCATCGGTCTGGATTGGTGCTGGAACGGCGAGACGCGCGCCCAGGCCTATGTCGCCAAGACCAGCCAGTTCTTCAACGGCATCAGCGTGGCCAAGATGGTCGACGGCTACGACCTGAATGGAACTCCCCACGCCCAGTGGCAGACCGGCGCCAACGCCCAGGTTCAATCCTGTGCCTTCATTGGTCCTGCCGGCGTGGGGGCCATGAGCAGCGCCAGCTATCAGAGTTTCGTGAATGACGCCTACGGCGTTCTCACCACCGGCAAGGCCCTGGTGGGCGGCACCTACTACGATGATTCATGGATGGTCATGTCGCTGTTGATGATGACCGCCAATTTCCTCGACTACACGATGTACTGAAAGCGGTCAGCGACCGTTGGCTTGGCCGGTAAGCTGTGGCATCCTTCACGGATTCGATCCGGACTCGCCCGGCGCGTAATACTCAGGAGGTTCTCTATGCTTAGACTGTCCCAATGCACCCTCTTCACATTGCTGTTCGTGGGGGCGTGCGGCGCCGGACTGGAATCGGGTGGGACTGGCGGGACACCTCAGTCGGCTGGCGGCAGCGCTGGCGGCGCCAAGCCCGTGGCCTGTACTCCGATGACCGACACGTCCAACCTGGTGTCTGCCAGCGGGTATGTCTGCGCCGCGAGCGCACCTGTCAAGATCCAGGGTGCATTCTATGGGTACACCGACGGATCGTCATGCCAGGTGCTAAAGCCGCTTTGCCCTGCAGGCTGCTGCATGACAGGCACTACGGTTGTTGACCTCACCTACAAGAAATGGGGTTGCGGCCTGGGCATGGAACTGAACGACACCGGCACAAAGGCCGCCTACAGCGGCCCAGCCCAGTGCTTCGACATTGAGCTGATCGGAAGCAGTGGAGGCAACGAGGTGCGTATCAACTTCACCCAAAGCACGAGCACAACCAACACGGTCTCACCGTTCGTGTCGGTCGCTGCGTTCACCAATGGATGGAGCGGGCGGGTGTGCTTCACCGACGCCCAGTGCCCCACCTGGGCGGCCACGCAGGGTTGCACCAAGGCCGTAGGGCAAGCGGGCACACCATACGATCTGCAGATCCAGGTTGCGGCGGGCAGCACGCCAACGTCGGTCGGCGAGTTCAACCTGTGCGTGAGCAAGATATCGCCGGTGATCGATCCCGGGAGCGCCGGTACCACCAACAGCTGCAGCCAAGTTGCCGGCCAGGGCACCATCACCGACAACAAAGGCGGCACGGCCCACGTGCAGTGCAACAATCAGGACTACATCGTCCAGAGCAATCAATGGGGCTCGAACGCCGGCCAGACCCTGACCTATGGCCTTGGAACCAAGTTCAAGGTGGCCACGCAGAACGGATCAGGGGTCGGCGGCGCACCGGCGTCGTTCCCTTCAATCTTCATTGGATCCAATTCAGACCACACAACGACTGGCAACGGCCTGCCCAAGCAAGTGAGTTCGCTGGGCACGGTGCAGACCTCCTGGACCTGGGCGTCCAATGGCGCGACGGGATCGTACAACGCCACGTACGATGTTTGGTTCTCCACCAGTGCGGCCGGCGATCCCGCAAGCGCAAGCGTCCCGAGCGCAGCCTATCTCATGGTCTGGCTGTACAAGCCCACTGACAACCAGCCCAACAGCGCCACCGGCAACAGCACTGCCTCGGCCACCATAGCTGGCAAGAACTGGAACCTCTGGGTTGGAACCTCAAACAACAAGCCGTGCTACTCGTACGTGGCACAGACGAACCTCAACTCGCTGTCTTTCGACCTCAACCTGTTCATCAAGGATGCCGTGTCGCGCGGCTATATCCAGAACACGTGGGGTTTGACCAATGTCTTCGCCGGGTTCGAGATCTGGAGCGGCGGCGTCGGCCTAGAAACATCCGACTTCGCAGTCACAGTCAACTGAGCCACGGGGCGCGTCGGTCGGGGGCGGTCGAATGCGGGACATCGGGCAGCCCAAGCGAGTCACCGTTGAGAAGCGCGCGGAGGCGATTCTCAAGAAGATGACTCTTGAGGAAAAGATCGACACTCTCGGCGGGGTGAACTCCTTCTACGTGCGGGCGAATCCGCGGCTCGGCTTGCCCGAGCTCAAGATGGCTGACGGCCCGTTCGGGATTCGCAAGAGCGGCCCATCGACCACCTACGCGGCAGGAATCGCGCTGGCCGCGTCCTGGGACGTGGACCTGGCCGAGCGCGTGGGCACCATGCTCGGCCGCGATGCCCGGGCGCGCGGGGTGCACTTTCTCCTGGCCCCCGGCGTGAACATCTACCGGGCGCCACTATGCGGCCGCAATTTCGAATACTTCGGCGAAGATCCCTGGCTCGCGTCGCGCATGGCGGTCGCGTACGTCAAGGGCGTGCAATCCCAGGGCGTGAGCGCCACCATCAAGCACTTCCTCGGCAACAACTCCGAGACCGATCGCCACCACACCAGCTCCGACATGGACGAACGCACCATGCGCGAGATCTATTTGCCCACCTTCGAGGCGGCAGTGCGCGAGGCGCAGGTGGGCGCCATCATGGTTTCCTACAACCTGGTGAACGGCCTGCACATGACCGAGAACCGGCGTCTCATCCACGATCTAGTCAAGCAGGAGTGGGGCTTCGACGGCATCGTCATGTCCGACTGGGACGCCACCTACGACGGCGTGGCCGCGGCCAACGCGGGCCTCGACCTGGAGATGCCCTCGGGCAAGTTCATGAACCGCGCGACCCTGATTTTGGCCAGCGAGCGGGGCCAGGTCTCGCTCGCCACCATCGACGACAAGATCCGGCGTATCCTGCGCACTGCGATCCGGTTTGGCTGGCTGGAGCGCGAGCAGACCGACCGAAATTGGCCGCTCTTTCCGGCGCCAGGGCGCGCGCTCGCCCTGGAAACTGCCCGCGCGAGCATGGTCCTGCTCAAGAACCAGGACGATTGGCTTCCGCTCGACAAGGCGAAGATCAAGTCCGTGGCGGTGATCGGCCCGGACGCGTATCCGGCCGTGCCGGTGGGCGGCGGAAGCGCGCAGTCCAATCCCTTTGTGGCCGTGAGCTATCTGGAGGGATTGGTCGACTTTCTCGCGGACAGCGCGACTGTGACCTGGAGCCGGGGCTTGGTGCCGTCGAACGAAATCTTCGACACCACCGTGTTTACCACTGCGGCCACAGACGGGCAGCCGGGACTGAAGGCCGAGTACTTCGACAACTTCACCCTGGCTGGCAGCCCGAGCCTGACCCGCATCGACGAGCACGTGAGCTTTTCCTGGGATCGCCCCACCCCCTGGCCCACTGGCAAGGCCAGCGCGGGTTCGGCGCGCTGGACCGGCTATTTCATTCCCGCCACCTCGGGCGAGTATCGCTTCGTGGCCAACAGCTACGGGCTCAACGAATACCGCTTGTTCGTCGACGGCAAACTGGTGCTGGATCGAACGGCTCAGACGCAGCCCATGGGGCTTGCCACGTTAAAGCTGCGGGCCGGCCAGTCCTACGCGATTCGCCTTGAATACGTACACCGCGACCATCACGCGCGCCTGGGCATGGGCGTGCGCAAGGTCTCGGAACTCCTCGAGCCCGAGGCAAAGGCACTGGCAGCGGCGGCCGACGTCGCAGTCGTGCTGGCAGGCTTCGACCCCAGCAACGAAGGCGAAGGGGCCGATCGCACGTTCGAGCTGCCCGACGGTCAAGACCAACTCATCGACCTGGTTCGCGCCGCCAACAAAAATACGGTGGTCCTGATCACCTCAGGCGGCGGCGTGGACATGACCCGATGGGTGGACAGCATCCGCGCCATCGTGCAGGCCTTCTACCCTGGGCAGGAAGGCGGGACAGCCCTGGCGCAACTCCTGTTCGGCGACTTCAGCCCGTCAGGGAAACTGCCTGTGACCTTCGAGCGGCGGTTCGAAGACAGCGCCGTATTTCGCAGCTACGTCCCGCAAGCTGACAAGAAGATCCCGTACAACGAAGGCGTCTTTCTCGGCTATCGCCACTTCGACCGAATCAAAACCAAGCCGCTCTTCCCATTTGGCCACGGCTTGTCGTACACAGCCTTCAAGTACAGCGGTCTGACCATCACGCCCGCGGCGATGCCTCAGAAGGGCCAAGTGACCGTGGCGTTCGACCTGACCAACACTGGAAAGCGCGAAGGCGCCGAGGTGGCCCAAGTTTACGTCAGCGATGGCCACTCGCCGGTACCGCGACCAGCGAAGGAACTCAAGGGATTCGCCAAGGTCAGCCTGGCACCCCGCGAGACCAGGCGCGTGCAGATCCCGCTAGACCGTCGCGCCCTGTCCTACTTCGACGAGGCGGCCATGAAGTGGAAGGCCGAGCCAGGCCACTTCGATGTCCTGGTCGGCTCGTCGGCCCAGCACATCGAACTGCGGGGCAAGCTGTCGCTAAAGTGACGGCCTTGTCGTCACCAGCCACAGCTCAGGTGGCTCTGGCGCGGCAGGCCGTGGCATCGGGTCCCGCACGTTCATGCGTGGCGAACGCCGACTTTCTGCTATCATCCGTCGCCTTCCGTCGCTTGCGGCGGGAGACGGGGCGTAGCGCAGTTGGTAGCGCGCCTGCTTTGGGTGCAGGATGTCGTCGGTTCAAATCCGGCCGCCCCGACCGAAACAACTTTGCGATTTGATGAGGGTTTCTGGACCCGCCCGGGAGCCGGAGAAGAGCACTTGGGGGCCTCGGGTACCACGGGGGAACCAAATCGAAGGGGAGTGGGGGGGGATTCGGCACCGGCGGCCAAGGCGGGGAGCGCCTCCGCCGGCTCATCCGAGGCTGCTGGTTTCGGACGGAACGAGAGCCTGTCGATCTCAGTTTGCAGGTACTCGGGCGCTAGGTGTCCGTAGACGTCCGTCGTCACGCGAATGTCGGTGTGCCGGAGGATACGCTGGACCGCCGCTGGACTGGCCCCGGACATCATGAGGAGTGAGGCAGTCGTGTGTCGGAGGTCATGGAACCTGAAGGGCGCCACCTTGCCCACCGTCCACAACTTCATCTTGCAGGCGGGACACGTGCGGGCCTCTCCGTCTTTGCTCTCTTCGCTGTGGCCGCAACGTCGGCACTTGTGGAAATAGCCTTCCACGATGCCTGCCCTTCTCATGGCCGTACGCAGAATCGAGACCAGGTCCACAGCTGCGAGATGTCGATGCCCATCGGGGCGCGGGAAGACGAGGTCGTTGGGCGAAACTTCCATGGCAGCGCGAAGGTAGGGGACAAGCTCCCTGGCGATGGGAATTCCATCCTCATGGCCGCCCTTTGTTGTATCGGAATCGTGTGACCGGCCGACGAGCAGGATGCGCCTGTCGAGATCCACGTCGGATTTCTGTAGCGCTAGAATCTCACCCTTCCGCAAGCCCGCGTACACGGCGGTCGCGAAGACGCCTTGCCACTCCGCCGGAACATTGTCGAGGATGGGAGGCACCCATTCGGGTTTGAGATAGCGTCCCTTGCGCTTCGACACCTTTCGCACCCGCACATCCCTGGTTACGGGATTCATTCCGTGGAACCGTTCTGCAGCCCGTGCAGCCTTGAAGATCCGAAAGATGAATGCGCGTAGGTGATTCACACTACCCGGGCTCAGCTCGCCATCATGCCTTGTCAGGAACTCCTCCACCTTGCCGGGGGTCACCTCGGCCGGGGCAAGCCTTGCCAAAGATGAACCAAGCAGATGCATGCGAACGAATCCCACGCAATGCTGGTAGGAGCGGGCGGCCTTGAGGTGATTATCCAACCACCACTGAACCATCGCCCCGAAACATCGGTCAACGTCATCTGGACGCGGCGCAAGGAGTCCCCTGGCGATGTTGGTCTCGAGTACCTGCTGCTGGCGGTTCAGCTCTCTGGCTTCGAGTTTTGTTCGGGCGGCCAGCGGGAACGAGCGCCATCTCCCGAAACGGTCCTTGACCTTCGCGTACCATTTCTTCTTGTCCTTCCGGAATAGCGGCTCCGCCATGAGACCACCTCCTCTTCGGGTTCTTCCTAGACCCTAGGCCGCGCCGTTCCTGCAAGGCGACCTTCCCGCGTTAGCATAGCAGTCATCTTGTAGCACAAATGTTATGTGGTCCGCGGGGCCAGCGGTCGCAGCGGCGCCACCTTGGGCGGCTTCCACTCCCCCCGCGCATAGGCGCGGATTTCCGCGGGACCAAACCGGAGAAGCGAACTCCCGGGTAACCTGATAACCGGTAGCGTGCCCGCCTCCGCGTGCTGGTACACCCAAGAGCGGCTTACTCGGAGGTACGTGGCGACCTCATCGGCCGTCCAGAGTGGCTCCTCTTGCCTTGCGCCACCACCCGCAGGTTCGAAGCTCATTTCGCATCCTCCTTCGATACACTGGCCCCTAGGACGGTCTCTTGGCCGGCGCGGGACATCCTTGCCCGTGCAAGTGTGGGTGCCCCGGCCAACCTTCCCTGGACATCACGTACCTCCGCCAGCGTTTCCACGAGACCGTCCATCATTTCTGTGTGATGTTCGCTCGTTGTCGGCCGCAGCGGGGACCCGCCTCCTCGGAGTCGATACCGTGAACGGGATCAACAGCGCCGATCCAACAACCCTCCTTGTTGGGCACGACATACGCGGCAGCACACGACGACGGGTCCTGGATGAACACGACGGAATTTGGTACAGAGTGAACAGCCTCTAGCACCATCTCGTGATCTCCGTGCCGGAACCACAGCAACCGACCGCTCTCCGCACCCGAGACGTGGGTCCTGACCAGGGTGTGGCCCTCGGCCGGAAACGTGATCATATCCTCGACTTGCTCGCAGTCAGGCAGTTCCGTTCTCGACTGCAGTCTACCCAAAGAATCAAAGGCAACTAGTTCCGCACCGCGCTGATCGTCATCAGCCAGGTGTCTGTAGGCCAGAAAGCCCTCGCCCCAAAAACCGGCGGTCAGTCCTCCGATAGCCATGCCCGGGGTCCCCTCCAACTGAATCGACGAGCTGCCGTCGGCACTCCAGACGTGTGAGTCCTGCGTGAACCTGCCACGGAGGATCTTATGAGGATTGGTTCCGACAACCAAATCGCCACCGCCCAAGCCGCGAAATGCAATGAGGACGTGCCCCTCATCGAGATCTACGAGTCGGGTGATGCTCTCATGGTCAGAAGCGCCGAATGCAGTGTCGATCCAGGCTCTTTGTGTGCCAGGCACCACAACTACGCTTGTAACCTCTCCCTCACGGCCAAACAGATGCTCCAGCGATTTGGTCGACCGGCGGCTGCAATCCCCACGCATCACTTTGGTTACCCTAAAACCGTCTTCCGTGAAGACCCAGACCCGGTCGTCGACTGCACAAGCAATCCGCCCAGGCCAGTGGCCGCAATCGATTTCCGTAGCGGAAGCCTCAAACGTTCCCCGCAGCTGGCACTCACGCAGAACCAGTAACGAGTTCGCCCCCAAGCCGACAAACGTGTGGCCGTGATCCATCAGATACCAATCTCGCTTCTCTTTCAGTTTCAATACGCACTTCCCAATCCGCGGGTCTACGAATGGGCTAGGCTTGTGAATCCCAATTGCGATGTCATGGGCGTTGGCAACAAGCCGCCCCACTTGCGGTCCGCCTGACTCGCTCTTGTTGGTCGGGATAGCCTTCCTTCTTCCTTTTCGATCCCCCGGCACCGGCGTGTCGGCGTTGCCACGGGTGTTCTGCCTATTTGCCTCGGTGAACATGCTTCTCTCCTCGTTTCCTCGTTCTCCTCAGCCTCCCGCACGGCGCAGACCATCCGCGCCCGCCGGGGTGCCGCTATCATTTCCATGCTGGCGTGATCGTCGGCGTCGCATTCCCAAATTTACCCACCTCGAGATCGCGCTACTCCGGGTCACCATGGCCATGGCCCGGGGCTCTCTGACTCCGCGACATCAACGGTTTGACATACCCTTTCGCCACGCTTTCCAGTGTATTTCCTTCGGGCATCTCCCCGCCTTTTCGCATTCACTGCATTTCTTGGCCATTGCAGCCCTATTCCAATTTGCAATAGCCACCTTCTCAGTCAACGCCCAACGGTCGGACCCGAAGCCACAGCAATCATTGCCGCAGAGGATTCTCTGCATTATTGGCTTTCCCCTGCCGCTCCAGCTGTACTCCGTGCGCAGCTCCTGGTGCCCATTTGGGCACATGAATGGTTCCACCGCAGATTCCCCACTACCTCGTTTGGATGCGCCCGCCGCATCGACACGGGCCGCTCCGCGCCGAGCAGCGCCTTTCGAGCGTGTTGCTTGCTGACTCGGGGCAATTCTGCTCATCTGATCTCCCGTAATCTCTGGCTTTCTCTTCTTCATGCTTTTCTCCTCGTACTTCTCGTTCCAGTTTCGCCATCTGATTGACAGGACCCACGGCGGCCACGCGGACCTCAATTGGCGATTTGAGGCCCCGTTCACCCGGTACAAGCTCAGCTCGATAACCGCTCCGCTCCTGCATTCTTGCCTCGCCGGGCTGACGGGATCGCGACGCTTGAACCTGGTCGGGACAAGCAACCAACTACAGACATCGGAATCTCAGCCTGGTCGATGCGCAGTCCCGCACGAAATCTCTACCTCGAGGTGTCGTCACTCGCTCCCGAATCGCCCATCAGCTTCGCTCGCGCTTGTCCGCACGTAAGCTCGTGGTCTCTGTACAGTATGTTGACCAAATTGAGTATTTCTTTACTGTGTGCCCGCAGCCAGTCTGCCACCTTCGCTCGAAACACCTCGCCCTCATCGTCCGTTTCCGCGCAATTGGCCTCCGGGTCACCCCAGTCAAACATTGACTGCGCCACCGATACACCAGTGCAATATGCCGACAACATCTCCCGTTGGTTTTCCCACTGCAGCCACATCTCAGACCAACAGTGACACTCCTCGATCTGCAAACCGACACCGGCAGGTGGGCACCCGGCAAAAATTCCTGCGGCCAATCCACACACGCCCTTGAGCGCCTCGGCCAGGACGCCAAGTCCCCGGTTGCGGGACGGTGCCATCTCTTCCTTGTCCTTCATCATTTCGTCTACCGTCATCATCTCCTGAGCTTCCATTTCGATCTCCTCTATCAAGGGCCGACGCAGCGTCGACGGCGCTCGTTCACAACATGCTTCTCGGACGTCTCTTCCGGGCTCCGCTGCGCTCGGAAAAGACAAGTACAAATCTCAAACCGAGCCTTCCCGCTCCACGTAATCGCCCCTCGAAATCACGCCGACGGCGTTTGCTACGGCGCTGTCTCGTCTTCGTTGTCGCCTCCCGCCCAGCTTTCCCCGTCGCTCTCCCACTCATTGGGTAGGCGGGGTCTGAGTTGCTGCATCGGCTTCTTCCTGGACCTAGACCTCACCCTCGTCTTGCGGCTCAATACCGTGAACGGGATCAATAGCGCCCATTCCAAAACCCCCTTCGCAAGGAACGACATAGGCGGCAGAACCACACGATTGGTCCTGGATAAGAACGACACCGGCTGGCACATCGTGAACGGCCTCCAGCACAAGCCGGTTGCCGGCGTGGCGAAACCACAGCAATCGGCCGTCATCGGTTCCCACGTCGCGAGTCCTAACAAGCGTGTGGCCCCCAGCCGGAAACGTGAACATCTCTGTGACCTCCTCGCAGTCGGGTAGTTCCGTCCTGCAGTGCAGCGCCCCGGTTGCATCGAACGCCACCAGCTCAACGCCGTGGCGGTCGCGAGCAGCCAGGCGTCTCGCAGCCAGAAGACCTTCGCCAGAGATGCCAACGGTCACTTTTGAGATGGCCCAGCCCGGAGTCTCTTCCAACTCGATTGACGAACTGCCGTCGGCGCTCCAGATCCTCGATTTCCGCCCGTAACCATTACGGAAGATTCTCTGTGGCTCGCTCCCCACTACCAAACTGGCCCGGCCCAACCCGAAGAAGGCACGGAGGACGCGCTCCTCGTCCAAATCTATGAGTCGCGTTATGCCCACCTCCTGGATGACCTTCTTCTTGTCATGAATGTAAAGGCACGTGTCGACCCAGACCCTTCTCGTGCCCGGCAGCATCACTACGTTCTCAATCCTTTCGTTGGGGAGGAACAGGTGCCCAAGTGACTTCGTCGGCTGACGACGCCAGTCCTTCAGTCTCACTTCAATTACGTCGAACGAATCCTTTTCGAAGATCAGGATTGAATCGTTCACAGCGCAAACACTTGTGTATGGGCGGAACCCATCGATTGCCATCGCGCCCTCCACCCACTGCCTTTTCAAGTCGCACACCCGCAAAATATCCAGCAATTGTGAGACACTGGACAGGCCAAGAGCTTGTTGACCGCCCTCGACAAGATTCCATTGGTATGGTGTCTCAAAATCAAATCGTTCTTTGTTTGTCGCCATACGACCATAAGGGATTGACTTCGGGCTTTGTGCACTTGCTTCGGATTCGATAATGAGTTCTCCTGCTTGAGGTCGCCCTGCCTCCATCTTTTTGGTCGAGGGCGCATTCTTGCCGCGTTCCCGGTTTCGCAATCTGCGTCGGCCGGCGTTCGTGGTGGAGTGGATGGATTCGGTGTTCGTACTTGTGGACATGTTTCTCTCCTTCTTGTTGTCGGTCCCTGTCTTGCTGATGTCGTTGTTCATTCTTGTCCTCCAATGCATTTGGGTTATTGCGCCGGCCACAGGCGGGCATTTTCACGGAGGGTCGACATAGTTGTTGGTCCGTGCTGCCTTGCGGTGGTGATTCGATAGTGCTGCCTTCTCTGCCTGGTTCGCCCTTTCGTGTGTCTGACGACTTCGCGATTGTGTACGTCGAACCGAGATACGGGGCCCGGCCACGATCCGTTCCGACCTCCGGATACATCTCACTGCAGGGACTCAGGCGCTAGGCGGGTTCTTGCGGGATGTCTATTGCGCTTGATTTTCGTGTGCCCGGTCTGGTCAGATCAGGTGATGCACGAGGAAACCTTCACGTGGGAACAAATCATCGGAAAGATCCTGGCACGCCAGCCTGTGGACGAGTTTCCAACTGCCGCCATCAATCAGTTCGCAGACAAGTTCGCCTCTTGGATGGAGCGGGAGAAAAGACCGGGCGAGAAACCCAGTAACGCTCGTGAGCCAGATCTCAAGCTCCCAGTCCCGAGATGGCGCGGAGTCCCTAGCGCCAGCGAAGTCCTGGCCTGGAGTCCAAATTTGCGCAATGCTGCCAGTCGAACGGACTTGGAGACCTTCTGTAGGCACGGTGCCCTCCTCGGGCAGATCGGCCGCCACCCCGCATGTTTTGTCCGCATGGAACAGGGTAGGAAGGGTCGTCCTTCGAAGTACTTCGAAACGGCAGTTGAGCGAGTCACCTACATCGTCATTGCTCGCGCAGCTGGCCTGGGCCCGGAGAGGATCAAAGGCGCACTCGAACAGGATATCAAGTGGAGTCGACTGCAGTTCTGCAGCGATGCGCGCAATTTCAAATACGCGGTCACGCGACCGCTACTGTTTCTTCTCAACTGCAGCCAGCTTGACAGAAATTCTCTCGAGGACGAGTACTTCAAACTATCAGGATACCTGGATGGCAGCGTGGTTTCCACGCCCGCGATGGACATGGCGTTGTGGCGCGATGTTGTCCGCATGTACGAGAAGGAAGCCACCGCGAAGCGTTCCCTGGGGACAGTATCGGCCTTCACAGGAGGTGCCGACCTCATAAACAGAGACCTCTTCCTACTCAGGTACTACCTATCCGACAAGATAACCTCCACTTCATACCTCGCCGACTTTCAAGACGAGAAGGTTGAGCGTTCCAAGACGATTGTGGAAGCCATTCGTCGCGTGGCAAAGACGAAGCCCCGCCCAGACAGAAGCGCCGATTTCGATTTGCTGAAACCATTCATCCTTCCTAACTACGCTGTGGAGATTGAAGCCTTCCAATGCAGCAGTACCTCGAACGGGAAAGTGGGGGCGCGCTACATCTACAAGTATCGCTTCCGTCCAAGGGACGAGGGAATAACACTGTTGCAGCAGGCGGCATCACATCTGTTTTGGATAGCACGCATGTCAAGCTGGTTGGAGTGGATAAGACCGTGCTCCAGAGAGCCATGCCAAAAATACTTCTACCCGTTTGATCTAACGCAAGAATATTGCGACGGTCATAGACCGAGTAGGAAACGGAAATAGACCGCCAGCGGCGCTCTGCGCGAATGCCGTCTTCGCCCACCTTCGCTGTGGCCATTCTGGTCACTACGACGGATGCTGCGGAAACCAACTCCGCGTGATCGATCTTGCCACGATTCCGTGCTACCTGAATGATGTGGTTGCTGGACGCGCAGATCTCACCACGTGACTTCCGGAAATTGCGACATGCACGAATTCCACCTCGACAGGCAGCAGATGCTCAGGCATCTCCACGCCCTACGCCATCACCGCGACGAGGCGACCCAGGTGACGATCAAACGCTGGACGGAAACGCCGGAAGAGGAACAGCGTCTGCGTCGGGACAGGTCGCCCATGCTCTGGATGGGTTTCTACCAGCCCAGCCGCTACGACCAGCTCATCGAAGACCTAAATCGCTTCTGCCGGGAGCGGCGACGAATCGTGTTCAACGTTTATGTCGGCGCGAATCCACGCTCGCTGCAGGCACTCCCCTATGCCGACCACTGCCTTCGCAGCATCTTGGACATCGCCGGCGACGAGCACACGCCCAGCTATCCCGACGGCAGGTTCGTGATTAGACGCAACATCTTGTTCGACCTGGACTACAAGGGTGCCCGGAAAGGCGATGCACGACCAAAGGGAAACCCCGCGCTCGCCGTCGCACGAGAGCTGCGGGACCAGGTTCCCGAGCTGCGCGAGTCGTCCATGTTCAACACCGGCAACAACGCCGCGCTCGTTGCTCATCTCCCCGCCGGTGAATACTCGGATGCTGCGATAGCCGCGTTCTTCATGGACGTGGCAACCCGGTACAACCTGGTTCCACCGGATGGCCAGGCCGGCGTCAAGCTCGACCGCACATGGGACGGCTACCGCATCATGGGCCTGTCGGGCACGCCCAAGCGCAAGGGCACGGAGCCATCCCGGTGGCGGAACCAGACCGTGGAGGAGGTCGGAGAAGACAGCCAGGCACTCGCCAACAGCATCAAGCAGTGCGCCCAGGACATCCAGACCAAGGCTGCCGCCAAGCCGAGGGGCCGCGTGGCTCAACGGGCAAGCCTTCCTCCAGCCACACCCGCAGCAAGGCAGATGGGGCTCGACCTCGACGAGCAGGTGGCCTCCTGGTGCGGTGGCTACCGCTACCTATGGGACCAGGGCGTTGAGGACGACCGCAGCCGGATGTTGTTCAATCTCGCCGTGAAGATGCTGTGGTCTGGTTGGCACGAGCATGACGTAGAACGCGCCCTGCGCGTCTGGAGTGCCCGCAGGGGCTACGAGCGCCCTGCCAAGTGGTACAGCCGCGTGCTCGCGAGCGCCAAGGCAGCCCACGAGAGGGGCGTGGCCCCGGCGCACAAGACGGTGGAGGCCATGCTGGGTGACTGTCCATGTCAGGGCGGCTGCGATCTTGACCGAGCTGCCGCTACCGATGGCCGGCGCAAGCTGATCGAGGTGCCATGGAATGAATCGACCTACCCGGCACTCGACAGGGCGGCGCCGGTCGGCCAGTCCCTCAAAGTTGCCCGCGAGGAGCAGACCAAGTTCATGGAGCAGGCCATCAGGTCCTGCACCACAGGCGAGCGTCCGGTTCTGTGCCTGGTGACCGGACCACCCGGCGTGGGCAAGACCAGGATTGCAAGAGAGCTGACACGCGCCAGGCGCGTGGCCTGGTTCTTCGACCGGAAGACCGAGTTCAAGAAGCTGGCGATTCCCAACCTGCCCGGCGACGTGGATGTCCGCGAAATCCACAGCCGCGCTGACCTCTGCATCGTCGAAGCATCCAAGCGGGCCCTGAGCCATATGGGCAAGCGTGGGCTAGGTGCGGCTGGAGGTCGACTTTGTGACAAGTGCCAGAGCGCAGACCAGTGTCCCTACACCACCCAGTTTCATGATCTTGATGGCTGCTCGGTGGCAGCGGCATCGGCATGGGTCGGCACCCCACGCGCCAAGGAACTCGTCCAGCACGCCGACTTGATGGTGTTCGACGAGGACCCGCTGGAGGCATGTATCGAAAAGGAAACCATCACCAATTCCGATCTAAACCTCCTCCGCGATGTGGCCGCGTCGATTGACGGTGCCGAGGCCCTGGTCAGGTTGGTCTCCGTAGTCAGGGACTTGCTTGCTCTGCACCAAAATGAATGGAAGGACCTTGAGACCGGCAAGACCAGCCTGCGCCAGTGGCTCATAGATCGAATGGGCATCCTTCTTGGCCATGGGCTGTCGGTGCGACTTCTTGGGCGCTGGCGCTCAGCCGAGCAGGCAATCCGCAAGCGCCTGGACATATCCAGTGTGCCAGGCGCTCAGCTGGTGGGCCTTGCATCTACGATCTGGCGTGCAGCGCTCAACCCCGATGCCCCATGCCCCCTGTACCTCACCACGGGTCAAGACCGTCGTGCCGTGGTGCATGTGTCTAAGTTCAATCCGATCAAGGTGAATAAGCCCGGCTTGGTCCTTGATGCCACCGGCGACATCGAACTCTACAAGCGGCTGTTCCCCAACCACGACGTCTACGAAGACCCGACGCACGCGAAGCTCCTGGCATCGGTAGTGCAGATTTGTGACCAGCGCTTGCCGATGCAAACGCTACGGGGTGAGAAGAAGTCCAAACAGGTCTCAGCCGTCATCAAGAGCCTGGCACAAGCAAGGCTGCGCGAGATGAATGGTGGCCAGGTTCTGGTGGTCGGCAGGCGTGAGCTGATAGATTTCTTGGCCCCGTCCATTTCCTCGATCAACAGGAAGCCAGCTGTGCGCAAGGCAATGAGGGGGCTGTCATCGTCCAGGCCGCCTGTCGTCACCGCCTACTATGGTGGCCAACGCGGTAGCCGTGACTACGAGGACTGCCACACCGCCATCATCGTCGGCACGCATGAGCCACCGGTCGAGCAGATGGCAGCCTATGCCGAGGTCATGCTTGATCGAGCTGTCTTGCGTGACCGCACCCAGCAAGAACGGCCCTACTGTCTGCCCGTTCCAGGCAAGCAGAACCTCTCCTACGGCACCACGGTCCCGGTCTACCCAGAAGAGCTGCTGCAGCGTTTGGCTGAACGGGTGCGCGAGGGTGAGCTGGAACAGGCTGGCTATCGCATTCGCCCCTTGGACCCGAAGAGACCGAATTTGAAGGTCTACCTGCTGACCAGCTTGCCCCTCAGGCTCCTCCCGCCCACCGAGGTACCCATCACCCTGGCCGAGCTGGCTGCCGTAGCAGATGGGGGATAGTCACACTGTAGCTGGCGTCCATCGCCCACAATGGCATCAAGCATCCTGTGCACAGGGGGCCAGAACCATAGGGTCTAACTTAGTACACGGGAGAGAGGGAGCACCAGGGTTCCCGCAGTTTCTGGACCCCGCTCTATTCTTTTATAGAGCGAGGTCCGACTTTTGCGGGAGGGGTTCCGCTAAATAGCGGAAACTATTCAATATCTCTCTCTCGTACAAATCCAGTGGCTTGTTTCTGTCCCGCAAGCAACATACGCCCAAAGAGAGCCTGCAAATCCCTGTGCACCAGTGGGAAGAACACACAGACAAACCTACTGTCATCAACAATGCTCATTCTGTTGCCACTGAATGACGACTGCACGCTTTCTGATCAACTACTACGAGCTCTGATCAACCCCACAAGATCACTGGCCTCCCTTGATTCCTTTGATCCAACTGTTCCGCCGAACTATACCAAGGCGACTCTAAACTGATCAGAAGATGACACAGCGCAATTAGACTGCGTCTAATTGCAGCGCGTTAATATATTGAATAATTCGGCTGTTTTCAGGCCATTTTTGCTAGAGGAAAGAGAACAACTGCAACACAGATGCTGGAACTACCCTTTCCCCGCAGCTCTTCTTGACCGGGTTCATGTCAGCTAGTTTTGTACGGGGAGAGAGGGGAACACAGGAGGGTTCCCGCAGTTTCTGGACGTCGCCCTATTCTTATATAGGGCGAGGTCTGAATTCTGCGGGAGGGGTACCAGTATCTACTGGTAATGATTCACTTCCCCCCTCCCTCGTACAGAATTAGACCCTTGCCGACTTACAGCGTGTGGACAGGACCCAAAAGCGCACAGGCAGCCCCAGCGCCTACCTCACAACCATGAATCCCGGCAGGAAGAAGGTCGAAAAGTGCATCAGGACCGTTGCCTGCTCCAAGTCAGAGGCCGGGAAAAGGAAAGTATCAGATCGAAATGCCAGCATCCAATGATGTCGCCTATTGTCCGTTCTTCTGACAGGACAAGTACAGCTGCGGGCGTTGCCGAGGTATGGGACCTCCAAAGTGGCACATTGTAACTGGCTGTGCGGCAACAGTACCAGAACGCTCTATTGAGCAGAACCGGCAGCGGGTTCTCAATTCACGATGGGATACAAGCGACCAGCGGGTATGAAGGCGACAGCGCTGCCAAACGATCAACTCCAATCCCCAGTTAGCTATCGATTTGCGATTGCCAGGCCCCCTGCGACCCAGGGTGGTCCATGCACCACAGGCCAATAGATTTCTCGACGCTTACCGGCAAGCACAATGAACACAGGCGCGGTCGATGAATAGCGGTTGCTGTCTTCGCGGACAGCCAGTGATTCGGGATTGGTCGAGCTGCTGAGTGCAGCGCAGTCCAGTTCAGCGTGCGCTTGCCAGTGGCTGAGGCGAGTGCAATTGCCACAGCATGGTCAGGTGGGGAGATTGGCGGCAAAGAACGAGAACATCAGTTTGATCGGAAGTGCGCCAATCCCAGATGCCCAAGCCCCAGTGTCCCGCCGAACTACACCGAGACTACTCTAGGTTGATCAACTTGACACAGTGCAATTAGACTGCGTCTAATTGCGATGCGTCAGGCAGTTGGATAATTCGGCTGTTTTCAGAAGGTCTTGATCTGAGAATGTGGCGTGTTCCCAAGTGTCGGTACCGATGTACATGTACCGACAGTCGGTGGCGCTGCAGGAAGAGTTGGCGGTAGAGAAGGAGATCGATCAAGCTCCTCCGCCCATCAACAGGGCGGAGGGAATCGAGGGTTCTAAGAGGCTACCGGCATATACACTGTATGCCGGTAGCAATGAGGTTACACTTAGCTGTCCCGAAGTTGCACCGTGGACTTTGTGTACTACTGTAACATGCACTTTCACCAATCTCTTGCCCACATGATGCTGTGTTCTGGGGTGGGCACAGACACACATCTCCGATACATATTGGATCGGACCACATGTTATCTATTAGGTCGTGGATGCACACAGGGGGGCTGGTCCCAACAGTATACGTGTCGTGGTCCTCTAGTAGAGAAGCGGGCAAAACCCTACAACCGATAGTACCGGCGTATCCACATAAGACACAGGTGCCGCTCGGCCCGGCTGCACTTACAGACAAACCAGCATCGACACTGCTAGTGCTGGTTGGTATGTTGCAATCGTACGGCCCTTCTCCAAGAATGCCGCATGTGTGAATCCATACGGTCTTCAGGGCGTTAGCTGTTGTGGGTGGCGGATACGGTGCTCCAATGCAACACGGCTGGTTGACTCCCCCACATGCCACTGGAGTAGTGTCGGTAGCCACCAGAGCATCTGGTGTGGCCGGAAGAGTGTCTGGCGTAGCTGGCATTGTATCAATCGCGGGAAGGGTATCAGGAGTAGTCGGCCTGGTATCTACCAAGACTACGGCATCTGGCGTAGCTGGCATGGTGTCTACGGCCATCGGAAGGGCATCTGGTTGCTGGGCAAGCTGGGCATCAGGAGTGGCCTGCGGAAGAGTGTCCTGGGCCATTGGCAAGGCATCAGGCTTGACGACCTGGACCGGGGCGTCTGGTACAGAGCTGTCAGATATGATCTGCGGAGGGAGAGAGTCAGGGGTAGTGCCAGCATCTGCCTTTGTTCCCGTCCCAGTGGTGATGCTGGTGGCGGTGGAAAATGCAGGCTGAGTATCGGGCTGGGTTGGGCTGGTGTCTTTGATAGGTTCCAGGGCGTCCGGTTGTGCAGCGGGCGCGTCGGGCCGAGTATTGCCGGACGTGCCACCTGCACCAGAACATCCTGCCACGAACGCGAGAACGATCAGAATCTTCGTATTGGGCATGTTACCCTCCTTGCATTCCTTATCCCCGCACTGGTGGGTAGATTTGCGCGGCCAGCAGGGCTGTCTGGTTGGGCGCGGCGGGGCCGCTGGCGAGGCCAAGGCTCACGACTGGGCATCGGCTTCTACCTCTACCGATGTGCCACCTTCCGGCGGACCGGAGTCACCGTCGATGATGTCTGGCCCGTACTTCATGGCCAAGAAGCGTTCGCGGTAGAGATGATAGGCAGCGTCGCAAACCTGCGCCGTGTAGTACGAGTTGTAGCCAGCTCCCACGCCGGCACCAACCGCTGGGACCAACTGCGCCAGCTTGGCCTTGGTCAGACGAACGCCCATCGCTTGGGCTATCTTTTTGATCACGACGACGAAGGCGTTGCGTTCGAGTTCCTTCCAAGTCCTCTTCTGGGCCACCTCTTTGGCTAGCTTGGTCAGTTGGGCCATGGCCGCCCCTTTTGCGGCGCTGTTGGCGCTAGATGCGAGCCCAAGCACGTTCATCAGAAAGAGCCGCTCCTCCTGCTTGGTGACGTCGGACCCGCAGTAGGTCGCGTACTCGGCAATTGCCCGGAGGTTCATTGCGACAAGAGCCGGGATGTCGACGGCTATGCCAGCGAACCCGAGGACGCCCGTGACTCCGCCCTCGGCGGCAGCAAGGCCTTTGTACTTGGCGGCCAGATAGCCGATGGAGGTGTCCACGGCTTCCAGGTCGAGCGAGTGGACGTCACCATGAGCCTGCACCGGATGTCCCTTGCCACGGAACTCCTCAAAGATGGCGGTGGTCCGAACCGACCAGCTGGCACCATCTGCCAGGAGCGACACGAGCCCCGCTGTCGCCTTCTCGATGACAAAGCCCAAGCCGGGAATCTTCATCACGAGGTTCCCAGCCAAATCAAAGGGCTTGCCTATGGCCGCCAGTGCCCGTTTCCACATGGGGTGCGATGGAGACTTCCATCTTCGGATCTGAACCAAAGCCCGAGTTTCGTAGGCGGACGGAGCACTCATGACGGCAGCACCGGCTTGATCTGGATCTCGCAGTGAAGCCGACAGACCATGTCCCTTGGGGTCACCGGAAACACCAGCGCTCGCCTCAGCATCGTTGCCTCTCTTCTTGGGCCATCCTGCGCCGTCGGTCTGACACGCTCCTGGTGACCGAGTACTCCTCGTGGATAGGCACCAGAGCGCATCATTCCGGTCGCGGGATAATGGTAACGCCGGTGTTGGTGTTTGTCACCAGCCATCCGCAGCACCGTCGTGGTCATGCGACCATCAGACCTCGATCAGCTCGTGCGAGATGTAGGGAGACGTGTGGGTGAAGAACGCGGACGCCGTGGATGGACGCAGGAGCAATTTGCCGAAGCGCTGGGCTACTCATTGAAGTTCGTTCAGCGGCTCGAGGCTGGCCGGGAAAACATGACGATCAGAACCATCGCTAGCCTGGCCGACACCCTTGGCGTTCGCCTCGCGACGCTGTTCAACAAGCCGAGGACCAAGCAGCCTGGACCGGGCAGGCCGAAGAAGCGCATACGCAGGATCAAGACTGCGGCAGGATAGAGCCACGTTGGTCGACACTGGCGGGCCGGCGAAGATGGAGCTGGCACATCCGTCACTCGCCAGTGCTTGCAAGAAACGGTGTACGGCGGGATGCTGAGGCCGAATACAAGGTTGGGTAGGCGTCCGCCGTAGGAGAAACGTGACAGCGCCTGCAGTCCAGCTTGCGGCAAAAACAGTCGATTGATCCCGTCATGGCGTCGGACTCTCTTCAGATGCTTTGGTGGATGCTTGGCGGCTACGACTTGGTCTTACGAGCCGTGCGGCGAGGACGAAGGGCACGGGCACTACAACGGTCGGGTAGTCATCCAGCGGCGATGATCGAAATCACTGCCGCGTTGGACCTACTAGCACGCCCACGTGTGAACAGGGCGAGTCCACCGGCCGTGGATACCATCATCAGTGCGACCATGTTGTTGGACGAGATCGCAACGGCATTGGGGACGCCCTCGGCCGCACGGGGCCCAATCGAGGCCGCGTTGAAGGCTATCGACAAGTGTCGCGACGAAGTGACACGTCTGCATCACAAGTACCACCCGAATCTCGTTGAACTTCGTCCGGAGAAGGGCGATGTTCTGCGCGAATACGACGACTGGCTCCGACATCGGCCTGCCTGCCTCGCCGGCTAACTCACGCCCTAAAACTGACGACGAGAGAAGAGTGCCCTGGTGATTCATGCGGCGGCTCCATGGACAGTTCCTGGTTGGCACCCCCGGTTGCGCAAATGGTCCATGAACAGCGGCGGCGAGGAAAATGGGAGCTGCCTGACGATGGACCGCCCCGGCTACTCGTGCGATTATCCATTCCAGCAAACCCTATTAGTTAGACGCACGCAAGGGAGAACGTGAATGCCAGATTTCGGAAATATCGCATTGGTCGAGGTTCGAACGATGTGGCCCAACGAGGCCCGCGACTTTACGCCGTGGCTTGCCAGCAATCTTTCTCGGCTTGGCGTCGTTCTGGGAATGGATCTGGAGCTGACCAAGCGAGAGGCCGACGTAGGTGACTTCTCGCTCGATCTCTTGGCCCGCGATCTTAGCACGAACAGGCCAGTCATCATCGAGAATCAGTTTGGCGCGACAAACCACGATCATTTTGGGAAGCTCATCACGTACGCGGCGGGGATCGACGCCGCTGCTGTGATCTGGCTAGCTGAATCGATACGGGACGAACATCGCCAGGCAATCGAATGGCTGAACCGTCGAACCGACGAGGGTGTCCACTTCTTTGCCGTCCTAGTTGAGGTCGTTCGGATCGACGACTCGCGACCCGCCGTGGTCTTCAAGCCCATCGTTTCTCCCAACGAATGGCAGCGAGTCGCCCAAGACTCAGCTGACCGGCAAACGTCTCCCAAGGCGGAAGCTTACCGAAGGTTCTTTCAGGGACTGCTCGATGAACTCCGAGAGAAGCATCGCTTCACCGGCGCTCGCGCAGCTCAACCTCAGAACTGGTACTCGTTTCCCTCGGGAATCCAAGGTGTCACGTACGGCATGAGCTTCGCACAGGATGGTCGAGCGCGAGCCGAGATCTACATCGATCAGGGTGATGCCGACTCCAACAAGGCCCTATTCGATCGGCTGCAGGCAGGGAAGACTACGATCGAAACGGAACTTGGTGAATCCATGGAATGGGAGCGCTTGGACAACCGACGCGCTTCCCGCATCGCTGTCTATCGCCCGGGAGGCATCGATTCATTGCCTGATCAGCTCGCCGAGATCCACAGATGGTCAATTGAGCGGCTTCTCAAGATCAAGAAGGTCTTCGGCCCCAAGGTTTCAGCCGCTCGACAGAGCCCGCTTGGCGAAGGCGGCGGCGTCTAAAGCCGTTGCAGCGGATCTGGTCGCCGCAGAGGCATCGGCGTAGAATCGCAGCGCTGGCTTGGCGGCGCCCAGACCGCTGAACGGCAAGGCGTTCGACGGACACCCGATGCTAAACGCAACCGATGATGATCGTCAGGCGATCGTAAACTATCTCGCCTCGCAAGCTCGCGAGGAGAGCGTGACCTTCCTGCAGAAGGTGTACAGCGAACGTCTGCACGGTACCACCCACGACATCTGGGACGCACACACGGACAAGGACCGCTGGTGGGTGATTACGAATCCGACGAACCTCTACCTGCAATCCCAGTTCCCGGACATGGACCTGGCACTCACGTTCCACGTCGGGCTGAGCATCCGCATACCTCGAAGCGCACGCACGAAGATTGGCAATCTGAATGTCGAGCCCCTGCTCGCCGCCTGGAGGGCACTGGATCACGCACGCGAAGCCATCCTCAACGCGCAGAAGGTCGAAGACTATCAGACGCTGGGAGTCCGGTGCCGCGAGTGCCTGCTTGCGATCGTCCACGCTATGCAAACTCTCGTCGCAGCACCGGCCGGCTCGGACCTGAAATCATCTGACTTCCTTGGATGGTCGGAGGCGATCGCCAATGCCTCGCTTGCTGGAGGAGGCCAGAAGGCACGACGACGGTTGCTGAAATCGTCCGCCAGGGAGTGCTGGGAGTTCGTCAACTGGCTCACGCACGCCAGGGATTCTCATTTCAACGACGTCGAGGCTGCGATCGAGGCGACGGAACAGACGCTCGGGCTCTTCACTACCGCATGCATTCGGTATCTGCGAGGCGTCCCGGACTCCTGCCCTTCGTGCGGCTCGCAACGTCTCGCTCCAAAGCGAGGCTCTCGAACCACCAAGCCAGACCGCATATACGAACGTCCCGTTTGCGGGGCTTGCGGCCGGGCGGGTAAGCCAGTGGAGATTGTCGTCGAGCCCACAGTTCACAAGAGGAAGCCGCCTAGAAAGCCGAGCGACCGTGAATGTTCGATCATGAGTGTCCCGCTCCAGGGGCTGCACCCGCCACAGCCAACATGGACGAGGGAGGTGCCCATAAAGCCGTTGCAGCGGACGGCGCCGCCGCAGGGAGATCGCAGTAAAGTCGCTCGTTCACCTCGGCGGCAGCGCCGCCGCTGAACGGCAAGACGTTCGGCGGAACAAGGATTGGGAGTCAAGGAAATGGATACGCACATTCTTGAATGGTTTGAGAAACTGGAAAAGTCCGCCACGGACCTCAGGGATTCCCGAACTTCGGAGGTCCACACTTGGGCGCCCGTGCTCACCGAGTTGCACTCGGCACTCGACAGCGTCTTCCCTCCCAACCACGTCATTCTCAAGCGCTGGGAAGATGCCCGCGCTCACGGCCGTGAGTCTGTCCGCGGCCATGACCACCAATTGCCTGAGAGATGGGTCATCCCTGAGTTGGTCGGTGTCTTTCAGACTGCTGTAAAGCTTCTCAAGGATGGTCACGCTCGTCGGCTTGCTGACGGAATCCGTGCGGAAACGATTGGCCATTGTCTGGACCAGGCGGACGCCCTGGCGCGTAGCGGGTACGCGGTCGCCGCGATGGTCTTGGCCGGGGGCGCTCTCGAAACTCACCTGCGTAACCTCTGTGCGCGCTTCGGCCTCACGTGGCCGGGCGAAGGGTCGATCGCCAAGTACAACCAGGCTCTTGGGCAAGCGAGAAACCTGGGCACCCAGGAACTGGTCACATCCAGCGACTCAAGCCTGATCGAATCTTGGGGGAAGGACAGGAATGAAGCCGCCCATACCCCTGCTACTTTTTCGAGGAGCGCGACGGACGTGCTCGCAGCCGTCGAAGGGATCAAACAGTTCCTGGCGAGGACCGAGTAGTGAGGCGACTTTGTCCGCCATAATGCCATTGCAGCCGTCAATCACGCCGCAGGGACTTTGGCGTAGAATCGAGAGGCCGGCTAGGCGGTGATGGTTTCAGCGTGAACATCCAGACCCAGATATCGAGTACAATTGCTCATGACCGACTCCTCCGTTGCGTCTCTTACCAGGCCCGAGCGTAACCCACGGTCCCGGTGTGAGTCGGTCGTTCCATCCTGACTATGCGGACCGAAAGGAGACGACGTGAAGCAGCCAGTCGCAAAAGCGCTCTCGACATTGCTATCGGATCACGAAGTCCCCGGATTCACTATTCAGCGAATCCGGGGTGCCCGTCCGACGACGGACTTTCACGCATGGGTCGACGGCCGTCCGCTCTTGTCGATCGATCGAATATCTCGTCAGAATGGCGCCACCTATCTTGTCCTCCTAACCCCTTGGCGCGACGGCGACAGCTGGTACGTTGTTGTCTACCCCGAGAACCAGTCCCAACCTCTTGTTGAGATCCACAAGACGGACGCCGACGACCAAACATTTCTGTGGCGATACGCGCCGACAAAGAGAGACGGACGGAATCCCGAGCGAACCGCCTACTTCGCACGGAACTTTGGCTTTGGCGATGTTCAGATTCGAATCTCCGTTCCTACCGACGAAGATTCGCTACTCGCGTTTCTCGAAGATCTGTTTGATTTGGTCGATCATCGGCTGGCAGCCGATGACCTTCGGGCGGCGCAACCGGCTGTCAGGGACTCCTTCCCTGAGGGGATTGCATACGAGAGGCTGCACACTGCACGGGAGCGAAATCGCGCCTTGGTTCTGCTGGCGAAGCAACGAGCCATCACTCGCGACGGTCGCCTGGCCTGCCAAGTTTGCGACTTCGATTTCGCACAAACCTACGGAGAGGTCGGCCGCAATTTTATCGAGGCCCATCACACCGTTCCATTGAGTCAACTAGATGGTGAGCGAAACACCCGGGTCGAGGATCTTGCCCTGGTCTGTTCAAACTGTCACCGAATGCTTCACCGACGGCGCCCGTGGCTCGGTATGACTGAATTGAAGAACGTTCTCATCGGCGAGGCCGTCTAACCCGGCCCTGAGGCGGACTGCAAGCAAACTATAAAGGGGCGCCGTTGAAGCGGATGGTCGGCCACGGGGAAATCGCGTGCGGAGCCAAAAGGGGTCGGCGAGAAGCGAAGGGAATCTGGGTGCTTGCCAACGATGCCGTTCACTTTGTGCAGGTCGCGGAAAAGTGTGAAAGCCGAGCCCTATCCCATGACCAAGGCCGACCTCATCACCATCATCGCCGACAGGCTCAAGTTCCCTTGGGCGCGAGCGGAGCTGCTGGTTGACGTGGTCTTCGAGTGCCTGGAGCAGTCAATGAGTCGCGGAGAAAAGATCGAAATTCGTGCCACCCAAACTATCCCTATACCCGCGAACGCGCTTGCGTCGATTTCGCGGATCGATATTCTACGCGGCGTTAGGAAGTCCGGTCGCCCGCGTCCGCGGGACAGCCAGGTGGTAATTGCCGACCGTTCATTTCATCCGACGGGAGTTCGCCATGCGTTCTGTGAGGACAGTCGAAGCATTGTTCGTGGTGGCCACGCTCTTTGCGTTGCAGACAACCTCGTGCTCTTCGAAGAGTGGTGGTTCCGGCGGTGGTAGCGGCGGGCAGGGAAGCAAGGGCGGAGCCACGACCGGCAACGGCGGTTCGTTCGCGAGCGGCGGCGCGACTGGCACCGGGGGCGCGTCGGCGGCGGGCGGCGCCACGAGCAGCGGCGGTCAGGTCGGCTCGGGCGGCACGACGATCACCCCTGCCTGCACGCCTTTGTGCACCAACAAAACCTGCCGAAGTGACGGTTGCGAGGGTACCTGCGGCGGCTGCCCACCCGCGCAGATGTGTGGCGCCAACGGCACCTGCCAAACCAAGAGCGGTTCGGGTATCCTCATCGATGCGAGCGCTCAGCTCACGCCGATTTCGCCGGATATCTACGGAATTGGATTCGCGGACGATGAGTCGGCCAAGGTCACCACGCTCAATCGCTCGGGGGGGGACTCGGCTGAGACCTACAACTGGCAGAAAGACATCACGGGCAAGGCTGCATGGTGGAACTGCGCGAACTACGCGGGAGGGGGAAGCCCCAGCGATGCGGACAAGTTCGTGCAAGCCAACAAGTCCAAGAACCTGAACACGCTGATGACGATTCCGATTACGGGCTGGGTCGCGAACGTTGCCACGTCGTCGGACAGCACCTCCAGCTCGCTCCTCGGTCAGCCCCTCAGCTTCTGCAACTATCCCCAGAAGGCCGACGGCACGCTGGTCCCGTCGCTGACCTGCTGCCAAGCGATCAACACGCAGGAATCCGTGCTCGTCGACAATGGTTCCAAGAACCTGGACACGAGCTTCATGGGCAACTGGGTCTCACATCTCGCGTCGACGTTCGGGACTGCAGCCAGCGGCGGAGTGAAGTACTACCAGCTCGACAACGAACCCGACAACTGGCAGAACAACCGCCCGGACATCTACCCGGCGTTGTATCCCCCGGGAACTGGCTGTATGGACTACGCAGTACCCATCACGTCCGGCAACGAGGCGGGCGTGTCGCCGGACGATGACATCATCAATCGCTCGATTGCGTATGCGGCGGCGGTCAAAGCTGCGGATCCGACGGCGCAGGTGCTGTTCTTGTCGGTCATGAATCCCGACGATCTCGTCAACCTGATGCAAACCGAATGCGGCGTGGGTACGTGGGATTCGAGCAAGAAGGTTCCCTATAGCGTCACGAATCCCTATGCCATGGCGATGATGGCGAAAGCAGCACAGTACGAAGCCGCCAACCACAAGAGGATTTTCGACTGTCTGGACACGCACTACCCGGCGGACGCGAACGACTTCTGGCAAAGGGACTCGTTGTCGCGTGTGCAAGGCTGGATTCGTGCGACGTACCTGGGCACGGGGATCTGCGTGAGCGAGTACAGCGTCTCGAACGACGCCACCGACCTTACCGCTACAACCCAGCAAGCCGACTTTCTTGGCACCTTCGGCGTGGTCGGCGTGCGACTTGCGGCGTACTGGGGCAGCCTGGTGGCGGACGACAAGACGACCCACAAGCCGGTGTACAACGCCTTCCTGATGTTCCGGAACTACGACGGCGCAGGCGGCAAGTTCGGCAGCGTATCGGTCGGTGCCCAGAGCGGCTATGCGAACGTCCACGCCTATGCGGCGACGGACTCCGCGACCAGCCCGACGAAGTTGTGGATCATGCTGGTCAACCGGGGGACCAGTGCGCAGAGCAACATGACGATCACGATCAACAACTTCACCGCTGCTTTGACCGCAAAGGCGTATCAATCCGTTAACGGCGCCGCGCCGGCGGCGGCTGCCGACGTGGCGATTTCGAACGGCTCGATCTCGGGGCTTTCGATCACCGCAAACACGATCACGCTGATTGCGGCTGCGCGCTGAGAGGTGCGTACAGGTGCAGTCGGCTCAAGCGCCATCTTCCCTTCACCGAGTCGCATCTGCAAAGACGCCGACAGCAGAGATTGCGCAAACCACATCCACCTACGCGCCCAAACTATCCCTATACCCAGCGCCGGCGAAGATGATGCCGTGGCCGATGGCCTAGTCGGGAATCTCCGCTTCCACCAATTGCGCAAGCGAGGTCAGCGATTCTTGCCAACCCAGGTAGCACATCTCGGTGGGAATCATGGCCGGAATTCCTTCTTGCACGATGCTTAGTTCGGTCCCGCAGGAGACCGGCTTCAGGGACACCGTCGTCCGCATTTCGCCAGGCATGTTCGGATCGTCGAATTTGTCGGTGTAGCCAATCCGTTCATTGGGCACAAGCTCCAGGTACTCTCCGCCAAACGAGTGGCTACGCCCCGTG
>Ga0265330_10000263_pt1 | contig 38744 bp, 28 predicted proteins | sample 41919metaG_FD_202083 | JGI IMG/M metagenome (GOLD analysis project Ga0265330, IMG submission 202083) | Rhizosphere microbial communities from Carex aquatilis grown in University of Washington, Seatle, WA, United States - 4-19-19 metaG | ecosystem: Host-associated > Plants > Roots > Rhizosphere...
ACACCCCCAACGTGATGTACGAGATCTGGAACGAACCCTCGGGCGTGACCTGGCCCACCATCAAGACCTATCACGAGACGGTGATAGCGGCGATTCGTGCCATCGACCCCGACAACATCATCCTGCTTGGCACTCCAAATTGGGACCAGCAACCCAATCTGGCCGCCGCCGATCCTGTGACCACTTCGACGAACCTGGCCTACACCTTCCACTTCTACGCGGATACCCATAAGTACGCCGCCTTCGGCTCGGGGGTGAGCAAGGCGCTGGCTGCAGGCATCGCCATCTTCGTGACCGAATATGGTGGATGCGCATCGACCGGGAACGGCACCTTCGATGCGGCGGAATTGCAGACCTGGTGGGATTTCCTTGATACCAACAATATCGGTTGTACCAACTGGTCGGTCGAAACCAATGGCGAGACGTCCGCTATCTTCAAGACCACGGCAAGCAAGACCGGCCCCTGGACCACGGCCGATATCACCGACCCGGATGGCACGACGATTCTCAACTACATACAAAGCAAGTATGCCGCGACAGTAGCACCCTGAGCGGTGCTTCAAACTCACTCCGGCTCGGTCGCAAGTCTGCGCGCGAGATCTTCGAGCAACACAACGCGCGTGTCCCCGGTCGGCACCATACACGGCAGCCACTGGCGCAAGTACGCCAGATCGATGCGCCCGGCTTGCACCGCAAACAGTCGTTCGAGGTCCTGCACGTCCTTGGGCCGTGCGTAGGGCAGTTTCGCCAGCGCCGTATCTTCTGGCGAAAGAAACCAGCGCGGTTGCCCGTCAGGTGTCGGCAGAGCGACACGCCGGCGCTGCATCTCCGCGTGCCAGGGATGATGGGCGATAAATAGATCGATGCGCGTCCGGCCGAAGAACGCGACGAAGAAACCCGCGCGCGCGACCGAGCGGTGGGTTTCTGCCCGCTCCACCAGGGCGCCTGCTTGCTCCACGCCGTCGAGCAAGCGGTCGAGTTCTCTCTCGCCCACGAAGACTGACACGTCCACGTCCGACGTCGTTCGCGGCACGCCCCACGGGTCCTTGCTCGCCATTCACTGTCAGGCGACATGGAGAGCGCTCTCTTGACCTTTTTCGCTACTCTAAGGGACGTGTCGGCTATCCTGGCATCGGATCGCGCGGAGGAGCGCCAAGCGACCATCGCACTGCGAACCATTGTCGAGTCAGCGCGGCCGCGGAATACCGGGCGTGCTAGGCAGAGGCAACGGAAACGGAAAGCGTCCGGCTAGCAAGGCGCAAAAAAAAGAGCAGCCGAGGTCTGTAGCGCTTCGCTCGACGGTCATCCCGTGGCAACGGCTTTCCTCCTCAAGTCTCCAGCCTCCGGCCAATACCGCCTACGCCAACAGCGCCAGCAAGTCTTCCTTGGTCAACGAAGCCGCCGCGCCGCCGTCGCCTAGGGCGGCTTCGCCGAGGGCGCGCTTCTCTTCCTGCAAATCGAGAATGCGCTCCTCGACAGTGTCCACGGCGATCAGTCGATAGATCGTCACCGGGCGATCCTGCCCAATTCTATGGGCTCGATCGGCGGCTTGGTCTTCCACTGCGGGATTCCACCAGGGGTCGCATAGAAACACGTGGTCAGCGGCAGTCAGATTGAGACCAGTGCCGCCGGCTTTGAGTGAAATCAGCATGACTGGCGGGCCGTCTTCGGACTGAAAGCGTTCCACCACCTCGCCACGGTCGCGAGTGGAGCCGTCCAATCGAGTGTAGGGAATGCCGGCATTGTTCAGTGCGGGCTCAATGAGGTCGAGCAATGACGTCCACTGTGAGAAAACCAGCGCCTTGTGGCCGTCGGCGGCCGCGGTTTCCAGGGATTCAAGCAAGGCCTCGACCTTGCCGGAACTGTCGGCCTTCTGGCCGGGCAGCAACCCGCGGTGACAGGCGGCCTGGCGCAAGCGCAACAGCGCCTCCAAAGCCTTCATTACACTGAAGCCTTTTTCGTCGGTCCCGCTCATCGAGGCAACCAGCTCGGCTTGGGTTGCGGCGCGGACGGCGTCGTAGACCGCGCGCTCGCGCTCGTCGAGTACGACCTTGAGTGTGGCCTCGGTGCGCGGGGGTAGCTCGGGCGCGACCTCGGCTTTGCGCCGGCGCATGACAAAGGGACGGATGCGCTGGCGCAGATTCGCAGCGGCGCCGGGAATGCCGTCAGCCACCGGGCGAGCAAACTCGGCGTCGAATTCGCGCCGGCCGCCGAGCAGGCCGCGGTTAGCAAAGTGCATGAGGCTCCACAATTCGTCGAGTCGATTCTCGACGGGCGTGCCGGTCATGGCGATGCGGAACTCGGCGGAAAGCCCGTAGGCGGCGCGGGCCACCTGACTGTCGGGATTCTTGATGGCCTGTGCCTCGTCGAGAACTACCAGGTCGAAGTGCTTTGCAGACAATTCAGCGCTGTCGAGGCGCAAAAGGGCGTATGTCGTGAGAGTGACGTCAGCGTCGTCGAGCTTGCGGGTCGGGCCGTGGTACACGCTGACTCGCAGCGAAGGACGAAAGCGCGCCAGCTCGGCCTGCCAGTTGGGCAGCACGCTGGTGGGCGCAACGACCAGGCATTTCTTTTCGAAGAGACACATGGCCTCGATGGTTTTCCCGAGGCCCATGTCGTCGGCCAGGATGCCACCCAGACCCACGCTGCGCAGAAAAGCCAGCCAGTTGACCGCGACCTTCTGGTAGGGTCGCAGGGTGGCGCGCAGATCCGCGGGCAGCGTTGCCTCGGGCAGGCGCTCGAAGCTTTCGGCCAACGGCGCAAGACGATCCAGCCCGGCGGGCGGAGGCTGGTCAAGATCGTCGCACAGACTGCCCAGCGCGAGCAGGGCGTGGTTGGCAAGCCGGCCGTCGGCCGCGCGGGCCGCGAGCAGGCGCGCCAGAACCCCGCCGTGCTGGTCGAGCCAGGCTTGCGGCAAGGGCGCGAATCCCCCCCCAACCAGCGGAACCAGACCCAGGCCGTCTTCCCAGGCGCGAATCACCGTGGCGGCGTCGACAGAATGCGGCCCCGGGCCGAGCGCGCGCTGCTCTGCCTCGGTCTCGCCCACCACAGTGAAGGTGAAATCAAAGCCAGCCTGCGGAACACCACTGCCCGACGCAGGCAGATCGCGCACCCGCATGTTGGGCTCCAGGCGCACGCGCGCACCCAGCAGGCGCGCCCCGTCGCCGGCCAGATCGCCGTGCCAGCGCTTGACCTTGTCCGCGAAGCGCGCGGTGTCCGCGCCCTCGAAGGTCGAACGCCGGCCCGGCATGAGATCGAGGTCCGAGCGCAGTTTCTCGACCAGGCGGCGCTCGGCCGGCTCGTCGCGTACCGGTACCGGGCCAGACAGGTGGACCATGCGACCGTCGTCGATGCGCACGCAGGGCGGGGTGCCGTAGACCAGCTTGGGCAGAACCGCCAGCGACGATCCCAACTGGGTCATGTCCAGCACAAGGCGCGGGGCCAGGCCGCGCACGATCTTGGGCAAGCGCTTGGAGCGCACCTCGACGGCCATGCGGCGCGAGAGCTCGGGCAGCACGCGGGTGGCCAGCTCGGCCAGCTGGCCAGGGGTGAAGCGTTGGACAAGGGGCAGGTGCTCCAGCCAGCCCCCGCACAATTCGAGCTCGCCGTGGCGAGTGAGGGCGTCGCCGGCCAGCACCAGACCAGCGCTGGGCACCGAGGTGATGCGCGGATCGCGATGGATGGTGACCACGACCTCGTCGCCGCGATCTTCGACCAGAGCGCTGGGCAGGAGTTCCTCCTCGGACATGGCCACTTCGCGGCCGTCGAGAAAGACCAGGCGCGCGCCCACCAGCGTGCGCACGAGGGCGTCCATTTTCTGTGGCGGCAGCGTGCCGTGGCTTCCGATTTCCAGGATTCGATCCGCTTGCAAGTCGTGTTGCTCGACCTGCAGGTTGCGGGCTTGGTCTGGCCGGGAGAGCAGGGCGGACAGAGTGCCTTGCAGGGGCGTCTCGCTGCCGTCGGCGCGCACCACGAAGCGCCGCAGTTGCAGTCCGCCGGGAACCTGCGAAAAGCGGTACACGATGCGCGCCCAGGTTTCGTCGGCCTTGGGCAAGGGCTTGGCGTCAGTGTCGCCCGCGCTCGCAGCCTCGCCCTGGCCAAGCGCAATGGCCGCCGCGGCCAGGTGCTCGCAGGGGCGCATGCGACCAGGACAGTCGCAATCCCACTCGTTCTCGCCTGGATACAACACCACCGTGGGCGCCACGGCCCGGCCCGGGGTCCGCACGCGCAGAACGATCTCCTCGTCGTTGCGCGATTCCACGGCCACGGCCCCAGCGCGCACCAGGTTCACGCCGCTCGACCACAGACCGGCCTTGCATGAACGACGTATTGACGCCAGCAGCTTGGTGAGAGGGTCAGGCATTCACCCTAGACTACTCACAAGAAAGCCGGATTGGGCTAGCTGTTTCACCACAGAGATCACAGAGGCCACCGAGCCGGACCGGAAAGGGAAGGGTTGGATTGAGGCTCCGAACCCCTTCTTCCTTTCCGACCTCTGTGTTCTCTGTGCTCTCTGTGGTGCAAACAGGTAACTTCACATATTGGCGATGATACGCGTGCCGAACTCGGAGCAGGAAACCTCTTTCGCCCCGTCGGTGAGGCGGGCGAAGTCGTAGGTCACGGTCTTTTGCGCGATGGTCTTTTCCAGGGCGCGCACGATGCGCTCGCCCGCCGCGGTCCAGCCCAGGTGTTCGAGCATCATGATGCCCGAGAGGATGACGGAGCCGGGGTTCACCTTGTCGAGGTTGGCGTATTTCGGCGCGGTGCCGTGGGTCGCCTCGAAGATCGCGTGGCCAGTGAGATAGTTGATGTTGCCCCCAGGCGCAATGCCGATTCCGCCGACTTGCGCCGCCAGGGCGTCGGACAGGTAGTCGCCGTTCAGGTTCAGGGTCGCGATGACGTCGAACTCGTCGGGACGGGTAAGTACCTGTTGCAGAGTGATGTCCGCAATGGAGTCCTTCAGCAGAACCTGGCCCGCGGGCGGCTTGCCCCCGCAGTCGTCCCAGCCGATGACCCGCCCGGCGTATTCGCGTTTGGCCAGGGCGTAGCCCCAGTCGCGGAAGGCGCCCTCGGTGAACTTCATGATGTTGCCTTTGTGGACCATGTTCACGCTCTTGCGCTGGTGGCGAATGGCGTAGTCAAAGGCCGCGCGCAGCAGGCGTTCGGAACCCTCGCGCGACACCGGCTTGATGCCGATGGCCGAGGTGGCGGGAAAACGAATCTTGTTCACGCCCATTTCCGTCTGCAGGAAGGCAATCAGCTTCTTGGCCTCGGGCGATTCCGCCGCCCATTCGATGCCAGCGTAGATGTCTTCCGTGTTCTCGCGGAAGATCACCATGTTCACCTTCTCCGGGCGCTTGACCGGCGAAGGCACGCCCGCGAAGTAGCGCACGGGTCGCAGGCACACGTAGAGATCCAGGATCTGCCGGATGGCCACGTTGAGCGAGCGGATGCCACCGCCTATCGGTGTGGTGAGCGGGCCCTTGATGCCCACCAGGTAGGTCTTGAACGACTCGATGGTTTCGTCGGGCAGCCAGGTGCCGCACAGATTCTTGGCCTTCTCGCCCGCATAGACCTCGGCCCAGGCGATCTTCTTCTTGCCGCCGAATTCCTTTTCCACCGCTGCGTCCAGCACGCGCACCGAGGCGCGCCAGATGTCAGCGCCGGTGCCGTCGCCTTCGATGAAGGGAATGATGGGACGATCCGGCACGTTGAGCGTGCCACTTGATGACATGGTGATGGGCTCGCCGCCCGCAGGGATTACAGGTCTTGCTGATGCCATGCCTTTCAAATATCACGGACCGGCCGAATAGTCGACCTGGGAAGTCCTCAATTCCGGGCAGCGGCAGAAGGCCGTGGCCGTGGCCGGACTTGCTACGTCGCCTTGGCCCCGGGCGGGACTTCGCGGTCGAAACTACACAAGGAAAGCACTCCATCTCCGCTGCCGGCCAGGATCATGCCCTGGGACATGACGCCGCGGATCTTGGCGGGTTTCAAGTTGGCCAGGTAGAGCACCGTGCGGCCGACGAGGTCAGCCGGCGCATAGGCACCGGCGATGCCCGACACAACCGTGCGCTGCTCGCCGCCGAGATCGAGCACGAGCTTGAGCAGCTTGTCCGTCTTGGGCACCGCCTCGGCCTGCAGGACCTTGGCGGCGCGCAGATCCATCTTCTTGAATTCCTCGATGGTGATTTCGGCCACGGGCTGGCCGGGCGCGCTGGCCGCGACCGCCACACTGACCGGCGGGGTCTGGTCGAGCCAGGTGGCGATCAACTCTTTCTGCCGCTCCGGCTCGAGACGGGGAAAGATGGGCTTCGGTTCGCACAGCTTGCCGCCTGGCCAACCGCCCCAGTCCTCGAAGGGCCACAGTCCCACATCCTGCTCGCGTCCAATCTGGCGCAAGATCTCGCGGGCCGCTGCCGGCATGGCTGGCGCAACCATGATGCCCGCGCGGCGGATGACTTCGCACGTGTTGGCCAGGACGTCGCGCAGCTCGGCGGTCTGGCCCGCCTTTTTCAGTTTCCAAGGCGCCGTGCGATCCAGATACACATTGCCGGCGCGGATCATGGACCAGGTTGCCTCCAGGGCCCGCGAAGGCTGAAAATCGTCCCACGCCTTGGTCGCGGCCAGGGTGGCTTCGCGCGCGGCATTGCGGAGCACCAACTCCTCCTCGGACAATGGATCGCCGGCCGAGTACCCCGCTCGGCGAGCGGCATCGAGCCCGTCGCCGCCCAGCGTGCGGGCCATGGACACCGTGCGATTGACCAGATTTCCGAGATCGTTGCCCAGGTCGGACTCATGACGCTGGAACAATGCCTCGTAAGTGAAGTCGCCGTCGCCGCCTAGGGAATACTCGCGCAGCACGAAATAGCGCAGGGTATCGGCCCCCAACGCACTGGCGATCTGATTGGGGTCCACGCGCGTGGCCGGAATCGACTTCGAGATCTTCTGCCCCTTGACCGTGATGTAGCCGTGGCAGAAGACGCCCTTAGGCGGCGGCAGCCCAGCCGACATCAGGAAGGCCGGCCAATACACCGCGTGGAAGCGCAGAATGTCCTTGGCGATGAGATGCGTACACGCGCCCCACATCGCCTGGCTGTGCGGGTCGGTGAGCACGCTATCAGGCCCGCCCAGGGCTGACACGTAATTGGTCAAGGCGTCGAGCCACACGTAGACCACGTGCTTGGGATCGTTGGGCACCGGGATGCCCCATTTCACCGAGGTACGCGAGATGGACAGGTCGCGCAGGCCGCTCTTCACGAACTCGGTGACTTCGTTCTTGCGCGACTCGGGCCGGATGAAACCTGGCTGCCCATAGAGCGCGAGTAGTTTGTCCGCGTATTTGGACAAGCGGAAGAAGTAGTTCTGCTCGCGCACGCGCTCCACCGGCTTGCGGTGCAGCGGGCACAGCTTGTTGCCATCCTCGACGACCACTTCCTCCTCGGTCTTCCAACCTTCGCAGCCCACGCAGTACATGGCATCGTAGTCGGCCAGGTAAATGTCGCCGTTGGCGGAAATGCGTTGCCACATGGCCTCCACGGCGGCGTGGTGGTCGGCATCGGTGGTGCGGATGAAGCGGTCGTAGCTGACCTGCATACGTTCCCAGGTTTCCTTGAACTTGGCCACGATGCCGTCGCAGTACTCCTTGGGACTGATGCCCATCTGCAGCGCCAGGCGCTCGATCTTTTGCCCGTGCTCGTCGGTGCCGGTGAGGAAGTAGGTCTCGTGCCGGCGCGCCCGATGGTAGCGCGCCAACGCGTCGGCCACCGTGGTGGTGTAGAAGGTCCCCAGGTGGGGCACGGCATTGACGTAGTAGATGGGCGTGGTGACGTAGAAGTGTTCGGCCATGGCGCCTAGGCTACCACTACTCTCGCGTTTCACCGATCAGGTCCGAAACATGCCGGAATTTGGGGGAGGGGGCTGGCATTGTATCCTTTCGAGCGCATCCGTCCTGTCCTATAGTCCGTGGACTTCAATGAGACTCTTCCGCAGACAGCGAGTCACGAGTCTGCTGGTCTTGCTTCTGGCTTGCGGCCTCCAACACGGGAACGGTCACTGCGAATTCCAGATCCGATGGTTTCGCTTGGGGTGGTGACTTGTCGTGTGTCCGCCCGGTGCCCGCGGCGCACAGGTCAGAACTGGGCCGCGAGGACGACGTTGCCGACCCGGTCGGTCATGACGAGCTCGCCCGTGGGCAAGAATGTCAGACCTGCGGGGGAGGCTATCTCCCCTGGAAGAGGTCCCAGGACGTTCTCCCAACGTCCGGAGGTGCCGACGACTGTGGTCACGAGTTGGGTGGCGACGTGGATTTTGCGAATTGTGTTCTTGCCCGAGTCGGCCACGAAGAGATTCCCTGCGATGTCGCAAACAAGCGCGCCTGGGGTGTCGAAACGCGCGGCTGCTCCGATACCGTCGTCGTAGCCCACAGCCCCAACAGCGCCGGCGAGCGTGCTGACGGCGGCGGTTGCCATGACCAGCTTTCGAATCGTCCGGTTGCCTGTGTCGGCTACGAAGAGGTTGCCCGCGCCGTCGAGCGCCAGCCCCGTGGGGTTGTCGAATCGGGCGGCGGCGCCGGTTCCGTCGGCGCTGCCTGGGATGCCGGCAGAGCCCGCAAGGGTGGTGACGGTCCCACCGGCAATGACGATCTTGCGAATGGTATGGTTGCCCGAGTCGGCGACAAACAGGTTGCCCGCGCCGTCGCTCACCACCGCAAGGGGTGTATTGAAGCGAGCGGCCGACCCTGTGCCGTCGTCCCTGCCTGAAGTTGTCGGATCGCCGGCGAGCGTGGTGACAACTGCCGTGGCCACGACGACCTTTCGAATGGTGTGGTTGGCTGAGTCGACAACGAAGAGGTTTCCTGCGCCGTCGCTCGCCACACCCTGCGGGTCGTCGAACAGAGCGGCGGCCCCGGTGCCGTCGGCGCGGCCCGCCTTTCCTGCGAAGCCTGCCAGGGTACTCACGGTTTGCGTGGCAAGGACGATCTTTCGAATGGCGTGGTTGCCTGAGTCGGCCACCAGAAGGTTGCCCGCACCGTCGCTGGCCACGCCGATCGGGGCCTGGAAGCGGGCGGTGGTCGCTGTGCCGTCGTCGCGGCCCGCGCTACTCGCGGAGCCCGCCAGAGTGGTCGCCGTCCCTGAAGCGATGACGACCGTGCGGATTGCATGGTTGCTGGTGTCGGCGACGACGAGGCTGCCCGCGCCGTCGCTCGCCAGGTCCCCAGGACCGTTGAACAGCGCCTCCGCCCGTGTGCCATCGCTGCTTCCCATGAGTCCCGCGGAGCCTGTGAGTGTAGTCACCGCCCCGGTCGCGATGACAATCTTTCGAATCTCGCTGTTGCCCGAGTCGGCGACGTAGAGGTTGCCCGCGCCGTCGCTGGTCACGCCCCGCGGGGAGTCGAATCGCGCGTTCGTTTCTGTGCCGTCGTCGCTGCCTGCCGCGGTAGCAGAGCCTGCCAGCGTGGTGACTTTTCCCGTGGCGATGACGATTCTTCGAATCGTATTGTTGTCCGAGTCAGTGACGTAGAGGTTGCCCGCCCCGTCGCTGGTTATCCCTTGCGGGAAATTGAATCGCGCCGTTGCCCCGGTTCCGTCGTCGCTGCCCGCCGCTTTCGCAGTGCCCGCCAGCGTGGTGACCTTTCCCGTGGCGATGACGATCTTGCGGATGGTGTCGTTGCCCGAGTCAGTGACGAACAGATGGCCCGCACCGTCGCTTGCCACACCATGCGGGTAGTTGAAGCGCGCGGCTGTCCCGCTGCCGTCGTCACTGCCCGCGGTTACGGCGGAGCCGGCGAAAGTGGCCACGACTCCTGTCGCGATGACGACCTTGCGAATCGTGTCGTTGGCCGAATCGACCACGAAAAGGTTGCCCGCACCGTCGCAGGCCAGACCTTGTGGCGAATAGAACTGCGCTGTTGCCCCTGTTCCGTCGGCGCTGCCCGCGACCCCGACAGAACCAGCCAGCGTGGTTGTGGTCCGCGTGGCAACGACGATCTTGCGAATCGTGTTGTTGGCCGAGTCGGCGATGAACAGATTGCCCGCGCCGTCGCTCGCTACGCCGGATGGGAAGTAGAACTGCGCGGCCGATCCTTCCCCGTCCTGCGCCCCGGGGCCGCCGAGCACACCGGCGAGGAGGCGTAGCCGCGGAGGACCGCCGTCGGAGGCATTCCGGGCATCGCTGAGGTCGGCTGGGCCGCCATCGATCCGCGCGTCGAGCCTGCCATCCGTCGTGCCGGCGTCCGTGGCCCCTGCATCGCCAACCCTTGCCATGTCCAAGAGGCTATCGGCCCCGCCGTCCGTAGCGAAAGCGGGTCTGTCCCCAATGCTTGCGTCCGGAGCACGGCCCACGCCGCCGTCGGGCGCGCTGGGGGCATCTGCTGCGGGTGCATCGTTGGAGCCGCCGCCGTCTGTTCCGGCAGGCGGGCCATCGCTTTGTCCTGTGCTGCTCAGAAGCGGGGTGCGGCCGCAGCCCACCGACATCAGGACAACGGCAGCCAAGAAAAGTCGTGCAAGCACGATTTCAAGACCGTGTACTCGGTAGTCGTCGGCTACCATGCACCCTTCTTCGTATTCACGACTACTGCGGTTCTGGCTCTGGGTCGTCCGCGCTCCCCTCTGCGTTCTCAGCAGCGGGCGCAGGAGTGGTCGAATCTTCATCCTTGGCAGTATCCGCAAGATCCTCCCGCACCGAGACCGGCGCCGGGGTCGGGGTGGCGTAGGGCGTGAGCGCATGGACCTCGTCGGCGTTGAAGGTCGCGGAGGGCCGGTCTGGGAAGGAGACCCGCACCCGGCGACCGAGCACGTCTAGGTCGTCGACCCGCCCGACTCCATCGGGTGTTTGCACCTGCTTGCCCACCTTGGGTAGGCCCTTGCTGGCTTCCACGTACTGCGAATCCTCGTACATGAGGCAGCACTTGAGTCGCCCGCACTGGCCAGCGACCTTGGTGGGGTTGAGCACCAAGCGCTGATTCTTGGCCATCTTGATCGACACCGGCACGAAGTGCGGCAGGAAGGTCGAGCAGCACAGCTCGCGGCCGCAGGATCCGATACCACCAACCGACTTGGCCTCGTCGCGCACGCCGGTTTGTCGCATTTCGATGCGGGCGTGCAGGCGGGCGGACAGGTCGCGCACCAGATCGCGGAAGTCGATGCGTTTTTCCGACGAGAAACAGATCAGGGCGCGGTCTCCGCCACGGCCAACCTCGACCCGAAATACCTTGATGGGCAGGTGCAGGGCGTGGGCTCGTTCGCGCGCAAAAGCCAGGGCGTCGGCTTCGCGCTTCTGTTCCTCCTGAGCGCGCGCCAGATCGCGGGGCTCGGCCTTGCGCAAGATGCGACCCAGCGTTCCGCCACCCTTGCGTGTGCTGGTCGGCGCACTGACGATGGCCACGGTTCCACCCGATCGGTCGTCCACCACCACCGCTTCACCACGCCGGAGCACCAGGGTGCCTGGGTCGCAGTCAATGGTCGGGCTGGTGGGCGTGTACTTCACGCCCACGACTTTGCGTTCCTCTGTGCGCGGGGCGGGCAGGTCGCGCGGCGTAGGTCGTGGCGAGGGCGGGGCTGGCAGATCGTTCATGACGCCTCCACGGCCGAGGAGCGAATGTCCATCATCATCTTCTCCAGCGCGGTGACCGCGTTCACGTTAGCGGCCAGGGCCGAGCGAGCATCCAGCACGGCGGTGACGGCCCGGCGCAACGGCACGAAACTGTGCCGACACGCGGCCGCCGGCCCAGCCATTTCGGCGCTGTGATTGCCCAGCAGAACCAGATCCTGTGCCCCGGCCGCCAGGGCCAGGGCATCCCGGTAGAAACCGGCTAGCAGCACCAGCGCCTCGGGCAAGTCTTGTCGCTCTTCCTTGTCGGAAAAAGCCGCGGCGGCATCGAAGATCGGTCCCATCGCGCTGTTCGCCGCTGCTTGGCGGAAACGGCTGGCCACGGTCCACAGGTTCGACTCTTCCTCAGACGCGCACAACTCGAACAGGCGCGCCGCTGACCCGCCAGCGGTGGCTGCGGCGGTTTCGGCGCGCGCGCGATCGATTCCCTGGCGGGCGGCCAGCTCGATCAAGGTGGCAGGCGCGAGACCGACGAAACGCACGCGCTGGCAGCGCGAGCGAATGGTGGGCAGCAGGCGAGCCGGCGCAGACGTAACCAGCACGATGAAATTGCCGGCCAGTGGTTCTTCCAAGGTCTTGAGTAAACAGTTGGCTGCGCTGGGATTGAGGCAGTCGGCCTGGTCGACGATCAGCACGCGCGCGGGCGCCTCATGCGGCCGGGTGGAGGCCAGCGCCACGACGTCCTTGGCCTGTTCGATCAAGAATTGCGTGGTCTCGGGTACCAGCACGCGCACGTCAGGATGCTGGCCAGCCAGGATGCGCCGGCATACATCGCAGGTGCCGCAGCCTTGGTTCGGCTGGTTGGGGCAACACAGGGCCAGGGCCAATCCCAGGGCCGCGCTTCGCTTGCCCACGCCATCTGGCCCATCGAAAAGGATGGCGTGAGCGAGCCTCCCCGACGCCACCGCGCGCAAGAGCAGCGCGGTCGCCCGATCCTGGCCCGCGATGTCGCGTAAACGCATCGACGACAACGCTAGCAGAAAGTCCCGGCCGAATCGACACGCGCGCACTGTGCCAGTAGACTTCCGACCATGGCAATCCTCGGACGACTCTCCACCCTGGTGAAATCCAACGTCAACGATCTCATCGACTCCATGCAGGACCCGGCCAAGGAGATCGATCAGCTTGTGCGGGACATGGAGGATTCGGTGCGCGAGGCGCGCGGCGAGGTCGTGCGGTGCTTGGCCGAGGAGAAACGCATGGGCAAGCGCGTGGACGACCTAGCCGAAGAGGTCAAGTCCTGGGAAGGGCACGCGATGCGGGCCGTGCAAGCCGGCGACGACGCGCTGGCCAAGGAGGCGCTACGTCGCAAGGCTGAAAAGGCAGCCGACCGCATCGAGGCGGAGAAAGCGTTGTTCGACCAGCGGGCGTACTCGGCGCAACTGAGCGCGGGACTGAAGGCGTTGGAAGCGCGGGTGCAGGACGTGAAGCTGCGTCAGGGAACCCTGCGCGAGAAGGCGCGCTCTGCCAAGCGAGGCGGGAGCCCGGTTTCGGGCAAGACCTCGGCCTTCGAAGACTTCGAACGGATGTCAGGAAAGATCGAAAACCTGGAAGCCGAGGTGGGCCTCAACGACGAGCTGACGGGCCAGACGGCAGCGGCGGTTGCAGCCGAACGCAAGCTGCGCGAAATGAGTTTGGACGATGAACTAGCCGATATGAAGAAGAAGCTCGGAGGCTGATCTCAGCGCAACGTCCGGCTCAGTCTCACGAGGGAGCCACGGCTGAGAACACTGAGGGGAGAGGGGAGGACGCAGAGTCGGGGAAAACGGAATGATGCTCGGGCGTTCCCGGCGAATCTTCGCGGCTTGCGAAGGTACGCGACGTTGGTAGTACAGGGATCCGGATCGCCCGGCTGTACCATCCTCGCTCCGACACGTGCTGTGGACTGCAAGGGCCAAAGACTGTTTCGAACAGGGGAACCCCGTGCGCCGCAGGCCCCCTCTGTGCGCTCTCCTCTCCCCTCAGTGTTCTCAGCCGCGGGCTGCTTCTTAGTCTTTCTTCCGCTCTAAACCAAGGCGGCGGGCGGTGAGGAATAGCAGGATGGCCAGGGTGACAATGACCGCCAGGCCAGCCACGAGTATGCCCACGAGAAGCGTGCGGCTGGCGGGATCCATCTTGAGCGGCCCGACGCTGACCAGAGCCGGCGCGCGCGGTGACGGCACTTCCGCTGCGGGCGTGACCACCACGGCCACCGCCTCGGGCAAGAGGCCTGCCACGCTGCCCGCGACCAGCTTCTGCACGTCGGCTTCGCGCAGGGGCGTCGAGGTCGGCCGCACTTTGAGCAACACGGCCGCCTGCGCGGCCACACGCGGTTTGCCCTCCAGCGCGAGCGCATCAGATTCGGGCAACACCAGGTGCACCCGGGACGCAACCACGCCGTCGGCCGTTTCCAGGGTGCGCTCGATTTCTCCGGCCAGCGCCTCCAGGTAGCGCGCGCGTTCCTCGGTGGGCGTGGGCACCAGGCTGGCCTGTTTGTAGACCTCGCCGAACCCAGCGCGCCGGCCGCGTGGCAGGCCCAGCGACTGCAGGATCTGGAGCGCGCGCACGGCATGGACCTTGGGCACACTGATGACGAAGGCCTCGGCGTTGGCCTCGTCGTGGGTCTTGCAGGCCTCGATTCCGCCTCGCTCCAGGGCGGTCAACACCTCGTTGGCTGCGGTTTCATCAAGGCCATGCTGGATGGGCGTCGAACATCCTATCGCCAGTGCCACCGCGACAGTCCACAAAGCGCGCATGGGGGCTGACATTACCAGAAAATGGAGTTGCGCAGCGTTGTGGCTGCAACCACTCCAGTTCCACGACAATGGCAGAAGGTGGTGGCCGTGGTCGTGGCCGTGGCCGTGGCCGTGGCCGTGGCCGTGGCCGGAGTGATCACCGTCGACCGCGGCCGTCCTGATCGAGTGAGCAGATTCATTTACTTCGCCTCGGTATTCGCCTCTTCCTCTTCCAGAACCTGGCGCAGGTGATCGACGGCGCGGGCGTGCAGGCGCGAGACCCAGGACTTGGACAGCCCCAACTCGGCGCCGGCGCTTTCCAGGTTCTTGTCCTCGAAGTAGTGCAGCTGCAAGAGGCGTCGTTCCTTGTCCGGCAGTTTGTGCATGGCTTTGCGTGCCCGTGCCTGCAGGTGCAGGCGTTCCAGTTGCTGGTCAGGTGGGGGCAGGCGTTCGTCGGTCACGTTGGCCGCGGCCTCCAACGAAGTGATGTGAACCGCGGCCACGCCGCTCAGGACTTCGGCAATCTCTGCCAAAGTCTCGGTCGCATCGCGAGCCTGGCTGGTGGGCGCGCGCGCGGCGCCCTCCTGCTCGGCGCGGCTGCGCAGATACTCGGTGGCGCGCTCCTCGGCTCGATAGCGGGCGTAGTCGCCCCGCGAATACCATCCCATGGTGCGCATGCCGTCCAGCATGGCGCCGCGGATGCGGTAGTAGGCGAAGGTGGAAAAGGCCACGCCTTGTCGCGAATCAAAGCGGCTGGCTGCCTCGACCAGCCCCTTGGCTCCATAGGCCACCAGTTCGTCGAGGTCCAAGGTGCGGCCCAGGCTGCGCTTGAGCTTGCCGGCAATCGACCGCACCAGATCGAGGTTCTCCTCGACAAGCCGGTCGCGGTCATGCCCCATAGCGCACCGAATAGAGCAAGCCTTCCCGCTTTTCGTCAAGCGGATCCCGCAACCCCAGTCTTGAACCGCCTGGCCGTTTCCTTCACTATCCGCCCATGCTTGATCTCGTTTGCTCCTGGCTGCTGATCGCGTTCGTCTCGAGCGTCGCGATCGTCACCTTGATTTTCTACCTGGTGGGCAGACGAGCGCGCAGCGCCCGGTTGGAGGGTCATGGCGGCGTGATGCTGGGCCGCGGGTTGATGGAGTCCACCTACTTGCTGTTCCGTCCGGTGGAGAAGGTGCTGCTCGCCTTGCGGGTCACGCCCAACATGATCACCACATTCTCGCTGATTCCGGCGCTGCTTTCCGCCGTGGCCCTGGGGTACGGGCATTTTGGCGTGGGCGCCATGCTGGCCACTATGTCCGCGTTTTCCGACATGCTCGACGGCATCTTGGCGCGCCATCTGAAACTGACCTCGGACGTGGGCGAGCTGTTCGACGCCGCGGCGGATCGCTACGTGGAGTTCTTTCTTCTCGCCGGCCTGGTCTTCTACTTCCGCGACACGCCGGTCATGCTGATCCTCATCCTGGCCGCGATTCAGGGGTCGTTCATGGTCAGCTACGCTACGGCCAAGGCCGAATCCTTGGGCGTTCCGCCGCCCAGGGGTGCGATGCGCCGGGCCGAGCGCGCCGTGTACCTGATCCACGGCTGTGCCTTTGTTCCCGTGGCTGGCCTTTTGTGGCCCTCTGTGACAGGAACTTCGATTCTGCACCTAAGTCGAGAAATCCCCATCGAGGTTGCCGTTTTGGTGGTAGCAACAGTGACCAACGTATCCGCAGTCCGGCGTTTCTTCCGTATCGCCGCTTCCCTGCGGGCCCGCGCCGCATGAACCAGTCGCAACCCAAGAATCAGAAGCCGAACATCGTTACTGCTGTTCCTGGCCCGCACAGCCAGGCCTTGCGCAAGCGCGAGGATGATCACATCGCGCCTGGATTGCAGGGATATGCCCTCATGGCCGGGATCGCGGTGGCCGAGGCGCGCGGCAGTGCCATCACTGACGTCGATGGCAACACCTACGTCGACTTCATTGGCGGCATCGCAGTCAACGCTTTGGGGCACTCGCACCCCACCTACGTCAAGGCGTTGCAGGACCAGGTGGCGCGCGTGTCAGTGGGCGCCCTTACCAGCGAGGTGCGCGTCGACTTGTGCGAGCGCCTGGCCAAGCTGACTCCCTCGCCCAAGTTGCACAGGCTGCAACTCTATTCCAGCGGCGCCGAGGCGGTTGAGAGCGCCTTGCGTTTGGCCAAGTGCCACACCGGCAAGTACGAATTCGTCAGCTTCTGGGGCGGCTTTCACGGCAAGACCATGGGCGCGCTGTCGCTCATGGGTTCGCGATTCAAAGAGAAGCTGGGGCCCATGCTGCCGGGCTCGCACTGTGTGCCCTACGCGGACTGCTACCGCTGTCCGCTCAAGCTGCCCTATCCCGGCTGCTCGCTGGCCTGCGTGGAGTTAGCGCGCAAGCAGATTCACATGAGCAGTGCGGGGTCGATCGCCGCCGTGATTGTCGAGCCCATGCAGGGCACCTCGGGCAACGTCATTCCGCCCAAGGAATTCTTGCCGGCGGTGCGGGACTTGGCCCACGACTTGGGCGCGCTGCTCATCGCTGACGAGATGATCACGGGGCTGGGCCGCACGGGCCGCAACTTCGGCGTGGACCACAGCGGGGTCGTGCCTGACATCATGACCGTGGGCAAGGCCTTTGGCGGCGGATTCCCCCTGTCAGGCATCGTGACCACCGACGCGATCTCCGCGGCCAAGCCTTGGAGCCATCCTTCGGGATCGTCGTCGAGCTATGGCGGAAATCCGCTGGGCGCCATGGCCGGAGCCAGCGCGCTGAAGATCATCGCGGACGAGCGCCTGGTGGAGAATTCGGCGCAGGTTGGCGCCGTCATGCTGCGCGAGCTGGAGGGATTCGTCGAGCGCTATCCCTTCGTGGGTTGCGTGCAGGGTTCGGGCTTGTTCATGCGGGTGGAGCTGGTCAAGGACAAGGCCAGCAAGGAACCGCTGCCGCGGCCGGTGACCGAGCGGATTTTCCACGAGTGCGTGCGGCGCGGCCTTCTCACCATGGCCTACGCGGCCAACTTCCGCATCCAACCCGCCCTGACCATGGACGAGGCCACGGCCAAGAATGGCCTGGCGGTGCTGCGCGAGGTGTTCGATGTCGTGGACCGGGAACGTTGGTTCACCGCCTGACATCAGAAGAGGACGTCATGAAATACGTGGTCTTTCTTATCGACGGCATGGCCGACTACCCTCTGCCCGAGCTGGGCGGCAAGACGCCGGTCGAGGCTGCGCGCACTCCGACGCTGGACGAGCTGGCGCAGAAGGCACAGTTTGGAACCTTTGTGACACTTCCCGATGCGTTCCCCACGTCGTCGGACGTGGCCAACATGTCGGTGCTGGGCTGGGATCTGGCCAGCGCGTACACCGGCCGCGGCGCCATCGAGAGCTACGGGCTGGGCGTGCCGCTCGACGACCAAACCGTCGCCTTCCGCATGAACCTGATCACGGTCAAGGGCGAGCTTCTCGAGGACTATTCGTCGGGCCACATCTCCGAGCCCGAGGCAGCCGAGCTGATCGCGTTCTTGTCGGAGAAACTGGGCACGGACAAGATCCGATTCAGGAAGGGGGTGTCCTATCGCCACATCCTCTATCTGGTGGGCAAGGAATTCTCGGCTGACGTGGCTTATGACAAACCGGATTCCTCGCACGGGCTGGAATGGCAGAAGATCCTGCCTCGGGCAGCCAAGCCCGAGGCCGAGTCAACCGCGGCGCTGCTGCGCGAGCTTGTCTTCAAGTCGCGCGAAATTCTGGAAGACCATCCCGTCAATGTCAGGCGGCGGGCGCAGGGAAAGAATCCGGCCAATTCCATCTGGCCGTGGTCCGGTGGTCGCAAGCCGCAGATGCCGTCATTCGAAAAGCTGCACGGCAAGAAGGGCGGCATCATTTCTGCGGTGGACGTGATTCTTGGGCTTGGCCTTTTGGGCGAGATGGAGTCGCTGCGCCCCGAGGGAGCCACGGGATTTCTCGACACCAACTACGAGAACAAGGCGCGTGCGGGCGTGGACCTTCTGCGCCGCAACGACTTCGTCTACGTTCACGTCGAGGCCGTGGACGAATGCGGCCATATTGGCGACCTGACCAACAAGATCAAGGCCATCGAGGACTGCGACGCCCGACTCATCAAGGTTTTCCTGGAGGAATATCGCAAGGTCCACCGCGATCCTCTGCGCATCATGGTGCTGCCCGACCATCCGGTCCCGGTCAAACTGCGCAAGCACACCCGCGACCCGGTTCCCTTCATGGTTTGTGGCGAAGGCGTATCCGGGGATCCGACGCTGCGCAACTACAATGAGACCACCTGTGCCGCCGGCCGGTACCAGAAACTGAAAGGCCGGGCCTTGATGGATCTGCTGTTTAGTTCGACGATCCCGTAGAGTGCTTTTTCACCACAGAGAGCACAGAGGACACAGAGGACAAAAGTGAAGAAAGGGTTCGGACCGGATAAATCCTTTCCTTCTTTCCTGTCCGGCTCTGTGAACTCTGTGCTCTCTGTGGTGAAACTCCGGATCCGGCTAAGCCAGATCTTCGGCTTCGTGGCCTGGCGCCGGAACGGGTCGTGCGGCGCGCGGGCGGGCGGCTCGATCCATGGTGGCGTCGGACACATCCAGCATGCGGCTGCCTTCGGCAGCGGACCGGTAGGCGCGCTCGATGAGATCGACGCACAGGCAGGCTTCGCAGGTGTCTTTGCCTACGTACTCGCTGCGGGCGATGGCGCCGCGGAATTCGTCGAAGAGCGAGCCGAACCAGCCCACGTGACTGGCATCCATCCAATCGGACTTCGCCACTCGGCGTTCGAAGCGCCACTGGCCCGGTGATCCAGGCGCGACCACGCCAGGGCCCGCTTCCAGCACGGCCAGCTCAACATCCTCGTCTTCCACGCGGATGGCGCCCTTCTTGCCATGCAGGGTGTACATGACTTTGCGCACGCCTGCGGTCCACGAAAGGTGGGCTGACACGACGCCAGTAGGGAAGTTCAAAGTGCAGCCGAAGACATCCTCGGTGTCGTAGCCATTCGTCGTCGCCGAATGGGCAGTGAGGCTGGTGGGGTAGGCGGCCATCCAGTCAAAGGCCAAGTAGAAGGTGTGGCTGCCGTGATCCATGGCGATACCGCCGCCCGAAGTTGCGCGCTCGCGGCGCCAGTCAGGCCGCCATTCGTTGACACCCTTGGCGTGGGTGTTGCGGAAGGTCTGCATAGTCACCAAGTGCACGGGCCCGATGATTCCCTCGTCCAGAATGCTGCGCACAACCTTGACCACCGGCGCGTGTTTGTAGTTGTGGCAGGGGAAAAGCACTCGGCGGGCTTCGCGCGCGTGCCGAAGCATGGCCTGGGCGTCCTGTGCGCTGGTCGCCAGTGGCTTCTCGCACAGCACATGGAGTCCCAGGTTGAGGGCCGCGTGGGCGATTTCGGCGTGGTGCACCGGCGGAGTTGCAACATCGATGAAATCCAGCGCGCCAGCCTCGGCGGCGAGCAGCGAGGCGTGATTCGGGTAGATGCGCGCAGAGGGAAACATCGCGTGCGCGGCCTGCCGGCGCGCCTCGCAGATGTCGGCAATGGCCGTGATCTCGACTGCCCGGCCGTTGCCCATGTGCTTGGCATAGGTTGGCGCGTGGCCTTGGCCCGAGATGAATCCGTAGCCAGCTATTGCGCCGCGCAATGGGTGCTTCATATGTCGGGGATTGCTAGCATGAGATCGTCTGGGGGGAAACCCTTTCTCGTCGGAACTTGGCTCGGCCGGGGCGCTCCCGCTGCGGCGACGACACTGGGGCAAGCGCCGCAAAGGCTGTCGGCGACACCAGGTTGCGCTTGGCCTGCGACTCTGCGGCACGTAGGCTAGACCATAGACTTCGTCGCCGGACGTCGGGCTTCGCCCTTCTCGCAATGAAAAACCGCGACCTCCCAACCGTCGAATCGACCCAACCTCAAGACCTGAACGACACGCGCGAGATCCCGCGTCTGGTCGCCATCGAGACCACCAACGCGTGCAACGCCAAGTGCGCGTTCTGTCCCAACAGCGTCATGAGTCGCGATCGCGAGACCATGTCGGACGATCTCTACCGCAAGATCATCGACGACTGCGCCACCTTCCAGGTGAAGGCCATCGAGCCGTTTCTCAACGGCGAACCATTCATGGATCCGCAGATCGTCCCGCGCCTCAAGTACCTGCGCGAACGACTGCCTGACACCAAGTTGCGGCTGTACAGCAACGGCAATGCCATGGTGCCCAAACGGGTCGATGAGTTGCTGGGTATTGGCATCGACCACCTCTATATCAGCCTCAATACTCTGGACCCCGACAAGTACCAGGCAATCATGGGGCTGCGGTTGGAGCGCACGCTCCACAACATCGAGTATTTCCTCGATCCCTCGCGGCGAAGCCGGCTGGCGCGCGAGATCACGGTGCGCATGACCCGCACCGCCGACACCACCGCGGACGACGAGGCACGCTTCGCGGCCTACTGCAAGCAGCGCAAGGTCAACTGCATGATCGTCGGACTGTTCAACTATCTGGGCAACGTGAACAGCTCGTTGCCGGTTCCGTCGTTTCCCTGCGAGCACATCACGCGCGTCGATGTCCTGTCGAGCGGTCAGGTGACTTTGTGTTGCATGGACACAGAAGGAAAGTTCGGCTGGGGTGACACGCGCAAGGAATCGATTCTGGATATTTACAACGGCCCGCGTGCGCGCCAATACCGCGAGATGCACCGCACGGGCCGGCGCAAGCAGATTCCACCCTGTGGCACGTGCAACCTGTTCTGGCCGAGTTTCGACGGGCTTTCGTGGCCGCGCCGTGTGCAATTCGGACTGGGCTACGCGTACTATCTTCTGCGCTATCGGCCCTTCATCAAGCACAAGGCCCGCGGGGTTTCCCGGCTGCCATGAAGATCGCCCACCTGAGCACCTTCTGGCCCATCGGCTATGGGCTCTCGCTCTACACGGATCTGCTCATCGCCGGCATGCGGGCCAATCGACCTGAGCGGCACACCATCCTGGCCGAGATCGGTTCGGCCGCGGCCCAGACCGCGGCGTTCGAGTGCATCCCGTGCTACCGCCGCGATGAAGACTACGTCGAGCCCATTGCCGCTGCCGCGCAGGCGGCGCGGCCCGACGTGCTGATCATCCAGTACGCCCCCGATCTTTTCGGCGACGACAATCGCCTCCCGCGCCTGCTGGCCCGGCTGCGTGAGCTGGGTATCAAGCCGGTGGTCAACGCGCATTCCGTGTATCCGGAAAACTGGCGCACCGGCTACCGGCCCGGGCGCAGTGCCGCCGCCTTTGACCGGGCCATGGCCGAGCACGCGGCGCTCATCACCGTGCACAGCCCGCGCATGAAACACGATCTCATCACGCGCGGGGTGGCGCCTGATCGCATCGCCGTGGTCCCACACGGCAGCCGCATCCTGCCCGAGAGCGACGGGACAGCCATCCGCGCCCAACTGCAGATTCCCCAGGACGCCAAGGTGGTGCTGTTCTTCGGTTTCATCTGGCTGGGCAAGGGCATCGACTTCTTGCTCGACGTTTTTCGAGGCGTGCAACGACAGGTTCCCGAAGCCTTTCTCCTGGTCGGCGGTCACACGCGCCATCCGCGCTGGTCCATCTACGTCCGGTACTTGCGTGCGCGCGCGGCCTTGCTTGGCATCTCACGTCGCTGTCGGTTCTGGGGCGGCTTCATTCCCCAGGATCTGGTTCCCTCGGTGTACGCCACCGCCGACGTGGTGGCCATGCCCTACCGGCAGGATTACAGCTCGGTCAGCGGCGTGATGCACGAAACCGCTGGCATGGGCAAGCTGATGGTCTGTTCGCGCATTGCCAAGTTCGACGAGGTGGAGCTGAACATCGATCGCGCGCTGACCGCAGAGCCGAATGACCGCAAAGCCTGGATCGAAACCACGGTGCGCCTGCTTCGCGACGAAGAATGGGCGCGCCAGATGAAGCAGAAGATTCGGCACTTCGCCGAGCAGACGAGCTGGGAGACCGTGGGCAAGCTGCACGTCGATCTCTACCAGCGTCTGACCGAGGGGCAGTCGTGAGACGCAAGACCCTGATCCAGCTGGTGTGCGTGACGGCCTCGCTGGTCGGGTTGGCGTGGCTGCTGGGCCGCATCGGCTGGGCCACCGTGGGCGGCGCGCTTGCGCGCGTGGGCTGGCCGGCGCTGGCCGTGCTCATGCTGCTCGGCTGGTGCGAGTCAGTCGCAGACGCCGCGGCCCTGTGGGTCATCATGCGTCGGCGCCTGCATCTGGGCTTCGCGGTCACGGTCAACGCCGCCGGCTCCATGCTGAACCTGATCCTGCCCTGGGAGTCAGGCGAAGTGCTGAAGGGGACGCTGCTGCGCGAGCGCTTCGGAACCGAGCTGGCCATCTCAGGCACAATCATCTGGAACTACGTGTTCAAGATTTCGCGTCCCGCGCTCTCGATGACAGCGGCTCTGTGCGGCTGGGCCCTATACGACGGGATCGATCGCTTTCACGTGGGCGTGATTCTCGCGGCCAATGCGCTGGCTTTTCTTCCCTATTTTGGCTTGTGGATCTTCATCCGCTACGGCGCGGCCAAGGGCTTCCTGCGTGTGCTGGACCTGATTCCCATTCTGCGCCGGCATCCCGCCCGCTGGGGCGAGGTGGCGCGCCAGATCGACCGCGAGGTCAAGCTCTTCTGGCACGAGCGACCGGTCGCCTATCTCAAGGTCTTCTTCCTTCAGGTGGTGGCGCGCATGACCGGATGGGCGAGCTACGCTGTGGCGCTGCGGGCCCTGGGCGCGCACTACAGCTTCGGCCAGGTGGCGCTGGCCTATGCTACGCTGAACGTGGCCGAATTCGTGACAGCGGTGCTGCCGGCGCGCGTGGGCGTTTCAGAAGGCAGTTCCTTTTTCCTCTTCCAGTTTATCGGGCTCGACCCGGTGCTGGGGGTCATCATGGCCGTGATCCTGCGCGTGCGCACCATTGTGGCGAACGGCGTGATCACGCCGTTCGCGTTCCTGCACGGGACGCCAGTTGCCCAGACATCGGCCGAGGCGCCAAGAGAGCCGGCGACGGGGAAGGAGCCGGGATCTCCGTGATTTCGTGGGGAACAAGGCTGTACCAACGCCGGCCAGGGTTCGCTCTGTTCCTCCTGTTCCTGGCAACCAGCCTAGCCACGCGGGGCTTTCTCCTGGGCGTGGACATCCTGGATGTCGACGAGGCCATGCACATCGTGGGCTCGTGGCAGATGCTGCGCGGCCGGCATCTGTACGTCGGGTTCGTGGACAACAAGCCCCCGCTGCTCTACGTGTACTACGCCTTTGCCCAGCTGCTTTTCGGGCGCGGGATGCTGGCCGTTCACCTGCTGACGGTGCTTCTCACCGTGCCGCTCACCGCGCTGGGCGTATCGTCGTTTTTCGCCCATGACCGCCGCGGAGTCGTGGCGGGCCTGACCTTCTTGGTTTTCGGCTCGGCCTTTCTGGCGCACGACATGCACGCGGCCAATTGCGAGATCCTGATGCTGTTACCCGCGACCTGGGCGGTGGCGGCTGTCCGGGACGAAGAACGCAGCCGGCGCGCGCGCTGGCTTTTCTGGGCGGGCGGATTGCTGGGGATCGCGATGTTGTTCAAACAGCAGGCGCTCGCCTGGTCTCCGGCTCTGGTTCTGGCCGCCATTCTGGCCGGGGGCCGTCGTTCGTTGCTCTGGACGCTGCTTGCCTTTGTCACAGGCTTGAGCATGCCCTTGCTGGCGGCATGGGCGGTGTTTGCGGCACAGGGTGAAAGCCAGGCGTTCCTCTATTGGACCGTGTTCTTCAACTTCGGCTATGCCCAGCAGCCCATGCCGGCAAGCGAGGCCCTGGCGCGCATCGCGAAGTTCTTCCTGCCCTTCGTGGCCGCGACCATCGGTTTGTGGATCATGGTGGTGCGCTCACGCTCGCTGCTGCCGCGCTATCAGCGCGTGCTGGTGCTGAGTGTCCTTGTGTGTACGTTCCCCATCGTGTTCGTGGGCTTTCGCATGTATCCCCACTACTTCGTTCCGCTGTACACGCCGCTGGCTCTGGGTGCGGCGCCGCTCTTGGCTGGTTTGTGCGTGTGGCCGCTCGGACGCTGGGCCAAGTTGGTGCTCGCGTACAGCCTGGCAAGCCTGATCGGCTTCGGCGTGGCCAACAGCATCCTGCACCTCAGCGGCCACCAATTCCATTGGGAGGAATACAACACCGAGTATCGCAAGGTGGCGGACATCTTGCGGGCGGATGCCTGTTTTGAAGGCGCGTCGCTGTTCACCTGGGGACCGGGTCCCATGTTCGCGTATTCCGCCGACCTTCCCCTGGCCAGTCGCTTCGCGCTCCCCTATTCGACGATTTGCGGCTACGTTCCGGGCAATTGGGCCATTCGCTCCGGCCGGGTGAAGGCCACCGACGTGATTCGGCCCGAGCACTGGGATCAGCTCATGGGCGACCTGGAACGCAATCGGGCCACGTACATCATCGACGGCGCGCGGGCGTTCAAGAATTGGAAAGCTTTTCCGGTCGAAAACTTTCCGCGCATGGTCGACTACATCGACGCGCACTACGAGCTGATTGGCACCGTGGGGGTGGTGCGGGTTTTTCGCAGGCGGGGCTGCCTAGAGAGTGCGCAGGCGGGGCGCTAGTATGAGGAGTGCGACACGGTGAATCGCGGTTTTTCTGCACCCGCCGCGGGTCCGCCGGTGCGTCTCTTGGCTTTGAACCCGATGTTTTCCTTGGTAGCCATAGGCTGACGTGCCCAGTCCCCGCAGCCTCTCCATCACCATCTACCGCGCCGCCCTCATGAGCGGGGCTGCGGTAGGCCTTGTCGACGGCATTTGGGCGGCACGGCTGGGCCATGTGGGCGGCGTGCCGTTGCTGGCGTGCGTGGCCCTGGTGGCCGGGTTCGATCTATTGATCGCCGCGGCGGGCGGCCTGGCTCTGGCCGCGCTGCTGGGTTTGGGCGCCTGGGGGCGGCAGAGGACGAGCAAAGGAGTGTGTTCCGGGATCGCTTGGCTTGTGATCGGCGGACTGGCGGCCATTGCGCCGGTGCTGGTACTCATCGAAACGGTAAATCGCAACAACCGCTTCTTGGCAGCAGGCATCGTGGCGCTGGTTTCGTTGCTGGCAGCGGCCGCCGCAGGAATTCTCGGGCCAGCGCTGGCTCGCGCGTTGCCTTTCTCCCGGCCACAGCCGACTGCAAGTGTCTCAGGGCCAGCGGGCAGGCCGGTGACTGCTGCGGGACTCCTGCTGCTGGCGCCGTTTGTGGCCCTGAGCTTCGAGGTTGGCGTGTTTTTCGTCGTTTGGCGCACGCGAGCGCCTCTACCTCGGGACGTGAAGATCTTGCGCTCGATCCTCGGCGGGGCGCTGACTGCAATTTTGCCCTGGGTTGTGGGACGCGCCAGCCTCGCCTTGCCGCGTCTGTCTTGGCCCAAGGCTGGCGCAGCCGCTCTGTTGCTGTTCGGCGTTCCCACCGGGCTGCTGATTCGCGCACGCTGGGCGCAGGATTTTCAGTTCGTGCAGTGGAACGAGGTGCGCGTGGTGCTGGAACTGGCCGCGGCCACGCTGGTCATGGCATTGGTTCTGCGACGCAGTCCTGCCGCGGGCCGCGTCTGGCCGCGGGTTGCGCTGCTGGTGGGACTGCCGGTGCTCGCAGCTGCGACCGTGCTGGTGGCCAGCGAATCAGAGCCGGCGCGTAAGGCCGCCTCGGCGCATGCGGGATTCACCGGCGCCCTGGTGGCCCTGGGCCAGCGCACCTTCGACTTTGATCACGATGGGTATTCGCGCTTCTTCGGCGGCGGCGATTGCGACGACCGAGATCCCACGCGCAACCCCGGCGCCCAGGACTGGCCCGATGACGGCATCGATCAGGACTGCGACGGCAAGGACGCCAGCATCGAGTCGCTGCGCTCGCCGGCCTATCATCCGGTGCCAGCCTCGGTGCCGACTGATCTCAAGTTCCTTTTCGTGACCATCGACACCCTGCGCGCCGATCACCTCGGCTGCTACGGCTACGGGCGTCCCACTTCGCCTGCGCTGGACCGACTGGCCAGCGAGAGCGTGCTCTTCGAGAATGGCTGGGCGCACGCGCCCTCGACTCGCTACTCGATGCCGGCCATCGCCACCTCTCGTTGGCCGTCAGCCATCAAATGGGACGAATCGATCTGGTGGCCGCGCATCGATCCCAGCATGCGCACCATTGGCGAGGCGCTGCACGATCTCGGCTACACCACGGCGGCCTTCTACGCCTATCTCTACTTCAACCGCGCTGACCGGCGTGGCTTCGAACGCGGCATCGATTTTTACGACGACGAGTGCGCGGCCTTGCACACCAACGTCGGTGGTCCCGCGGAATCGGTGGGATCTTCGGCGCGCCAGATGGCCGACAAGGGCATCGCATTTCTGCGCGAGCACGGGCAAGAGAAGTTCTTCCTGTGGATGCACTTCTATGACCCACACCTCAACTACGAACGCCACCCCGAGGCGCCGGCCTTCGGTGATCGCCAGGCCGACCTCTACGACGGCGAGATCTGGTTCACCGACCATCACTTCGGCCGCGTGCTCGACGAGCTGAAGACCCTAGGCCTGTGGGACAAGACGGTGATTGTGGTTACCGGCGATCACGGCGAGTCGCTGGGCGAGCACGGCATCAACGCCCACGGCTATCATCTGTATGCGCCCCACACCAAAGTTCCTTTCATCGTGCACGTGCCCGGCCTACTGCCGCGACACTCGGCGGTACCAGTGGGCCATGTGGACCTGGCGCCGACCTTGGTCAATCTGGCGCGCGGCCCGCACCAGCCGGGGTTTCTCGGTCGATCCATGGTGGACCTGCTGGCCGGGGGCCAGGAGGGCACGGCGCCACAGCCGGTATTTCAAGAGGTCAGCTACGAGGGCAACGTCAAGCGGCGAGCGTGGGTCACGGGTCGCCATCATTTGATCTGGAACTGGACGCCGGACAACACCACCGAATGCTACGACCTGGCCCACGATCCGGCCGAATCGCGCGATCTGTGGGGGACGCCTGCCGGCGAGCCCGAGTGCACGCGGCTCAAGGCCGACCTGCGCACGCGCGTGGCGCTGCTTTCGCTGCCCGTGGGCTACGCCGAGAAGATCGCGGCGGGCGTGTCGGCCCCGGGTGCGCCGGCGCCGGCGGCCACTCATCCGCTCGACGCTCGCATCGGCGATGCCTTGCGCGTGACGGGCTACGATCTTTCGTCGTCGCAGGTTGCGCGCGGCGGTGATACCGAGCTGACGGTGTACTTCGAATCGTTGGCACCGGTGCCGCGTGGTTGGCGGCCTTTCTTCCACCTCAACGGCCCTGGCGAGAGTTTCCGCAACCTCGACCATGCCCCGGTGGACGGCGCCTATCCCATCGAACGCTGGCAGCCCGGGCAGCACATTCGCGACCACCAGCGCATCAGTTTCCCCACCCACACACCACCTGGCCTGTACACGATTTACGTGGGTCTATTCAAGGGAGGGACGCGCATGCCGGTCACGCCGCCGCAAGCCCACGACGGCAAAGATCGCTTGCGCGTGACCACGATTCAGGTGCAGTGAGAAGATGACCAGAAGGCATCGCCATGGCTGACCCCACCATCACTTGCCCCAACTGCCAGAGGGAGATCAAGCTGACCGAATCGCTGGCCGCGCCCCTCGTCGAGGCCACCCGCCGGGATTTCAACCAGCGGCTGGACTGCGTGAAGGCCGAAATGGCCGAGCGAGAGGCGGCGCTGCGCACCCGCGAAGAGCAACTCGTCAAGGCGCGCGAAGGCATCAATGCCCAGGTCGAGGACAAGCTCAAGTGCGCGCGTGCCCAGATTGAGGCTGACGCCGCCGCGCGGGCCAAGCGCGCGCTGGCCGGCGACATCGAGCAGAAGGCCAAGGAGATAGCCGACCTGCACGACGTGCTCAAGCAGCGCGAGGGCAAGTTGGCCGAGGCGCAAAAGGCGCAAGCCGAGCTGATTCGCAAGCAGCGCGAGCTGGACGATGCCCGACGCGAACTCGAGCTGACCGTCGAGAAACGCGTGCAGCAAGGGCTGGAGACCACGCGCGCGCAAGCGCGCAAGGACGCCGAGGAGAAACTCAATCTCAAGGTTGCGGAGAGGGAGCAAACCATCGCCTCGATGCAGCGGACGATCGAGGAACTCCAGCGCAGGGCCGAGCAGGGATCGCAGCAGCTCCAGGGCGAGGTGCAGGAACTGGAACTCGAGGCGCTGCTGAAGGCGAAGTTTCCCGTCGACGTCATCCAGCCCGTGCCCAAGGGCGAGCACGGCGGCGACGTGGTTCAACAGGTCCGGGGGCCCACGGGCCAGGCCTGCGGCACCATTTTGTGGGAATCGAAGCGCACCAAGAACTGGAGCGACGGTTGGCTGGCCAAGCTGCGCGCTGATCAGCGCATCGCCAAGGCCGAGTTCTCGGTTCTGGTCAGCCAGGTGCTGCCCAAGGACGTGGACACCTTGGACTTCGTCGACAGTGTCTGGGTCGCCCATCCGCGCGCCGTGCTTCCTGTCGCGATCGCCCTGCGACATTCGCTCATCGAGGTCGCGGCCGCCCGCCAGGCCAATCAGGGGCAGCAAGGCAAAATGGAAATGGTCTACCAGTACCTCACCGGCTCCACGTTCCGGCAACGGGTGCAGGCTATCGTGGAAGCCTTCTCGTCGATGCAGGAGGACCTGGACCGCGAGCGAAAGGTCATCGGCAAGCAGTGGGCCAAGCGCGAGCAGCAGATCGAGCAGGTCATGCAATCCACCGTCGGGATGTACGGGGATCTGCAGGGCATCGCGGGCAAGTCTTTGCAAGAAATCGAAGGGCTCGAGATGAAAGCCTTGGGCGAAGTGGACGAAACAGAATGAAATCTCCCGCACAAGATTCCCTGGCCCGTCAATACCGCGAGTTTCTCGACTGGCCCGAGCTGTGCACGCGACTGGCCAGCCAGGCGCAGTCGTCGCGCGGAGCATCGGCGTGTCAGGCCTTGCCCCTGTGCGAATCCGCAGCCGAGGCGCGCGAGCGCATGGCTGACGTGAGCGAGCTGCAAAACCTTTTGCGGCTGGGCGAATCGCTGCCCGCGCTGGGCTTTCCCGAGATCGAGGCGCACTTGCAAGCCGTGGGGCAGGGGGTGCCGCTCGGGCCGGAAGAATTGCGCCAGGTGGCCGACTTCTGCGAGACCGCGGCGAGCGCCCGCCGCTACTACGGCCGCATCGCCAGTCAGGATTCACGCGCGCAGGCGCCGCGCATGTCCAAGCTGGCCGCAGGTTTGGATTACCACGACGAACTGGTGCGAATGGCGCGGGAGACCTTTGACGCCGCCGGCGAGCTGCGCGACGGGGCTTCGGCCGATCTGGGCCGCCTGCGCCGCGAGCGCGACATGGCCGCGTCCCGTGTGCGCAGCGAGGCCGAGCGCCTGCTGCAGTCCGAGGAATACGCGCCCTTCCTGCAAGACCAGTTCGTAACCCTGCGCGAGGATCGCTTCGTGCTGCCGTTGCGGGCCTCGTTCAAGTCCATGGGCCTGGGCATCGTGCACGACACCTCGCGCACAGGCGAAACCGTGTTCGTCGAGCCGACCGTGCTGGTCGAGCTGAACAACCGGCTCAAGGTGGCTGAGATAGAGATCCGGCGCGAGAGCCGGCGCATCCTGGAAGAGCTCGCGGGCGTGGTTTCGCAAGCGGCGGAAGGGCTGCGCCGGGATCGCGAGATTCTTTGCCGACTCGACCTTCTGGCTGCCGCGGCTCGGCTGTCAGTGGCCTACGACGGCGCGGCGGTGGAGATCGTCGACGATCCCGTCGTCGATCTGCAGTCGCTGCGCCACCCGCTGCTGGCCCTGCGTGCAGTGGAATCGCGGTCGAAGGTCACGCCCAACGATGTGGCGCTGGGACTGATTCCCAACCGTAGTGCAGCCAAGGCGCTTGTGGTCAGCGGGCCCAATGCCGGCGGCAAGACCGTGCTGCTCAAGTCAGTGGGCTTGGCTGCGCTGCTGGCGCGCGCGGGTTTGCCGGTGCCGGCCGCGCCCGGAAGCCGCGTGGGTTTCTTTCACCAGGTGCTGGCCGACATCGGCGACCAGCAGTCGGTCATGGGCGATCTGTCGACCTTTTCTGCCCACCTGGCGAATCTGTCCGGCATTCTCGATCTCGCCCAGTCGGCCAGCGACGAGAACGTGCTGATTCTTTGTGACGAGCTGATGGTGGGCACACATCCGGAACAGGGCGCGGCCCTGGCGCGGGCCATGCTGGAAGTGTTGGCCGATGCGCCGGGCTTGGTGCTGGTGACCACCCACTTCGACAGTCTGAAGGCGTTGGCCGAGACCGACACGCGCTTCCGCAACGCGGGCATGGAATACGATCTACAGAAGCTGCGGCCGACTTTCCGGCTCAAGGATGGCGTGCCGGGCCGCTCGTATGCGTTCGACATTGCCGCGCGCATCGGCATGCCGGCTGCGGTGCTCGACCGGGCGCGCGTGCTCATGGACGCCGGTAACCTGGGTTTGGAGGAGACGCTGCGCAACCTGCAGGAACGCGAGCAGGCGCTCGAACGATCGAACCAGGCGCTGGAAACGGCTCGGCGCGAGTTGGAGCAAGCCAAAGAAGATCTTGCCGCACAGGCCGAGGCGTCGGAAGAAGCGACGGCCGCGCTCAGCCGGCGCGAACGCGAATTGGCGGTGCGTTCGCGCGAGGCCGTCGACGCGGCGGTGCGGGAGGCGCGCGATGCCATCACGGAGATCGTACGTGAGGCCAAGCGCACGCGGACCGCGCAGGCAGTTGAGGCCGCGCGAGCCGCGCTGGACCGCAAGGCCAAGGAGGCCACTGCGGCGTTGCCCGAGGCAGAGCCGCTCGATGTGACCAAGCTGCGCCAAGCCCTGGCCAACCGCGCGCTAGGCGTGTCCGCGACGAGCAAGAAGGCAGGCTCGTCCGCTGCCACACAGGCCGCCGAACGAGCCGAGGCTGACCGTGCGGGTTTACAGACCAGGGCCAACACGCTCGACCTGCGCGGCCAGCGCGCCGACGAAGCCCTGGCTGAGTTGGAGGCGTTTCTGGATCGCACGGCGCTGGAGGGCGCTGACGTCGTCTTCGTCATCCACGGCCACGGCACCGGTGCGCTTCGCAAGGTGGTGCGCGAATACCTGGCGACTTCGCCCTATGTCGAGCGCTTTCGGCCGGGCGGAAAGGGCGAGGGTGGCGACGGGGTCAGCGTGGTGTCGCTGCGAGGCTAGTCGATGACGACAAAGACCAAGGAAAGACTGATTGGCGCTTTGCTGCTGGTCGCGCTGGTGCTCGCGGCGATACCCGCGCTGGTGCAGCTCGGCTGGCACCTGCGCCTCTTCGCGGGCCGCGCCGGCTTCCCGCTCGATCTCGAGTGGATGGAAGGCGGCATGCTCATCCACGCGCAGCGGCTCGCGGCGGGGCAGGGGATCTACGTCAAGCCGACCCTGGATTTCGTCCCCTATCTGTACACGCCGCTCTATCCCGCGCTGCTGGCCTTGCTGTCGTTCGTGTTTCCTTTGGGCTATCTGCTCGGGCGCGTGGTTTCGCTACTCGCGCTTCTGGCTGCGCTCGTGTTGCTGGGCTCGCTGGTGGCGCGTGAGGCGCGCGGGCTGGCGCGAACCCGTCGCTTTTCGACCGCGCTGATCGGCCTGGCCGGCGCTGCGGCCGTCGTGGGGTCCTTTGACCTGACTGGCGGTTTCTACGATCTGGTGCGCGCCGACAGCTTGGTGCTGGCCCTGGAGGCGCTGACCTTGTGGCTGATGGTGCGCGGGAGCACCTGGAGGAGCGCAGCGTTCGCAGGCTTGGTGATAGCCGCCGCGTTCTTCACCAAGCAAACCGCCAGTGTCATGGGTGTGGGCCTGGGCATCGGCCTGCTGATCGTCAACTGGCGGCGCGGTCTGGTCTATGGCGCCACGGCGGCAGCGGCCCTGGCAGCGGGTGTCGGTCTTCTGGTCAAGACCTCGGATGGCTGGTTCTGGACGTACATATTCAAGTTGCACCAGAGCCACGGCTATCGCTGGGGCGTGATCTGGGGCCTGGTGTTGCCCGACACGCTCAAATACCTGTGGCCGGCCGTCGCGGCGCTGGTCGTCGCCACCGTGGCTCTGGCCTGGACGCGCCAGTTGCGGCGCACCGACATTCTGCTGTGGGTGGCGGCCTTGGCGGGTGTGGCAGCAGCCGGGATCGGCTACTCGACGCGATGGGCGTTCTTCAACGCCTACATTCCAGGGATCTTTTTTCCCGCGGTGGCAGCCTCGGTGTTGTCCGGCCGGCTGTTGCTGCATGCGCTCGACAATCGTCGCTGGCTGGTGTTCGGGCCGACTTGTGCCGTCTTACTGAGCCTGGCCTGGCAGAACCAGCACATCGCGCGTCCGCCGCTCGCGGCTCACGTTCCCCGGCGGTCTGACACCGTCGCTGCGGAACACCTGCTGGATCGTCTGCGCAGCGTGCCCGGCCCTGTCTTCATTCCTTTTCACACCTACTACGGCGCGCTCGCGGGCAAGCGGACTTTTGTCCATCGCATGGGCATTCGCGACGCAGAAATGGGACTGGGCCGGCCCGAAGGCCTGGACCAGGCGCTGCGCGACCAATTCTTCTCGGCCATCGTGCTCGACTGGAAGACCATTCCGGGCGAGTTTCCCTTTGTCGATTCTCGCTACCATCTGTGGCTGCCCCTGCGCGAAGGCGTGGATTCGGTGCGCATGTTTGCCGGCGCCCAGACTTCCCCCAACGCATTGTTGATTCCCACGCGCGAGCCGCCTCCCTTGCCGTCGGGCGGCCGTCGTTTGGCCGACTTCGAGGCCGGCGTCTGGCAGATGTTCGTCTCCGAGGGACAGGCCTTTGGAAACAAGCCCGCGCCCGCTCCCCCTGGCATGTACGGTCGCTTTGCCGCGGATTCCGCGCGCCTGGGCCCAGCTGCGCAGGGGGCATTGCGTTCTGCACCTCTCACGCTTGCGGAATCGCACCTGCGTTTCGTGCTGTCCGGCCCTGTTGATCCAGCGTTGCGCGTGGTTTTGCTCGACGATGGCAAAGTCGTGCGCACGGCATCGCCGACTGGAGCCGCCAAAGTGGTCGACTGGAACACCAGCGAGCTTGTGGGCCGATCTGTCGTATTGCTGGTGGAAGACCAGTCGCCGACCGGCGGGCTCGTCGTCGACGAGATTGTTGCGTACTAACCGCCCGGTCCGGACGGGCGGAGATGCGACCAATCCGCAAGCTGTTACGGAAAAGTCGCGACCAAACCGCAGGCATCTGCGGTAAAGTCGTCTTCAGGCACTAGAAGGATGGGTAGGAAGAAAGGGCTCGGATCCGGATCCGAACCCCTTTTCTTCCGGCCTCTGTGGCCTCTGTGGCCTCTGTGGTGAGACTCCGGATCGCGCCGGTGGCCGTCCGGTCCCGAGAGAATCGTGGTTAGCGCCTATGGTCGCGCGGGGCGGGGATGGACGCCGGTCATGATGAAGAGATGTTCGCCAAAGCGTCCGGCGGGGTGGTGATCGAAGTAGTAGTAGGTCTCGGAGCGCGCGGCTCCGATTCTTTGCTGGTTGATGAGCGCGTCGACCAGCAGCGCGTCGCGCTCGTCTGAATCAGAGCTGTCGGCAAAGCGCTGCCTTCCCTCGCGTGCCAAGGCCTCGGCAAGCGGCGGGTCGTCCTTCACATGCGCGCGGATCTGTTGCATCAGGGTCTGCTCGTCGAGGGCGGGGCGGCCGGCGTCAGCCATTCCTCCGTCCTGTCTTGGCTTTGCTAGCGCCAGGCGAGGAGGGGGCACGGACGGGACAACCTGCGCGCTGGTGTCGCCTGTACTCTTCGGCGACTTGGGCCGCTGGTGGCTTCTCTGCCAGTAGAGGGCAACGGCGCAGGCCAGGACCGCCAGGAAGAACGCGATTTGCTGAGCGCGTCGCATGGTCTAGTGATGTTCGCCCGGTCCAACGGGCGTGAGATGAACCCCGGTCATGGCTGCGACATGCACCGAGTAAGGCCCGTCAGGGTAGCGCGCGAGAAACTGGTAGGCGCGCGAGCGGGCCGCGCCGATGCGATCGAGGTTGATGAGTGCTTGGATGGCCAGGGCTCGCCGCTCTTCGGCGAACGGCGACTCGGCGAAACGGTGCTCGCCCTCGTCAGCGAGCGCCAGGGCCGAGGCCGGATTGGGTTTCAGGTCGCTGTGCAACTTCTCCATGAGCGCCGCCTCGTCGAGTTCCACCGGTCCCGCCGTCGTCGCGGCAGATCCACTCGTGCTCGCGCACGCCGCCACGACCAATGTCAAAGCCAGCCAGCGAAAGGCTGTCGAGATGGTCATCTAGTAGTGGGTGTAGCAGGTGTGGGCGCTGGCCCAGGTCTTCACGTTGGCCTTGGCGTTGGCCCAGCTGAAGGCGCCGCCGGTGGTGTCCGAGAAGGCCCAACCTTGAACGCCGGCGTAGCCCTCGGAGAAGAAATCGTCGACGAGCTTGCCGTAGGTGATGCCACCGAACGCGAGCCCACTCGTGTCGCTGGCCGGATTAAGGGGGAACTCGCCCACCACGACCTGCTTGTCATTGACCTTGTAGTACGCTGGGGGGTTGGTGTGCGGGAAGTACTGGTCGACCCAGCCGTACCAGTGGAAGTCGTAGAAATCCAGGCCGACATTGCTCCAGGCCTTGGCCCATTTGACCGCGGCGCTGCCCACCGTGACGGGCGCACTGCTGGCGCTGTGCAAGCCCGTGACCACATCCTTCACGAAGGTTTCCATTTGCGCAAAAGTCACGGTCGACATGGTCTGGCCGTTGCTGCCCGACGTTGTCGGATCGAAGGCCTGATCGCCGTAGGGGTCTGAACCCGCTGCGATGGACCATTCCGGCTCGTTAATCACATCCCACGCCACCATGCGATCCTTGTTCGGGCTGGCTTCAACTGCCTGAGCGATGGGAATCACGACCTTCGAGATGAGAGCGGCGCGCTTGGTGGCGTCAATCGCGATGGGCTGAAGGCTTGGAAAGGTGATGCCACTATTGGTGTAGTCCGCCCAGAAACTGTCAAATGAGAACAGGGTCAGCTTGATGTGAATGTCGAGCGTAGCCGCGATAGACAGGGCGGCATTGATGTCGGCCACCAGCGTGCTGCCCACGCCCGACGGTGTCTTGCTGCTGTCGAGCTTCACTCCGTCTCCGCCCAGGTCTGGGAACATCCACCAGCGAACGACGTCTACGCCGTTGTTCTTCATGTCAGTCAGGTCGGTGGTGCGCGCGGCCTGGGCGCCCGCGACGCCCTGTTGATTCCAGGCCGAGATGCCGCCGAAGTCTCCGCCGAAGTACGACCAGGCGTAGTTGACCCCGTACATGAAGCGTTTCTTGCAGTTGAGCGTGACGCCGCCATTGGGCGCTGGGCATGTGTCCGCGGAAGCGGAACAGTTTCCAGTTCCGCCGCTACTGCTAGTGGATCCACCACTGGCCGATCCGCCCGCGCCTCCGGCAGATCCGCCAGAGCCCTTTGCGCCGCCCGTGCTGCCCGATGAACCGCCTTTGCCGGCGGTTCCACCGCCGCCAGCGGCGCTGTTGCCGCCGCTGCCCGTGAAGCCTCCGGTTGAGGAGGCAATGGTGCCACCGTTTGATCCGCCCGCACTCGTCGATCCACCGGCGCTTATCGATCCAGCAGATCCCTTCGAGCCGCCAGCGCCGGTCGAGCCGCCAGCGCCGGTCGAGCCGCCAGCGCTGGTCGAGCCGCCAGCCCCGCCGGACGCACCAGCGCCGCCGGCCGTTCCACCGCCACCCGTCGAGCGGCTGCCACCGCTGCCCGCGCTGATACTTCCAGCTGCAGCATTTCCTCCGCTGCCAGCGGGCGGAGTTCCACCGTTTGCGCCCGCCACGCTGCCGGCAGGTCCGGTGGTACCGCTCTGTCCAGCCGCGGCGTTGCCGCCAGAAGCGCTCTTGCCGCCGGTGTGTGCACCACCAGCAGACGTGGCGCCACCGCCAGAGCCCCCGTTGTTCGAAATCTCGCACGCACTTGCAGCCAAGGCGGCTGCGCACACGACTGTGGAAAGGGATTGAATGAACTTCATGCGGCGAATCTAACCACGGCTGGCATCCCGCGCTCAATTGGGATTTGTCTGACCCTGACTGCACGCAACAAATCTGATCCTGCGATCGCCGTCGCTGGCCGCGTCGCATTTTTGCTAACTTTTGTGTCTTCGTTTCCCTAAATGTGTTGTCGAATGTGATTTCTCCGGAGGAACCATGAAGAAGCCGTTGCTACTTATCTTGATGTTGAGCCTGGGCGCCTGCACTCTCGCGGGAAGTGGGGACAACAACGTCCTGCAGGCCGATGCGGCTGGCGGCAGCACCGGTTCAGCCGGAAACAGCGGCGCGGCTGGCAGAGGGGGTGAAATGACAGGCGGCTCACCCGGCGCGGGCGCGATCGAGACGGGCGGCGTGAGCAACCCGGGCGGGACCACCAGTTCGGCAGGTGCACCCGGCGCAGCCGGGACCACTAGCTTTGCAGGCACGACCAGCGCAGCGGGGACCACCGGCGCGGGCGGTTCGCCGAGCCTCGGCGGCACGAAAGCCGCGGGCGGGTCGACAGATGTTGCTGGAACAAGTGGCAACGCAGGTACGACTGTCTCGGGCGGCGCGACGAGTCTTGGCGGCGCCACGGGCACTGGAGGAGCCAAGGGAGGCACTATCGCCAGTGGCGGTTCCAGCAACAGCGGAGGAGCCACCGCTAGCGGCGGCAAGACAGGGACCGGCGGTTTCACTAGCAGCGGTGGCGCCACCGGAGGCAAGACCGGCTCGGGCGGCTCCAGCAGCAGCGGGGGAGCCACAGGAGGCAGCACGGGCGGTTCCACCGGCAGCGCGGGATCGACGGGCACCGGTGGCCCTGTCTCCGTGTGCAATTTCTCCAGCGGCCTGAACGTGGCCTGGGTGAACTTCGCCGGCGACGTCCCCAGCCCGAACCTCACTACGTTCAATACCATTTTCCAGAACACCTACGCTGCCGGCGGGCGCGTCATCCGTTGGTGGTTCCACACCAACGGAACCGTGACCCCTGGCTACGATTCGAGCGGTATGGCCCAGAAGATTCCGCAAACTCATATCGACGGCGTCAAGGCCATCCTCAACGCCGCGGCCACCAACAAGGTGGCCATCAACATCAGCCTGTGGTCGTTCGACATGCTCCAGGGCAGCGAGAGCATCCCGGCCGCAACCTTGGCAAACAACAAGTCTCTGCTGGAGAACGACACCAACCGCCAAGCCTACATCACCAACTACCTCACGCCGCTCGTCACCGCACTCAAGGGGACTCCCGGTTTGTACTCCTACGAAATCTTCAATGAGCCAGAAGGCATGGGTCCGAGCGGTTGGGCGTCCGGGGGCAGGACCACGGAAGCATACATTCAGAAGACCGTGAACTGGCTTGCGGCGGCTATCCACTCGGCTGATTCAAACGCGCTCGTCACCAATGGTGCCCAGACCTTCGATTACTGTTCGGGCGTGAGTGGCAAGAACAACTACTACTCGGATTCGCAGTTGCGCACAGTCGGCGGGAAGCAGAACGGGACGCTCGATTTCTACGAGGTCCACTACTACACGTCGAATGGCGCCTCCAATTCCTGTTTCACGTACCCGGCGTCACACTGGGCCTTGGACAAGAAGCTCGTGATGGGCGAGTTCGCGGCCGCCGCGACCGACGGCACCGCGCTGAATGACCTGTACACAAAGATCTACAGCACCGGCTACAACGGCGCGTGGGCATGGTCGTATGATGCAGACTACAAGTGGCCGGATATGCAGACCCCGATGCAGAATCTCTACACCGCCCAGAAGACTACCGTTGACGCCTGTCCCTGATGAACAAGAGGTCTTCCAGGATGGTGGTTCGAGCCTTGATCGTTGGTGGCGTGGCGGTCGTCGCCTTGGTGACGGCCGCTCGCCGGTGTGACCAGCTCGGGCAGCACGCGTCGGTGCAAGAAGGCGAGGCTGAATCTCCGGCGCCGGCCAACCGACCGGCTGCCACGGCCCCGGCGCGCCGCCCGCCGGCCCTGGTGCCTCCCACTGCACCCGTGCCGTCGTCAGCGCCTGCTGGTTCGCTCAATGAACCCCAGCTCATGGTGCAGCTTCGCAGCATAAAGGACAGCAATCCCGCGGCGGCCATCGATCTCGCGCGCGATGGAAATCGCCGCTTCCCTGACAGCGCGGACGCGCCCGAGCGCCATTCGATTCTCATCCATGCCCTGGCCAACGCCGAGCAGCGCTCCGAAGCGCGCGGCGAAGCCGAGCAGATGGTGAATCACTATCCCGACTCCGAATGGGTGCGCGAGGTCGAGCGCTTTACCGGGGCTCACCGGCATCGCAATCTCCGGCTCAACGACGCAGGCGAGGTCGTGTCTTACTAGGGCCTGTCCCCAAATTCAGGCAGAGCTTGTGCGGAAATTCTGGCTGCCCGAAGGGCCGGCCCGCGCAGCGGCCGGCTGGATGCAAGGGAATGGAGCGTCGGAAGTGCCGTAGGGCAGCGGG
>Ga0265330_10000265_pt1 | contig 38536 bp, 30 predicted proteins | sample 41919metaG_FD_202083 | JGI IMG/M metagenome (GOLD analysis project Ga0265330, IMG submission 202083) | Rhizosphere microbial communities from Carex aquatilis grown in University of Washington, Seatle, WA, United States - 4-19-19 metaG | ecosystem: Host-associated > Plants > Roots > Rhizosphere...
CTTGGGGCCTGTCAAGATGTCTTGGCGCGAGCGTTTTCTGTAGTGCTTTGATCGTTTCTGCTAGTCTGGAAAACATGAGTGCTGAGGGCGAAGGCAACAGGCCCACCCTGGGTCACGAGATACCGGATGTGCTGCCACTGCTGCCGGTACGTGATCTGGTGGTCTTTCCGTACATGATTGCTCCGCTGCGCGTGTCGCGACCCATCTCGCTGGATGCGGTGCAGGTCGCGCTGCAGAACGATCAACGTCTGTGCTTCATTGTGGCCCAGCGCGAATCGGCGGAAGAGGATCCCAAGCCCAACTCGCTGTATCGCACGGGCACGGTCGGGCTCATCATGCGCATGCGCAAGCTCTCCGACGGCGGGCTCAAGATCCTCATCCAGGGTCTGTGCCGCGCGCGCATCCAGCGCTTCATCGCGGAGCAGCCCAGCTACCGGGTTCGCCTCGACATCATGGAGGAAGCGACGCCGGCCTCCACGGTCGAGCTGGAAGCGCTGGTGCGCACGGTAAAACAGAACGTGGAGCGTGTGGCTGAGCTGGGTCGCACCGTGCAGCCCGAGCTGGCGCTGGTGTTGCAAAACGTGGACGAGCCCGGCCGCATGGCGGATCTGGTGGCGTCGAACTTGACGCTCAAGCTCGCCGACGCGCAGGCCATTCTGGAGATGGACGATCCCGTGCAGCGTCTGGCCAAGGTGAACCAGGCCTTGGAGAACGAAGTCGGAATTCTGGAAGTGCAAAACCGCATCCAGAGCCGGGTCAAGGAGGAGATGTCCAAGACTCAGCGCGATTACTACCTGCGCGAGCAGCTGCGCCAGATCCGACACGAACTGGGCGACGCGGATTCTTTCCGCGACGAGATCGAGGATTTGCGCCAGCGCATTGAGGCCGGGGGCCTGCCGGCCGAGGCGCGCGCCGAAGCGGACAAGCAATTGCACCGCCTGGAACAGATGAGCCCCGAGAGTGCCGAGGCGGCGGTGGTGCGCAGCTACATTGACGTCATGGTCGAGCTTCCCTGGAAGGAACCGGGCGAGGAGCCGGTGGATCTGCGCGCCGCGCGCGCCGTGCTCGATCAGGATCACTACGATCTCGAGCACGTGAAAGAACGCATTCTCGACTACCTGGCGGTTCACAAATTGCGCCGTGGGGTCCACGGCCCGCTGCTTTGTTTTCTTGGCCCGCCCGGCGTGGGCAAGACTTCGCTGGGGCGCTCCATCGCGCGGGCGCTGGGCCGCAAGTTCGTGCGCATTTCCCTGGGTGGGGTGCGCGACGAGGCCGAAATTCGCGGCCATCGCCGCACCTACGTAGGGGCGCTGCCAGGGCGCATTCTGCAGGGGATGAAACAAGCGGGCAGCAAGAACCCGGTGTTCATGCTCGACGAAGTCGACAAGCTGGGCTCCGACTATCGCGGCGATCCCTCGGCGGCCTTGCTCGAGGTCCTCGACCCCGAACAGAACAACGCCTTCCGCGATCACTACCTGGGCGTACCTTTTGATCTGTCCAAGGTGATGTTCATCGCCACCGCCAATCTGGCGGACACCATTCCGCCGCCTTTGCGCGATCGCATGGAGACCCTGCGTTTGGCCGGGTACAGCGAGGAAGAGAAGCTAGCCATTGCCGAGAAGTACCTGGTGCCCAAGCAGATCGCCGAGGCGGGCCTGAGCGAGCGCGATCTTTCGCTGGGGCGGCCGGCGTTGCGCAAGATCATCGCGGAATACACGCGCGAGGCCGGGTTGCGCGAGTTGGAGCGGCAGGTGGCGCAACTGGCGCGCAAGATGGCGCGGCGATTGGTCGAGAGTGGGCAGACCCCGGCCAGCGGTGGCAAGGCCAAGGCCAGGCGAGCCGCGGTGACTGCGGAAGACCTGGCCAAGCTGCTGGGACCGCCCAAGTTCATCCCCGACGAGCGCCAGCGCGCGGACGAGGTGGGGATAGCCAACGGCCTGGCGTGGACCCAGGTGGGCGGCGAAGTCCTCCACGTCGAGGCGCAGATGATGCCGGGCAAGGGCAATCTGATCTTGACCGGCCAGCTGGGCGAGGTGATGAAGGAATCGGCGCAAGCGGCGCTGTCATTTGCGCGCGTGCAGGCCACGCGGCTGGGTCTGCGCAGCGATTTCCTATCGGATCGCGAGATCCACATCCACGTGCCGGCGGGCGGCGTGCCCAAGGACGGACCTTCGGCCGGGATCACCATGGCCTGCGTGCTGGTTTCACTGGTGTCCGGCATCCCCGTGCGGCGGGACGTGGCCATGACCGGAGAGATCACCCTACGTGGGCGGGTGTTGCCCATCGGTGGCCTGAAGGAGAAGCTGCTGGCGGCCGTGCGCGCCGGCATGCGTGTGGCCATCGTGCCGGCCTCCAACATGGCCGAGTTAAGCGAGATTCCCAGTCACCTGCGCGAGCGGATCAAGATCCAGCCCGTGCACACCGTGGACGAGGCCTTGGTCATTGCCCTGACCCGGCCGCTGCCCCATCCCAAGGCCGCGGGCCACGGTGTAGCCGCGCGCGGGTCCAACGTGGTCACGCCGCCTCGCCGTGGCGGCGCGGCGTAGTACCAGTTCGCCACAAGAAGCACCGAGGTCGCCGTCTCAGGCGACTCAGACCCTAGTTACTGGTTCCAATCACGAGCGCGACGTCGTCGATCCAGACTCCGAACGTGCCATCTTTCGGAATCTGGAACTGCACCTCGAAGATGGTCGACCGGTCGAAGCCGCCCCCTGAGCGGCCCCATCCGTCCTGGGAGAGTGAATTGAAGTAGACCACGTACTTGGTCCACGCAGTCGTGAGGTTGGTTATGCGGTAGCCGTAGTGGTCGTAGCACTGATTCGCCCCGCCGCTCGCCTGGCAGAGTCCGCCGTCAGGCTGGGTGTCCTTGTCGGGAAACGCCACGCGCAGCCCATATGATCCGCTGTCAATCTTGGCCCAGAAGCTGATGCCGTCGTACTTGGACGCGTCGTAGGGTCCGCCGATCCCGAACCCAACGGTGGCGCCCGTGTCCACAAAGGGCCCACCGTACGTGTAGACCGCGTATTTACGGCAGGCGTCGCCCGTGTTGGTCATTGTGAATGCTCCCGCTGGATTGGGGAACATGGTCGCGCCCGGAGTGCCGTCGTCGCTGTTTTTCCAAGCCCCGGCGCGTCCGTTGACCTGCGGGATGAAGCGATCGCCATCATTCATGTCGTCGATCAGCTCTTCATTGAGAGCCAAACCCGGGCAAGACGTGGTCACGGCGGTCCCGCCAGCACCGCCTGTGCCAGCCGTGCCAACGCTGCCACCGACCACGGTGCCGCCCGTGGCAAACGTGCCACCGACCGAGATGCGACCACCGACCACGATGCCACCCGTGGCAAACGTGCCACCGACTGGGATGCGACCACCGACCACGGTGCCGCCGAGAGGAAGCGTGCCGCCGCTGCCGCCAAATCCTGTTGTGCCACCGAATGGAAAGAACCCGCCCGTGCCACCGCGGCCTCCGAGCGCGATCGTTCCGCTTGTCGGCGGAAGGTACGATGTTCCGCCTGTCAGCGGAATGGACGATGTTCCGCCTGTCGGCGGAATTGACGACCTTCCGCCCGTCGGCAGAAGGTACGATGTGCCGCCCGTCGGCGGAATGGATGACCTTCCGCCCGTCGAGCCGATGTACCCGCCCACCACTGCCGTGCCACCGAATGGAAAGAACCCGCCCGTGCCGCCCAGTGCTATCACGCCACCATCGACTGTCGCGCCCGCAAAGCCGATGACACCGGCTGTCCCGACCGCCCCGCCCGTAGCGAGACTACCCCCGAGAACCAAACCCGTGTTGCCACCTTGGACGGCGCCGCCGCCACTGATCGAGCCGCCAAATTCCTCAGTGTCCAACTCGTCAAGCGGCGTTCGCGCCCCGCCGCATCCCGCGGCGAGCACGAGCGAAACAGTCAGCCATAGCTTCAAGCGATTTGCCTTCATGGTAGTGCCCAGCTTTCGCACATCTTGCCCGACCGACAAGATAATAGCGAACTTGGAGGCTACAGAGGGAAAGAGTCACGGCTGGGGTTCGCTTGGCGACGCCGACTGACCACTGATGGATACGCCGCAAGATTCCACGCATCGATCAGGAGTTATGTGCCATATCCTCTGTATCAGTTTAGCTCCTGCCTGAGCCCGCCCAACTCCGTCTCCGTTCCTCGCGCCTCTGTGTTCTCAGCGAGGGGAAGTCGCCGCCGTGAATGCCTCCCGATCAAGCAGATGCGACAGATTTACGTTACCCAGCGCCGCCAGCATGGTTTGGCGCAGGTTGGGGTGCTCGGCCTCCAGGCGAGAGAGCAGGGCCTTCATCTGCTTGCGTTGGGCATCGGGCTGCGAGCCGCACAGGTTGCACGGCAGAATGGGGAAGCGGCGGCTCTCGGCGAAGCGGGCCAAAGTCTCTTCGGAGCAGTAAATGAGCGGCCTTATGACAATGGACGCCCCATCATCGCTGACCAGGCGCGCTGGAATGGCTGCAAGCTTGCCCGCGAAGAAGACGTTGAGCAGCAGAGTCTCCACGGCGTCGTCGCGGTGGTGCCCGAGCGCAATCTTGGTGCACCCGAACTGGCCGGCCAGCCGGTAGAGGATCCCGCGGCGCAGGCGCGCGCACATCGAGCAGTAGGTGCGGCCTTCGGGGATCTTGTCGACCACTATTGAATAGGTGTTTTCGCGCACGATTCGGTGGGCGAAGCCGTTGGCGCGCAGCCAGTCGGCAAGCGGTGCGGGATCGTGGCCTGGCTGGCCCTGATCGAGGTGCACCGCCAGAAGGTCGAAATGCACCGGGGCCCGGCGCCGCAGGAGCTCCAGCAAGGCGAGCAAGGAATAGCTGTCTTTTCCGCCAGAAACGGCCACTAGAATGCGATCACCCTCGGAGATGAGATCGAAGTCCGCCACAGCGCGTCCCACGTCATGCAGAAGGTCGCGTTCCTCAAGCTGCGCCGGCCGGTAGACCGGCGGCATGGGATCGCCAATTTGCATGGGACGGCTCATCGCGGGGAAGAGCTACTCTATGAAATGAACCGCTGGGGATCCAGGCCTCCGCATCCGGCAGGCCACAATGGTTGGCCCGTGCGAAAAAGTGGCTACACTTGAAGGTGTAAGGCGGGTCTTGCGCTATGGCTATCTTCGATTCACCGCAGCGACGGAAGGGCTCCTCGCTCGGCCGATGGATGGCTTTGGCCGTACTCATCCACCTGCAGCTCTTGCTGGTCGCTGGGGTCGCTCTGCACATCTGGGCCCCGCGTGAGGCTGACGTGTTGGCGGCGAGAAAGCGGGCTGCGGCCGAGGGCCCCGCCGAGCCCATCGCGGTGAGCACGGTCGACGACGACACGGCGAGAAGGCTCATCGCCGACATGGAGCGGCTGGAGGCGAAAGCCAAGGAAGAACAGGCGAAGAAGGAGGCGGAGTCGACCAAGGCGCCCGGGCAGGTCGTGGATCTGGCCCGGCCGCGCGAGGAGAAGCGGCCCGAGAACGCGCGCTTCGCCGCCGAGTACGATTCCTCGGTCGAGCACGAAACGCGCAAGTACGGCAGGTTCGATCTCAATGAGCAGCAGCGCTCACGCGGGGACAGCGATCGCAACCGGGTGGCAGCAAACGAACCGGCCGGCGCGCCCAAACCTCCGGGCTCGGCTGGCGCCTTGGCCATGCGCATGCCGTCGCACAGGAGGGACATGTGGACGCCCGGCGATCCGGATAAGGCGCCCGGCGAAACAGGCGAACAGTCTCCGGTGCCCTCGGATCCTGACGGACTGTTCGCTCCGTCGGGTGGCGGTGGCTCGCGCCGGACGCCCTCACGAGAACGCGAAGGCGAACCCTTGCTCTCGCCCGGCCCTGGCGTGGGTTCGCTTCTGCCCACGGAGGAAGAGGTCGCGCACGCCGTGGGCAGCGGAACCCAGGACCACCTGAAAGACGTCGACGAAGGCGAAGAGACCGCGCTCAATGCCAAGCGCTGGAAGTTCGCCACCTTCTTCAACCGGGTCAAGGAACAGGTGCGCAACCGCTGGAAGCCGGTCGAAGAGTATCAGCGCCGCGACCCAACCGGCGCCATTTACGGCGCGCAGGATCGCTTAACCCAGGTTCACGTCCAGCTTCGGCCCGATGGCTCGCTGGCCAAAGTCTCGCTGGCCCAGACCTGCGGAGTGGACTTTCTCGACGACACGGCCATCGAGGCATTCAAGGAGGCGCAGCCGTTCCCCAATCCGCCCCGCCAGTTGGTGCAGGCTTCTGGCCTGATCGACTTCGATTTCGGTTTCTATCTCGAGATTTCCGGCTCGCCGCGCGTGAGGTTCCTGAAATACAAGATGTAGCCGGGTCCGCGCGCCGCCATGCGCTAGCGCGGTTTCATGCCAAGCGAAGAATTCGGCCTATAATCTGGCGTCCAATGGGTCGCCCGAATGGGCCTCGGTCATAAGAAGGAGTTTCCATGAGAAATCTAGGCATCTTGTGTTCAGCTAGCCTCGTTGCGTTTTCCTTGAGCTGCGGCAGTGGTGGATCCGGCACGCCAGCTGTACCGAATGGTTCCGCTACCTGCATCTTGCCGGACTGTCTCAAGTACCTCGCCACCGATTGCGTGGAGAGTGGAACGTGCGCCACGCAGACCGATCTGTCGACCGAAAGCTACAACACCTGCTACCCAAACGGCGTCAAGGAAATCGTGGACCACAACGTGAGTACCGACATCAGAACCATGACCGTCAAGAAGGGAAGCTCCACCTGCTTCTCTACTGTGTTCGATGGGAACGCTGTCTATAGCGGAGCTGGCGGCATCATCACGATCAAGGATGGCTCGGGCAAGATCGTGGCGACCGCGAGGTACGACGATGCGATTTCGTACTACTTGATCACGTGCACCGGGGCTCAGGAAGTGGCGACTGATCCCTCCTGCTTGAATGTCTGGCCGACGTCTATTTTGACGACCTCCCAGTGCGAGGAGGGCGGCTGCACACCCTAGCTGTCGCGCTCCCCCACCGCTATCGCGGAATCAGCGAGTCCAGCTCTCCCCAGCGGGCGTAGAGGCGGTCGGCTTCTGCCTGGGCGGCGCGGATCTCCGCCTCCAGCTCGACCAGACGAGAGTGATTGGTGGCGACCTGCGGGCTGTCCTGCTCAGCCCGCAGCGCGCCGAGTTTCGTCTCGGCCTCGGCGATGCGGGCTTCGATGGTGTTCCAGTCGCGCTGGTCGTTGTAGCTGAGCTTGCGGCGCGGGGCGCTGGTCGCCGCGGGCGTTTTGGGAGCACCGGCGTTCGCGGCCGTGGAGGCTTCGGCCTCCTCGGCGTACCAGCTCTCCCATTGCCGCAGGCCCACCATGGAACTGATGCGGCCCTGGGTGCCCGGCCGCGTGTGGAAGGCAAGCAGCTTGGTGGTCACGCGGTCGAGAAAGTAGCGATCATGGGTCACCAGCAGGACCGCGCCGTCGAAACCCAGCAGCGAATCCTCCAGGACTTGTAGCGTGTCCATGTCGAGGTCGTTGGTGGGCTCGTCCAGCACCAACACATTGGCGGGTCGCAACATCAGGCGCGCCAGTGCCAGGCGACTCTGCTCGCCCCCCGAGAGCTGGCCCACGGCCAGCTTGGCATGCTCACTGCGGAACAAGAAGCGCGCTAGGTAGCCGCTGACGTGCACTCGGACTCCGCGGAAAGTGACATGGTCGCCGCCCGGACAGAGGGTGTCGACCACGCTTTGCTGCGGATCCAGGGATTCGCGGTGCTGGGCAAAATACGCCACCTGCAAGCCGTCGGCACGCAGGATCTGTCCGGCGTCGGGCGGTTCGTCACCCACCAGCACGCGCAGCAAGGTCGACTTGCCGCACCCGTTGGGACCGATGAGTCCCACGCGGCTGCCCGGCCCCAGAAACAAGTCCAGTTCCTTGAAGATGATCTTGTCGCCATAAGACTTGGCGATACCGCGCGCTTCGATGAGGCGGCGCGGGTTGCGGCCAGTGCCCACAAAATCAATGTCTACGCCGCGCACGACGTTGCGACCGGCCAGCTCGTCCACTTCGCCCGCCAGCACCTCGGCACGCTGGATGCGTGCCTGCTGCTTGGTGGTGCGGGCTGGCGCGCCTGCGCGCAGCCACTCGGTCTCGCGGCGCAGGGTATTGCGCAGCGAAGTCTCGCGTCGCTCCTGCGCGGCCATCAGGTCCGCCTTGCGCTCGACGAACGTGGCATAGTCGCCAGCCACGGAGAGCAGGCCGCCGGCATTGCGCCGGTCGAGTTCCAGAATGCGGTTGGCCACCCGCTGCAGGAACAGCCGATCGTGGGTCACCGTCACGGTCGCAAAGGGCGCGGCAGCCAGCAGCTTCTCCAGCCACAGGATGCTGTCCACGTCCAGGTGGTTGGTTGGCTCGTCGAGTAGCAGCAGATCAGGCTCGCGCACCAGCTCGCGGGCCAACGCTACCCGCTTGCGCCATCCGCCTGACAGGCGATCCACCGGCGCGTCCGCGCCCGCCTGCGCGCCACCCAGCTCCAGCCGCGAGATCAGCTCATCCACGCGCGCGGCCGCTCTCCAGCCGAGGTCGTGATCACCGATCCCTGCCGCGCCCTCCATGACGCTTTCGCGCACGGTTCGCCCTGAGGTGAAGACTGGCACCTGCGCCACGTGACCCACGCGCAGCCCGCGTCGCAGCGACAGCTCGCCGCGGTCAGGAGTGTCCGCGCCGGCCAGAATACGCAACAGCGTCGTCTTGCCCGCGCCATTGGGCCCGATGAGCCCCACGCGCTCACCCTCGGCCAGGGTAAAGCTGACGCCGTCGAACAGCGGTCGCGCGCCGAACGACTTGGACAGGTCCTGGGCAGTGGCAAGAATCGCCATGGCGGCGGGAGTATAGGGGTATTTGCATCTCGGCGTGCTGGAACCACGAGGCCGGGTGTTGTAAACACCCTGGCTCTCGTGATTCGCCTCGACAACATCAGCAAGCAGCACGGCCCGCAGATCCTGTTCATCGAAGCCAGCGCGGCCATTTTGCGCGGCGAGAAGATCGGCCTGGTGGGGCCCAACGGCGCGGGCAAGTCCACCGTATTTCGCCTGATCATGGGCGAGGAGTCGCCCGACGAGGGCCAGATCTCCATCGACCGCAACGTGACCATCGGGCACTTCAGCCAGGACGTGGGCGAGATGAAGGGCGTGTCAGCCATTGGCGCGACCATGGACGGTGCGGGTCCGGTGTCCGCCATGGCCATCGAGATGCGCGAGCTGGAACACGCCATGGCCGACCCGGCGCGCGTCGACGAGCTGGACGCGCTGGTCGACCGCTTCGGCCATGTGCAGGCGCGCTTCGACGAGCTGGGTGGCTATGCGCTGGAGGCGCGGGCGCGAGAGATCATGGCCGGCCTGGGCTTTTCCCAAGAGATGATGGACGGCGATGTGGGGAACCTCTCGGGTGGGTGGAAGATGCGCGTGGCCCTGGCGCGCATTCTGCTGATGCGGCCCAAGGTCATGCTGCTCGACGAGCCGTCGAACCACCTGGATATCGAATCGATAATTTGGCTCGAGGGATTCCTCAAGAACTATGAAGGCGCGATACTAATGACTACCCACGATCGCGAGTTCATGAACCGCGTGGTGAGCAAGATCATCGAAATCGACGGCGGCGTGCTCACCACTTTCTCGGGCAACTACGATTTCTACGAGAAGCAGCGCGCTCTCAACGAAACCCAGGCCGAGGCGGCGTACGCGCGCCAGCAGGCCATGCTGGCCAAGGAGATCCGTTTCATCGAGCGGTTCAAGGCCCAGGCCAGCCACGCGGCGCAGGTGCAGTCACGCGTGAAGAAGCTGGACAAGATCGAAAAGCTGGAGCCTCCGCGCCGTCGCCACACCCTGAGTTTCGCGTTTCCCGAAGCTCCCCGTTCCGGCGAGGACGTGATCAAGATCGAGCGCCTGCACAAGCAGTACGGATCCCACGTCATCTACGACGGATTCGACCTGATGGTCCGGCGCAAGGAGCGCTGGAGCGTGATGGGTGTGAACGGCGCGGGCAAGTCCACATTGCTGAAACTGGTGGCGGGCGAAATTGCGCCAGACCAAGGCAGCGTGAGCCTGGGCGCGGGCGTGCGCATGGGCTACTTCGCTCAGCACGCCATGGAACTGCTCGACGCTGAAAAAACCGTGTACGAAACCTTGGAAGAGGCGTTCCCGCTGGCCTCAGTGGGCACCATCAAATCGCTGGGCGGCTGCTTCGGCTTCTCGGGCAGCGACATCGACAAGATCTGCCGTGTGCTCTCGGGCGGCGAAAAGGCGCGTTTGGTGATGGCGCGGCTGCTTTTTGATCGCCCCAATTTGCTGGTGCTGGACGAGCCCACCAACCACCTGGACATGGCCACCAAGGAGATGCTGCTCGCGGCGCTGCGCGATTTCGAGGGCACCATGCTCTTCGTGTCGCACGACCGACGCTTCCTGGCCGGCCTGTCCAACCGCGTGCTGGAGCTGGTGCCCGAGGGTGTAATTCCCTACGGCGGCGGCTACCTGGAATACGTGGCCCGCAGCGGCCACGAAGCGCCAGGCCTTCGCGCGTGACGCTCCAGCCCGCCGCCAGCAGCAGGGACGCAAAAACCGTGTGCGTGGGCCCGAGTCTTTGTTGTAGACGAGGCACATGACAGCAGGCCGGAACGATCCATGCCCTTGCGGCAGCGGCAAGAAGTACAAGCGTTGTTGCCTCGCGGCGGACGAGCAAGCAAGCCGGCCTCCAGGCCAGGACTGGCACGATCTCGATCGCCGGATCAGCAACGACATAGGTCATTGGGCCAAACGCCGGTTTGGTTCAGTCTGGGAGACCTGTGCGGACGACTACCCCATCGACTTCGAGGATCGCGAGGAACACGTCCCGCTGTTCTTCGCCTGGGCGACCTGCGAGAGGAAGATCGAAGGCCGTCCAGCCGCAGGCTGGTACCTGGAGGAGCGCGGCCGCCACCTGATGGCTCATGAGCGCGACTGGTTGGAGGCGCAGCTCAGATCCTGGCTGTCGATCTGGGAGGTCTTGGAAGTCGAGCCAGGCAAGTCGATCCGATTGAAGGATCTGCTGACTGGCGAAGAGCGTATGGTCAGCGAGGTCGTTGGATCCCGGAATCTCGAACGGCACTTGCTACTGCTCGCGCGTGTCGTTGACCACGCGGGCTTGTCGCTGCTGATTGGATCGCATCCGCAGCCGCTGCCGCCCGCGGCAGGGCAGGAAGCTCTCGACCAATTCCGCGAGGAGATGGAACTGGGCAAGCAGGTGTCTGCGGCCGAACTGCGCGAAAGTGACCGTCCGACCTACCTGATCGATATCTGGGAGGAGGCAGTGGAGGCTTTGCGGAACCGTCCCTTCCCGCAGATGCGAAACACCGACGGAGAAGACCTAGTCTTCATCAAGGATCACTACAAATTGCTAGGCGCGGACGCTCGGACAATCTTTGAAGCTGAGTTGGTGAAGGCGCGCGATGTGCAGCCGCCCGAGCCTGGCAAGAAGGAGCGCCACTACACGGTCATGCACGAGGACCGGAACAGGAGGACAGGGCAGACCCTTATCGCCTCGATCGTGGTCAAGGCGCGCGAGGTTGTGGTGGAAATCAACTCGCGCGAGCGCGCCGATCAGCTACGTGCGCGCATGGAAAGCGAGTTTGGAAATTGTCTGCGTTTCGGCAAGCGCCAGGAAGAGAGTGCCGACGACATGATGGCAAAAATGCCTGCTCGGGCGCGCAAGGCACGTCCACCACTGGAAGGCCCCGAGATCGACGCAGCCCTGCGCGAGTTCAAGACCCAGCACTACTCCACCTGGCCGGACGACAGCCTGCCCGCGCTCGACGGACTGACGCCCAGGGAAGCGGCAGCCCAGCCGAAGTACCGCGCCCGCCTGGACACGTTGTTGAAGGAAATGGAGTATCACGAAAGCCAGGAAGAGCCGGCCCGCCGTTTCGACTTCGGCCCCATCCGTCGCGCGCTCGGGCTGGGGTGAACCGAGACATTCAGTAGCCCACGCGGGACTCAGAAGCGGTATGCGCGAAGGGCCGGCCTGCGCGTCGCCAGAGGATAGTCAGCCGAGAAATCATGGAATCAGAATCGGCTGCGAATGACCGAGACCGAAGTGGCGCTCGCGATCGTTGACGTAGCTCCGACCGAGCTTCCAGCCACGACTGCAGAGCTCGCGCGCCACGGCCGACCCGATGTAGCTGAAGGCACCCGTGACCACGGCACGCCGATTCACCGCAACATGATAGCCAACTTCCGAGGCAACCGTAAAAAGAAAGGGTTCGGACAGCAGAGCAGATGCACTGGTCGCGGCAGGGCATCTGCCTTGTGCATGCAGATGGTTAGGGTAAGATCATATGCATGCGGACGACTCTGAACCTTGATGACGATCTGGTCACCAGGGCCATGAACGCAACACACGCGCCGACCAAGACCGCCGCCATCGAAATGGGTCTGCGCGAACTCTTGGCCAAGGCCGCGCGCGAGCGACTGGCCAAGCTCTACGGTTCCGACCCCGGGGCAAAAGCGCCAGCCCGGCGTCGGCTGGATCGACGGTCGTGATTCTGGCCGACACGACGGTATGGATCGACTTTTTGGCCGGGCGTTCCTCTGCCGTGGAGCTTCGGTCCCTGCTGGCGGCGAATCGCGTGGTTTGTCATGCGGCAGTGCGGGGTGAGATCGCCCTTGGCAGTATCGCGCGACGGGACGAGGTCCTGCGGCTGCTCTCACAGCTTCCCCGCGCGCCGATCATTGGCGATGGCGAGGTATTCACCTTGATCGAGACAAGCAAGCTGAGTGCCTCTGGCATCGGGTGGATCGACGCACACTTACTTGCGAGCGCGATGGCCGGCAGGCATGTCATTTGGACAGGGGACAAGCGACTGAGCAGAATCGCGGCACGACTGAGCGTGCTCGCAGATCCTGCGGCTTTCCAAGACTAACTTCGGTAATCCGCGTTCTCGCTCACGTACTCGTGGCTCAGGTCGGCGCCGATCACGGTGGCGCCCGCGCTGCCCGCGCCTAGGTCGATCTCGACTTCCACGCAACGTTCGTGCGCAGGATAATCGACAGGCGGACGGAACACGCCGTCGACGGGTGGGGCGCTGGCGTAGAGTTCGGCTTGCTTGAGATGGGCGACCAGGGCGGCCTCGATTTTGGCGTCGAGGTGGAAGCTGCCGGCGGCGAAGATGGGCAGCCCGCCCATGCGAATGCGCAGATTTTGCAGATCAAGTTCGGGTGCGGCCGGGCCGACATACTTGCCGATGGCGCACACCAGGCGTCCCACGTTGGGGTCATTGCCGCAAACTGCGCACTTGAACAGGGGCGAGTTGACCACGGACTTGCCCACGCCGCGGGCCACGGCCTCGCTGGGCGCGCCGGTCACCTGCACGCGCAGTACGTGGTGAACGCCTTCGCCGTTGCGGGGCATGTCTTCGGCGAGGTCCCGGCAGACTTGCGCCAGTGCCTGTTCGAATGCGGCCGGGTCAGGGCAGGGCACAGCACCCGACGAAAGCAACAACACGGTGTCTGACGTGCTGGTGTCAGAGTCGATGCTCATGCAGTTGAAACTGGAATCCACGGACGGGATCAACATGCGGCGCAGCTCAGCGCGCGGGACCGCGACATCGGTGAGCAAGAAGACCAGCATGGTGGCCAGGTTCGGCTCGATCATGCCAGCACCTTTGCCAATGCCCACGATGCTGCCCCGGCCAACCGATGCGCGCCGGACCTTGGGATACAGATCCGTGGTCATGATGGCAGTCGCGGCGTCGAGCAAGGATCGCTGTCCCATCGACGCCACGGCATCGGGCGCCGCGGCCAGCATGGCGTCGATGGGCATGCGCCAGCCGATGACGCCGGTCGAATTGGGCAACACCTGGCGGCCTTGCAGGCCGAGCGCACCGGCCACCACCTCGCACCAGTGCTCGGCAATGGCGAGGCCATCAGGAGCGCGCACATTCGCCACCTTGCTGTTCACCACCACTGCGCCCACGGTCGACTCGTGAAGCCGCTGCCGGCCGAGAATCACGGGCGCGCCCGGAAGCGCGTTGCGGGTGAAGACCCCGGCGAAATCGGGCGTGGGCCGATCCAGTGCGATCAAGGTTATGTCCATCTTGGCAGGCTTGGGGACCTCCGCCGGAATGAAAGACAAGGACGTCGTGCCCACGCGAAACCCCGCCGGCAGAATGGCCTGGGTTGCAAGCCAGGCCCGGTGGGCTTCGCGCGACGAGAAAGTCAGGTTGGTGCTCGACATTGCTACTTATAGGCCTCGACCGGTGGACAGGAACACACGAACTGGCGGTCGCCCTGCACGTTGTTGAGCCGTCCCACCGACGGCCAGAACTTGCGGCTGCGCAGCCAAGGCAGGGGATAGGCGGCGCGGTCGCGCGCATAGGGGTGCGTCCATTCGGCGGTGAGCAGCGATTCAGCAGTGTGGGGCGCGTTCTTGAGCAGGTTGTCCTCGCGGGGCTGGGCGCCCGATTCGATCTCGCGGATTTCCTGTCGAATGGCAATCATGGCCTCACAGAAACGGTCGAGTTCCGCCCGCGATTCGCTCTCCGTGGGCTCGATCATCAAAGTTCCCGCGATGGGGAAGGACATGGTCGGGGCGTGGAAGCCGTAGTCCATGAGACGCTTGGCCACGTCCTCAGCCTCGACACCTGCACTCTTCTTGAGTGGTCGCAGGTCGACGATACACTCATGAGCCACACGGCCGTTCTTGCCCCGATACACCACCGGGTAATGCGGCTGCAGGCGCTCGGCGATGTAGTTGGCGTTGAGGATGGCGAACTCGGTGGCGCGCTTGAGGCCTTCCCCGCCCATCAAGCGCGCATAGGCCCACGCGATGATCAGGATGTTGGCGCTGCCCCAGGGCGCTGCCGCCACGGCGCCGATGGCGTCGCGCCCGCCGACGGGAACGACAGGGTGACCCGGCAAGAACTCGACTAGATGACTGGCCACCGCGATGGGACCCATGCCTGGGCCGCCACCGCCATGGGGGCTCGCAAAGGTCTTGTGCAGATTGATGTGGCAGACATCGGCGCCGATCTCGGCGGGACGACAAAGCCCGACTTGGCCATTCATGTTGGCGCCGTCCATGTACACTTGGCCGCCGTTTTCGTGCACGATAGAGCACAATCGTTTCACGCTCTCCTCGAACACGCCGTGAGTCGAGGGGTAGGTCAGCATGAGCGCGGCGAGACGGTCCTTGTGCTCGACAGCCTTGGCTGCCAGATCGGCTTCGTCGACGTTCCCCCCGCCGTCGCAGGCGACACCGACGACCTTGAATCCCGCCATGACCGCGGATGCCGGGTTGGTACCGTGGGCCGACGCCGGAATCAAGCACACATCGCGATGGCCCTGGCCGCGTCGGGTGTGGTGGCGACGAATCACCAGCAGACCGGTGTACTCGCCCTGCGATCCCGCGTTGGGTTGCAGCGACACGCCCTGAAGGCCGGTGACCGTCGCCAGCACATGCTCCAATTCGCGGAACATGGTGTGGTAGCCATCGGCCTGAGCGATCGGCGCGAATGGATGCAGCCGAGCCCATTTGGGCCAGCTGATCGGGACCATTTCGGCCGTGCCGTTCAGCTTCATGGTGCACGAGCCGAGCGGAATCATGGAGTGAGTCAACGATAGGTCACGCGCCTCCAGCCGGCGGATGTAGCGCAACATCTCGGTTTCGGAATGGTACTGCGCGAAGACCGGATGTTGCATGTACGCGCTCGTGCGCAGAAGCGCCGCGGGGATGGGCGGGTCGACTTCTTTGGCCAGGGCCGCGACGTCGGGAAGCTTGCCACCCGCGGGTGCCAGCACGGCCAGGATCTCCGCCACATCGGATTCACTGGTCGTCTCGTCGAGCGAGATGGTAATGGCCGACGGTCCCAGCGGCCGGAAATTCATGCCCGCGGCCTCGGCATGGTCATGCCAGGCCTTCATGTCAGCGGCTAGCCCCTCCACGCGAACCGTGTCGAAGAACGGCCCGCGCCACACGCGCAGGCCAAGGCGCGCCAAACCCTCGGCCAACGCCGAGGTGAGACGGGCAACCCGATCGGCAATGGCGCGAATTCCGGCTGGTCCGTGGTACACGGCGTACATGCTGGCCATCACCGCGAGCAAGACCTGCGACGTGCAAATGTTGCTAGTGGCCTTGTCGCGCCGGATGTGTTGTTCCCGGGTCTGCAGGGCCATACGCAGGGCGGTTCGACCGTGAGCATCGACGGACACGCCGATGAGCCGCCCAGGCATACGCCGCACGAATTCCTTGCGAGCCGCGAAGAACGCGGCGTGCGGGCCGCCGTATCCCAGCGGCGTGCCAAAGCGCTGCGTGGTTCCCAGCGCCACGTCGGCACCGAACTCTCCGGGGGGCACGAGCAGCGCCAAGCTGAGTAGGTCCGCCGCCACGGCCACGCGCGCGCCAGCCGCGTGCGCGCGTTCGCAGAAGGCGCGGTAGTCGACTACGCTGCCGTCCGTGGTGGGGTATTGCACCAGCGCCCCGAAGACGCGGTTGTCGAAGGCGAAGCGCTCGTGGTTGCCCACCACGATCTCGATGCCGCGTGCCTCGGCCCGGGTTCCGACCACCGCCAGGGTTTGCGGGTGGCACAATTCTGAAACGAAAAACACATTGGCGTCGTCGCGCTCGGCCAGGCCGGCAAACATGTGCATGGCTTCAGCCGCGGCCGTGGCCTCGTCGAGCAAGGACGCGCCCGCGACCTCCATCGCGGTCAGGTCCATGATCATGGTCTGAAAGTTGAGCAGCGCCTCGAGACGGCCCTGCGAAATTTCGGCCTGGTAGGGCGTGTACGCCGTGTACCAGCCGGGGTTTTCCAGGATGTTGCGCTTGATGACCGGTGGGACGATGCAGTCGTGGTAGCCCACGCCGATGTACGAACGGAACACGCGGTTATGGCTGGCCAGGCGGCGGGCTTCGGCCACAAGCTGCGTTTCGGAAAGCGGAGGCGGCAAGTCCAGTGGCGCGGTCGCGCGAATGGAGGTCGGGACCGTTTGGCTGATCAGCTCGTCGAGCGAGCGGGCGCCCACCACCTTGAGCATGGCGCCGAGATCGCTGTCGTCGGGCCCGATATGGCGTTGAGAGAAGAGTTCGGTCGGTTCGAGTGGGGACGGCATCTAGTCTTCGTGGTCCTTGAGGAATTCCTCGTAGGCCGCGCTGGTCATCAGTCCCTTGAGATCACCAGGGGAGGACATCTCGACTTGAGCCATCCAGCCGCCATCGTAGGGTTCCTCGTTCACGTATTCGGGGGAATCCAGCAGCGGGGAATTGACCTTGACCACCTTGCCCGATACCGGGGCGTAGATGTCGGACACGGCCTTGACCGATTCCACCGACGCAAACACATCGTGGATCTTCAACACTTCGCCTTCGCTGGGCAGATCCACTTGCGTGACGTCGCCGAGTTGGTCGACGGCGAACTGGGTAATTCCTATGGTGACCAGGTTGCCGTCCTGGCGGACCCACTCGTGGTCCTCGGTGTACAAGAGGTCATTGGGAACATTCTCGCTCATGTCGGTCGCTCTCCTTCGCTGGCGGGATTGTACTGCACACTAGCGGCGATAAAAGGGGCCTTCCACCACCTCGGCTTCGGTTTGTTTGCCGCGGCAGTCGATGAGCAGCCGCGCCCCGGCGCGGGCCAGCGCCGTCGGCACATAGCCAAGCCCGATATTCTTGCCCACGGTGGGCCCCACGGTGCCCGAGGTCACGTCGCCGACCTTGGCGCCCGTCGACGGATCGTGAATGGGGTAGCCGTGGCGGGCGATCCCACGCCCGAGCATGACGAAGCCAGCCAGCTTGCGCGCAAGGCCCGCGTCCCGTTGTCGCATCAGCGCCTCGCGGCCAATGAAGTCGCCTGCTTCGAACTTGACCACCCAGCCCAGGCCCGCCTCCAGCGGCGTGGTCTCATCGTTGAGGTCATTGCCGTAGAGAGAAAGACGCGCCTCCAGCCGGAGCGTGTCGCGCGCGCCGAGACCCACGGGCCTACCACCCACGCCCGCGCAGGCGTCGAGCAAGGCCTGCCACAGCGGCTCGGCATCGGGAGCTGCGCAGAAGATCTCGAAACCGTCTTCGCCGGTATAGCCCGTGCGCGCGATCCACGCGGGCCGACCTGCGACTTCGACCTCAGGCAAGAAGTGAAACGGCTTGAGCGTGGCCAGCGGGGCGCGTGTGAGCGGAGCCAGGCAAGCCTGCGCCTTGGGACCCTGAAACGAGATGAGCCCGGTTTCGTCCGATGCGTTGCGAATCTCGCACCACGCCCCCACCTGCTGCACGAAGTGGCCATAGTCCTTGGCGATGTTGGCGGCGTTGACCACGATGAGGAAGTGGTCAGGCTTGACCCGGTAGACGATGAGGTCGTCGACGATGCCGCCCTTGGGGTTGCACGCCACGGTGTACATGGCGCGGCCGTCGTAGAGTTTGCCCACGTGGTTGGTGACCAGGCGCTGCACCGCCTCGGCCGCGCGGGCACCGCGAAAATGGACCTCGCCCATGTGACACACGTCGAACATGCCGACCGCGGTGCGCGTGGCCTTGTGCTCTTCGAGAATGCCCGCAGGGTAGTTGACCGGCATCAGCCAGCCGCCAAAGTCGATCATTTTGGCGTCTAGCCGCCGGTGCGCCTGGCACAGCGGGGTGGTGCGGGGTTCGGTGGCAGAGCTGGCGTTCATCGCGGCGGAATCTTGGCGGAAAGCGCGCGTGGGGACAAGAGGATCTGGCTCTCCTCCAAAATCGAGATAGCCGCAAGGGGTCCTGGCCGTTCGGCTCACGGGCTCGGCGATGGTTCGACCACGGTGGATTGTCCGGCAGCGACGGCCGTACCGACGATGAGCATAACAGCCCCGATCACTACAAATCCCCACGTCAGCGCGGCGGGGGGATTCGACGGCTGGTCCCAACCTAGGCTTGCTGGCCACCCGGGCGGCGGAGACGTTGGGTTCTGAGTTGTCGCGGCCATACCGATGCCTATGGAAGCTATGCCTGCGCCTAGAACAACCCCCGCGAGCCCGAGGCTTCGACGCGCTGACGATCCCGCCGTCACTTTCAGAGTCTTGACGTCTTTTCCCAGTGAGAAAGGCTCGGACGGCGTCAAGCCGTCGCCGGCGATCATGAAGAGGCCGTTGCGATCCACGAGCGCATTGCACGGGGCATCGCAGACTCTCGTCCAGTGTTCTAGCGGCCGCGGGCCCTGCGAGCGATGACGGGCATTCACGATCCAGATGTCTGGATCAAGTCGCAGAAGGCTGGCGCGGCCGTCATCGCTATCCAAGCGCAGGGGCTGAGCAGAGGATGATGGGCTAGCTGGGGGCGCGGGCTCTGCGCGGACGGTGGCGCTTGCCATTGCAAGCGCGCTCGTCATGATGGCTATTCGACTCGCGGTCCTGCTCGCCTTGATTGAGAACTGTCTGCCGGTGTTTGACATATCCGGCACTGGCTGCAATTGCTGATCCAGCGGCCGGGCCCCGCACGCGGGCGAACAAGACGCCATCTTCCGCGAGCGCACCCGGGGCGCCATGCCCCCGCGGGGTGTTGTGCCCCGATCCAACTGCCCGTGGAATTACTCGCTGATTCCCCAACGCTCCAGCTTGCGATAGAGCGTCTTGCGGTCGAGGCCCAGGATTTGCGCCGCTTTTGTGCGCTGACCTCCCGCCGCTTCCAGCACCCGAAGGATGTAGCGCCGTTCCACTTCTTCCATGGTCACCAGGTTCGCGGTGTCGTCAAGATCGACCACTACGCGCGACCGGCGATAGTTCTGCACCTTCTCCGGCAAGTCTTCGACTGCGATCTCTTCAAAACGCGTCAAGGCCACTGCGCGTTCGATGCAGTTGCGCAACTCGCGCACGTTGCCCGGCCATGAGTAGGCAAGCAGCTTTTCCGCCGCCGCGGTTGAGACGCCCACAACCTGTTTTGCGGCTGCTCGACTGAAGTGCTGGACGAAGTGTTGCGCCAGCGGCAGCACATCGCCGTCGCGTGCGCGCAGGGGCGGAAGCTCGACGTGAATGACGTTGATGCGATAGAAGAAATCGGCGCGAAAGCGTTTCTCCTCGACGTCGGCCTCCAGGTCACGATTGGTGGCGCACACCAAGCGAACATCGAAGGGCCGTTCCGTGTTCTCGCCCAGGGGACGAATGCGCCGCTCCTCGATGGCCCGTAGCAGTTTCGGCTGCAAGCCCAACGGCATTTCGCCGATCTCGTCGAGCAGCAGGGTTCCGCCGTTGGCCTGCAGAAGCAGGCCGGTGCGCGGGGTCTTGGCGTCGGTGAATGCGCCCCGCACATGGCCAAACAGCTCGCTCTCAAGCAGCGCCTCAGGCATGGCGGCGCAGCTCACCGCGATGAAGGGACCATCGTGGCGGCGACTGTGCTGGTGCAGGGCGCGCGCAACCAGCTCCTTGCCGGTGCCACTTTCACCGGTGATAAGCGTCGTGGCGTCTGATTCCGCCGCGCGATTGACCAAATCCAGCACCCGGCGCATGGGCGGGCTGCTGCCCAAGATTTCGCCAAAGCCACCCGACTCGGTCACCGCCTGGCGCAGTCGCTTCACTTCGTCCCGCAGCCGGTGGTGTTGCACGGCCCGATCGAGGGTCAGGCGAAGCCCCTCCATCTCGAATGGCTTGGTGATGAAGTCGTAGGCGCCGGCGCGGATGGCGGCGACGGCTGTGTCCAAGCTTCCGAAGGCCGTGATGACAACAACTGGCACGTCAGGCCGGTTGGCGGTCACGCGTTCGCACAGCTCAAGCCCATTGGTCCCGGGCATGTTCAGATCGGTCACGATCACGTCGAAGTCGCCCTCGGACATGGCGGTCAACGCTTCGGCCGCGGACGTGCGCCAAGTCACTTCGAACCCGCGCCGCGATAGCCCCGCCTGCAACAGCTCGCACATGCTGCGGTCGTCGTCGGCGACCAAGACGCGCCCACTCACGACTCACCCCGCGGCAAGTGGATGGCGAATCGACTGCCTCGACCAAGCTCGCTCTCCACGGTGATGAACCCGCCATGCTCTTGCACGATGCCGTAGGCGACGGACAACCCGAGCCCCGTGGCCTCACCCACCGCCTTGGTGGTGAAGAAGGGCTCGAAGACATGCGGGAGTACCTCAGGGGCGATGCCATCACCCTCATCGCTCACGATGATCTCAAATTGTTGATATGGGAACCCTGAGAGGGTTCGCTCCGCCCCTCGGCCCCCACCCGCCACCGCCTCCCCGCTCGCTTCGCTCGGCCTCGCCATGCCCTCCCGCGATGGTACGCCACGCGTAGCGCTGGCAAAGCCGGCGGGCTCCCCACGCGACTCGCCTTCCGCGGCTTCTATGGCCGGCGGAGGCTGGGCGCTCGACGGCCGCAGCGCAATGGTGACCGTTCCCCCCTTGGGCATGGACTGAATGGCGTTGACCACGACATTGGTCAGCACCTGCTGGATCTGGGATGCATCGACCTGCGCCAAGGCCGGCGTGATCGTGGCCTCAATCGCCAAGGTCACGCCTCGTTTTTCGGCAAGGGTCTGCAGCATCGATACCGTCTGGGCCACCAACTGGCGCAAATCATACGACGCTTTTTGGACTCCGCGACGACGAGCGAAATCGAGCAGCTGGCGAATGATCGCGCTCATCCGGCGCGTCTGCTCGACGATGATGCGGACGTTGTCCGTGACATCCAAGATGGCGGGCTGGCCAAGCCTGTCCCCTGCCGTGGCTTGCACCGATTCTGCGATGAGCTGGGCGCGACCCGAAACGACGTTCAACGGCGTGCCGAGTTCATGGGCGATGCCCGAGGCCAACTTCCCCACCGTGCTCAGACGATCGGCGTGGCGCAGTTGCTCGATGGCAGCGATCCGTGCGGCCGTGGCCGCGGCAAGCTGCTTGCCTGCGTCGGCCAAGCGCTCGCTCATCAAGTTCATTTCCGTCGCCAGCTCGCCGATCTCGGCGGCGTGAGGGATCTGCAGGCGGCCGGAAAAATCACCCGCGCCGACCCGGCGGGCCTTGTTGATCAGAGTCTTGATTGGACGGCCCACCAGCCACACGCCGAGCACCGTGGTCATCAGCAAACAAACCGCTGCCAGCGAGAGGGTCGTCACGACAGTGCTCAACCCGACGCGTTCGGCGTAGCGTCGCTTGTTGGTGAGCGGTTCCGAGATTTCCAGCACACCGGCAAGCGAGCCGCCGCGGAGCACGGGAGTGTACACAAAGAGCATTCCCGGCGAAGCCTCCCTCTGTTCGCGAACCACTTCCTCGCCTTTGGAGAGGGCGCTCATCGAGTCCGGTGGCAGCCCCGCCCGCGTACCTCCCTTGCGCTCCAGCGCGCTCGGTTCCAGCCAGCGAAAATGAAGACTCGTGTGCCTGCGGGCGGCCACATCCCCAACAAACGCGACGGCCTGGTCGTGCCCGCTGCTATTCCAAATCCTGTCCATGGCGGCGGTGACGACCTTGCCGATCAGCAGGTCGTCTTGCCGGGAATCGACATCGAAACTTGCGACATCTCTGCGCATCTCCAGATAGGCCGACGCGGCCACCACGACCAAGATGCCGGGCAGAAGGGCGAGGGCAAGCTTGAGGGTCAGACGCACAGTGAACCCAGCTTAGCCCCGTTTCGCCGCGGTTGAGCGGATGGTGTCGAGTTCGGGACGAAACTCTTCCACGTGTCGCCTGACGGTAGTCTATGAGGAAGCGGGAGAATGTGAGCGCCCGAGCGAGCCACTGCGCCCGCCGCCAAACCCGCCATGGTACGGAGAAGAGCCCCCCCCATGGCCGCCAGCCACAGGCGCTGGCCAGCCCAAGAAGGTGGGCCGTCGGGTCGGCCGATAGCGGGCACGCGGCTCCAGCCAAGGCGGCGGGGCAATGCTAAACGAACCCGAGAAAGGTGACGAGTACGGCGCGTACCAATCCCAGAAGAGCTGGTCCGTCTCTTCGTCGCCGCCGAAGAGAAAGGGTTGGGCGTCTTGCCCGCCACAGGCCTGGTCGTTGCCCGCTTGACGAAAATCATCCAAGGCCAGCAACCTGATGTCGATTCCGGCGCTGGCCAGTGCCACAAAATCACCATTCAGATCGTCGAGCTCGGTCTCGCGCGCTCGACCGCTGACGTAGAAGAGACGCCGAATCCCCAAGCGCCCAAAGGCCTGCGCGTCAGGCAGTTCGACCATATATCGATTGTCGAATTCTGCGGCCGCATCGACGTAGGGAGCCAGGCGATTGCTGTCGAGGACAATAACTGGGGGCCGCGGGGCAGCCCGTGTCTTGAGGTCTTCCAACAGCGGCGCAAAGTAGAGTGCTGCAGCCAGCGTGAGATGCGACGGCACCACGCCGCTCGGATGTGGCCAGTTGTCGAAGATAAATACCGGATCGAACCGCTCGGCCAACGCCGCCCCGGCCGCGACCGCCTCGGGCCCGGGGGCATCGATGATGATCGCTGTATCCACAGGCACACCCCTGCGCACAAACAACGAAAGAAGACCGCGTCCACGTGAATAGGCCCGACACATGTCGGCGGTGTAGATAGGCGTGATCGCCGCGCGCAGATCACGTCCCTGCTCCAGCATCAGTGTCTGAAACAAGGTTGGACGGTAAAAGGGCAAGAGCGCGTCCTGCGTGGGAGCAAGGCGGTCGGCAAGCTGAGGAACCATTGTCATCCAGCGAGCATAGCCGCGCGCGTCCGTCTCGATCGCTCCTGGAAAATACCAGGGGTGCGGATACTCGCCGCCGTCATCTTCCTGGTCACTCCCTTGCGTTGCGCCTGGGCCTTGCTGGCCATGGGCGTTGGCCTGCCACATGATTTCCGTGCAGCCGAGCGCACCAAGACCAAGACCGAGCAAGGAAAAGCGACGCAGAAGCGCCATCCGATAGACCGGATCGAGGGAACAGACAGTGGCCTCGCGCCACCACGCCACGCTGTTCGCTGCGCGTCGATCGTGGTCGGCTCTGCTCCTGCGATGGTCGCGACCGTCGCTGTCGTCATGCTTGTTCATGGGCACCTCAGCGCTGGCGGAACCTCAAAGCAGCGCATGCCTTCGACGAAGTCGTTCGCGGAGCGGGTCTCTTCGGGTTCGCGTGCGACCAGGACCGGCGCCGTCACAGCCTGCCGATTCGTCGCCGTGGCCTGGATGCGACAAAGGAGCCCTGCTGCTTTCCCTTCAATCAGGTAGACGCCGTAGTTGACGGCGGCCCCGTCTTGCTCGCGGCAGGGGCAGAACCTTTCCTGCGCAATCCACCGCTGCGGCACCGCCTGGCGCACGGCCGTTGCCCACAATCCGTCGTCGACCTCTGCCCCCACCACGACCTCAGCTCCTTCGCAGCCGAAGTCAGACTTGAGCACCCAGCGCATTCGCTCGGCCAGCAGAGTCTCGGGCGCCAGCCCTTCCATGCGCAGCGTTCTGGGCACGAAGCGCCGGATAATCTGTTGTGCCCAGACCGGGAAACGATTTGTCTCTTCCCACATGAAGGCAAACGTCAGCTTGTTTTGCGCGAGCACGGCGCCGAATGGGTTGACCACGCCCACTCGCCCGCGCAGCACAGCCCCCAGCACCAGACCAAGTGGGCCAAGCAGGGGCTCGGGATCGGAATACGCGGGCTCGTCGCGCCACACCGGCAGGCGCTCGCCCCACCAGTCCGTCTTGTAGTGGCGCAACAACACATCACAGCGAGAGCCGAATAGCGCAACACCGCCGTCGCAGGTGGCGGAAAGATTGAACGGGGAGCCGAGAACCACGCGCCAACCGCGCTTTTCGAACCAGCGCCGGTACAGCGCCACCATCGAGAGATCTTCGGAAAATTCCGTGGGATAGACGAACCCTACGACAAGCGGCCCTGTTCTTGGCGGAGCCGCGGATTCGATCAACCCGCAAAGACGATCTTCCATGTTCAAGCAGGGATCGAAGTGCCCGAAGTGCTCCGCTGTGGCTAGAGCGCCGAGTTCCACCGCCTCTGCCTCACCACTTGGCGTATCGCAATTCACTTCGCAGACCACAGGTCCGTTTTCGGTCACGAACACGTCGGCGCGTGCGATGCCGTGCCAGGCGGGCGCTGACGCCGCCCACATGATCTGCTGCGCACGGGTGAGGCCGAACCAGTCTTGGACCAACTGTGGCTCGGCAGCGCAAATCAGCGCTAACTCGTGCAGTACCGCCAAGACTCCCTCGGCCGCCTCATAGAGCGCGGCCAGATCGCTGGTGCTGAGCACAAGTGGCTGCCGTCGAAACCTTGGCTTCCCGTCGAGCCATGGATCGGAAAGTAGCCCCGTCGCCTTCAGCCGTGCCGCAAAGGCGGGATATGAGTCGAAGGGATCCATGAGTTGCAGCAATGCAACAGGCATGCCCGCAATAACAACCTGAAGTCTTTGGGCAGACGGCCCCGTCGACGTGGGGAATCATGCCCCACGGGGCGTAGTGCCCCAGAAATCTGCTGAGTGAACCAAGGACCGCGGGGCAAATCTTCCTAGCTCGACCCCGGCCCTCTGCTACCGTCGTTCAAGCAGCGTTGGATCGAGAAATCCGACCAATAACTCGGTCGCCTGGTCTTGCAGGGCGCGCGCTTCCACCGGCGAGCGCACGTCGTTCATCAGAAACGAGAACACCAGGGGTTTCTGCCCGGGCGCGCCGGCCACACCGGACAAGCAGCTCACCTTGGCCAAGGTGCCGGTCTTGGCACGCACGTAGCGCTCGGCTGCGCTGCCGGTCATACGGTTGGCCAGGGTTCCGTCGGCGCCACTGACAGCCAACGATGCGAGATACTCGCCAGAGATGCGAAAGTCGCGCGTGGCCGCGCGGATGACTGTGGCCATCTGCTCGGCGGAAAAGCGGTTGGAGTCGTACAACCCCGAGCCGTTGCGCATGGTGAAGCTGGTCTTGGCAATGCCCAAGCCATCGAGGTAGCGCGCCACAGCGTCCAGTCCCTTCTGCCATGTCCCGGGCTTCCCCATGATCTCGCCGCCCAGTGTCCGCAGGACTTGCTCGGCGACGAAGTTGTTCGAACGCTTGCCCAACTCGTGCACCACCACGGCCAAGGTGGGCGAATCGTGCGTGGCGAGCGTACGCAGCCCATTCTTGGGAGCGGCGGCCATGCGCAGCGGCTGGTCGATGGTGATGCCGCGTTTTTGCAGGACCTGCTTGAAGGTTTGGCCAAGAAACAGATCCGGCTGGACGATCCGGCGCAGCACGATGCGCGGCTCGCTGCCCAGAAGAATGCGGCCCGAGACGGTCACGCGGGTCTGCCCGTTGCCTGCGTCGCTGGTTTGCACGATGGGCGCGGCCGGCCCCTTGCTGGCCGTCGTCACCCGGCCGGTCAGAACCACGTTGGCGGACGGCGGGTCGAGAACCACGCGGGCCGGTGTGCCTGAGCTGGGCCCGGGCGTGATGATCACCGCGACCGTGTTGCCGTTCAGCGAGGCGGCGGACGAGGGCGCGCGAAACGCCGCCGAGTCATCCTTCTCATCGTAGGACGGCCCTACCGTGGCGCTGTCAAAGGCCGTGGCGTCGACCACCAAGCCTCCGTGAACCCTGCGCAGGCCGATGGCACTGAGATCGCTGGCCAGTTCCGCCATGTCTTGCGCTGTGAGTGTCGGATCGCCGGATGCGCGCAGAAAGAGATCGCCCTGCAATTCGCCCGCAGGGCTGATGGCACGCCCCCCTTCGCCTGGCGCCAGGCCCAGCACAGCCGTCTTCCAGCGGAACTCGGGCCCGAGCAAGGCCAGCGCCGCCGCGGTGGTCACCAGCTTCACGTTGGAAGCAGCATTGAGACCGACTTTCTCGTTGCGGCCATAGATGGGCTTCCCGCTTTCCGCATCGAGGACCAGGATGGAAATTTTGGCGCCGGTCAGGGCAGGGGAGCTAAGGAGCGCATCCAGTCGCGCTTTGAGCCACGCCGGACGTTCCGCGGGATTAGCCGGGGGCGGGACAGTGGGCGATGGCACCGGTGCCGCAGTCGGAGCGGCCGCGCCACTGTCGCTCGCCGCCTGGGCGACGGCGGACAAGTGGCCGATGCAGAAAGCGCAGAGCAGCGAGAGCTTGTGGCGCAACATTGCGCCGGTCTACCGTGAAGCAGACCACGACTGCAACCAGGGGATGTGGAAGAGGCGCTCTTCGACAGAGCGCCCGCGACCTGGGAGACTAAGTTCATGGCAACGACCATGCGCGCTTTGGCTGCTTCTGCCTACGGACCTATTGAGAACTCGAAGGTTGTGGAACTGCCGATGCCAGAACCCGGTCCTGGCGAAGTGCGCGTTCGCGTGATGGCCTCGGCGTTGAACCCCGCGGATGGCAAGACCTTGCTCGGCGAGGTCAAGCTGCTGCATGCCAAGGTATTCCCTTTGGTTGTGGGGTGGGATCTGTCGGGCGTGATCGATGCGGTGGGACCAGGCTCCGTCGACCTGCGCGTGGGACAAGAAGTCTTTGGTTTTCATGCCTATTCGCGCGCGACCAAGTTCGGCGCATTGGCGGAATACACCGTGCTGCCGGCAACCCAGCTGGCGGCGAAGCCAGCCAACGTAAGCCATGAAAACGCAGCCGCGGCCGCGACCGTGGGAATCACCGCGCTGCAGGCCCTGCGGGACTGCGGTCGCATGACAGTGGGCCAGGCGGCGTTGATTACCGGCGCATCAGGAGGTGTGGGCTCGGTCGCCATCGGCGTTGCCCGCAAACTGGGTGGCGTGGTTGATGCCGTCACTTCCGGCGCCAACGCGGATTTCGTTCGTGGACTGGGCGTGCGCACGGTTTTCGACCGCGGAGACAAGGCGTGGCTGGCGCAGGTCGAGGAGAAGTACTCGGTGGTGCTGGATGCGGCAGCCGCGTTTGGATTGCTGGGGATGCGCCGGATTTTGGTTCCCGGCGGGACATATGTTTCGACGCTGCCCAGCGCCGGCTTGGTCGGCGGCTTTTTGCTCGCACCCTTGCTGCGTCGAAGGTGCAGGCTGGTGATGGTCAGACCACGCAGAGCGGACCTGGAATGGTTGGCGCAAGCCTTGCGGAAGGGGCTGTCGGTTCCCATCGCCAGGGTCTTCCCCATTCGCGAAGCAGCCGGTGCCATCGAAGATCTTACGACCAGCGGCGCGCGCGGGAAGATCGCGATTCGGGTCGACGGGGGATTCTGAGGTTCTGATCGCGCCGTGGTATCCGTGGCACACTTGCGTCCGATGCCCGTTTCAACACACCCCTTCCACGATCTTCTCGGCCGCTTTGCCACCTTGGAGATTCGGCGTTTTGGCAGCCCGGGCGCTTTTCTCGTTGAGAAGGGCGCGGCCCTCGATGCACCCGCGCTGCTGCTGCTTGGGCCCGAGATTCCCGAAAACGCTCGCGAGGGTGACGAAGTCGCTGTCTTCGTCATGCTAGATTCCGAGGGGCGTCCGCTGGCCACGACCGCGACGCCCAAGCTGGGGTTGGGCGAGGTGGCGTTTCTCACGGTGACGGCGTGCACGGATTTTGGCGCCTTCGTGGACTGGGGCTTGCCCAAGGAATTGCTGGTGCCGTTCGCAGAGCAAATCAGGAAGTTGCGCGTTGGCGAACGTCAGCCGATTGGCCTGTACATCGACAACACCGGACGCCTGGCTGGAACCATGCGCGTGAGCGAATGGCTGGGCGGAAACAGGGACCTGGTACCTGGTGAATGGGTGGAGGGCGAAGCCTGGCGCGACGACCCTGACATCGGTTTGTTCGCGATTCTGCAGCGGCGTTTTGTCGGGCTGGTGCCCAAGCAGGAGCCGCACAGCCTGTCGCGCGGCCAGGCGGCCAACTTTCGCGTGACCCACGTGCACCCCGACGGCAAGATCGAATTGTCGTTGCGCGGGCACGCGCACGAGGAACTGGCCGACGACGCGCAGAAGATCCTGCAACTGCTCAAACGGCCGGGCGCGCCCCAGATCGGGGATCGCTCTGACCCTGAACAGATTCGCGCGCTGTTCGGCCTGAGCAAGAAGGCGTTCAAGCGGGCCGTGGGACGACTGCTGCGAGAGCGCCTGGTCGATATCGACGATCAGGGTTACGTGCGCGTCTTGCCGGCCTCGTCGTAGAGGACACAGCAGGTATACTGCCTGCCGTGGACCTTTTCGCACATGCAGCCGGCAAAGACCGGCGCGGCCAACCGCTGGCTGAGCGCATGCGGCCTCTGTCGCTGGCCGAGTACGTAGGTCAGGAACACTTGCTCGGCCCAGGGCGCTGGCTGCGTCGTGCGCTCGACGGCAAGGAGCTGACTTCGCTCATTCTGTGGGGACCGCCGGGGACTGGTAAGACCACACTCGGGCGTCTGCTGGCCGCTGAAACCAACGCCAGTTTCGTGGCGCTATCCGCGGTGATGGCCGGAGTCAAGGAAGTGCGCGAGGCGGTGGCCGAGGCGGCTCAGCGGCGCGACATGCGCGGGCAGAGAAGCCTGCTGTTCATCGACGAGATCCACCGTTTCAACAAGGCCCAGCAGGACGCGCTTCTGCCCCACGTTGAGGCAGGCACGGTCATCCTGGTGGGCGCCACCACCGAGAATCCATCCTTCGAGGTGAACGCGCCGCTGCTCTCGCGCGCCAAGGTGGTGGTGCTAAAGCCACTCTCTCAGGAAAACCTGCGCACCATCATCGATCGCGCGTTGGCCGATCCCAGGCGCGGCCTGGGCGCCGAGTCCATCGACTGTTCGGAGGCCACACGCGACTTGGTGGCGGCCGAAGCTGGCGGTGACGCCCGCCGGGCCTTGTCCACGCTAGAGGCCGCTGCGGCCGTCGCGCTGCCCGACGCCGAGGGTCGCAAACTCATCGACGCCAAGACCATCGAGGAGGCCTTGCAGAGACGCGCGTTGCTCTACGACAAGGCGGGCGACCAGCACTACGAAGTGGTCAGCGCCTTTATCAAGAGCATGCGCGGCAGCGACCCTGATGCCGCCGTGTACTGGATGGCGCGCATGCTGGAAGCGGGCGAGGATCCGCTCTTCGTGGCGCGCCGGATGGTGATCTTCGCCGCCGAGGACATCGGCAATGCGGATCCCAATGCCTTGCGCGTGGCCATGGCAGCCACCGACGCGCTTCGTTTTGTGGGCATGCCCGAAGGCCACCTGCCGCTCACGCAGGCGGCGGTGTACCTCGCGGCCGCGCCCAAGAGCAACACCTCGGTGACGACCTACGCTGCCGCCAAGGCCGACGTCGACGATCACGGCGCCCTGCCGGTGCCGCTGCACCTGCGCAATGCCAGTTCGGCGTTAGGCCGGTCCATGGGATTTGGCAAAGAGTACAAGTACCCACACAACTACGACGGCCACTTTGTCGTCGAGGACTACCTGCCCGAAGAGCTGCAGGGCCGGCATTACTACCAGCCGTCGAACAGCGGCCGTGAGCGCGACATTGCGGAGCGCCTGGCAACCCTGCGCAAGCCGAAGAAGTAGGTCAGAAACGTGGATCCTCCATGTCCTACCCGCAATGGTCACAGGTGCTAACCACAATTCCCCGCAAGTTTGCCGCGGATTTCACCACAGAGAGCACAGAGATCACAGAGACGGGTCGGAAGGAAGGAAGGGTTTCGGAGCCGGATCCGAAACTCTTCTTGTCCGGCCTCTGTGCCCTCTGTGCTCTCTGTGGTGAGACTCCGGATCGTGCCGGCGGCCGTGTGTCGCCAGAAGAGTTTGACCGCGCGGCTGTCACAGCCGACTGAGTTTGCGCAGTTCGGGAACCCGCCAGGCGGTGACCGCTACCACGACGAGGGTGATGCAGGCGCCAAGAACCACGCTGGGCACGAGGCCGAACAGGCGCGCGGCCACACCCGACTCAAAGGCGCCGAGTTCATTGCTACTGCCGATGAAGAAACCGTTGATGGCCTGCACCCGCCCCATCATTTCGGGCGGCGTCTTTACTTGCACCAGGGTGCCGCGCAGAACCACGCTGACGTTGTCAAAGGCACCGCCTGCGGCCAGCAGAACCCAGGAAAGCGCGAAACTCGTGGACCAGGCAAACCCAATCCAGGTCAAACCAAAGAGAGCCACGCAATAGAGCAGGGTCTTGCCCGTGCCTCGTGTCTGCGGCCAGTGGGCCAGCACGATGGACATCAGGACCGCGCCCACTGCGGGCCCGGCGCGCAGCAGCCCGAGACTGCGAGGTCCCACGTGCAAGACGTCGCTGGCAAAGGCAGGCAAAAGGGCGACGGCGCCGCCGAAAAGCACCGCAAACAGGTCGAGTGACAGCGCCGACAGGATCAGCCGGTGCGAGGACACGAAGCGCACACCTTCGATCAGACCGCGGGCCAACTGGGTTTCCGCAGTCAACGGACGAGGCCGTCGCCGCACCCGGCTGAGCGCGAAAAGACTGAATGCCATGAACCCGGCCTCGGTGCCGTAGGCGCACAACGGGCCGGCGAAGCCGTAGAGCAATCCACCCAGGGCAGGCCCGACCACTGTGGCCGAAAAGAAAACCGAGCTGCGCCAGGTGGCCGCGTTCTGATAGGCCTCGCGCGGGATGAGTTCCGTGCCCAGGGCGTTGTAGGCGGGCCGGTAGAAGGCGCGCGCCACGCCAGCCAGCCCCTGCACCAGATAGAACGGCCACGCCGCGCGTGGCCCCGAGCCCAGGTTGAGCGCCAGAAGAATGACAGCGCCGACCAGCAGCGCTGACATGGAAATCAACGAGAGATTGCGGCGCTCCCAGCGATCGGCCGCCCATCCGCCGAAGAGGGCCAGGCCCAGGAAGGGCAGGGCTTCGGCCAGACCGATGAGTCCCAGCGAAAGCGGGTCATGGGTCATCGAATAGACCTGCCAGCCCATAACCAGGCTCTGAATCTGCGCGGCCATGAACAGCGGCGCGCACCCGAGGAGATACCAGCGGTACTCGGGATTGCGAAGGGCCTGATAGGGGTCGTGTCTTTCAGTCATGAAACGGCAACCGCCGCGAAGTGTACTGTGCTCGTCGCGCGTGTCGACTCCGTGTCCTCTTCTCTGCCCTCTGTGTTCTCAGCGAAGGGCCACTATCGAGACGACGCAAAAGTTCTGTCGTTTCCGCGCAATCGAATCAAGGCCACAAGCGCCGCAGCGTCGACATGTCGATGCGTGCGGCCCAGCGTTTGGCGGCGCGGGCCAGGATTTTGGCCTTGTCGCGCTTGCCGATGACCGGGCGGTGGGTGAACACGTCGAAGCCAGCTTCCTCGATCTTGTCGAGTATGGCCATGCCAGCCAGCCAGATGAGGGCCAGCTCGAACTTGAGGTCGTTGCCGAGTTTGCCCAGCAGCGGCCGGCCCCTTTCGAATAGGGCGCGGGTGCGCGCGACCTCGAAACGCATCAGATCGCGGATGGGCGGGGCGGGCTTGAGCGCCTTGATGTCGGCCTCGCTGACGCCGAAGAAGTGTAGGTCCTCGCCGGGAATGTAGATGTGGTCGCGGGCAGCGTCGGATGCCACATCCTGCCAGTAGTTGGTTAACTGCATCGCCGTCGCGATCTCATCGGCGCAACGGATCAGTTCTGGATCGCGATAGCCGAATAGCCCCAAGAGCAGGCGCCCCACTGGCTCGGCCGAACGCGCGGTGTAGGCGCGCAAGGAAGCAAAGGTCGCGTAGCGTGTGACCTCGAGATCAGCGCGAAAGGCTGACAGCAGATCCTCGAAGGGCGGCAGGGTCAGGCCGCGTTTCTCGATGGTGTCGTGTAAGGCCACGAATACGGGATGGCGGGGCTCGCCATGGAAACACAGGTGCAGTTCCTCTTGCCAGGCGTCGAGCGCTTCGCCGCGGTGGCCGTCGTATTGAGGCTCGTCGGCAAAATCGTCGGCCGCGCGAAAAAATGCGTAGAGCGCGACTACCTGGGGCCGCACAGCCGAGGGCACGAAGCGCGAAGCCACCGGGAAGTTTTCGTGGTGGGCGCGCGCGAACTCCTCGCAGTAGTGGTAGGCGCTTTCCACGGTCCAAGGACCGGGTGGCGGGGACAGCCAGGGCAGAGTCTCGCTCGATGAATCTGCATGGCTGCGGACCTTGCGGGCCAGACGCGAGCGTCCACTGCGCAGGATCGCACGAATCACGACCGTGGTCCGCTCCGGGAGGGCGCGGGATCGCCCACCGCTCGCTTGTGCAGGTTCATGTGACCGCGCTGAATGCCTTCCGTGGCCAGGGCGCGCAGGGCGGCCAGGTTCTGCCCCAGGCCCGCGGCGCCGATGACCATGCCCAGTTCCTCGGACGATGAGACGCGCAGGATGCGCAGAGCGAGTCGCGCGCCTGGGTGCACCTGCAAGGTTCCGCCGACTGTGCCCACGGCCATAGGCATCTCCAGCCGTCCCACCAGGCTCTCACCTTCGATCTTCCAGGTGGCCAGCGGTCGATAGCGACCGTCGCGCGCGGCATAGGAGTGCGCGCCCGCCTCCACGCCACGCCAGTCATTGCCAGTGGCCATCACCACCGCGTCCACGCCGTTCATGATGCCCTTGTTGTGCGTGGCCGCGCGGTAAGGATCGTCTTCGGCGAAGCGTGAGGCCGCGGCGACGCCTTCCGCCACTTCGCTGCCAACGGCGCCTCCCTTGTCAGAGGCCAGCGCAGCAAACGGAATGCGCGCGCTCACGCGCACCACGCGCCGGTCAGCCAGATTGGAGAGAATGCGCAAACCGACCCGGCCGCCAGAAAGTTCGGCCAGCCGCGGGGCCACGGTTTCGGCCATGGTGTTGACCGAGTTGGCGCCCATGGCGTCGCGACAGTTCACGTGCAGGTGAACCACCAGTCGATTTTGCGTCGAGCCGGTCACGTGTCGTACTTCCAGATCGCGCGCGCCCCCACCGACGGAGACCAGCACGGCCTGACAGCTATCGGCCAGGGCGAGGATCTCGGCCCGCGCGGCCTCGATGCGGGCGCGTGCTGCGGCCGGATCGCCGACATCGCGCAGCTCGATTTGGGCGATCATCACCGGCTGGTCGGCCGTGGCAGAAAACCCGCCCCCTTCGCGCACCATACGGGCTGCGTAGGAAGCCGCAGCCACAACCGACGGCTCTTCCACGGCCATGGGAACTAGATAGTCGCGCTGGTTGATCTGGAAGTTGAGCGCCACGCCCAAGGGCAGGGCGTAGATACCCACGACATTCTCAATCATGCGGCCCGCGTCTGCGGCAGCCAGGCCGCCGGTGTCCAGCAACGCTAGGTCATCGGGACTCAATTCTGCGCGCACCGCCAATTCGCGGCGTCGATCCGCCAGCGACAAACTACGAAACTCTGGAATGCGTGAACCGTGATGCTCATCCGACATAGAAAGGTCCCCTGGTTTCGACTTGCGGCTGGTCTGCCGAACGACGGTAAACGCCGGAGCGGGCGAGAGAGACGTCCAACACCGAAAGCGCGGGCTGGCATGCCCGCACGAACAGCGCCGCGGCCTCGGGCGTGGCAAACAGAGCCAACCCCACGTCGCCGCCCCCGGCTCCCGACGGTTTGGCATCGCCGCCCAACTCGCGCGCCAGGGCCGCCGCCCGCTCAAAGGCGTCGGTCACAATCTTCACGCCCGCGGCTTTGCCCAGCTCGGCCAGTTGTCGGCCGTAGCGACCCGCAGCCACCACCGCGCCCGTGGCACGGCCTGCTGCCAACTCGTTCACGAAGCGCTCGGCCGTGGTTCGCAGCGCGCCCATCAGCATGCGATAGGAAGACGGGGCCAGCCGCGCGTAGCTCTGCACCGATTCCACCAAGTCGCGCGTGTTAGCCGATTCTCCGGTCCAGAACACGACCAGGTGCAGGCCAGCCGGCACAACAATCGGTTCGATGACTGGGGGACCTTCGGCGGGGCGCGTGAACGTGATGAAGCCGCCCCACACAGCTGCGGCCACGTCGGCGCCTGAGCCCACTCCGCCCTGGGCAGCGTTGTGGGCAGCTTCTGCGACCAAGAAGACTTCGTGCTGCATGCCTTCGACGGACAAGCCTGCGGTCTCGAACATGGCGCCCACGGTGGCCACGGCAGTCGCCGCGCTGGAGCCCAGCCCGATCTTGACCTTGCCTTGGCAGAAGGAGTCGGTATCCACCAACACGGAGCCCGGGGGCAGGGCGGCCGAGGCTTCGCCGATGGCCGCCAGCGAGCGCTTCACGGCCTCGTCGACTACACGCGACTGCGGCTCACTCCCAGGCAGGTACTGCGCAACCGCGTAGCGCGACACCGCGGCCAAAACAGCCACGCCGCCATCGAGCACGGCGTACTCGCCCACCAAGAAGATCTTACCCGGGGCAGCGACCACCGGTGTTCCCACCAGGGTCGTGCGCGATCCGGTCATCGCCGCTCCTCGCGCACAACTTCGGCGCCCGGTCCAGGCGCCAGCACCAAAGTGCGCAGAACCCCTGGCGTCGCGGCCAGCGCGGGTTCCACCAGTTCGGCGTCGCGGGCCGCGCACAGAACCTTCACGTGTGGCCCGGCGTCGATGGTGAAAAAGGCTTCTGTGCCGGCGGCGCGCAGGCGCCGCACGGTTTCCATCGCAACCAAGGTGGCGGCGTTCCAGTACAGAATGGGCGGGTCAGCCGCCATGGCACAGGCGTGCATGCGCATCGCGCTGCGCTCAGCCACGCTGCCCAGCCCAGCTAGATCCTGCGCTGCCACGGCGGCACGGGCTGCGATCAGATCCTGCGGCACCGCCTGCAGCCAGCCCGCGTAAAAGGGCGAAGTCTTCGCGGTCCGCTCCATAGCCTCGCTCGATCCAATGGCTTTGGCCGCATCGGATGTGATCGCCACCACCAGACGCACATCCCATGCGCCCGCGGGCAGCAGCTCTTGTGCGCAGGCATCGCTGCCGTTGCGCTGCGTGCCTGCGGCCATTTCGACGAAGCCGCCAAAGATCGACCGCGCGGCCGAACCCGAGCCCTGGCGGGCCAGGGCGGACAGCTCGGCCGGGGCCAGATTCATGCCTGCGGCGCGCGAGGCGGCCAGCGCGAGAGCCGCGAACCCAGCCGCGGACGAGGCCAGGCCAGCAGCAGTGGGCACGCTGTTGTGGGTGGCCACCTCCGCGGGCAGTCCCACGCGTGACTCGTGGCGGATGAGATCGAGAAAGCGACTTACCCGCTCGGCGAAACGCGCAGGGGCGGGCGCTCCGTCCAGGGTGATACGGTCGCCTCCGTCAGGCGATTGGACGTCGGGAGCAAAGCGCACCGTGGTCTCGCTGCCGAAATTGGCCAGGGTCAGCGACAGGCTTCCCGTCGCTGGCAGATTCAAGGCGGCGTCGCGCTTGCCCCAGTACTTGACCAGGGCAATGTTGGTTCCAGCTCGTGCGGTCACAGAAAGAGGCAGACCGAAGATACTCATTTTCCTACCTGGGTAAGGAAGCCATAGCAGCCCATGGCGCGCCAGCTTTTCAACACCTCTTCGGCGCGATCAGGAGCCAACGCGATGACCGCGCCGCCGCCACCGGCGCCAGTCAGCTTGGCGCCCAGGGCGCCCGCCCCACGCGCGGCGCGAACCAGGGCGTCCAGTTCAGGCGAGGAGACGCCCAACCCGGAAAGCAGGCCGTGGGCCATGTTGAACTGATGCCCGAGCGCGATTTCGTCGCCATTGGCCAGAGCGTCCATTCCCGCGCGCGCTACATCTCCCAGGGTGTCGATGAGACGACGCGCGACCGGGACGCGCTCGCAGAGCTGGGCCACGCCGCTGACCAGATCGCCAGTCTGGCGCACCCGTCCGGAAAGACCCACGCACAGTTCGATGGGGCGGCTCACCGGGATGGCTTGCCAGCCTGCGGACCGATCGAAACGTCCCACGCCGCCCCGGCTGGCGGCAGCAGTATCGATTCCCGAGGGAGTCTTGTGAAAAACCGCTTCAGCCGCTGCCGCAGCTGCCAGCACGTCGTCTTCGCTCGCGCCCGTGCGGGCTGCCACAGATCGCGCGATGGCGACGGCCATCGCCGCTGAACTTCCCAGACCCGCGCGCGAGGGCACCTCGGCTTCCAGCCAGAAATCCAGGCTGCAGCCTGCCACGCCCAGTCGCTGGCACAGCCGATCGACCGCGGCACTCACCGGCGAATCGTCGCCTACCTGCACATCAAGTTGCCAGGCTGGCACGCGTACGCTGCCGGCTCCTGCACTGGCGTGGGCACGCACGCCAGCCTGCATGCCCGCGGCCACGGCTGGCTGACCGTACACCACGGCGTGCTCGCCCAGCAGGATGACCTTGCCGTGGCCGAAGCCTGTGGTTGTTGCTACGTCCTCGGTCATGCCGGCCTTTGCGCGAGCCACTGGCCCAGTTCGCCGGTGATCACGCGCGGGGCACGGGCCAGGTCGCCTGCATTCCGCTGGCCCGAGAGCAGGCACACCTGGCGGAGGCCGTCGATGATTCCCGCCAGGTAGGCGGTCGCGCCTCGCTCGCCGCCCTTGCAGGCAGCCACCAGGGCCGGCTGGGCCAGCGCCACGACGCGAGCCCCGAGCGCGAGCGCCCGTGCGGCGTCCAGACCCGTGCGCACGCCACCGGATGCCACGATCTCGGCGCGCAGGCCCGCGTCCGCCAGCCAACCCACGCAGGCCGCGGTGGGCATGCCCCATTCGCGCAACTCGCGGCCGAGCGTCGCCTGGGCGCCCCGTGCGCGCAGGGCTTCGATGGCGATCCACGAGGTACCACCCGCGCCGGATACGTCGATAGCCGTCACGCCGGCCCCGACCAGCGCACGCGCCACCGACGGGGAAATACCACAGCCAGTCTCCTTGACCATCAAAGGCCGTCCCAGCTCGGCACACAAACGGCGAATCGTCGCGAGCCCGTCGCGGAAGTCGCGATCGCCGCCTGGCTGGGCCAATTCCTGTCCAGCATTGAGGTGAACGCAGATCGCATCTGCGCCCACTCGAGCCATGGCCTGTGCCACCGCGCCGGTCTTCATCTGGCGCAGCTGGGCCACGCCCAGGTTGGCGAAGACAAACGCCGTGGGCGCGACCTTGCGCACCTGAAACGTGGCCACAAGCTTGGGTCGGTCCAGCATGGGGCGTACGCTGCCCAGCCCGAACGCGATGCCGAGCTTTTCGGCGCTGGCAGCCAGGACGCGGTTGATGGTTGCACCCTCCTGGGTGCCGCCGGTCATGCCCGCGATCATGAGCGGGGCGGCCAGCTTGCGGCCGAGCAGGGTGGTTGAAAGATCGATCTCGTCGAGAGCCAACTCAGGCAGCGCCGTGTGAACGAGCTGCACGCATTCCAGGAGATTCGTGCGCGCGAAGCGGCCCGCGCCGGACCTGGCGATGTGTAGATGGTCGGCCTTTCGTCGCGCGATGTCAGTCGAGGCAGGGCGGGGCATGGAAGGGGACTATTTGACCACAGTCAGCTGACGGTGCACAGAGAATGAACCGAGATCTACTTTGGGCAGGAGAACCCCGCCCGCCTCTGGGGCGGCACGAAAGGAGCTACCGCTGCCTGCTGTGCAGGAGCCAGCCGTGAAAGGCGACGGCGACGACCGCTGGGCAAGCTCAACGTATTTCGTTGTTCTTGATCGTCCCTGCTGAATGGCGCAATCATGGATGACCATGGAACGCTTGCTGAAACCAGCCCTAGCCATAGCCTTGTGTCTGGCGGGCGCGGTGGTCTGCTCTGAACAGGTGAGTCAAGCGCAGGAACAAACGGCTCCCGACCCGGCCCTGCAGGCAGCCAAAGCGCAATTCGAGGATGCCCAAGTCCTCTATTTGAAGGAGCAGTGGGACGATGCGGCGGCGGGCTTCCTGTCGGCCTATGACAAGAAACCCTTCAGCTCATTTC
>Ga0265330_10000268_pt1 | contig 38264 bp, 31 predicted proteins | sample 41919metaG_FD_202083 | JGI IMG/M metagenome (GOLD analysis project Ga0265330, IMG submission 202083) | Rhizosphere microbial communities from Carex aquatilis grown in University of Washington, Seatle, WA, United States - 4-19-19 metaG | ecosystem: Host-associated > Plants > Roots > Rhizosphere...
GTGGAACTGTCCGTCTGGTCCGCGGAACTGGTTGCCCGGGCCGTCCATGCCTGGCCCGCCACCGTGTCCCCACTGGCCAGGTCCACTTTCGCCCATCCCCTCGTGATGCATCCGGTCCCGATGCATGGCCTGGAGCTGTTTCCACTGGTCCGGCTTCAGTTGCATCCGAATATCGAGTAGAAACCGTGCATTTGCTTTTTCGAGATCTGCACGCGCGCTTACGACCTTGTCGATTTGTGCTTCGATCGCGGCCCGGTCAGGAGTGTCGGCCGTCATCAGAGGAATCATCGACACCTCGGCCTTCCGCAACGAAGCTTGCATATCGATCAGCTTCATGCGGTGGTCCTGCAGAATTCCATCCATCGCTTTGCGCTGATCGTCAGTAAGGTTTAACTGCTTCATGACGTCCGGATTGTTCCAGAATTGCCCATTTGCAAATCCGAACGAGCGTTCCATGGGAGGCCGATGCTGCCCGAAACCAGGTTCCATCCCTGGCCCGTCGGGGCCCTGCGCAGACGCCCAAACTCCCGCAATCAAAACTCCCGCCACCGCCAAAACCAGTCGTACAGTCTTCAACTGCCTCATTGATTTCCCCTCCCTTGCGTCCCAAGGGACCCTTTCTCGCCCTCACTTCTCTGTCAATCGTTGGTTTGTTTTACGAGCGCATCAATTTGCCCCGTCGCTTACCATCATTTGCGCCAGCGGCTCCATGGCCGCTGGAACCTGCCGTGATACATCGCTGTCTACTGTTGCCAGCAAATCTTCGTTTTCACTGGCTGCGTGTTTCATCGCAGTCGGCTGCCGCCTGGCTACGATTGTGGCCGTGACGGGCTGTACTGCGGCCTTGTGTTCCAGCGCGGCCTTTTGCTCTGCCGCTTTGATTGCTGCTATTCGCGCCGACTCTCGCCGTACGTGGCGGTCGTACAAAGTGCCGCCCAGGCTTCCTGCGGCCAGCAAGCATCCGAGAGCCCAGCTTGCCGCCAAGCGCCAAGTGCGCCGCGTTGTCTCTAGCACTGTGCGCGGCGGACTGTATACGGCTTCGCTCCAGGCATCCACGCTGGCCTTGAAGTGCTTCAACGCACCGGCCACGATCGGATCAGCGATATCTTCCGCCAAATTGTTTCTCCAGCTCATCGTTTACCCCTCAGCTCCGCGCGCACTCTGCCAAGCGCTCGCGATAAGTGTGCTTTCACGGTGCCTTCACTCAATCCCGTGGCTCGCGCGATTTCATTCAACTCGCGCTCTTCCACATAGCGCAGCAGGAACACAGTCCGTTGCCGCGCGCTCAGGCCTTCGACAGCTTTCCAAACCTGCGCTACCTGCTCCTTCGCCAAAATCTGCTGCTCGGCGTTTCGTTCGCCGTTCGGCAACCAGTCGCTGGCCTCGTCTACGTCCACCGCGTTCGACTGTGTGTGCCGCCAAAACTGCAAGCGCCGGTTGCGCCAGTGGTCCTTTTGCAAATTGATGGCGATCCGCATCAGCCAGGTCATCGCGCTCGAATCGCCGCGAAAGTGTTTCCAGTTCCGGTGCGCCTTCAGAAAACACTCTTGCGTCAGCGTCTCCGCCAGATCCACGTCTCTTAGCGAAGCCAGCAGGAATCGGAAGATTTGCCGCCGGTGGCTTTCGACGATGATCGCAAACTCGCGCGCAGCGATTTCGTCCGCGGCGTCCGCAGTCATCGGCTTAACGGCTGTTCCTGCTGCCATCGATTTGATAGACGTCACCATGCGGCGCAAGTTTACAACCCCCAAGCCCATTTTCGCCCCAAAGTGCCATAAAGCCCAAAGTTGGAAAGTACGCTAAATGGGCGCAAGCCCTTTGTTCCAATCGGTGGTGCAAAGGCATGGCTCCGCCAGCTTGCCCCGAGCCTGAATCTTAAAAACCTGGATGTCGTTTCCGCGCGGCAAGGCACCCTCGCTGCGCAAAGGTATAATTCGTTGCGGCGCAGTGGGCATCTCGTGGTGAACGATGTGACAAAATGCCTGAGCCCGCCGCTGAAGACTTTGAACGACGCATCCTGGAGAAGCAAATGATTTCCCGTCGGAGCTTTGTGAATGGACTGGCTGCAGGAGCGGCGGCCTCAGCCTTCGCGTCGACAGCGAAGAGCTATGCGCAGATCCTTGGCGCCAACGATCGGTTGAACATTGCCATTAACGGCCTGAACGGCCGCGGTTACGCGCATCTCGCTGCGATGGTGACCAACAGCAAGACGGCGCGCGTGGCTTATATATGTGACGTCGACTCCGGCATCCTTGGCAAATTTGCGGCTGCGGCGGAGCAGAAGCTCGGATATGCTCCCAAAGCGGAGACCGACTTCCGGCATGCTCTCGAAGCGAAAGAAGTCGACGCCATTACAATTGCGACTCCCGATCACTGGCATACGCCCATGGCGGTGCTCGGGCTGAAGGCCGGCAAACATGTTTATGTCGAGAAGCCGTCGAGCCAGAATCCGCGCGAGGGCGAGCTGCTGGTGGCCGCGCAGAAGAAGTACGGAAAGCTCGTACAGGTGGGCGATCAGCAACGATCCTCCGACTACACCATCCGCATGATCCAGCAGATTCACGACGGCCTTATCGGCGACGCTTACATGGCCAAGTCCTGGTATGCCAACACGCGCGGCTCGATGGGGATCGGCAAGCCCGCACCTGTGCCTGCCTCGCTCAACTGGGATTTGTGGCAAGGCCCGGCGCCGCGCAGCGAATACAAGGACAACATTCAACCGTACAACTGGCACTGGCTGCGCCGTTACGGCACTGGCGAAACGCTCAATAACGGCACGCATGAGGTGGACATTTGCCGGTGGGCTCTGCAGGCCGAGATTCCTCACGCGGTAACCGCCAGCGGCGGACGCTACCAGTACAAAGACGACTGGCAGTTTCCCGACACGACCATCACCAACTTCGAGTATCCCGGCAAACTCATCTCGTGGGAAGGCCGCTCCTGCCAGGGCATGCGTCTCTACGATCGTGATCGTGGCTCGGTCATCATGGGCACCAAGGGCTCGGTGGTGATTGATCGCGCGGGCTACGACGTCTTCGACTGGAAAGGCAAGCAGACCGATTCGTATCGCACCGGCCACGAAAGCTCGACCGGCGACCTGCTGAGCGCCGACTCCATGACCGACGGTCACTTTGCCAACTTCATCGCGGCCATTCGAGGCCAGCAAAAACTCAACTCGCCTGTCACGGTTGCCAATGTCACGGTGACCATGCTGCTGCTCTCGAACATCGCCTGGTTCGTCGGCAGGCTTTTGCGGATCGACAGCGAAACCGCGCACATCCTCGACGACGCCGAGGCCATGAAATACTGGGCCCGCACCTATGAACCGGGATGGGAAGTAACGGTTTAAGAGCGGCGAGCTGAAGGCTTCATCCTCAAGCGAAGGCCGCGTGCGGTGAGGCCGAAAAATCTGCGATGCAGAGTCGTCACCCGACGATGAGCATCAAAAGTTCTGGGAGTGTCAACAATGTCCGTCTCTGTCTCATCATTACCAGCTGCCCAAAGTGGAACCATTACCCTTGGCGGAGATTTGACAGTAAACCGCATGGGCTACGGCGCCATGCGCATCACTGGCCAGGGCATCTGGGGCCCGCCAGACGATGTTGATAAGGCGCTGGCCACATTGCGCCGCGCTGTCGAACTCGGCGTCAATTTCATTGATACGGCAGACTCTTATGGTCCGGATGTTTCGGAGGAGCTGATTGCGCAGGCGCTTTATCCATATCGTGCCGGACTCGTCATCGCGACCAAAGCTGGATGGACGCGTCATGGACCCGGAGTTTGGCAGCACGATGCCAGTCCCGCACATATTCAGCAGGCCATTGAAGGCAGCTTGAAGCGCCTGCGTTTGGAACGAATTGACGTTTACCAGCTGCACGTTCCTGACCCGGCGGTTTCTTTTGATGCATCCATGGAGACGCTTGCGCTGATAAAGGAGCAGGGAAAAATTCGCCACGTCGCTCTTTCGAACGTCACGCTCGAGCACATCAAGCGCGCACAGAAAATTGTCCCCATCGTCAGCGTTCAGAACCGCTACAGCTTCTCGGATCGCGAGTGGGATTTTGTCGTGGACTATTGCGAGGCCAACGGCATTGCCTTTCTGCCCTGGGGGCCGATGGCCCAAGGCCGCAAGGCCAGCGAAGTCGTGGAGAAGATTGCCGCGGCGCGAAGCGTTTCGACGGCAGTCGTTTCGCTGGCGTGGCTGCTGCGGCGCTCGCCTGTCGTGCTGCCCATTCCTGGTACGAGCTCTGTGAAGCACATTGAAGAAAACGTCAGCGCGGCTGCCTTCCGGCTGACCGACGCTGAGTTCGCGGAGCTTGCGGCGGTTGTCCCCAAGCCCTATTGGTTGCGGGGCTGATTCCGGCGAGGCGGCAAATAATGAAAGCGGATCAAGTAAACCTTGTCGCCTTGGCCATGCTTGGCCACTTTCAGCAAGTCCAGAACGCCGAGAAAACCTGACTCGCGCGCCAGCGCTGGCGTGATATCCGGCAATCCGATTGTCTCGATCGAGTCCACTTCGATTTCGCCGCTTTCCATGCGATAGCGGCCACCCACGCGTACATGCGGCCGCGTCCATATGCGCACGCTGGATGTGATTTCGCCACGCCGAACCCCGTCCCGAAGCCGCCTCGCGAACATCATGCAGAGAGTCTACTGTGTCGCGCGCTTATTAAAGTCGTGCAGTGACTCCACACCGTCGCCAACGCTTGGACCCCCACCCGGCAGTCTCGCCCTGACAGTTGATTCTTCGTCGCTCGCCGTCCTGGAGGATTTAATCTAATTCGAGACACGTCATGCTGCTCGAATCTCTTCGCCAACAAGTTCTTCGCGCCAATCAGGAGATCGCTCGCCGCGGCCTTGCGCCGCACACCTTCGGGAATGCAAGCGGCGTCGACCGGTCCGGATCCAGGCCCCTCGTGGTCATCAAGCCCAGCGGAGTCGATTACGCGGCCTTAACCGCCGCTGACCTTGTCGTCACCGACCTCGATGGCAACGTCGTCGAGGGTTCGCTGCGCCCGTCGAGCGATCTCGATACGCACACGTTGCTCTACCGCGAGTTCCCGCAGATTGGGGGCATCGTTCATACCCACTCCGAATTCGCCACCGCGTGGGCCCAGGCGAGCCGCCCGATCCCTTGCCTCGGCACGACGCACGCCGATTATTTTCACGGCCCTGTTCCCGTTACCCAGCCACTATCCGCCGAAGAGGTCGCCTCCGGCTACGTCCGGAACACCGGAGCGGTCATCGTCCGCTGCTTTCGATCCGCAAAACTCGATCCGGTGGCCGTTCCCGGAGTGCTGGTGGCGGGCCACGCACCGTTCGCCTGGGGCAGTGATCCTGCCGAGGCTGTCGAGCACGCTGACGTTCTTGAGTACATCGCGCGGCTGGCATTTCGAAGCGTGCTGCTGGGGGCGCCGGAGGCAGGCATCCCCGGGCACATCTCGGAATATCATTACCTTCGCAAGCACGGGCCAAAAGCAACCTACGGCCAGCGTTGACCCCAGCCGGAGTCGGACCCTCCACAAGCTTTTTAGAGCTTCCGCCTGACCAGGAGAGCGCAGGGTGTGGTCAAATTGACACACACGATCCCGTCGGAACTCCTGTGTTTTACGCCAGTTGACGGATGACAATGCCAGGGCCATGCATCTACAAGTTTTCATAGGTCTATTCGGTTCTGCGGATGCGTTCTCTTGTTTTTTGCACCAACGTTGTGATTTACTTCACTTCAGGTTGACCTTTCCAAGCGTTCAAAAGTCCATATCACGATTGTTCTCAGAAGATTGACCTGGCACCTCTGGCGCTATGCCGCATTCCCTCGGCATGGCATCCGACGTGCTTGTATAGCGATTGATGTAGAAAAACCCCTCTCATGGAGACAAGCCTCCTTAACCGCGTACAGGCTACGCTGTTGGCTTTGGCCACGGCGACGCTGTTCCTGTTGGCAGTGCTGAATGTCCTTGAGCAGAGGCAATATCCGCAGCCCGACGACGGCGTATGGTGGGGCGAGGCGCCGGGCGGGCTCCAAGCCGAGAAGGTCCTCCCGGATAAGCCCGGTGAGCGCGCGGGAATTCAGGTGGGAGACCTGCTGACCGGGGTCAGTGAATCGCCCACCGCCGACGTAACGCCGGTGGCACTGGTCGCCAATCTGGAGCGTGCCCTCTACGCCACAGGGCCTTACGGACAGGTCTACTACACGATCACGCGCGACGGCATTCCCCTCGAAGCTCCGATCAAAGTCATTCCCGACCCGATCGATCACAGTCTCGAGTTCGGGTTGCGCATTATCGGCCTCATCTACCTGATCATTGGCCTTTACGTGCTCTTCCGCCGCTGGGGCGCGCCGAGGGCCACGCACTTTTACCTTTTCTGCCTGGTTTCATTTGCGTTCTACGCTCTCATCTTCAGCGGTAAATTCGACGCACTGGATTGGACTGTTTTTTGGACGAACGTGGTGGCCCTGGCGCTGCAGCCGGCGCTCTTTCTGCACTTTGCGCTCAGCTTCCCTGAAGAGCGCTTTAAGAATCTCCGCCGCCGGTGGTTGCTGCCGCTGGTCTACGCGCCCGGCGCCGGATTGCTTGCCTTGTGGATCTGGTCGCTCTCGACGCGCGAAGCCACCAAGCTGTTGCTCGACCGGCTGAATCAGATCGGTACGGCATACGACGCCATTTTCTACATGTGCGCAGCGCTTCTGTTCCTGCGCAGCTACAGCCGCGCCAGCACGCCGCTGCTGCGTCAGCAATTGAAGTGGGTTACGCGCGGCACTCTGCTCGCGGTTCTTCCGTTCACGTTCTTCTATGCCATTCCCTATCTGCTTCACCTGAATCCGCCGCAATTATTGACGAATCTGGCCGGACTGTCGCTGGTGTTTTTGCCACTCACATTCGCCTGGGCCATCGTTCGCTACCGTTTGATGGACACTGACCTGATCTTCAAGCGCGGCGTGGCCTACACGCTGGCGACGGCTCTTATTCTCGGCGGATACTTCGGCATCATCGCGCTCATCGCGGAGATCGTACACCAGCGCCTGCCGGAGACCATGCGCGAGTGGGCGGTGGTCATCGCCATTCTGGTTACTGCCGCGGTCTTCGATCCTGTCAAGCGCCGCATTCAAAGCTGGGTCGACCGCGCTTTCGACCGGCATCGCTACGACTATCGCAGGGCGCTTGTTGAGTTCGGCCGCAGCCTCGGAGCTCAAACGGACCTCCAGACGCTGCTCAACTCCATTGTCGAGCAGTTGCCGCAAACGCTTCTGGTTGCTCGCGTCGCCATTTTCCTGGCGGAAGAAGGCGGGTGTTTGCGCTTGGCCGCGTCTCACGGCTTACCGGTCGATGTGAGCGCTGGGCAAGGCAATCTCTCTCTCGGCTTTCTCGATTTCGACCACACCAAGGACCACTCGCACATCTTCTTCGAAAATGCTCAGGCTGCCCTTCACTTGCCGCCTGACCAGCAAAGGGCAGCAGCCTTGCTCGACCTCAACTACTATCTGCCTTGCCGCGTGGCACCGGTGCAACTGGAAAGCGGCGAGGCCGCCAACCGAACCATTGCGGTGATCGGCCTTGGACGCACGCTGGGCGGCGATTTCCTGTCGAGCGAAGACGTCGAGCTTCTCGAATCCCTGGCCGGCTACATCGGCATCGCCATTCAGAACGCAAGCCTCTACGCGCGCCTGGAGGAGAAGATTGTCGAGTTTGAGAGGCTCAAGGAGTTCAACGAGAACATCGTCGAATCCATCAATGTCGGCATCTTTGCCATCGACCTCAACGATCGCATCGAAAGCTGGAACGCGCAGATGGAGGCCATGTACGCTTTCAGCCGGGCCGAGGCACTCGGCCAGTCGCTGAGCTCCGTGTTTCCGTTGGAGTTTATTGAGGCGCTCGAGGGTTTCCGCAACGACCAGGGAGTGCACCACCTCTACAAATTTCGCCTGACCACGCGCGCCGGCGAGTTGCGCACCGCCAACATTGCCATTGCGCCGCTGCTCTCGCGCGACTTTGTTCCGGTGGGCCGCATTATTCTGGTCGACGACATCACCGAGCGTGTCGCCCTGGAAACGCAGCTTGCCCAAGCCGACAAACTCAGCTCCATCGGGTTGCTCGCCGCCGGAGTCGCCCACGAAATCAACACGCCCCTTGCCGTGATCTCCTCCTACGCGCAGATGCTGGCCAAGCAACTCCGGGGCGACGCGCGCCTTGGCCCCGTGCTCGACAAGATCACGCAGCAGAGCTTCCGCGCAGCCGAAATCGCCAACGGTCTGCTGAACTTTTCCCGCACGTCAACAACCGAATTTCGTTCCACGGACCTCAATCAGGTGGTCCGTGACACGCTTTCGCTGCTTGAGCACCAGTTCAAAACGGCGCTGATTGTTGTCGATCTCGATCTGGCCGAAGAGCTGCCACCGATCCACGGCAATCCCGGCAAACTGCAGCAGGTCTTCCTAAATTTGCTGCTGAACGCCAAGGACGCGATGCCTGGCGGAGGGCGCCTGACGATTGCCACCCTGGTCAATGGCCATGTTGAGGCCGTCATCTCCGACTCCGGCTCCGGCATCGCGCCCGAGAACCTGAAGCGCATCTACGATCCATTTTTCACCACCAAGAACATGCCCGGCGACCGTCGCGGCACCGGCCTTGGCCTCTCTGTTTCTTACGGCATTATTCAGGAGCATGCCGGAAAAATTCACGTCGAAAGCGCGGTCGGCTCCGGCACAACGTTTCATCTCGAGTTTCCCCTCCTAAGGAATTCTGTCCATGCCTGAGCCCACCACTGAGGACGCACCGCCCATGAACGCGACTCTCTCCGCGCCCGCATTCGAAAGCAACTCGCCCATTGCTTCGATCCTGGTTGTCGACGACGAGGCCGGAATCCAGGAATCGCTCGAGGTGCTGCTTTCCCTCGAGAACTACGCTGTGAAGACCGCGGCCAATGGCGAGGAAGGCCTGCGCATGCTCGATCAGTCGAGCTTCGATCTCGTCCTGCTCGACCTTGCTTTGCCTGGCCAGAGTGGCCTTGAGCTCCTGCCGCAATTCAAGGAGCGCCAGCCCGATGTGCCGATCATCATGATTACCGCGTATGGCACCGTCGATAACGTTGTCGAGGCCATTCGCGCCGGCGCGGAAAATTTCGTTCAGAAGCCCTGGGACAACGAGAAGCTGCTGGCCGACATTCGTTCAGCTGTCGCCCGCCACCGCGCTGAGGAAGAGAATCTTCAGCTCAAGCGCACTCTCAAGCAGCGCTACAACTTCGCCAACATCGTGGGCAAAAGCGATACCATGCTTCGCGTCTTCGATTTGGTGGCTCAGGTTGCTCCCAGCCGCTCGACGGTTCTTATTCAAGGCGAAAGCGGCACGGGAAAAGAGATTATCGCCAAGGCGATCCACGCCAACTCGCCGCGGAAGGACAAGCCATTCGTCCCCATCAACACCGGCGCCATGCCCTCCGAGTTGCTCGAGTCCACGCTCTTCGGGCACGTCAAGGGCGCCTTTACTTCCGCAGTGGCTTCAAAAAAAGGCCTCTTCGAAGTTGCCAATGGCGGCACGCTTTTCCTCGACGAAATCGCCACCATGGGCCTTGACACGCAGTCCAAGATCCTGCGGGTTCTGCAGGACAAGCGCTTCATGCACCTCGGCGGCATTCAGGAGATCCAGGTGGATGTGCGCATTCTTGCCGCGACGAACGTCGATCTCCGCCAGGCAGTGCGCGATGGGCACTTCCGCGAGGATCTCTTCTATCGCCTCAATGTGATCACCGTCGACCTTCCGCCTCTGCGCGCTCGCCGCGAAGACATTCCGCTTCTCGCCCAGCACTTTCTGGATCTTTACGCTAACGAGAACAACTTCGGCCCCCGCAAGCTCTCCGCCGACGCCATGCGCGCTCTCATCGATTACGACTGGCCGGGCAATGTCCGCGAGCTTGAAAACGCCATCGAACGCGGCGTCGTGCTTTCGTCCGGTCCGATGATCGGCGCCGAGCTTCTCCCCGGCCACATCACAGGCCGCAGTTTTCAGGACGCGCTGCTCGAGCACAACCCAAACTCCTCGCTCTTCGACATCCTCGAAGTCATCGAACGCCGGATCATCATCGAGAAGCTCGAGCGCTGTAACTGGAACCAAACCGATGCGGCTGAGCAATTCCGCATTCCGCTCTCCACGCTGAACCAGAAGATCAAGCGCCTCAACATCGAAATTCGCAAAAAGGGCAGGGAATAGGGAAGACAGGGATTAGAGGAGAAATTGCTTGGCTGCTATTCTCCGAAAAGCGGATAACCGACGACTGATCACTGCGAACTAAGAACTGTGAACTGATTATGTCTTACTTCCTCTTCAAGTCAGAGCCTGGCGTCTATTCCTTCGACGATCTTCTGCGCGATGGCGAGACGGTTTGGGACGGCGTGACCGCGCCGGCCGCCGTGAAGAACCTGCGCGAGATGAAGCCGGGGACAAAGTGGATCTTCTACCACACAGGCGACGAGCGGACAGCAGTTGGTACCGGCACTGTCGTCAGCGTAGACGCGACGGACCCGAAGATCCCTGTTGTGCGGGTCAAGGCAGGCAAGCGCCTCAAGCATCCGAGAACTCTCGCGCAAATCAAGGGTGAAAAGCTGTTTGCGCGCTCGCCGCTGCTCTTGATAGGACGCCTCTCCGTTGTCCCTCTTTCAAAAGAGCAATGGGAGTGGTTCGTCGCCTGAGCGCGAACGAGGCTGCTCGAGGCTGGACTGAGCATTTCCTCTCGACGGGCCTCGTCGCGAAGCTATCCGCGCGCCACAGGCCCGAGAGGCCACACGGTTTTGCCGTTAACCTCGTTCAGTACCTGCGCAAGGCCCGTATAGATGGCGGATGCTCCACAAAACAGGCCAACCCAGCCGGCGGCCTTGCCGATCGCGGCGTTGCCGAACGCATCGCCTGCGGCCAGCATGAAGAACAAGATCGTTAGCGTTGCAAAAACAACTTGCAGGGCGCGATTCAACCGCAGCGTGCCGAAGAACAGAACGAGCGTGAAAACGCCCCATGCCGCGAGGTAAGCCGGAATCGAATACCCGGAGGGGCCGGCGAGACCAAGCCCCGCGTGCGGCAGAGCAATCAGCGCCACCAGCGAAAGCCAGAACATTCCGTAACTTGTGAAGGCTGTGCAGGCAAACGTGTTGCCTTTCTTCCATTCCATGATGCCTGCGATGATCTGCGCGAGGCCACCGTAGAAAATCCCCATGGAAAGGATCATCGTGTCCAGCGCGATGAAACCCGCGTTGTGCAGATTGAGAAGGACCGTGGTCATTCCGAAACCCATCAGGCCAAGAGGCGCAGGGTTTCCCGTTTTGTCAGGGACAATCGTGTCGGGCATGAACTTTCTCCTTGAGAAGGGGAGAGGAAACAATTTGGACACAACAGGGCCGTGGAATCAGAGCGAGTTCAGAGAGGTCCCGTTGAATCGGAAGGAATTCTAGCACGGGCTTTATGCCGCGCGCATTAACCCTCTATTCATCTTTTCCTTCAAGCCACGCCTTGGTATTCAGCAGTTGCCGCTGGTCCAGCGCCCAGACCTTGCCCGTCAATTCGTCCGGCGCGCGGCCTTCGCGCGCCGAACGCTCGAATTCGCTGACCATGGCTTGCATCTTCGCGTCCAGATCGTCGACGAAGTTCAGCACCAGCGCCTCAGGAATCATGGGCAGCTTGGGCGAGCCGAACTCCAGTTTTCCGTGATGCGACAGAATCATATGCAGCACCAAAGTGCGCAGCCGGTCGGGGAACCCGGGTAGCCCTGCAATGGTCTTCTCCGCCAAGTCGACGCCCATCTGGATGTGCCCGAGCAGCACACCCTCAACGGTGTAATCGAAACCCGTATCCCAGCTAAGCTCGCGAATTTTTCCAATGTCGTGCAGAATCACGCCTGTGACGAGGAGGTCGCGATTGAGCATGGGATAGTGCGAAGCAATGCGGTCGGCAAGCCCGAGCAGGCTGACAACGTGCTCCAGCAGCCCGCCCAGCCACGCATGATGTAATTGCCGTGCGGCAGGTGCTATGCGATATGCCGCTGCAATCGCTGGTTCGTCGAGCAGGGCCTCAAGCAGGCGCTTGAGATCAGGATCGGTAACGCTTGCGACGACAGCTCGAAGAGCAGTCCAAAGCGCAGCTACGTCGCAGGTCGTTGCGGGGAGCATGTCCATCTTGTCCGCCTCGCCGTCGAGCGCCTTGCGCAGCTGATCCACTTTCACCTGCGCGCGATCGTCGTAGCGCGACACACTGCCGCGCACCTTCACGATGTCGCCCCGGTCGAAATCCTTGGTGATGCGCGGATCCCCAAGCTCCCAGACGCGGCCCTCAATCTGTCCCTTCTTGTCGCCAAGCGTGAGGCTCAGATAAGGCTTGTTCTGCTTGGTGGTTCGCTGCTGCTTGGTCAGCACGAGAAAGAAGCTGTCGAAGCCCTTGCCCTCGTCAAAGCCCATTAGTTCGTCGATATAGATGTCTTTCATTCTGCCGAGAAGATTAACTCAATTCTCCGTCTCTGCCAAAGGCGCAGTTCGAAACCCAAAAACAATGCGGGCCCGAGTGTGATTTCCCGGGCCCGCTCAATTAGCTCGCTAAGCCTAAGCGCTATTGCTGATTCTGTTGCTGCGGTTGCGGCGCCTCCGGATGGTCCGAGGGAGCCGGCGCGCCCGCGACGGGAGCAATGGGTGTTGGCTGTGGCGCAGGCTTTGGCTGCGACTCTTCCTCGCTCTTTTTCTTATTTGCAAGGCGAGTCTTCTCGGCTGTCGCCGTCGATGTCTTTTTCTTCTTCTTCGTCGAGGAGTCGCCGGAGGCCAGGGGGGCCGACTGCGTTTGCTGGTCGGCAACCTCAGCAGCACTGGGCGGAGCCGGCCCTGACGCACCCGCCTCTCCACCGTTGCCCTGCGGCTTCGGGGTCTTCGGCGCGTGCGCTCGTGCGCTAAAGCGAGTCTTCTGCGTAGGGGCCGTTGGCTCCAGAGGATTCGCTGGCTGGTCCGTGTTCGAGGCCGCTTCTGGCAAGGCACCAGCATTCTCGGTAGCCGAATTTACCGTTGCGGCGGGCAGCGTCTCGCGCGGTGCCTGACCGTAACGGATTTTCTCCTTCTTGCCCGGCTTCTCTGTGGGTGCTTCTTCCTTCTTGCTACCCTTTTTCTTCTTTGAGGTCGCAGGTGTTGCCGGGGGAGCGCTGGTCTCTGCCGGGTTGGCAGAATCTGCCGGCGGAGCCCCCGATCCTGACTTATTGCGGAACGTGTGTGTGCTTTCGCGGAAACGAGTCCTTTCCACTTTGGCTTTCTTCTTCGGCGCCGGCGGCACATAAGCACTGAAGCTGATGCTGGGATGCAACTCCGCGTAGGTAGCAGCGGTGTCTACATAGCCCGGCTTAATCCAAATGGCGGCCTCATTACGCATCTTGCTCAGATAATCGCGAATGGCTGGGTCCATCAGGCTCATGTAATACGCTTGTTCCACGTCTTGCTCTACGTCCTTGTAGGGCCGTGGTCCACTTGGCACATGCTGCACCACCTTCAGAATGATGTAACCCTGCCGCGTCAGAATCGGGTCAGTATATTGGCCCGTCTGCAGATCGAATGTCTTGTCCTCAAGCACCTTGGAGAGTTGGCCCCGCTTGTACTCGCCAAGGTCGCCACCCGAGGCCGCCGTTGTTCCGTCGCTAAAGCTACGCGCCAACTGCGCAAAGTCACCGCCGGCATGCAATCGAGCTTCGAGGTCGTCGGCCTTCGCTTTGGCCGCCGCAACCTTCGCCGGATCGCTGGATCCATCCGCCCCGGTGGAAAGCAGAATCTCGCTCAGCCGTTCGCTTTCCGGCTGCACATAATCCTGTTTGTGCTGCTCATAGAACCGCTCCAATTCCCCGGGGGTCATCTGGATATGTTCGCCAACTTCCTGACGCATCACCTCCTGGGTGACGATCTGGTTGCGGATGTTGGCCTTGAAGTCTTCGAAGGAGACGCCCTGCTCCTTGGCCGCTTTTTCCAGGTCTTCAATCGAATCCAGGTTGTACTGCTTGCGGATTTCGTCCAGGCGCTTCACCAGTTCCGTTTCGCCGGTGATGTCCAATTCCTTGCCCTTCGATAGCCACAGTTGCTGGTCGACCAGATTGCGCAGCAAGTCTTTCCGTTGAGTCGCCATCTCCTGCATCGAAGCGCCGTGTTGCTTCCCCTCCTGGTCGAGTTCAGTTTCCGCGCGGTCGTAGTCCGATTTGGAGATGATTTCGTCGTTGACGCGGGCGATAATGTCTTCGACCACGGACCCGCCGTAGGGGCTTTCCGGTTCGTTCACCTGGCTGAGTGCCAGAGTGGGCCACGCCGCCAGCAACGATCCAAACGCGATCAATGCAACTGCTCGAAACATTCTCAAATTCATAGAGTCGACGTCTGGCCGGGTGCCTGGCGCCTGCTTTCCTGCCGCCTGATACATAGACGTCATTGTAAATGCCGGGAGAGCGAAAACGGAAAGCGGAGGCTCGGATTCGCCTGCCGCAGGTGCCGTAAATTGAGCCAAATCGCACCAGCACCGTGGTAACTTCGCTACCGGCCCAGGGCCGTACGCGTCAAATGCGTGAGTGCTATACTTTAGCCGAAGACGGCCTCGCGGCCTTAGTGCGAGCGGCTCTTCCATTTCCGTGGCCTTGCCAGTACTGGGCAAGGTCAATTTTTATCGGGCAGATATCCAGCAATGACCGGATTCGCTCGCAGGTGATGGAGATTCCGCTCCGAGGCGCCAGCCGCACGCGCCGTCTGGAGGTTCGGTTTGCCCATGACTCCCCGCACGCGCCGCGCATTGTTCGCCGTGATTCTTTTCTTCACTGTCTGCGCCGTGGCCGGCACCGTCCTCGAGCGCCGCGTCGGCGCCCAATCTTCGCAAGACGAAAGCCAACTCCGCGACAGCCTGAAGGAATTCACCGACGTGTACGCGGTCGTCGAGCAGAACTACGCCGAGCCCATCACTCCCGATAAAGCCGACGACGTCATCTACGATGGCGCTATCCCCGGCATGCTGCAGGTCCTCGACCCGCACTCGCATTTCTACGATCCCAAGGCATATGCCCGCCTGCGCGAAGATCAAACCGGCCACTATTACGGCGTGGGTATGGTCATCCAGCAGCAAAATGACCCCTCTGGCAAGAGCAACGTCTTCGTTGTCACGCCCTATGAGGACACACCATCATTTCGCGCCGGTATCCATCCGGGCGACAAGGTGGTCGCGGTCGACGGCAAAGCGACCGACGGCTGGTCATCCGACCAGGTGGCGAAAGCGCTCAAAGGACCGAAGGGCACGCACGTTCAGGTCACCATGGTTCGTTACGGCCAGGCCAAGCCCCTCGTGTTCGACCTCGTTCGCGATGAGATTCCCCATCCCTCAATCGATCTGAAATTCGAAATTCGTCCCGGCATCGGCTATATCCATTTGACGCAGTTCCAGGAGACCACCGGCCAGGAGATGGAAGAAGCCACTAATGGCTTTGGCGACCTGAAGGGCCTGGTTCTCGACCTCCGGGAGAATCCAGGCGGCCTCTTGAGCCAGGCAGTCGATGTCTGCGATCATCTGCTTGCCAAGGGGCAGACCATTGTTTCCCAGCGCGGTCGCGCCTACTCCGACCAGAACTATACTGCGACACATGGCAACAGCGGCAAGACGTTCCCCATCGTCGTGCTGGTGAACCGCGACACCGCCTCCGCCGCGGAGATTGTTTCCGGAGCACTGCAAGACCACGATCGCGCCCTCATCGTGGGCGAAACCACCTTTGGCAAGGGCCTTGTGCAGACTGTCTACAACCTCAGCGAAGACTCGGGCCTTGCGCTAACCACTTATCACTACTACACGCCGTCCGGCCGTCTCATCCAGCGCAACTATGCGGGAGTCTCGCTGTACGACTACTACAACCATGCAGGCGCGGGGCCCAGTCCGGACTCTTCCAGCCGCGAGGTCAAGCTCACTGACTCGGGCCGCACGGTTTATGGCGGCGGCGGCATTGCACCCGACGAAAAAATCGAGCCGCCCACAACCAACCGCTTCCAGGACGAGCTGGTCTACAAAGACGTGTTCTTCCACTTTGCGCCGGTTTACGTGGCCACCCACCCCGTGGACAAGAACTTTCAGGTCGACGACTCCGTGCTTGGCGACTTCAAGAAATATCTCACCAGCCAGGATGTCGACTGGACAGACGCTGACATCAATGGCGTTTCCGACTGGGTGAAGGCGCAGATCAAGAGAGACATTTTTACCATTCAGTTCGGCCAGCTCACCGGCCTGCGGGTGATCGCCGATTGGGATCCGATGGTCCAGAAGGCGCTGACCTACATGCCCGAGGCCCAGGCTCTCGAAAATAATGTGCACAAGGTTCTGGCGGAGAAGGCGCAGGCGCGCGCCGACGCCAATCCTGGAGTCACTACCCAACCTTGAGCGAGCTTCGCGGCTTTAAAGCCAACAAAAAGGCCATCCCGATGGGATGGCCTTTCGCTTTGTGAACTCGTATTGAAGGATAGAGCTGCTGTGTTTCGGCCCGTGGGGATCCCGCAAGGCAATTGGGTTTGGCGCTGAGACACGTTCCGGGGCCGGCTTCTGAGCCGGGTGACGAAACAGGCCTTCGGGCCTCGGCTACTTCTGCGGTGGCGGTGGCGCAAAGATCTCGCGCTTGCGTCCCGGTTCTGGTTTCGGCTTAGGCTTGGGAGCCTTCTTGACTTCCTTCTTACCCCTGTCTTTGTTTCCCATGCAAGCAAGCATGACACAGAAGGTCCGCTTCTGAAAAGAGTCAAATCAGCTGGAACCCGCCCACCGTCGGGAAGAATGACCGGGCGTCGTGATTGTCCTATGTCAAGCTGTGTCTGATTTGAGATGGGAAGGAACGGGAGCTCCTACGAGTGTCACGAATCGTTCCGGACGGCAGCAGGCGTGGTCCAGCTGCGCGCGATCGGCCTGCATCTCCCGGTCGGCGCAGAATGATCCAAGGGCCGCATTCAGAATTGCGGCCGCCGCCGTGTCAGCGGGCCGCTCAATGCTATAGTGCATCCACTTTCCTTCGCGCCGCGCGCGCACAATTCCAGCCCTGCGCAGGTACGCGAGGTGCCGCGAAACCTTCGGTTGGCTTTGCTTCAAGATCTCCACGAAGTAGCAAACGCAAACTTCGCGTCCATTCATCAGGTTCAGCAGGCGCAGCCGCGTGCGGTCCGCAAGGGCGGCAAACAGGCGAGGCAAATCGACGGATTTGGGACCGCGTTTCATCTCTTTAAATATACGCCTTGACAAATATGAACATCAATAATATATTTGCTTATGCGTATACGAAAGAAGGTTCCGATGGCAGCTCCGGCGGAAGTGAAAGAGCAGGTGAAGCAAAAGTATGGCAGCGCGGCGCGCGCCGTGGCGGAATCGGGCGGCTTGCAGGCCTGCTGCGATCCCGGCCTTCGCTGCTGCGACCCGATCACGACCAATCTTTACAGCGACAGTGAAAAGGGCCTCATCCCAGAAAAGGCTGTGCTGGCGTCGCTGGGATGCGGCAATCCTACGGCGCTCATTGAGCTTAAGCCCGGCGAGGTTGTGCTCGACCTTGGCTCTGGCGGCGGAATCGATGTGCTGCTTTCCGCGCGCCGTGTGGCTCCGGGCGGCAAGGCATACGGCCTCGATATGACCGACGACATGCTTGCCCTGGCTCGCGACAATCAGCGCAAGGCCGGCGTTGAAAATGTCGAGTTTCTCAAAGGCGAGATCGAAAACATTCCGCTCGCCGACAACTCGGTCGACGTCATCATCTCGAACTGCGTCATCAATCTCTCCGCCGACAAGGATCGCGTGTTGCGCGAGGCGTTTCGCGTGCTGAAGCCCGGCGGCCGCTTCGCTGTCTCCGACGTTGTCGTGCGAGGCGCTGTTCCCGACGCCGTTCGCCAGAGCATGTTGCTATGGGTCGGCTGCATGGCGGGCGCGCTCGAGGAGCAGGACTATCGCTCGCGGCTCGTCACTGCTGGATTTGTCGATGTCTCGTTTGAGCCCACGCGCGTCTACAACGTCGAAGATGCCCGGCAGTTCCTCGCTGAGGCCGGTGTCGATGTGGATGCCATCGCCCCGGAAGTCGACGGCAAATTCCTCAGTGCTTTCATCCGCGCCGTCAAGCCTCAATCAAACTGTTGCGCGCCTGGCTGCTGCGGCGCCGCGGCATAGGAGCCACGCCGTGCCCAACCACTACAACGTTCTCTTCCTCTGCACAGGGAACTCTGCCCGTTCGATTCTCGCCGAGGCCATTTTGAATCGTAAGGGCAAAGGCATTTTCACCGCCTACAGCGCCGGCAGCCGACCCTCTGGAACGGTACGGCCCGAGGCATTGAAGCAGCTTGACTTTGCGCACATTCCCACCACGGGCCTGCGCAGCAAATCGTGGGATGAGTTTTCATCGCTCTCCGCGCCCCACATGGACTTTGTTTTCACCGTCTGCGACAACGCGGCAAAGGAACAGTGTCCGTATTGGCCCGGCCAGCCTATGACTGCGCATTGGGGAGTTCCCGATCCGGCAGCGGTGACGGGCACGCCTGAACAAATTGAACGCGCCTTTCGCGACGCCTTTTCCATTCTTGACCGGCGCATCAGCCTGTTTCTTGCGTTGCCGCTCGGGTCGCTTGAGAAGCTGGCCATCCAGAAAGAAGTCGACAAGATTGGGCAATTCTGAACGGCGGGCGCCCCAGAGAAGCACGCATATTTCCTTGTTCGAGGATTGCTCATGAACGTAACCGGCCGGCTCTCTTTTCTCGATCGCTATCTCACGGCATGGATCTTCGCGGCCATGGCGTTTGGAGTGGCGCTCGGGTGGCTCGTCCCGGGCGTGGTTCCATTCCTCAACCGCTTCAGCATCGGCACAACGTCCATTCCCATCGCCGTGGGCCTGATCGTGATGATGTACCCGCCGTTCACCAAGGTGCGTTACGAGGAGCTGCACGAGGTCTTTCGCAACAAAAAAGTGCTTGGACTTTCGCTGGTACAAAACTGGGTGATCGGGCCGATCCTTATGTTCGTTCTGGCCATCGTTTTCCTGCGCGGATACCCGGAGTACATGGCCGGTCTCATCATGATTGGCTTGGCGCGTTGCATCGCGATGGTCATCGTGTGGAACGAACTGGCCAAAGGCGACACCGAATACGCAGCCGGGCTGGTGGCCTTCAACTCTCTCTTTCAGGTCTTCTTCTACTCGCTTTATGCATGGATCTTCATCACCGTTCTGCCGGCAAAGCTGGGGCTGCAGGGCGCGGTCGTCCATGTCTCGATCAGGCAAATCGCGCAGAGCGTTTTCGTCTATCTGGGCATCCCCTGTCTCGCCGGATTTCTCACGCGCATCGTCCTTGTCCGCGCGAGGGGCCGCGATTGGTACGACCGCAACTTTGTTCCGCGCGTCGGCCCGCTCACCCTTGTAGCCCTGTTCTTCACCATCGTCGTCATGTTCTCGCTCAAAGGCGCGTATATTGTTCGTCTCCCACTCGATGTGCTCAGGATTGCCGCGCCGCTTTTGGTTTATTTCGTCGTCATGTTCCTGGTCTCGTTCTACATGGGCCGCAAACTCGGCGCAGACTACTCCAAAACAACGACGCTTGCATTCACAGCCGCTTCCAACAACTTCGAGCTGGCAATCGCTGTCGCCGTGTCGGTCTTCGGCATCAATTCGGGAGCCGCCTTTGCTGCCGTCATCGGTCCCCTGGTGGAGGTACCCGTGATGATTGCTCTGGTCAACGTGTCTTTGTTCTTTCAGCGCCGATATTTTCCAGATCCTCAGTCTCTGCAAATCGAACCCGTCTGCGCCATCGCCCGGAAATAAGCACCCCTCGACCGTTATTCTTAAAGAACCATGACCAGCACAACCAAGCCTCAGCGCCGCGTTGCCGTCTTCTGTGGATCGGCATTCGGAAACGATCCAGCTTTTCGCGCTGAGGCGACCGCTCTCGGCACTGCCATCGCGGAAGCCGGCCTCGGATTGGTTTATGGCGGAGCCTGTCGCGGCCTGATGGGCGCGGTGGCAGACGCAGCGCTGGCCGCGGGCGGAGAAGTGATTGGCGTGCTGCCCGAGGCGCTGAGTGGGCGCGAGATTGCTCATAATGGTCTCACTTCGCTTGAACTAGTTTCCACCATGCACGAGCGCAAGGCCCGCATTCACAAGCTCTCCGACGCCATATTCGCATTGCCGGGCGGGTACGGCACGCTTGACGAGTTGCTTGAAGCGATCACCTGGGCGCAGATCGGACTGCATGCGAAACCGTGCATTCTGATCAACACGCTGGATTACTGGAACGGTCTGCTGGCGTTTCTCGATACCGCGGTGACTGCGGGCTTCATCGAAACGAAGAATCGCGCTCTCATCCATGTCGCAGCTAACGCTGCTGAAGCGCTTGCCATGGCTGTCAACAACGCTTAAGCTGCGAACTCACCGCACAGCGTTATGATGCCGTTATGTCGACCAAGCTTCGTTTCGGCGTGCTCTCGACCGCCAACATCGGCCTGAAGAAAGTGATCCCTGCCATGCAGCGGGGCGAGTTCACCACCGTTAGCGCCATCGCGTCGCGCGATCTTGCAAAGGCCCGCGACGCGGCTGCGAAACTCGGCATTCCCACGGCCTATGGATCGTACGAAGATCTGATCGCCGACCCTAACATCGACGCGATCTACAATCCGCTGCCCAATCAGCTCCACGTTCCATGGACCGCCAAGGCCGCCGAAGCCGGCAAGCACGTGCTTTGCGAGAAGCCTTTGAGCATGACCGTGGCGGAGGCCAAGACGCTGCTCGACGTTCGCGCCCGCACCGGCGTCAAGATCTCGGAAGCCTTCATGATTCGCAGCGCGCCGCAATGGCTGCGCGTGCGCCAGCTTCTCGACGAGGGCCGCATTGGAGAACTGCGCGCGGTCACCGGCGTCTTCAGTTATTTCAATATCAATCCCGACAACATCCGGAACCAGGTGGAAACCGGAGGCGGCGCACTCTACGACATCGGATGCTACTGCATTCACGCTGCGCGTTTTGCTTTCGGCCAGCAGCCCAGGCGGGTGGTTGCTCTCGTCGATCGCGATGCGCAGACGGGCACTGACCGGCTGACTTCCGCGCTGCTCGATTTTGGTGCGGGCCACGCCGTCTTCACGTGCAGCACACAGCAGATCCCCTGCCAGAAGATTCAGCTTCTCGGCTCGCGCGGCCGCATTGAGCTTGAGATTCCTTTCAACACGCCGATCGACCGGCCGACGCGGCTCTTCATCGACTCGACCGGCGACCTGACCTTCAGCGGCATCATCATGGAGACGTTCCTGACATCGGATCAATACACGCTGCAGGGCGACGCGTTTGCGCGAGCCGTTCGGGATAACACCGAGGTTCCCGTGCCGCTCGAAGACTCGATCGGCAACATGGCTGTCATTGAAGCCATCTTCCGTTCCGGTAACTCAGGACGGTGGGAGACAGTGGAGGGGGTTGAGCAGCGGAGTTAGCGGCGCTAGCGGTGCTCGCGGAGTTAGCCCCGGTCGGCTAGCCCGAACCTACGAGCCATTGTTTACCATTTGGTACATCCATCCTTTCCGGGGCCATTCTTTAACCAAGATATTTGTTTTCAATGATGTAAGGCCTAAATCCGTACGTTGAGTTTTCGCGCCATTCGTCGTTGATTCCAAAGAGGTTGTTTGCGTAAATTCGACGTAATTCGGTACACATTTTCGACAATCCTGAAGAAGATTTGTTGATTATAAACGAGTTAAATGGCGAAAATCAAGCGAAACATCCTTAATTTTTTTATTTCATTATTTTTACCGGCGCAAACGGCAGCGCACTTCCGGCGCAAAAGTTGACTAAATCGTTACGACCGGCCGCAGCGTCAATGAGGATCCGGCAGAGTAGAGCCGCGGCGCGCCGCGGCGCGAACCTTGATCGGAGATGGTGCGGCTGAATTTGCATATATCTACAAGGATAGCGAATTGCGAGAAATAATCGGCAAACTTTGGGAAATCATAGAACAGAGATAAGAGACTAGAGAAAAAGCACTTACGAGAGGTTGACGGATTATTTTTGGGTCCGGGGACTTGACACTGCAAGGGACCAAGGGACCAAGGGACCGAGGGACGAGGGGCCAGGGAACAGGGAATAGGAAATAGGAGGAAGTGAACCGCCAGGGTCGGGGAAAGGCGCGGGCATTTCGCGACCCGTGAGCGATTTGGGCCTGTTGGCCGCGATGGAGGTTTTGAGCTTGGGAACCCCGGGATGCTTGTAGGGCCGAGGGCCGACAATTACATTGACATCCGCGGCAAAGCCGGGTGAAATGAGTCATCGCTTCACTCAAACCGGCCACTTAGTCATTCCCCGTCCCCCCCACATTGAGATCGCAGAACTTCGTTCCCCTCTGGTGCACGCAGGAGGCACTTTGCGCAATCGTTTGCTTTCCCTTCCCGCGGTTTGTTTTGCCCTCGCGCTGGTTTCTGCCGCGGCCTCGCATGCACAAACCAATACCTACACCATAAGCGGCGAAGGCTCGTTCGGGAACGAATGGTGTGTTGACGACAATCTGAACGTTTTTGCCGGCGGCGCCGCCACTGGTACACCGCTCTTCACGACAGGAACGTCTTACGCAGAGTGCCACGCTCCATTCACGTTCATGGCCAAGCAAGGCGATTCGATTACCGACCAAGTCATCGACACCTACGGTGATTGCACCAGCATGAGCGCGCTCTATCTCTCCTGCAACAGCAGCTCGGTAATCAAGGTCGATCCCGGTTTCAATCTGGGATGTGGTCACCCCGTCAAAAACAACGGTCAAAGCTACATATACACGTACACGATTCCATCCCTCCCGGGTTGCGGCATCATCCCCATCGCCGCCGTCGAGTTTACGCAGGCTATCCAGCAATACCAGTCACTTGCCGACCTGAAGAACTCACTGCTTACTACAGCTGAGCCGCTTGTACCCATCGTGGCAGGAAAGCCGACAGCGATGCGCATCTACTTCAGTCCCGTCCCATCCGTGACCACGTACGCGGTTAATGTGACAGGAGCCGTTACTGGAGCGAAGACGACGGATTTCACGCCGGGTTGCACGGCCACGGATCAACGCGCAGGCAACCACTCATGCCAGTCCATGGATTTCTATTTCACTCCGCCGGTCGGCATATGGTCGGCGACGCTGACCGTGACGGACACGATGGGAAATCAGTTAGAAACGGAGAAGCTTGAAATCGTAAGCCGGCTGGATATTCCGATCAATCTGATCGGCGTGGCGGGCTGCGACGCTCTCTATTCGACCTTACTTTGCGGGAAGCCATCTGCCCTGCTGAATCTAACTTCTTTAGTGAAGCGACTGATGCCCACGAACTCTGTGACCGCGCATATTACCCCGCAGAGAGTTTCCAGGGATGTTAATTCCTATTCCAGCCTGGGAGACTGGCTGGATGCCATGGTCGCTGGCACCGCGGAGCTGTATCGCCCTAAGGACGCTGCCGCCGACGCCGCTGGGCCCATGAAGACTGACTATGTTGCCCTCTACAGACAAGCCGTCTTCAATACCGGAATCGCGGACCTCGGGGGTAATGGCATAACGATACCCGACAACGCCGATGCGGCGGGACCGAATAGTCTCTCTATGATCGAGCACGAAGTGGGTCACACCCTTGGTCTGGTGCACACCCCGATTGACATTCCTCAAATTATGTACAGCCTGCCGCCCGGATGCTGGGGCCCAGGGGCTTCAGTCCCTGATTTTCCGCCAGTCTGGACCTACCCCACCAATAACATTCAGAGCTCGACAGGCCTGGAGTACGGTTTCGATGTCGCCAACCACAAAATTGTGAATGCGGCAAATACGTATGAACTCATGGCCTACTGTATGCCGCAATGGATCAGTCCCATCAACTACAAGCTGGCCATCATCCCATTGAATCCCAATAACGGGGTGGTCAATTCGCCAAATGCGATAAGGACACCGGTCGCTCCGGTAGCAAGCGCTACGCCGCGGCCAGCGACGGCACCTTCGCTTGTCCAGGGAGCCTATTGGAACGTCAGCGGCACCATTCCAAGTACCGGCGCAACGCTCGACCCGATCTTTACAGAGACGATCGACGGCTTCACTGACCAGGGGAGCGGAAGCTACTCGATCCAGGCCATGAATGGAGCGGGGCAATCTTTGTATACGCGCTACTTCGGTCCTGTTCTCGGCCTGTCACAGATCCCAGCCGATTTGCAGCAGAATGTGATTTCCGATCCGCACTTCTCCGAATGGATTCCCGTGACCGCAGGGACAGCCTCGATTGCGGTTCTGGATCCACTCGGAAACGTGTTGACCAGCGTGCCCCTCACCGGTCTCGCGCCTACGGTGACAATCACCAGCCCCGCGACGGGGTTTGTGGGCACGGGCGTGCAGACGATCAGCTGGACAATTCAGAGCGCCACGGCGACAAGCTTTACCTCGCGCATTTTCTATTCGACGGATGGAGGCACAACCTGGGAGCAGCTCGACGAGCTTACCGGCACAAATGATTCGTTCGATTTCAGCACACTGCCCGGAGCAGCGGCCGCTCTTTTCCGGATTGATGTGTCTGACGGCATGAATACCGGCAGTGCTACTTCGATTCCTTTCAACGTACCCAGGAAGCTGCCCTCGGCGATCGTGATTGACACTCCGACAACTGGCGCTATACAGCCAGCAGTCGATCCAATTTTCTTGAGCGGATCAGCATACGACGCGGACGATGGTGTGCTGACAGGAACCGCGCTTGCATGGAGCGACAACGTTGCGGGCGCGCTGGGAACCGGATCTCCGCTTGCCGTCACGTTGCAGCCCGGCCCGCATACCATCACGCTCACAGCAACCGACTCCGATGGCAATGCAATTACTGCCAACACCAGCATCACTCTGGGAGGTGGCCGCCCAGTGGTATCGCTCACCACAAGCACATTGTCGACGAACTGTGTGAGCGCAACCATCAATGCGACACCGGGAAATCAGGGCGCAGCACTCTCCACAGTCCAATACAGCTTGGATGGTGGAAGCACCTATATGAGCGTCCCGCTAAATGCGTTGCCGTACAGCTTTATCGTGCCGGGAAGCACCCCGGAGACTCTATTCGCTCTCGCTCAGGATGCTTCGCAGCAATCCGCAGCGCAATCCACAGTGGTGGCCCTTACGGGCGCCTGCACCGCGGGCTCTCCCACTTTATTCGGCGGCTCTCCGCAGGCCACCACCGTCGGCTCGACCTTTACCACTCCACTCACCGCCCTTGTCTCTGACGCAAACGGCAATCCCGTTGCCGGCGCGTCCGTGAACTTCACCGCGCCTGCCACCGGCGCCAGTGCAACCATTACTCCTGCAACTGCCACTACCGGCGCCAACGGCGTTGCCACTGCGACTGCTACTGCCAACAGCACCACCGGCAGCTATACGGTTGTCGCATCCGTTACCGGCTTCGCAACGACGGCGCAATTCAATCTAACCAACACCGATTTCAGCATGCTGTTGAGCAATTCCTCGGTCATCGTCGAGCACGGCTCATCGGCCGCCGCCAACGTCACCATTGCTCCTCTTAGTGGATTCAACTCCACGGTCGTGTTCGCATGCGCCGGCTTGCCCGATGGCGTTACCTGCTCCTTCTCTCCAACGTCGGTAACTCCCAACGGCGGTTCAGTCACCGGCCTGGTCACGTTCAAAGCCGCCGGCAATGCCAGAGGCTCTTCGTCGGCCATGGTTCGTCGCATTGCAGCCGGCTCGCTGGCTTTGGCCCTCTGCTTCCTCGTCCCCGGCCTGCGCCGTCGCAAAAAACGCCTTGGCATTTTCATGTTTATTGCGCTCGCACTCGGGCTCGCGTCGGCAAACGGCTGCGGCTCCAGCTTCCATCCCTTCTCATCGTCAGTCACCGTCACTGCAACATCGGGAAGCTTGACACATAGCAGCAGCGTCAGCCTCGCTGTGCAGTAAGGCACTGCTGAACCCGAGTTCGGGGAGGTCGACCGTCTATTGGGAAGTTATTCGCGGGGAGTTTAACTGGTACTGCTGCCCGCTGCCGCGCAGGCGCGCAGATCGCTGCTGAGCGCGGCGATGCGGCTGGGATCGCTGTCCCAGGCGAACATGAATCGCGCCGCTCCGCCGATGAAGGTGTAGAAGCTCCAGCCGCAGCCCCTCAACTTGTCGAGGATTTCCTCCGAAGCGAGAAGAAAGACCGCATTGGCTTCGACGGGTTGCGCCAGGCGCACGCCGGGAATTCCGGCAATCTGATCCGCGAATTGTCGCGCGCAGCGGTTGGCATGCTCGGCGTTGCGCAGCCAGGCACCGCTCTCAAGCATGCCCACCCACGGCGCCGAAAGAAAGCGCATCTTTGAGGCGAGCTGACCGGCCTGCTTACAACGGTAATCGAAGTCCGTGGCCAGAGTGCGATCGAAAAAGATGACGGCCTCGCCCATCGCCATGCCGTTTTTTGCTCCGCCAAAGCAGAGCACGTCCACGCCGCTCTTCCATGTCATTTCTGCCGGCGAGCAGCCGAGGCTGGCGCAGGCGTTGGCGAAGCGGGCGCCGTCCATGTGCAGCGAGAGCCCGCGCTTGCGACACTCTTCTGAGATCGCGTGCAACTCGGCGAGCGAATAGACGCGGCCCGTTTCAGTCGATTGCGTAATCGACACGACGCGCGGCTTGGGATAGTGAATGTCGCTGCGCTTCGTCGCGAGCTCGCGGATCGCGTGCGGCGTGAGCTTGCCTTCAGGGCTCGATGCGACGAGGAGCTTCGAGCCGTTTGAAAAGAACTCTGGCGCGCCGCACTCGTCGGTTTCAATATGCGACTGATCGGCGCAGATGACGCTGTGGTAGGACTGGCAGAGCGAGGCGAGCGCGAGCGAGTTCGCCGCAGTGCCGTTGAAAACGAAGTACACCTCGCACTCGGTCTCAAACAGGTTGCGGAACGCGTCGGCAGCTTTGGCGGTCCAGGGATCATCGCCGTACGACGTCGCATGGCCGCGATTGGCGGCCTCCATCGCAGCCCAAGCCTCAGGACAGATTCCCGCGTAGTTGTCGCTGCCAAACTGCTGCTGTGAGTCGTTGGTTTCGATTTTAGCCATGAAACAATTCTCGCTGATTGGGTAGCGGGGTTGCCAGCCTTAACGAGCTCGGGGACAGTCACGGAATGGGAGAAAAACCGCCCTCAGGGGCTAAAGCCCTCGATGATTCTGCGAACTTCAGTGGCACGAGTGAACTCGTGTCCTTTCAAATCAGCGGCCCGAAATGAGTTCTCACCAACCTGTGGAGTCGTGCCTTTTCAAAACCATGGGTTTCTCCGGAGCCGGTTAAGCCGCAGCTGCCGCGGCGAGTCGTCTATTCACCGCGAATCCAGCCGCGATTACGATGACGATGATGGCCGCGAACGCGAGCAGCCAGCCCCAGTTTTCAGCCGGATGGCGCAGAATACGGATGAAATGGCGGCCATAGTGATCGGCGATGAAGGCGATGAGCGCGTAACGTGCACCTCGGCAAATGGCCACAACGGTTAGAAACTTTCCAAGACGATAATCCGAAGCGCCTGCCGCCATGAACAAAAAGCTGGTAGGAAAGGGAAAGGGAATTGCCGTTGAAGCGACGAGAGAGCCGGTGCCCCATTTCTTGAACAAATAGAGCATCGAATTCACTTTCCGGCTTCTCGATTTGCTGTGCTGGTAGGCTGAACCGGCTTTTCTGGCGATTCTAAACGTGAAGTAGGCTCCGATGACCGACCCAGCAGTGGCAATAGCCGCATACTCGTACCATGGATTGCTTTGCTGGGCAGCGAGAATTGCCGTCAGAATGTCGGGCCCGCCAAATGTTGGCAGAGGTGAGCTATCAATGATGGCGACAAAGAAGAGTCCAAGTGCTCCGAGGTGAAGAAACATGGAGGTTACGCTACGGCTCGGAGATTTTGAAGCACTTTGGACAAAGGCAGCGAGCATGATCGGACTATATCAACCCCAGCGTGGTGACGGATGCGCCCTCAAGCCCCCCTCGTTTCGGTCCGACTTTGGTCGGACCTCGATGTCTGGATCTTCCTAGTCGAAAAACAAAAATCGCGCCCTTCGCTTCAAATCATCCCGGCACTTGAAGGCGCTTTCAGCCATCATGGGCTGTTGGCGAAACGGCCCTTGCAGACTCATCTTTTCGCTGGGCGCCTGGAGGGCGTTCGGTATCCCTCATTGGCGAGATGCTTCCCCATCTGCTCGTACATTGAGTTGTCGTGCGGCTGCCAGGTACCAAGACCGTCCACATAGCGGTTGTACATGCAAAAGGCAGCGGCGATCAGCACCGTATCGTGAATCTCGTTGTCTGTTGCGCCGAGCGTCCGCGCGGCTTCGACGTCCTGCGCCGTTACATGCTTGCCGCCTTGCTGAACCTTTCCCGCGATAACGAGAAGGCGCTTGAGCTTTTCTGAGATCGGCGCCGTCTCGAAGCCGGTTTTTACAAGCTTGACCGTATTGCTTTCGCCCAGGTGAGATGCTGCCGCTGCGCCATGGCTCGTCTGGCAGAAGTAACAATCGTTGAGAGACGAGACATAGGTCGCGATCAGCTCGCGCTCACCAGGCGTGAGGCTGTTGGGCTCGTGGAGCAGGATGTGCGCCAACTCGCGCATCGGCTTGGCAGTTTCGGGACGGAAGGCGAAGCCGGCGGATATTCCTGGCAACTCTTCAGGCAAATTGATGTGTGCCATCTTCAGCCTCCTGGCCATTCAGGCGATTACTGCGGCAGATATTCCTTGCTCATGGTTACATAGCCCTCTTTTGCCGTCTTCTTGCCGCGCTGACGGTAGAGTTCCTCGTCTTTTGGCTGCCAGGTCGCAAGTCCGTCGACATAGCGGTTATACATGCAGAATGCCGCCGCGATCAGCACTGTATCGTGGATCTCGACGTCGCTTGCTCCGGCGCCGCGTGCTTCTTCAACGTCGCTCGCGGTCACGTGCTTGCCGCCCTTCTGCACTTTTCCGGCAATGACGAGAAGAGCCTTGAGCTTTTCAGAAATATCGGCGTGCTTGAAGTCGGCCTTCACGCGGCGCACCAGTTCTTCGTCGTCATTCAAATGCGCGGAGGCAATGGCGCCATGTATCGTCTGGCAGAAGTAACAATCGTTGAGCGAGGAGACATAGGTGGCAATCAACTCGCGTTCACCGGGCGTGAGAGAGTTGGGCGCATGCAGCAGGACTTCCGCAAGCTCATTGAGAGGCTTGGCTGTTTCGGGCCGAAAGGCCATCGGGCCGCGAATGCCATGCAAGCCCTCGGGAAGACGAATATGTGGCATGGATGCTGTCAGCTCCTTTCGTGGACCAGGTGCGCGGATTGGCGAGTGGTGAGAAATCTGCGCGCGGGTATACCGCAAAGCACAATGATCACCCCCATAAAAGCCGGAACGGGATCATGCATGAGAATGAGGCCCGCAATTACCAGGCAACAGGCTATGAATATGATAGGCGCGAGAGGAAACCACCAACCCCTGACAGGTTCGCGCGTTCTGAACAGCGTGGAAGCAGTGAGTGCGAGAAACAGAACTGCCGAAAAGATAATGTAGGCCAGGACACGGTCGAATGCTCCAAGCCGAAGCACGGCAAGCGCAAGGCCGGTCTGTAGGAGGATCGCATTCGCAGGCGTGCCAAAGCGCCGGCTCAGTCGGCCGAACGCAGGAAAGAAGGAGCCGGCCTGAGCCATGGCGAAGAAGACGCGCGGGGCAGCCATGCTGAGCGCCGCCATCCCGCCGCAGACACAAATGAGTACGCAGATGGAAAGGACGCGCGCGCCGATAGCGCCAAACAGAGCCTCGCCGAATTGCGCGACGAAGGCGGTATTCGACGTGAGCTTGTCGATGGGCAAAACGCTGAGAAAGGCGGCGCTCACGAGAAGATAGACAGAAGTTACAAGCGAGACGCCGCCGATATAAGCCAGAGGTAGATTGCGTTTTGGGTTGCGGATTTCTCCCGCAATTTTTCCTGCTTCCCACCATCCCCCAAAGCTGAAAAATGCGCTGACGGCGCCTCCGGCGATCGCAGGGAAAAGTGCGTCGGAACCAGGCCGGCGTTCCGCGAGGGGAAGAAGGTTGCTGACATGTGCGTGACCCGAAACAATTGCCCACCCTACCAGCGCGAAAAGCACGCCGAGCTTGAGGATGTTGACAAAGGACATGACAGCGCCGCTCAAGCGCGTGCCCAGAATATTCACGATTGCGAATGCACACAGAAGGAATGCGGGGACGACGGCCAACGCTCTGCCGCCGAGCGGCAACACCTGCGCCACATAGGCGACGGAGCCGACTGCCAAAGCGGCCGCTACTCCCGGGTACATCACGAGAGAGCTCATCCAGCCGTAAAGAAAAGCGATCTGCTCGCCGTATCCAGCGCGGAGATAAACGAACTCGCCTCCGGATTGAGGGAACCTGATGGCAAGTTCTGAGTAGCAGAGGGCGCCGCTCATGGCCATCAATGCCATTCCAAGCCAGACCAGGCCGAGCAACAGTGGTGAACCGAGCGATTTTGCCATTGCCGCCGGCGTGAGAAAGATGCCGAGCGCTATGGATTCGCCTGTAACGATGGCGATGACAGCTACAAGACCAAGTTTCCTTTGCTCACTCGCCACGCTGTGTATCCTATGTTGCCGATTGCCGCCTTGCATCGACCGAAAGGATGAGACCTCGGCTCGGCCGGCGATCTTTTGCTTCGGTGGAATGTAGTTTCTCTGCTATGAATGATGGAGACTTCCGTCAATTGTCTGACCGGAGACAATGCCGATTTGTCACTCTTGAGTCTATTATTTAGTGCACATGTACCGGCAACACCAGCTCTCCCCCGGTTCACGCGAGCTTTTATTCTGCTGTTAGGCTGGAGGCAAATTTGGTTCTGGCGGTCCGCGGGCGTTCCAGTTTCCCGCACGCATAGATTTCCAGGAGGAAGTGCGCTTGGCAATCCCGGAATACGAGCGACTCTCGCGATCTACCGGACACCAACACTCGTCCGCCTCTCGAAATCTGCCCGGAGTTGAGGAAGAAGAAGCTTCGGGCGAAGTTTCTGAACTCTATGCTTACTTCCGGTCTCACTTTGGCCGCGCCGATGTTCCAGGGATCCTGAAGTGCTTCGCCACGCATCCGCCGCTGCTCCGGCACATGATGGCACTGTCTGAAAGCGTGATCTTCGCGGACGGCCACTTGACTCGCCGGCATAAGGAGATGATCGCAACTCTTGTTTCGTCGCAGAATGAATGCCCATACTGCGTCGACAGTCATGGATATTTTCTCCGTGTCCATGGCGGCTCGGCGGAAGCACTGTGCGCCATCCAGAAGAGCGATCTTGACTCTTCCTCACTTGCGGCCGAAGAACAAAAACTCTTGAGGTTCGCTCAAAAGGTCAATGGCAACTCACACGAAATCGATAAGGCCGATGTGGACTCGCTGTACGCGGCGGGTTGGGGCCAACCGCAAATTGCCGAGGCTGTCCATGTCGCAGCGCTGTTTGCAACATTCAATCGCGTTGCCAACGCTTTCGGGCTGCAATCGCAGGGATTGCTGGCTCTCTTCGAAGGCCAAGGCAATTGCGCGCTCGAAATCGACCCGGAATAGAAAGGCCGTTTCGTGTCAGCAAACGGAGTCAAGCCCGTCTCCGATGAAGCGTTTCGTCGTTTCGGAGCTCGGATGGCTCAGATTGGATATGTTCGCGAATGAGAAGCGACTGTCAAGATCCCCAAATGTCGAAACCTGATTCCTGCCGGCTTGCATCGTTGTTTCTCGTGCTTCTGGCAATGGCGTGCTCTGGCATCGCCGCGCGTGCCCAATCACCCGATGCCGTCCCGTCGCATACCTTCTTTCGCGTAACGCTGGATAAATCATTTCCAGGCTCGACATCCGGACGCCTGCTGCTCTTTATCGGTCCGGCACCGGGTGACGCATCCGCTGTCGATATAAACATGATGTCTCCCGCCAGCGTCTACGTGGCGGCGAAAGAAATTTCGACGCTGGCGCCCGGAGAGTCCGTCGATCTCGATGCTGACGATGTAGTGTTTCCGGGACCTGTATCGAAAGCTCCCGCGGGGAACTATCGCGTTCAGGCGGTCCTCGACATTCATCACAGCTATAACTACGACGGTCGAGCCGCCGGCGATTTGGTGAGCGTGCCCGTCTCGATCAGCATTCCGTTCGGGAGCTCGTCGACCCCATCTCTCACGCTCGCGCAGGTTGTTCCGGATCCGCCCGATCCACTGGCCGATCGGCAGGATGTGAACGCGGCGCTTAAACCCCTGGACTTCGTCAGCCCTGTGCTCACTCAGTTCTGGGGACGCGAGATTCATATGCGCGCATGGGTACTATTGCCGCCCCACTATTCCGATCATCCGAACGCTCGCTACCCGACGGTCTACTTTACACACGGATTCGGAGGCACCTTGACCGGATTGCGTGCCCGCTACGCCCCCGTCCTTTACGACCGCATGAAGCAAGGCAAGATGCCGGAGATGATCTGGGTGCTGCTCGATGAGAGCAGCCCGACCGGCACGCACGAGTTTGCCGATTCTGTGAACAACGGGCCATGGGGCACAGCACTGACAACCGAACTGATCCCCATGATTGAGCGCACTTATCGCATGGACGCGCGCACCTCCGGCCGCTTCCTGCAAGGCCATTCATCGGGTGGCTGGTCGACTTTGTGGCTTCAAACAACTTACCCGAAGATCTTTGGCGGAACGTGGTCAACCTCACCTGATCCAAGCGACTTTCATTTCTTCAGTACGATCGATCTTTATGCGCCTCATGCAAACTTTTATTTCGCCGCGGATGGCACGTTGACTCCGATTCTGCGCGATCACGGTCACCCGCTCTCAAACATGCAGCAGCTCGCCGGACTTGAAACCGTTCTGGGGCCGTACGGCGGTCAGCTTGCCTCGTTTGAATGGGTCTTCTCGCCGAGAGGTCCTGACGGCCGGCCCATGCCCCTCTTCAATCGCACGACCGGAGAAATCGATCCCGCGGTCGCTGCGTACTGGCGCAGTCACTACGACATCGTCGAGCACTTGAAAACTGACTGGAAGCTGATCGGCCATGACCTCCAGGGAAAGATTCATCTCGTTGTCGGCACGGATGATACGTTCTATCTGGATGGCGCCGCGCACAGCCTGCAGGCAACGCTCGACCAGCTCGGCGGCAAGGCGCAGTTCACGTTCCTGCCAGGACGGTCGCACTTCAATGTCTACGTTGACGGGGACGATCGATACGCTTTGTTCGATCGCATAGCGGCTGAGATGTATGCCGTTGCTCGACCCGCGGGTAAAGGCCACTGACCCCTCCGGTCTTTTTGCTGATCCTGGACGATCTCGACAGCATTGTGGACATTGCGCCCACGGCTGTTCAATGCGGCAGGTGACCCGCACGGCAGGTTCTCACTGGGAATTTGGAGTAGACTGGGACAAAATCTGCAACCAAGAATGACGCGGACTTTGCTATGGAAGGCACTTCAAATCCGGTCGAAACAGCGATTCAAGAAGGGGCGGTGACCGTTCTTGTTGTTGACGACCACCCCATCACCCGCACCGGTCTCATTGCGATTCTGCAGACCAGGCCGGGCTATAGAATCTGCGGCGAATGTGGCACGGTTCGAGAGGCCGTTGAACTGTTCAAGCGGCTTCGGCCTGCTGTCATCCTTATGGACCTTAAGCTTTCGGATGGAGAGGGTGTGGATGCGATTCGGGAGATCAGGCGGATCGATGCAAACGCAAGAATCCTCGTGATCACCACTTACGAGGGAGATGAAGACATCCATCAGTCGCTTCAAGCGGGGGCAATGGGCTACCTCGTCAAGGGCGCTTCGCACGAAGTGATCTTCAGAGCTTTGCGCAGGGTTCAGCAAGGACGCATGTTTCTACCGGAACCAGTAGCCAATGCGCTTCAGGGGAGAACCTTCGAGCGGTTGACAGTGCGGGAGCGACAGGTTCTTTCTCTGATGGTTGCCGGAAAAACCAATCGCGAAATAGGAGAAGCCCTTAACATCAAGGAGGTGAGCGTGAAGTCGCACGTGACGCTGATTCTTTCCCGCCTCCAGGTCTCCGACCGTACGCAGGCCGTTGTGACTGCGCTCAAACGCGGTCTCGAGCGCCTTTAGAGCCGCGGCCCGGTCGCCGATGGGCAATCCGAATCACACGCGCACGCATTGTGCCCTGATCGAGGAATCAACCTTTGGACCGCACACAATCTTGCCGAATCGGTTTGGTGAGCAGAATGCTCGCTTGTTTTTTGCCGGCTCTATTCCTGGCAATTCCAGGTTCTCTAGCGGCTCAAACCGACGATTTCAGCATCACTTCGTGGGATGTGCGGAACGGCCTCCCCGATGCATTGGTTCGGGCGCTTGCCGTCCGGCCCGAAGCGGGCGTTTGGGTTGCTACTGAGGGCGGGCTCTGCCTCTTCGATGGCTCAAACTGCAAATCCCTTCAGATCGACCAGGTTCGTAAATTTCCACTCAACGAATTCACGGCTCTGCTCATTGCGCACGATCAATCCCTTTGGGCAGGCACTGAGGGAGGCGGTTTACTGCATATTGAAAAAGGCCGTGTCGAGTCGTTTACCCGGCGCGATGGGCTGACCGATGGCTACGTGCGGGCTATTTACGAGGATTCACATAAGAATCTCTGGGTTGGCACTGACTTCGGGCTGTTTGAAAAGACGGGCGCGTCGTTTCGGCATGTGGAGCTCGGAAAAAGCGCACTTCCGCAGTTTGTGCAGGCCATCGTTGAGGATGGTTCGGGCCGTTTGATTATCGGCGGCAGGTCTCTCACCGTCATTGACGGGAATGTGGCTGTTCCGCTGGCTGCCTGGGCGGAATCGGGGAGTCCACAAATAAAGAGTCTTCTGTTTACCCGAAAAGGCCAACTCATTGTTGGAGCAGTTGACGGAGCTTTCGAGGTGGATGGACAGCACATCAAGAAACTGCCGCTGCCCAAGGTTGACATTGAATCTCTCTGCGAGTCGGCGGATGGCGCCATCTGGGCGGGAACGGTTGCTGAAGGCCTTTGGCGCTTGAAAGGCTCGAATGCGTCCAGGGTCGGATTTGGGGAAGGAGGAATCGCGCTGTCGGTTCTCGCCATGTCCACCGACAGCAATGGCCGCCTGTGGGTTGGCTCGGAGCGGGGCCTGAGCAGAATTGAAGAGACAAGCGCGCACTTCTTAGATTCTCCTGCGTTAGCTGTAGACCGTGAAACCTTGGCGATTTCTCTTGATGGCACGATGAATCTAGTGAACGGTAGTATTTTCAGGATTCAAGACGACAAGAAACTCCGGCCGCTGTCGCTTCCGATCCCGAGTAACACCAGGATTCTCGATGCACTCTATTCCAGTGACGGCTCCACCTGGCTAGGAACCGCCGGCCCAGGCGTCTATCGCGTAGATTCGAAGGGCCGAGTTACCCAGTACTCGACTCGATCTCGCATGAAGCTCTCCGCCGACTTTCCCCGCGGAATCGTTGAGGGGACTCAAGGCGATATCTGGGTGGCAACGGAATTCGGCGTCAATATCATCTCGAAAGGGAAAGTCGAATTACTCAGCGCGTCAAACGGACTACCGAGTCGCGCTGTTAGAACGATGTTTCTCGACCACCGGGGCTGCATGTGGATAGGCACCGACGCCGGTGTTTCTGTTTCCTGCAATGGCACACTCCTTGAAAATCAAGCCACCTCCGCTCTTCACGGAGAGGAGGTCTGGGCGATTGCGCAGGATCCAAGCGGAACCATGTGGTTCGGAACACGAAGGAACGGAATTTATGAAATCAGCGATTCCAGCCTTCGCCATCTAACAATGGCCAATGGCCTGCCGAGCAACGATATCTGTGGACTGATCGTTGACCGTGCTGGAAACCTCTGGGTTTCCAGCCTGAATCTTCTATTCTCGATTTCGTCGTCGCAGTTTGTCACGACACGAGAGAAAGACTTCGTGCTGCCAATCTCTTATGTTCTGCCCAGCAGTGCTGAAGGACTAAGATTTACTCGCGGACGAATCCCGAACGCTGCACTCGATGCTCAAGGAGCGGTCTGGTTCGCGACTGATCGCGGTGCTGTTTTCATTGATCACCCAACCTCTTTGTCCCACGGATCGGATTATGTTCCTACGCCCGTCGTCGAGTCGATCATCGTTGACAATTCGATTCTGTCCCCGACTCCCAAAATAAAAACTCCGCCAAACCCTCGCCGAGTCGTCGTCTCATTCGGATCGGAATACCTGGGCCCAGCACAACAAGTCCTACTGATGTACCGCTTGATTGGCGTAGACGAAAACTGGGTGATCTCGCTGAATTCGCATCAAGCCGAATATAGCAATCTCTCGGCAGGTACTTATAGGTTCGAACTGAGGGCCTGCGACCGCGCCCAGCCAGATCGGTGGAAGACCACGATTTGTCTCATCGTTGTTCCAGTGATCTGGTATCGGACTCCCTGGTTCTTCGGCGCGCTCGCAATCGGAGTTCTTGGGTCTGTCTTTCTCGGTTACTTCCTGCATCTTCGGAGGGTCCATTATGGATTCAGATTGATCCTCGAGGAGAGAAGCAGAATGGCGCGCGAGATGCATGACACGCTCATTCAGGGCTGCAATGGAGTGGCAATGCTTCTCGAAGCAGAAGCGAGCAGTCGAAATGGCTCCGGCGAGAGCAACCTGTTGAGTGTGGCGCGTGCGCAGATTCGAGCCACGATCTCTGACGCGAGGGAAGCACTTTGGAACCTGCGGCAATCGCACACCGATGCGAATTACGTGCGCGAGACGATTGAAAGCATTGCGGCGCATGCGACATCATTTTTTGGTGTCCCGGTCGAAGTGCGGTTCTCCAGAAAGCCGCCGATTCTGCCATCGAGTGCCGCGCATGAACTCATGATGATTGTGCGCGAAGCGGTCACAAATGCCGGGACGCATGGTTCGGCCACGAAGATCGGCATCTTCGCCCAGGTTGAGGTGGACCATCTATTAATTGATATTTTGGACGATGGCGTCGGCTTCGATGTCCAGAACGCGACGACACCGCTCTCAGATCACTTTGGAATCCGCGGAATGCGTGAGAGAGCCGCAAAAATTGGCGCGGCATTTGAGATTACCAGCAGTCCAGGCCGCGGAACCCTTGTTCAGGTTTCTCTGCCGTGTGAACGCGAATCCATCGCCCTTGCAGCCCCGTAAAAGCCTGCCCAAGACGAGTCGGCTTTCCGCTGAATTCCTCCAGTCACTCTCATCCAGGTCCGTTCTGCAACTTAACCCATCTGCTTCAATAACATAGGCTCCCATAAGTGTTTAGATAAGCACGTCCCCGAAAATCGTCAGGTACCTACTTTGGTCGGTTGTCCGGGCATAAAACGGAAACCTAACATGTTGAGCGTAACCAAGAAGCCGTTATTCATCGCTCCAGATGGACACGTGCGTTCCGCTTGAGGCACGCGCGGGCGATGTGCACACAGCGAGAAACAGGGTCCGCTCACACCTATGAGTCAGTTTTTTGCTCCCTCTATGAGGTACGATTCGCGGCCCAATTTGAGGATCAATTTGCCTCTCAATAGATCATTCTCACTCAACGAGAAGACGGGGAGAGGTACACAGCAGAGATCCGCTATGGAGGAGTTTATGTTTGGCAGGCCAATGAACTTGTTTTGGAACATCAAGTTACTGACTCGAGCAGCAAGACTTGCGGGGTTGGTGGGTGTAGTTTTCCTGTTCTCGCTTTCCGCATCCGCGCAGATCCTGTACGGATCATTGACGGGCGCGGTGACCGATACAAGCGGCGCGGTGGTGCCGAACGTTGCAGTCTCGATCGCCGATCAAGGGACTGGAGCAATCCGTAGCGTGCAGGCGAACGAAGTGGGCGCGTACAGCATTCTGAACGTGTTGCCGGGCGTCTATACAGTGACGGTTGCGAAAACGGGGAACTTCGCCGGTTTCAGCCAGAAAAATATTGTTATCGACGTGAACCATCAGGTACGCGTCGATGTGATCCTGCAGCCCGCGAGTGTCTCTACGCAGATCACAGTGACCGAGGCGCCTCCGGAATTGCAGACGGAGACCGCGGAAGTCAACAGCGAGATCAGCCAGACACAGCTCAGCCAAATGCCCGAGACCTCCTCTCAGGGGCGCAGCTTTCAAGCTTTGTATTCGCTCATACCCGGCGCGGCGTCGCCAAAGGAGCAAAACTCAACCGCATCCAATCCCTCGCGAGCCATGTCAATCAATGTGAACGGCATGAGCATGAACGGCAACACCACGCGCATCGACGGCGCGGTGAACTACTACGGATGGCTGACCTATCTGATCGCCTACGTGCCGCCGGTGGACTCGATTGAGA
>Ga0265330_10000269_pt1 | contig 38214 bp, 26 predicted proteins | sample 41919metaG_FD_202083 | JGI IMG/M metagenome (GOLD analysis project Ga0265330, IMG submission 202083) | Rhizosphere microbial communities from Carex aquatilis grown in University of Washington, Seatle, WA, United States - 4-19-19 metaG | ecosystem: Host-associated > Plants > Roots > Rhizosphere...
GCCAGGTTGACTGTTCTTCAGCAGGTTTCTTCCGGACGGAAGGCGAATCAACGTTGAATGAGCTAAGAACTAAACGCTAATTGCTAAAAGCTGCTCTCAGACCTTCTGCGTTCTTAGCACTTGCCGTACGCCGTCTACGCGCCGCAGTCCCAGCACCATGCGGTTCAGGTGGCGCACGTCCTCGGCTTCAACGACAAACTCGATGATCGCTTCGCCCTCGTCGTCGCGGCTTAGGTCCACGGCGCGAATGTCTGTGTTCTCGTCGGAGATGACTGCGGTCAACTCCTTCAGCATGCCCGTCCGGTCTTCGCAGTGGACGATGATCTTCACTGGGTAGCGCAGCGGTTGTCCGGCTCCCTCTGCCGCGCGTGACCATTCCACATTGATCCGTCGGTCGCTCTCGTAAAGCAGGTTCTGCACGTTCGGGCAACTGCGCGCGTGCACGGCCACGCCCTTGCCGCGCGTCACGTAGCCCACGATCTCTTCGCCTCGAATGGGGTTGCAACATCGCGCGCGATAGACGAGTAGATCGTTCTGGCCTTCCACCTGCAACGAGTCCGAACCGGTGAGGTGCAACCTGCGCACCGCGTCCGTCATGGCCGCCTCGCCCGATTTTCCCGCCGCGACGGGCGGCTCCGCTTCTGGCGGAGCGGCGAAGCCCGGCGAAAGCTTGCTCAGCAATTGGTGCGCGGTATTTTTCCCTTGCCCCAGAGTGGCCAGCAAATCAGTCGCGGTGGCCACTCCGAATTCGTTCGCAATGCGCCCCAGATCCTGATCGCCGATCTGCGCCATCGGCACTTTGAACTTACGTGCCTCGCGCTCCAGCAGCTTGCGCCCGATGTCTACTGCCCGCAGCCGCTGATCTTCATTCAGCCAGTGCTTGATCTTGTTGCGCGCACGCGGGCTCTTGACGAAAGTCAGCCAGTCGCGACTTGGCTTGTGATCTTTCTGCGTAACAATTTCGACGATGTCGCCCGTGCGCAGCTTGGTGCGCAGCGGCACCATGCGGCCGTTGACCTTTGCGCCTACGCAGGAGTGGCCCACGTCGGTGTGAATGGTGTAAGCAAAATCCACCGGCGTCGCCCCAGCCGGAACCACCACCACCTTCCCCTTCGGCGTGAAGGTGTACACCTCGTCGGGATAGAGGTCCATCTTCAGGCTGGAGAGGAATTCGTTGGGATCCGTCATCTCTTTCTGCCACTCGACAAGCTGACGAATCCAGTTCAACCGCTCCTCGTCGCGTGCTGTCACCACGCCGCCGCCCGCCTTGTACTTCCAGTGCGCCGCAATGCCTTCTTCGGCGATGCGGTGCATCTCTTCAGTACGAATCTGCACCTCGAATTGGTGACCGCTTGCGCTCATCACCGTGGTGTGCAGCGACTGGTAGCGATTGGCGCGAGGGATGGCGATGAAATCCTTGATGCGCCCCGGCACCGGCCGCCACAAGGTGTGGATCAAACCGAACACCGCGTAGCACGATGCCACGTCCTCGGTGATTACGCGAATCGCCAGCAGGTCGTACACCTGGTCGAACGAAACTTTGGTTCGTTCAATCTTTTGATGGATGGAATAGAGCCGCTTGATGCGCCACTCCACGCGCGCTTTGATGCCGTTGTCTCTGAGCTGCTCCGCCAGCGTGTCTTCCACGGTTCGCAGGAACTGCTCGCCATCCACGCGCCGCGCTTCCACCGCCTGCGAAACCTGCTCGTAGCTCAACGGGTCGGTGTAGCGGAAGGCCAGATCCTCCAACTCGCCGCGCACCTTGCCCATGCCCAGCCTGTGCGCCAGCGGAGCGTAGATATCCAGTGTCTCGCGCGCGATCGCCTCCTGCCGTTCGGGCTTCAGGTGCTCGAGGGTGCGCATGTTGTGCAGCCGGTCGGCCAATTTGATGAGCACAACGCGCACGTCCGACACCATGGCCAGCAGCATCTTGCGCACATTCTCGGCCTGGCGGTCCTCGCGGTTGGCAAACTGGATCTTGTCGATCTTGGTTACGCCTTCAACGATGTGCGCTACCTGGTCGCCGAACTTGTCTCCAATCTCTTCGCTGGTCGCCGGCGTGTCTTCCACAGCGTCGTGCAGCAGCGCCGCAGCCACGGCGGTCGCATCCAGCTTCATCTCCACCAGCACCTCGGCCACTTCGAGCGGGTGCACAATGTAGGGCTCCCCTGATGCGCGGGTTTGTCCCTTGTGATGGGAAACGCAGAACTCCCAAGCCTTTCGAATCAATGAGATATCTTCATTTGGCCGGTTGGCCTGCGCCTGCTTCAGCAGCGCTTCGATGCGCTCGTCGATTGAGAGTTCATCTGTCGGCCGGGACAATGCTTTTGGGGCAGGAACAACTGTCTGCGCAGGGGACCCCTGTGTGCTCGAATCCTCTGCCGGAATGGTTTGCCGGACAGTCGCCATGCTTAATTATAGGCCGCTTCAATTCAGAGCGAATGAATCGGCCCACCAACTGGCCTCTCAGCCTTTTGCGGCATGGCGCCCATCCCATAGAGCCGGTTCAATTTGGTCAGGACCATGTCCCGGAAGCACGCTGGTAATCAACTCACTCATCCAATGTGCCACACGTCACATCCCGGCACGCAAAAAAAGAGGAAATTGAATTCCCCCGGAGGTTATGAACCGAGGAAAATATGGTGCGAAACCTCTTTTTCGCCGCTTTGGCCGTGGCCCTTCTGGCCGGCATCGGATATGCGAATCAATCGACCTCTCAGAAGGTGGTTATTCCGATCAGCAGGACCTCCGCCACCAACGGCAAGCAGATGTACGTGAACTATTGCGCCCCATGCCACGGAGTGGACGGCAGAGGACAAGGCCCGGTGGCAGCAACTTTGAAGAAACAACCCTCGAACCTGGCGCTCCTGAGCAAGAACAACGGAGGGAAGTTTCCTTCCACCCACATCATGTCGGTGCTCGAATTCGGTGCGGCCGGACCGGCGCATGGCACTGCACAGATGCCTGTATGGGGCCCGCTCTTCAGGAGCATGGATACGACCGATGTCCCGCAGGACTTGAAGGTTTTGCGGATCAGCAATCTGAGCGGGTACCTCCAGACGCTGCAGACAAAGTAGCAATCCTGCCATTTCGCTCCCATTCCCAGGCCTGATACTGGGAAGAGGGCCGATGGCGAAACGGGAAAACTCGAAGGCTGGCGCAAAGCCGAGAGCGCGCCGCGAAAACGCGCCTGCCATGTCCGCCTCAACGCGTGAACGCACTTCTGTGCCTGCCGCGCGGCCGCCGCGGGCCAATGCTGCGCCCCCCGGGCCGCGCGCCGCTCCACCGAAAGTCACAGTTCCGCAACGCCGACCTGTGCCGTCGGCGGTTGCCGGAAGCGTTGCCCACCCCGCTCCGCCCGGTGCCGTTGTAAACCGACGCGCATCCGATCGGCTCCGCACCGGCCATCTTTGGGTCTACGCTTCCGACGTTGTCGCAATTTCTCTGCCAAGTCCGGAAGAAACACTTTTGCCGGTCGCCGACAACCGCGGCATGCTTCTGGGGACTGCGCTCTACAGCCCGACGTCTCAAATCGCGCTGCGCATGGTCTCGCGCGAATCCCTCAACCATCCCGCATGGCTCAAGCTGCTTGCATCCCGACTCCGCGAGGCCATCGCCCGCCGCAAGCCACTCCTCGACGCCGCTAACGATGCCTGCCGCCTGTGCTTCAGCGAGGCAGACGAACTGCCCGGCCTTATCGCCGACAAATACGGCGACTTGATTGTGCTTCAACTCCTGGCCAAAGGCCTGCTTGCCGCAGGCGTTCGTGAGACTTGCGTAAACGTCCTGCGCGAGGAGCTTTCGCTCGCGGCCATTCACGAGCGTCCCGACCCGCGTATCCGCGAGTTGGAGAGCCTCCCCGCGCCCAGCCTCAATCCACTTTGGCTCGCCGATCCTGAAAAATCGGCCACTGCCACGGAGTTCCACCTCAACGGCCTCGAATTTCAATACGACGCCAACGCTGGACAGAAAACCGGTGCATTTCTCGACCAGCGCACCAACTATGCCTCTGCACGCGACTGGGCGCAGCGGTTGGGCGTCGCGAAATCTTCATCAGGTCCCCGAGCGCTTGATGTTTGCTGCTACCAGGGCGGATTCGCTCTTCATCTTGCCCAGGTCTGCCGTCAGGTGACGGGCATTGACGTCTCCCGTGCCTCGCTCGAAGTGGCGGAGCGTAATCTCCAGGCCAATCGCTCGCGGATCTCCGCCGAAGTCGACTGGATCGAGGCTGACGCGTTTGAAATTCTCCGCGACTGGTCGCAAGCGGGCGAACAATTTGACGTTATCGTCCTCGATCCGCCGGCCTTCGCCAAATCCAAACGCGCCGTTGAAGGCGCACTACGCGGCTACAAAGAGCTGAATTTGCGTGCGCTCAAGATGCTGCGTCCCGGCGGTCTTCTCGTCACCTGCTCCTGTTCGCATCACGTGGCTTGGGCGGAACTTGAGGGCGCTGTTGCCGCCGCGGCTGCCGATGCGGTGCGGCGCGTGCGCCTGCTCGAGCGCCGTGGTGCCGCTCCGGACCATCCCGTCGTGCTTAACCTGCCCGAGACCGAATACCTCAAATGCCTCGTCCTTGAAGTGGAATAATCGAACGCACTGAACGGGAGCTACACAGGCCAACAGGCCGTGCTCGATGGACTTGCCGAACCCCTGCGCTGACCTAGCCTCGCCAACCACCCGAACGCCGCCCATCGCCAAAATGACCGCCGCTCCCTCGCGCGCTGAGCCGGATTGTTTTTGAACGCTGCTGTCTTCAACTCTGCGAGCGCCGCCTTTACCTCCGCCCGCAGTACCTCAGCCTCGAAGGTGCACGAACGCAAATATGCCGACACGGTCACTCCCGCTTCGGCGGCGTGTTTGTGTAGGCGAGCGCACTCACCTTTGCTCAAACGAATAGTTACGCTCGCAGATCGGAGGTCGGCGTTGTTTGCGCCTCGCGCCGCTTCGCTCGCTTGCATGTTCAAGCTTCCGTCAACTGCAGCAGCCGGAGAGACTGCTTCGTCTTGCGAAATCCCCGCACCGGTCTGCGCTTCCCGCGTCAACGGCCGATCGTTGTTGTCCGCCAGCCCGTACCGGGCGTGCGCGCGCAAAGCCCGCTCATAGCTCAGCGTCACCACATCGTCGCCCAGATCGCTCTCGTTCCACGCCTTCACTGTGGCCGCATTTTCGGGTTGTTGTGCCGCGAGCGTGGACAGCAATTCGGCAAAGTTCGCTGAAGCGGGAGAGGGCGGACTTGGCGCCGGCTGTTGCATGCAAAGGAGCATACGCTATCGCGCATGCGCAGATCTGAGAATTCCCTCATTCAACGGGTACGCTATTCCTAGTTTAGGAGAGATCTTGCGCCAATCCCGTTTTCGGCACGTTCCTGCCGTCGCACTTCCGTTGCGCCCTAGATTGGACCGGCTGCGAAATCCACCGGCTCCGGCAGAACGCGCCCGGGCAGTCGCAGCATCTCGCTGATGGTTTCCGCCGTCACGGGACGCGAGAAAAGGAATCCCTGTCCAAAACGGCAGCCCAGCTGCCGCAGCAACTCGTACTGTTCTGTAGTCTCGATTCCCTCCGCAACCACATCCATCCCCAGCACGCGCGCCAACTCCACGATGGTGCGCACGATCTGCAGCGGCTGTTCATTCGCCCCCGTCATACGCTCGACAAAAGAGCGATCGATCTTGAGCACGTCGAAGGGCAAAGAGTGCAGGTGATGCAGCGAACTGTAGCCGGTACCGAAATCGTCCATCAGCAGCGAAACTCCGAGCCGCCGCAAGCTGATCAGCACCTCTTGTGGCGTCCCATTGTCCGATATAAGGCTGGACTCGGTCATCTCCAGGCCAAGGAGCCGGCTTGACACCCCGGTCTGCCGGAGCAGTGCTTCAACGTGGTCCGCCAGCCCTTCGCGCCCGAATTGACGAGCGGAGAGGTTTACACAAACCCGCGGCGCCCCGTTCTCCGGATCCTCATGGCACCACTTCTGAATCTGGCCGCATGCCTCTGAGAGTCCCCAATCGCCAATAGGCAGAATGAGACCGCTCTCTTCCGCCAGGGGAATAAAGTCCATCGGCGGAACCAATCCCCGTTCGGGATGCTGCCAGCGGATCAGCGCTTCCAGCCCCACAATTCGGCGCGTGGACAGCTCGACCTCCGGCTGATAGAAAAGCACAAACTGCCGCTTGTCCAGCGCCTGCCGCAGGTCCGACTTGCGCGGCCAGATCCCGGTCACTGGCTCGGAAGCATGCGGGGCTCGCACACGACTACCCCGGAAGGTCCTGCGCATCCTGCGTAGCTCCAGTTGGCTGGCCGCAATGTCGGCCAGGCTCTCCAGCATGCGCAGTTCCTCTCCCGCCATTTGGCGTCGAGGCTGGGACGCGAAGACTGCCAGCGCACCCAGGATTCTACCGTCGCCCGAACGAATGGGAGCGCCAGCGAATGAAGCGACCTCAAGCCGCCGAACCATCGGCCTTTGGCTGGCAAAAAGGGGATGCTTCGAAACGTCTGGCACCACGACTGGCCCATCCTCGCCCAGTACCATTTCAAACACGCTTAGCTTGCGGGGAAGTTCGCGCACAGGCTCGCCCCAGTAGGACTTGATCCAAACCCTGCTTTCGTCGGCGAATTCCAGCAGCACCGTGTCGGCTTTAAAGTATTCAGCCGTCAGCCGCGTGATAGCGTCGAAGCTTGGCTCCGCCGCCGAGTCAAGAATTCCTGTTGAAGCCAACGCCGATAGGCGGGCGTTCTCTTCCTGACAATCGACTCTGCCGGTCTGCAATTCTGCTTGCGGCATTCCTGCTCCAAACCCCTTCGTGCCTCCGGCGACGCCTTTGCCGGCCCGCGGCAACCCGCGGATGACTTTTCGGAAACTTGGCACTGCCGATTCCAGCACTCCCCCGGCTCGCCTCCAACAGACTCTTTGCGCGTGAAACCAAAGCGGGCGTGCCTCTGGGCATCTTTTCCGTTTCTGTACTTTACTTATCGGAAGGGGCGCCCAGTGACATGAGGTTACGCGCGGACAATTCCCGCGCGTGACCTCTGATGCTTCCACAACTTGCGTTTTCTACTTATGTGCAGAGGGCTGTCCCGTTTCCGTCCACAGAAAGGTCAGCTGGTCAGTGGCGTCCTGGATCTTCTGTTCGACGCCAACTCCCGCCGAATGCCCGCCCGACACGCTGTAGTGCAGCAGCACCGGCCGCCCGCTCGATGACTCCGCCTGCAAAAGTGCCGTCATCTTCCGCGCGTGCAGCGGGTCCACCCGCGTGTCGCTCGCCCCGGTAAAGAACAGCACCGCCGGATAAGCCGTGCCCTTCTTCACGTTCTGGTAGGGCGAGTATTTGAGCAGATACTTAAACTGATCCTCTTTATCCGCCGATCCGTACTCGGTCATCCAGTGTGGCCCTTGCTCGAACTTCTGGTAGCGCAGCATATCCAGGAGCGGATAAGCGCAATCCACCGCCGAGAACAGTTCCGGCCTTTGTGTGATCGCCGCGCCCATCAGCAGCCCGCCGTTCGACCCGCCATAAATAGCGAAATGCTCCGGGGACGTGTACTTGTTGGCGATCAGGTACTCGGCTGCGGCATAGAAATCGTCGAATACATTTTGTTTCTTCTCAAACATTCCCGTTTCGTGCCAGCGTTCGCCGTATTCGCCCCCGCCACGCAGATTAGGAAGAGCAAACCAGCCGCCCTCCGCGAGCCACCACGCGTACATCGGTCTCCACTCCGGAAGCATGCTCAGGTTGAATCCGCCGTAGGCGGTCATCAGCAACCGCTCTGTGCCATCATGCTTGAGTTCCTTTTTCCCGGCGATGAACATTGGAACCCGGGTGCCGTCTTTTGACGTGTAGAACACTTGCGTCAGCTCGAATTGGCTGGAATCGAAGGGGACTTTGGGTTGCGCAAAGATCTCCTGTTTGCCCGTCATCGAGTCCAGCCGGTAGATGGTAGCTGGCGCAATGAACGATTCAAAGCTGTAGAACCCATAGCGGTCACTGGCACGTCCAGCGAGAATGGTTGCCATCCCGATGCCTTTGTGTTCCACGCTGCCCGCAGGTTTGCCGTCCAGAGCGTAAATTGCGGTTTCCATCTTTACATCGTGCATTCGATTGACGTAGATCTTGTCGCCCACGATGTTGAAGCTATCGATGGCATTCGGCCCTTCGGGCACAATCGTCGTCCAGGCATCGGGCATGATGCCGGGATCGGCCTTCATGATTCTCCAGTTGGGCGATTTGTAGTCCGTGCTCACATACCATGCACCCTTCACATAGTCGGCGGAGAATCGCGAGTCCACGCCCCAGATCAGAACTTCGAAGTACGAGCCTGGCTTCGTCAGGTCGCGATAAACAATGTCCACGCGCCTCGCCGGCACACCGCGATCGATCTGAATCACCAGATAGCGATAGTCGTCCGACAGGAACGTTTCCATCAGGTCATTTGGCCCTAGTGTCTCGCCACGATACTCCTTACCGAAGATCAGCGCGTCGTGCGAGATCCTTGCTCCAAGTTGGTGTTCGTAAATCAGTGTCCCCTTCTGGTCCATGCGCGAGTAGTAGAGGCCCTTGCCATCCGGGGTGAAGGCAACGCTCAGGTAGATCCCGCTCGGTAGCTCGTCCTCGAGAGTCTTTCCTGTCTTCACATTGAAGACTCGCACCGTGCTTTCATCGGCGCCGCCCTGGCGTACGTCGTAGGCCACCAGTGTTCCGTCGCGCGATACATCGTCCAGGCCTACTGACGTGTTGGGATCGCGACTGAACTTTGCCGGATCGATGAGCCGCTTGTCTTTGTCGGCCCATCCCTGGCGCACATAGATCGAGGACTGCTCCTCGCCTGCCAGCATCTTCTCGAAGAACAAATCACTTCCGCGCTGGATTGGCACCTTCCAGCTGCTCACATGCTCCAGCGCGTCCATATCGTCCGCGATTTGTGGGCGGATCCGCGCCTGCTCCATGTAGCGCTGCGTATAGGCATTCTCGTCGTCGATAAACGTCTTTGTCTCAGGGCTGACCGCGTTCTCGAGCCAGCGGTAGTTGTCGACGATCTTGGTCCCGAAGGTATCGTCCGTTACCGGAATGGCCTCGACATTCGGCGGAGCAGGAAGGGTGAACCCGCCGCGTGAGTGAATCGCTTGGCTTGTAGCGATCACTCCGGAAAGCGCCCATAGCAGGACACAGGCAAAAACCCGCCTCACACAGTAGCACATGGGAACAGCATACTAGCGCAGTTTCATAATCCGCATTCTTGCTCGCACTCCAGCCGCCAAGTGTTTGCTAACAAAGTCCCAATGGTGCTTCTCGAGACTGAATTGTGTTGTCCTCAATGCCTGTGGTCTCCGACAATGAGCAGGATGGTCACGCAAACCGGGTCCGCGAGCACGAGGGCGAAAGGCTTGCCTGAATTCCGGCTGATCCCTCGCATCGAGACTATTCCAGCGATCGTCTCGTTCGCGCAAACCGCGATCGGCAAGATTGTCTTGCTTGCCGCGTTCGGTTTGGGATTGCGCTACTTTATCCCGGATTTTCCCTCCCTGCTGACGTTGTTGCTACCTCTCGCGCTCATCACTTTTCTGACCGAGTACAGGCGCTTCGTTCTGGCCATTAGTCCAATCGCCATCGTCGTCATGCAAACCGTGAGTGATCCCATCCAACTCGGTCTCGCATTGACCGTAATTGCTCTGGGGATATTCCTTTATTGGTGCGCAATGCGCTGGCCTCACGCGCGTTTCGGGCAAAGGCCGGTTTTGTTTCTTCTCACCGGCTTTGTCGCGCTGATCCTGCTGGCACGCGCTGCACAACCGCGCTCATTGCCCTACATAATTCTGTGGGGCTTGGTCGGCGCATTGGCAACTTACGTTTGGTTCATCGCATATGCGCTGACAGACAAAAACTCAAAACCGCGCAGCGAACTCACACTGGAACTAACCGCCTTCCGTCCGTTGTGGGGATCGACTGCAACGCCGTTTCCCAAGGGCGCGGCCTACCTTCGCCGCATTGAAGCAAAGACCCCGGAACAACTTGCCATCTTCCAATTGAAAGGTCTCAAGCTGCTTGCATGGGCCATTCTTTTGGCGCTCTTCCAAATCTTGTGGAACAAGTTCTTTCATGACTATCTGCTGTTACCAACGTCAGAACAGGCGCTGGCGATGAGTGTCCATGGAACGCCGGTGGCATGGAATTTACGGTGGGAAAGCCTCATACTTGCCTTCTTTGAGCTCATCCTATCCATCTCGATTATGGGCCACCGCATCATCGCCTGTTGCCGCTTCGCCGGCTTCAATGCTTTGCGGAATACTTACCGTCCGCTATCTTCGATAACCATCGCGGAGTTCTTCAATCGCTTCTATTACTATTTCAAGGAGCTGCTCGTCGATCTCTTCTTCTATCCCGCCTTCCTCCGCTATTGGAAAGGGCATAAGCGGCTGCGCATGGTCTTTGCCACCTTTGCTGCTGCATTCTTTGGGAATGGGTTCTATCACTTCACGCGAGACTGGCAAATCATCCGGGATGTCGGGCTATGGAAGGCACTCGCAAATTACCAAACAATGATCTTTTACAATGCCGTCCTGACGGCGGGACTGTGCATCTCTCAACTGCGAAAGCGTAAGCCCAGGCCCACAGGTATCTTTCGCGGGCTCATTTTGCCTGTATTCGGTGTCGGAGTGTTTTACTGCCTGCTGAGTGTGTTCGAAATCTCCGAGCGGGTGTACCCGCTCGGAGAGCACCTGCGTTTCTTTGCGAGTCTATTCCTCATCCACTTCTAAGGGGGATCAATGAAGAGCAAGGCGGAGATTCACGAGTTCGTGCAGGAGCTCCTGACACGCAGTGGAGATAACCAACCACTGACGGATCAGGACTCTCTGTTGCTCAGCGGACGCTTGCAGTCCATAGACGCGGTGGAAATCGTCGTTTTCCTCGAAGAGAATTTCGGAATAGATTTCGCGCAAATTGGTTTTGACAGGGACCAGTTAGACAGTATCGATGCTATCTATGCTCTGATTCAGGCTCATGTTGGCAGTGCATGAGGCAGGCAGGTGCCGGGGTTCGAAACTTTGAATCATGATCGGAGTAGTGCAGTGCCAAACAATGAGCTTCAAGCCGCAGTTCGGGGAGCCTCAATCGAGAGGGTCCTGGAAATGCATCCCGCTGTGCGTCAAGCATCTCTGGTCGATGACGGTGGCGATGGAATTGTCGCCTTTGTCGTGCCCGACGATTCCTACATGGATGAAGTCCTGGGACGAGAGATGGCAGGGTCCACCGTTCTCGGCAAGTGGCGAAAGACCTTTGATCTGAGCCAACTCTCCAAGGCAGCCGCAACCGCCCCTGTTGGATTCAACACCATCGGCTGGAATAGCAGCTACACACGCGGGACATTCCCGCTTGAGGCCATGCAAGAATGGGTCGACAACACGGTAAACGATATCCTCGGGCTTTCACCAAAGGCATTATGTGAAATCGGATGTGGAACCGGCATGTTGGTCATGCGGCTTGCGCCACACTGCGACAGGTATGTTGCGGTGGATTTCTCCCCTGTGGTGTTGAACAGACTTAGAGAACAGTTGCAGAAGGTTCCTTCCATAGCCGCGCGGGTCGAATTGATGGAGAGGCGGGCAGACAATTTAGATGGCCTTGGTCAGGACAGCTTTGACGCCGTGGTTTTAAACTCTGTTGTTCAATATTTTCCGAATGTCGCCTATTTGACGAAAGTACTGGAAAATGCGGTCAAGATCGTGAGACCCGGAGGGCATGTTTACGTCGGTGATGTCAGGAGTTTGCCTCTACTGCAGGCATTTAACACTTCGGTGGAATTGTTTCAGGCCGCGGACGAGCTCAGCGCTGGAGAACTGCGTGACCGAATTCGCCGTCGAGCTGAGAGAGAACCGGAATTGGTCCTCTCCCCGGCATATTTTCTCTCCTTGCACAATAGATTTCCAAAGATCTCCAGTGTGGATCTATGGCCTCTTCGTGGTCGTGCCGACAACGAAATGACGCGCTTTCGCTATGCAGCGATTCTTCATATCGGCCACGATAATCCGGCGGTCTTCGACGGCGAATTTCTCGACTGGTCTGAGCGTCGCTGGGAACTGGATGAGATTCGCTCCGAGTTGAGGCGGCATCCGACCCGGCCCTTCGGCATTAGAGGCATCCGGAACACCCGGCTCGAAAAGGATCTCGCGGCCATGGCGGTTCTGGATGCCGCCGATGCCGCCTTTGCCGCCGGGGCATTACGTCACAAGATCGAGCAGATCGCGAACGAAGGGCTTCATCCACAGTCGCTATTCGATCTCGAAAAAGAGGGCCTGGGATTCGCCGTCTTCCTCAGTTGGGCGGCATGCCGGCAAGACGGGAGTTACGATGCGTTTTTTGTCCCCCAAAAACCATCGCAGGGGTGCGTTTCACCCGCAATTGGCTGGCCGAATTCGGATGCTTCAGAGTTCGCTCCGCTGGCAAATGCGCCCGGACAACTAAGGATGCGGAATGAGTTGACCGGCCAGCTGATGGCGTATTGCAATCAAAACTTGCCGCGCGAATCGGTGCCGCGCGAAATTATTTTGGTGGACTCGCTCGTCCGCACTTCTTAACCGTGAATTGGCCCCTCGCGCGCTGCTCATGGCCTTGTAGCGAATACGCTGAAGACCGCAGTGCCTTTCAGAAGAGGATCCTGCTCGGTCGCCACTTTGAAGCCGTGACTTTCCAAAAGGTTCTGGACTTCACCGAGCGCACCCGCTTCGTCCTGAACTTCGACGGCAACCTGGCGGATCATTCCCCAATGTTCAGCTCGTATCCCTGCCAAAACCTCTCTTTCACTCCTCTCGGCATCGATCTTCAGAAGATCAATCAGCGTCACACCGTCCTCGTCGACAATTTCAGAGAGCGTTCGTAGAGGGCAGAGAAACGTTGTCTTCTTGAAGAGTAGGCCAAGAAACAGGTCCGCATTCCGCTCGGCGATGCCGTTGTTGACCATGTAGGTCTTTGTCGTTTTGCGGTCGGTTTCTAAATCGACATGGAATCCGGATCGAACTGTATTGGCGGGGTAATACGTAAATTCCGCCGTGCCTGGCTGGCTGGACAATCCACACTCAAAGAGGTGAGCCTTTACTCCGTAGAGTTCGACGTTCGCCTTCAGGCATTCGAATGTTGCGGGACTCGGTTCGAATGCATAGACGCGCACCCCAGCGCACTCACGATGAAAAAACAGTGAGGACAATCCGATGTTGGCCCCGACGTCAAATACGCAGTCTCCATCATGCAATTCGATGCCGTGTTGCAAATAGCATCTTTCACCAAAGACTTCACGGTGGACAAAACGCGTCTCGTCAGCGTTCAAGGAGAAGACCGTCAAACCATCAGGAAGAGCGAGCTTTCGCATCATGGCATTTGCGTCCCTTGGACTTTCGCTTCATCCAGCATTCGAGCCAGCGCTTTTCGATCAATCTTGCCGGTCGCTCCCAGTGGCAAAGCGTCCAGGTAATGGATCCGTTGGGGAACCATGTAATCAGGCACGCGTTTTTTCATTTCGTCACGGGCTGCATCGCGGGTCACTCCCGGTGCGCAGTGGAAGGCGGCAATGCCAGTCGCGCGGCTGTCGACCAGGGGCCACGCCACTGCCGCCACCATGTCCGTGCCCAAGATCTCGCGCAGGTGTGCTTCAACTTCCTCAAGCTCGACTCGGTTACCGAGTATCTTCACCTGGTTGTCGATTCGGCCCAGGTGGTGAAACCTCCCGGCAGCGTCCTCGAAAGCCAGGTCCCCTGTGCGATACCATCGCTCTCCATTCAACGTCGGAAAGCGCGCTGCCGTAAGTTCGGGATCCCCGTAGTATCCGCGAGCCGCCTGCCGCGTTGACACCACCAATTCACCCTCTTCGCCCTGAGGCAGAAACTTGAGATCCGCATCCACAATCCCAGCGCGGACACCAGGGAAGACCGTTCCGATGGCAAGCGTTCCGCGATTCGGCGTGACATAGGGGGGGTCTTCGAGGGTCTGCGCGATGCAATCGACCGTCAGCTCCGTTGGGCCGTAGAAATTCTCAACGATGCTGTTGGGCGCGGCAACCTGCCATGCCTGGGCGGTACTCACAGCGAGTGCCTCTCCCGCGAAAATGGAAATCCGCAGTGAAGGAAATGAGCTCGGCTTCAGCATCTTCATTCGCCCCATAAACGAAGCCGTCGAAGGCACCGAGAACCAGAGTGTTAATTCGTGGTCGCGGATGAATTTCGCTGGAGCCATGAGCTGCGAGGCCGGCACCACGTAGAGCGATGCGCCCGCACTCCACGCCATGAACATGTCGAAGACCGACGCATCGAACGTCAGCTCTGATGCTTCAGCTATGCGATCCTCGGCACGAATCGAGAATCGTTGGTGCATGATCTCGATAAACTGGCATACGCTTTCGTTTTCAATCATCACGCCCTTTGGCGTCCCCGTCGTGCCGGATGTGAAAATAATGTACGCGAGCGCGTCTCCCGCCCGGGTCACGGGACGCTCGGGCCCCTCGTCGGGTAAATCGGCGAAGCTCTCAAAGTTGGCTCCCTTGAATTCCAATGCTTTTTGCGTCGGCTTCGTGTTTGGCCCGAAAAGTATCCGCTTTGGAGCGTTTTCCAGTACATGATCCGAAAGCATGTTCAAGCCAGCCTGATCGGCGATCAGCGCGTCCAGCTTTGTCTGCTGCAGGATACGAATCACTCGGTCTTCCGGCGTGTCCGGCTTGATGGGCACGTAAGCCGCACCCGACCAAAGTGTTCCCAGCACTCCCGCATACGCCTCAATGGTTCGCGACGCCAAAATTCCGACCTTACCGGAGCGCTCGCCGGCTTCAAAGTCGAGCCAACCGGAAATACGGCGCGCAAGATTTGCCAGTTCGCCGTAGGAGAATCGCCAATCACCGACAAATAACGCGAGGGCTTGCGGATTTCGAACCGTGCTCTCATAAAACGGCAGGGCAAGATTGTAGTTGATCCTTGGTGTAGCGATCGCGTTCATGGGCCGAGAGTCTCCGTGACCAGAATAGTACCCGAGGGCAAGCGACGGGATTGGCCAACTAAGTTCCCGTTCATAGCAGCCGCACGGATTCCCGATAGAATCGACAGCAGTGACCACCCTGCCTTCAGACCGCGATCCTGATCAGCTGGAACTCGCCGCTGAGGCTGAAACTCAGCCGGCGCCGCGCTCATCGTGGCAGCGCGCGCGCGGCCTCCTGCATCCCTCTTATAAGCACAGCATCTTCTCCGCCACCGTCGTGCTCATGGTGTCCACGTTTCTCTCGCGCATCATCGGGCTTGTGCGGGTCAAATATATCGTCTGGCTCTTCGGGCGCGGCATGGAGGCCGATGCTCTCAACGCCGCATTCGTCCTGCCTGACATGATTTCCTACTTCCTTGTCGGTGGCGCCGCATCCATTACCTTCGTCACCATCCTCACCCGCTATCACGAGCAGGGCCGTGACGCGGAAGGCGAGCGATCGCTCTCGGTGATTCTTACCACGATGTACTTGGTCCTGGGCGCGGCCATTGTCCTGGCCGAAATCTTTGCTCCCTGGTACGTGCATTGGTGGTTCAACGGCTTCGATCCGCAGAAGGCCGCAATTTGCGTTCTGCTCACGCGCATCCTGCTGCCAGCTCAACTGTGTTTCTTCGCCGGCGGCGTCTTCGGTGCGGTTCTCCTGGTGCGCAAGCAGTTCAACGTGCAGGCCGTCGCGCCGCTTATCTACGGCCTCGGCACCATCGTTGGCGGTCTCTTGCTTGTCAGAAAGATGGGCGTCCCATCGCTTGCCATCGGAACTGTCGCTGGAGCAGTATTTGGGCCTTTTCTCCTCAACTGGTTCTTCGCGCACCGCGCCGGCACGCGCTACCACTTTATTCTCGATTGGCACGACCAGGGCCTGCGCGAATGGGTGCGCCTTTCCTTGCCTCTCATGGCCGGCGTCTCGCTGGTTACTGCTGACAATTGGATCATCGCCCACTTCGCGTCACGTATCGGCGGTGCAGTCTCACTGATGAGCTATGCCAAGCAGGTCTTCACAGCGCCCATGTCCGTTTTGGCACAGGCCGCGGGCGCTGCCTCCTTGCCCTTCTTTGCCACTTTGTGGACGCGCGATCGTCGCTTCGAGTTCGCCACCGGCGTCGCCGATTCTGTCTCTCGTGTGGCCGCGCTCGGTCTTCTCGTGGCCTCCATCATGGTGCCGCTTGGCTGGCCGGCCATCGATCTGGTCTTTACCGGCGGCCGCTTCTCGCCAGACGATGCGCGCTTGTGTTCCGCCTATTTCGCAGTCTTCTCGGTTTCTCTGTTCCTCTGGTCGGCGCAGGCCATTTACTCGCGGGCCTTCTTCGCCGCCGGAAACACCTTCGTGCCCATGGTTGCCAGCACCATCGTCACAGTTGTCTCACTGCCTATCTATGACTTGTTCTTCCACTGGCGCGGCGCAATGGGTCTGGCGCTCGCCTCTGACGTGGGCATCGCACTCCAAACCCTCACCATCGCCTTGCTCCTGCACCAGCGCCGCATGGTTTCTCTCGCGAGCCTTGACTTTGCCGAGATGGCCCGCTGTTTGCTGAGCGCTTTTGCGGGCGGTGCGGCCGCGTGGTTCGTCAGCTGGATTTTGTCCAGCCTATTCCGTAGTCTCCCGCGCCTCGCCGAGCTTCATCATGCCCGGTCTATCGCCGACTCCGCGACCCTCATCGGCGGCATCTCTGTCTGGACCGCAGTCACGATGTGGGTTCTCGACAAATCCGGCTCGGCGCTGCCCCGCGTCGCGCTGCGCCGTCTCAGGCTCAGCTGAGTTCTTGGCCCTCAGAATCCCGTCGCGCTTTGCGCCACGCTCCAAGCCTCGACCCCGCGTAAAAAACGCAAGCGCTCCCAATGACGCGGAAGCGCTTATGCTCGAAACAAAGATTGACTGAAGTGCCGGCGCTCTAGCTGTTGTGCGCTTCGTGAATCGAAGGCGTCGGGCCAGCCACCGCAACCGGGCCTGAAGTGCCGGTCGCTTGCAAAGGCTGCTTCGAATCGGGCTTTCGAATATCAATTCCGCCTTTGAAGAACGCACCGTCCTCGATGCTGATGCGCGCCGCCGCAACATCGCCGTGCAGCGACCCTTCCGCGCGAATGTCCACGCGGTCTGTGGCGGAGACGTTGCCCTTCACCTTGCCCAGCACCACGACCTCGCGCGCGGTAATGTTGGCCCCAACCTGGCCGTTGCGGCCCACCGTCACGCGATTGCCCGGCAGGTTGATTGCGCCTTCCACTTTGCCGTCAATATATAAAGATTCCGAACCTGTAATCTCGCCTTTGATGAACAGGCTCTTGCCGAGCGTGGCTTGTTCGGCGTTTCCAGCCTGCATTCTGGCAGGTGTTTCGGGCACGTGTGCCGGGGGCGCCGCGTGCTGCGGCTCCGGCGTGGGATTTGGGATCGAAGATCCGGTCTGGCTTGGTTTCCACATTGCGCTCAAGGTTCTCTTCCTATTCTGTCCGCTTCAGGACTGGGGATGCCAAAGCAACGCCAATGGCTCGAACCCAAAATCGATCTGTCCGCTTGCCGCTGCTATCGCCGCGGCCATCTCCTGCGCGGCCGGGAATCGGTCGAATCAATCTTCCGGCTCCGCCAGGATGACGCGCAAACCCATTCTACGGCAAGTCCATGTTTCCTGTGCAAGTGCCGCCCTCCAAAGTCACGTCGGCCGGCAACTTGCCCTACTCTTGAACTATGACCGATCGCGAGTTGCTCGCCCGCATCGCCGCCTACCCCGGGCAAAAGGCCGGATACAAGCAGTTGGTCCGCGAGCTTTCGCTCCCCGGCGGCCGCGCGCGCCGTCTCCTCCTCGAGCAGCTTGCCCGCCTCACCGTTCGCGGCCAGCTCATCCAACCCGACCGCGATCACTGGAGCCTTCCTCGCGCCGCATCGCGCGAAAATCTCGTCGCTGGCCGCCTCGATCTGCACCGCGACGGCTACGGCTTCGTCCGCCCCAACCGCAAACCCTCCGCGGCGGGTTCGAAGACTGCTTCCACCCAGCAAGACATCTTCATTCCCCCCAATGAAATCAACGCCGCCATGCAGAACGATCAGGTTCTGGTCGAGCTTGATCCTCCCAAAGCCGATGGCCGCCAACAGGGCCGCATCGTGCAAATTCTCGAGCGCCGCAACCCAACGGTAGTCGGCACATTCCGCATCGCGCGCGAAGATCGTGGCCGCAATAACGTCGTCATTCCCTTCGACGACCGCATGACCCAGCCCATCGTGATCCCGCCCGGCGCTGAAATCCCGCTCGCCTCCGGCTCCTCCACGCCGCATCGCGTTCTTGGGCGGGAGGCGCAATCTTCTCCAAAACCCGAAAGCGCGGAGCGCCCGGAGGACGGCCTTGTCGTCGACGTCGAGATCACCAGTTGGCCCACGCCCACTCGCCCCCCGATCGGCCGCGTCATTGAAGTCCTTGGATCGCCCGATGATTTTGGCGTCGATGTGGAGATGATGATCCGCAAGCATCAGCTCCCGCGCATATTTCCCGATGCCGTTCTCGCTGAAGCACGCCGCGTCGCGCACTTCGACCAGGAAATCGCCGCCCGCAGGGCCGATTTCCGCTCACTCCCCATCGTTACCATTGACGGCGAAACCGCGCGCGACTTCGACGACGCGGTCCTCGTCCGCGAGCATGCTGAAGGCGGCTACGAGCTTCAGGTTCACATTGCCGACGTCACCGAGTACGTCCTCCCCGGCTCGGCTCTCGACCTCGAAGCCAGAATCCGCGGTACCAGCGTTTACTTCCCCGATCGCGCCATCCCCATGCTGCCCCAGGAACTATCGACTGACGTTTGCAGCCTTCGTCCCAATGAAGACCGCCTCGTGCTCAGCTGCATCATGCAACTTGATGCCGCGGGCAATATCGAAAGCTTCGAGGTCGTCGAAGGGGTAATCCGCTCCGCAGCGCGCATGACCTATATTGCAGTGCACGCAATCCTTGAGAGTGACGAAGAGGCCCGTTCGCACTCTTCCGCTCTCGAACCAGAATTTGACCGCATGAAAAGGCTCGCGGTCCTCATGAATCGGCGCCGCGAGGAACGTGGCTCGATCGATTTCGATCTCCCCGAGCCGGTCATCGAGTTTGACGAGGATGGCCAGATGCGCGGCGTCACGCGTGCCGAGCGCACCTGGGCCAATCGACTCATCGAGGAATTCATGCTCGCCGCCAACGAGTGCGTTGCCGTCTGGCTTGAAGATCTCGGCGTCCCCTCGCTTTACCGCATTCACGAGAAGCCCGATCCGCGACGTGTCGTTCAATTTGAAGAGCTCGCGGCCGGCTTTGGTTATTCGCTTGGCCTTGGGCCACTTCCCGTCAAGCGTGTAGTCACCCGTGCCGAGCGCCGCGAATCTCACGGCCAGGGCCGCAATCCCCGCCAGCACGAGGTGCCTGAGGACATCGCCGTCACGCCCCGCATGTACCAGAAGCTGGCCGCGCGGATTGAGGGCAAGCCGGAGGAGCGCATCCTCAGCTACCTCATGCTGCGCTCGCTCTCGCAGGCGCGCTACTCCGAGGTCAACGAAGGCCACTTCGCCCTCGCCGCGCCCACCTACACCCACTTCACCTCTCCCATCCGCCGTTATCCCGATCTCATCGTGCACCGCATCGCCAAAGCGCTTCTCCGCGCCGGCGTCTCGGGCCGTCGCACCATCACTCCGAGCCGCCTCAGCTCGCCTTGGTCGCACCCCAACGAAGGCCAGGCAAGATTTGGGATGCCCCACCCTCGGCGCGCTTCTGTTCTTGCGCCTGGGGTGGGAGGGCATTTGTCTCAGTCGTCGAATTTCAGCCCAATCCCGCCCCCGATCTCCGAGGCTGAACTCGCCGAGATCGCCGAAGAAACCAGTTACACCGAGCGCCGCGCCGCCGAAGCCGAGCGCGAGCTTGTCGAATGGAAGAAAGTTCGCTTCATGCAGGACCGTGTCGGCGACGAGTTTGCCGCCCTTATTCTGAACCCCGCCAAATTCGGCCTCTTTGTCGAGCTCACCGATCTCTTCGTCGAAGGCCTCGTGCCCATCGACACTCTGCGTGCCGACCGCTATACCTGGCGGGAGAATACGCACGAAATCATCGGTGAGCACGCCGGCCGCCGTTTCCGCGCCGGAGACCGGGTACAGGTCATCCTCGATCGCGTCCTCGCGCAGGAACGCAAGCTTCAATTTGCTCTGGTGGAAGAAGAGTTGCCGCTGACGGGAAAAAAGGCTGGGCAGCAATCATCGAAAACAAAGAAAAAACGCAAAAGCACGTCGCCGCAAGCCCCGGGTGGGGGCAAGCGGCGATTTAAGAAGAACAAGAGACGGTGAAGCCAGAGCGGCACCCGGGCTCATTAGCCCGGCTTTTTCCGCTTATGCGCCAGCCTGCTTCGCGGCGAGGGGCCCAATCACCGGGATGACGAACCTCTTCCCCTGGAACGCCTGGATGATGGCGATGAGCCACACAATAAATAACCCCAGGGCCAGGACGATCATTAGAAGCCATCCGATAATCGGGATGAACGCGAGCACGATATTCAGGACCCACAGGACGATCCATGTGCAGCCCAGAAAGATCGACTGCCACGCGTGGAACTTGACCTTCGGATTTGTGTTGTACGGTGCAACCACCAGAAAGATGATCGCTGGAATGATCGTCAAATAAGCAAGCCCGCTGGCGGCGTCCTCTGACAGTCCTGAGCTGGCTGCTGCTGCTGTGTTGGGTTCATCGGCCATTGCAACTTCTCCTTTTCAAGGAAAACGGTTAAAGGGGAAGGGAATCAATTCACTTTTGTGTACGGCCTCATCCGCGAATTTCAGTCTTCAGGCCGCCGCGTCAATCGAGGTGGAGATAGAACAACCTGCCGCCCGGCTCCTTGTCAAGAGAATTTACGCGCCATTCGCACCCCCTCGCCATCCCGGCCATCCAATTACAATGTGATCTGGGAGCAATATGCATGGCGCACATGGTTTTTTGCGTTCGCAATAAAAAGGAAATGGAAGGGCTGGACGAGCCCCCTTTCGACTCGGAGTTTGGCCAGAAAATCTATAAGAACGTCTCCAAAGCGGCTTGGGACGAGTGGCTTGGCCGCCAGAAGATGCTGCTCAATGAGTACCGCCTCCAGCCCTGGCTACCTCAGGCACAGCAGTTCCTCGTCGAACAAATGGAAGATTTTTTCTTCGGTTCCGGCGCAGCGCTGCCGGCCGACTACGTTCCCCCCGCGCACTAATCCTGAAACCCAGGCTATGGTGCTCCAAGTCTCGCAACTGGGGCCTGGGGTTGCACGATCCTCTGTCCTTCGAACTCGCACGGGCGAACGGCTTAGTGGCTCGTCGCGCCGCTGTCGTTCGTCACCATCAGGCTTGACACGTTCACCGGTTCAAAGTCCGAGAGAATCAGGCTGGTCAGGCACGAGAGATCCGCGTCGTTCCAGCGCGCGTCGGGTGTGCCGATCAATCCGCCGCTGTCGCCGTTGTCGGCCAGAATGATTCCATAGTTGCGGAACGCCGTAATAATGATCGCCGCCTGCGGGCTAGTCGCTGCGCATGTCGGCGTAGTTACTGACGCCTTCAGCCGATAAATCTCGCCGGCCGCTCCGCTCATCGTGCAACTTGACGGCGGCGTGGACTGCGAAATCTCGCTCTCCGTGGAAATTGACCCGCCGTTGCTGTCCTTACAGCTCCCAACCCCAGCCGATTGCGTGGCCGGCCACACCCAATAGTTCAACATGTGATTGAGTGTGAATCGAATGGGATGCTTGATCGTTCCCGTCGGCGCCGTCGGCGTGCCCGTCCCGATCACTTCATCGGCATTGGCTAGCAGCGGTCCCACCGGTAGACCCGCGGCATCCGAGGTTCCCTGTCCCTGGGGTGTCAGCGCATCCGTCGCCACATTCGGCCACTCTGCGTTCGAGGAATCGGTCCATGGCCCGTCCAGATAGATTCCCTGCCACATCTCGTAGAGCGCCGGATTCTTTCCGTTGCCTGGCTCCAGGTACACGAGCACATGCCGGTCCCCATTCGAATTGCTTGTGCCCTCAACCGGTGCGTAGGCCGGAATCGGGCCTGAAGCAAAGTACTGCTGATACACCGTTGTCGCTACCGAGACATCGGGTTGGTTCGCTGGAACCTCAATTGCCGGAATCCCGTTCGGAAACGGCGCGTTCGAATTGTTCCCGAAGAAAGGCTTGACCGTCGAAGGTAAATAGCCGCTGTACATCGGCGCCGCTGGCGACGTATCCACGGGCAGATTCGTCGTCGCCGCGTCTACGCGATGGTGGAAGATCGAGGCCGGTGTGAAGACATTTGCCAAAAACGCGTTGCTCCCATTTATCGCGAAGGCAACCTGCGCCTTGGCCGTCGCGGCCGTCGAATCCGTAACGATAATCTCGGGCGTGTACGTCCCCTGGCCCCCAATCAACGGGCTTGTGATCTCTCCAGACGCCGCGTCCATGGTCAAGCCTTCCGGCAGGGGTGGATAATTACCGCTCTCATCGACCGAGAAAGTATAAGGCGGATTCCCGCCCGTCGCGGCGATCGTGCAACCGGCATACGCTGTATTCTGCGTTCCACCCGGGCAGCTTGTCGTCGTAATCGATAAAGTCCCGCCCGATGACGCGAGCGTAACTTTGGCCGAAGCCGTCACCGATCCCGCCGCATTTGTCGCCGTCAGCACGTAAGTAGTCGTCGTCTCCGGGCTTACGTTCACGCTTCCGTTCGCCGAAGTCGACGAAAGGCTTCCAGGCGCGATGTTGAGCGTCGTCGCGCCCGATGTTGTCCAGCTCAGCGTGCTGATCCCGCCCAGAGTAATGCTTGTTGGACTCGCGGTGAACGAGCTGATCGTTGGCAGCGTCGGCTGCGTTACGGTCACCGTCACCATCGCGGTTACCGATCCCGTAGTGTTGCTCGCTGTCAGCGTGTACGTGGTCGTCGCCGTCGGGCTCAAGACCACAGATCCGCTCGCGGTCGTCGATGCAGACGTCCCCGGCGTTATGGCAATGCTGGTTGCTCCCGATGTGGCCCAGCTAAGAGTGGTCGTTGAGCCATTGATGATCGAGGCGGGGCTCGCGGAAAAGGAGCTGATGGTGGGCGCTGCAACCTGTTTAGTGGTTGGAAGCTTCTGCGTGCAACCCGCCAGTCCCGCTAAAGCCGCTAGAAGGACAAGTGCGCGGACAACGCTTCTGCGCTTGTTGATGTCTGATTGCAATGCGTGACGCGATTGGGGGGAGTGCATGCGCCGCCTTTCCCTCAATGATCCTGTCGCCGATCCGGCTACCCACCGGTCGCCGCGAGTCTTTTGCGGCAGCGGTTCTAAAGACCATTCGAGGATGTTCAGCCCTGTGAGAAGATGTTTAGCTTCAAAACCTGCGGATGCTTCATGAACCGGCCAAACGCGGCCGCAAGCCCATGTGGGGTCCTTCGCCCCATCTCTTCACAATGCGCGAAGAATCTGCTTTTGGGTACATGACAAAAGTCATGTTGGCAGGATGGTGACGCCGTGCAGCGGCCTGATTCGCCGAAGGATTCTAAGCGATGAGTTCGGGGAAATCCGTCGAATCAGCAGGAATTTGGGGGGATAGGCAGCTATGGGGTTCGCATTTCCGTATAGCGAGATTGGCACAGGCTCAAGGCGTTAGTCGGCAAATTAGATCCTTCCTATTCGCCTGATCGAGTAGATTGTCAGCAGGGGCGCCCAGTCAATGATTCGGCGATCGGAAACAAAACTGCCATGACCGAAGTGGACGTTGAATCGCCGGTACCAGGCCGGCCCCGCGAATTTCTCCAGGAGTTCGCATTCTTTCTCGCCATGATCCTCGCGGGCACTGCTGCCCAACTCGAATTTTCATGGATGGGTTTTTCGCCGACGGATGAAGGATGGATTTTGTCATTTAGCCGCCGCATGCTGGCGGGCCAGGTCCCTCATCGGGACTACTTCAGGGTCCAGACTCCCGGCTCGGAGTTTTTCCACGCTCCAGAGGTTCTGTTTGGCGGCGATTATACGTTTTGGATCTCCCGATTCGTCGCCTGGATACAGATCGCGTTGATCGCATGGGCCTGGCCGCAGATTCTTTCCACGCTCATGCGAAAGGAACTCGCATTTTGGCATAAGACTCTTCTGGGCTTGATTTGCCTCGCCTTTACGGCAAGCACGTTTCCCGTCATGGCTTGGCCCACTTTCGATGGTTTGTTCTTCATCTCGTTCGGGCTGTTGCTGGTGCTGCGCCAGGATTCACTGCCAAAATTCTGCGGATATTTTCTGATCGGCCTTTCCATTGTCTGCAAGCAGAATTTCGTTGTCGTATTCCCTGCATATTTGTTCCTGCTCGGCGACTGGAAAAAAATTCGTTACTGGGTGGCATCGATGTTGCCGGGCACCCTGTACCTGGGATCCATGCTGGCTCTTGGGGCCATGCCCGACCTGTTGATTCAAGTTGGCTCCGCTCGGGGCTTTGTGCCCCGCGGCATCGTGCCATTCTTCGTGCGGAAGGAGGTTTTCGCCTCAATTGCCGTCGGAATGCTAGCAACCGTATTGGTCAACGAAAAAAAGTTCAGAGCGTTGGCGGTTGGAAATCTGCTGGCATATTCCGCCCTGTTTTTGAGCGCGGGTGCGCTCAGTATTGAACTGTATCTCTATTCAGACACTGTTTCCTTCGGCATATTTGGCCTCGCTCTCGGGGCGGCGTTGGCTCACCTTTTCTTCAAGTTTGGAAACAAGCACGCTGCCATCGCCGGACTCCTCGCGGTCGTCCTGGCCTGGGGGACGACCATTTCAAACGGCTTCAACTTTCCGACCCTCGCATGTGGCATTCTGGTCGTTTTTCTGCTTCAGGTCGTCTTTGCGGATTTCGGGGAGTTTCCCGGTCACCGGTTCGTTTCGACGGCCATTCTCGGACTTTTGACGTTAGTGACTCTCGTTGCTTTTTGTGTGGGCAGGTATCACTATATTTATCGCGATTTGGCGGCAAATGAATTGACAAAGCCGTTGGACGGAGTTCTGCCCGGGGGTCGCCTTCTCCGCACCAATCCCAATACATACGCGTTTCTATCCGATTTGAACCTTGCCATCAGCGAGACGCACGGAACGCCGTACGCCATCATCCCCGGCTTTTCCGCGTATTGGGTCAAGGGTCCGCAACTCGATCCAGTGCCCATCGACTGGCCCTACCAGGAGATGTTGCCGAATCCGAAGATGATCACCCAGTTTCAGAAAAGCATTGCCGATCAGAAGGGAAAGGTTGTCTTGATCGTCGAAAAGGTCGAGCCAACCGACCTGAGGGATGGATTCGAGCCTTTGAATGAGCCCATCTATCCGGAAGCCGTGCTCTCTTACGTGAGATCGAACTTTACCAAAGTTGGCGAAACAGAATACTTCGAATTACGCCGCTAGCCGTTCACCCAGCCGTCCGCGCGCCGGCGCATACGGCTGAGTCCGGGACCGTCGAGATCGCTCTGGGGAAAGTCCTGAGTCGATAACGAACAATCATGGCGATCATGCGCAACCCAAGCCGGAACGCTTTTTTGAAGCTGCCCGTAATCTTCGAGTCGCCGGTGCGCGGAAGGTAGTTAACCGGGATCTCCACGCAGGTGAGTCGCGTTCGGATAGCTAGCATCATCAGTTCGGGCGAGAAGTGACTGCCTCCCACCGTGAAGAGCGGCTCGATCTGGCGCAGCGCGTCGCGCCGTAACAGCTTGTACGTGCAGCCGACATCGGTCAGGCAGGGCCCGTTGTGCAGATACTCAAGCATCTTGGCCACCGCCCAATTGCCGTAGCGCAGGAATGGCCCCATATTCGAGCCCTCCCAAATGCAGGTCTTGGATGTTCGCGTGCCGAATACAACATCGAACTCCTCCGCATAGGCGAAGAATTTGTAGATATCGATCGGCCTGAAAGTGCTGTCGGGCTCGACGAGAACAATAAGGTCGCCACTTGCCGCTCCCAGCGATGACCTGCAGGCGTAGCCATAACCCTGGCGTTTTTCCTGAACTACGCGAGCCCCCGCGTTCTCAGCAAGCGCTGCAGTTCCGTCGCTGCTGTTGTTGTCTGCTACGACCACTTCGTCGACTTCGGCGAGCGCAAGGTATCCACGCACCGCTGCCACGATGCCCTCTGCTTCGTTATAGGCAGGCATCGCCACGCTGACGCTTAGGTTCTTGTACACTTTTTCACCCAGCTCGGAGGCAACCCCTCCTCCAACTCGATCGAACTGAATTCGCTCGATGAGCGCGGTCCCGCATGGATGGCCCATTGCGCCATGCGTTGCAAACCCGCCGCAAGAGGGGTTGCTGCCTCAGCGCCGAGTATACGACGAGCCTTGCTGTGATCGCTGAATGCGTGCTGTACCTCGTTGCGAGCGGGTAAGAACTCTGTCCCCGTCCGCTTTCCCATTGCCTGCTGCACCGCTTCCGCCAGGTCCTTCACTGAATACGGAACATCCGCGCCAATATTGAAGACTTGGTTGTACGCGCCGGGAACTGAGATCGATCTCGCGATTGCAGGCGCTACATCGGAAATGTGAGAGAAAGCGCGCGTTTGTGTCCCGTCGCCAAAGATCGTGCACGGCAACCCCTGCATCACCCGGTTCATAAAGATGCCGATGACGTTTCTGTATTTGTCTCCGACATTTTGCCGTTCTCCGTAAACATTGTGCGGCCGGAAGACAATATAGTTGAGCCCAAAAAGCCGATGCGCCGCCTCCAGGTCCATTTCTACTGCGAATTTTGAAATGCCGTAAGGATCCTCCGGCGCCGGGGTCATCTCCTCGGTCATCGGCGTCTGTCCCGCGCCGTAGACGGCGATGCTCGACGTAAACACAAAACTCCGGCAATGGTGGCGCACAGCCGCATTGATCAGAGTCACGCTTCCCAACAGGTTGTTGGTGTAGTTGAAGCGCCGGATGAAGTGACTGAGCCCCTCGGCGGCATAGGCGGCGATATGGAATACATAATCAAATCGGTAGCGGTCAAACAGCGAATCCACCAGGGCATCGTCTGTGATCGATCCTTTGACGAACTCGACCTGAGGACTGATATTGTCCACAAAGCCGCCTGAAAGGTCGTCGAGTGCCACCACCTTGTGACCGGCCAGCAGCAATTCATCCGCGACGTGACTTCCGATGAACCCCGCTCCTCCGGTCACAAGCGATTTAGGGTTCAATGCGGTTTCCGACATGATTGTCTCTCCACGAGGTCGCGAACGATCGCCGGCTGAAATCAGGCCTGGATCCCGCACATGCCCGAATCAAGTGATTCAAGGCGAGATTGATATTGATCTTAACCCACATGGAATCGCTGAGCCGGTTGCTCACTTGGTTCATTTCCCATCGGCTATTTTCGTCTGGATAACTCGCAGTCGGCCTCGTCCATGCGACTCCAGGCCTCGCACCCCTCGCGGGCGAAATTGGGTGTCATCCGCTGAGGAGGATGACAAGATCGGGGTGCTTCGTGTGTCGGCCACGAAGACGTTCGCAGGATGGGTGGTGCAGGAAAAACTGAATATGGTCGGGACGGGCAGATTCGAACTGCCGACCCCTCGCACCCCAAGCGAGTGCTCTACCAGGCTGAGCCACGTCCCGACATAACGTAGCCGGTCCGCCATCGCGAACCGGCTTTGGGGTCTTTGTTAGTTTACACTGCAGCGCGCATGAATCCGAATCACGGCTTATGAGCTCGAATCGCTACTCCAGCGCCTCTCGCGCCTGATCCAGAATCGCGTCCGCAATCGCCAGCGAAGCCGTTGCAGCGGGGCTCGGCGCATTCAGCACGTGCAGCGCGCCCTCCCGCTGCACAAAATAGAAATCCTGCATCAACTCACCCGTTGGTGAAAGCGCCTGCGCGCGCACGCCTGCTCCTCCTGGCGCCAGGTCCTCGATCGTCAGCTCGGGCACCAGTCGCTGCAAAGACCGGCAAAACAGCTTCTTGCTGTACGAACGCTTGAACTCCTCCCAGCACATGCGCGGGTAGCGCACAAAAAATTTCCAGAACCCCGGATAGGTGAAAGTTTCCAGCGTATCGCGCAGCGAGAAATCTGTATGCTTGTACCCCTCGCGCTTAAAGGCGAGAACGGCATTTGGTCCGCACTCCACTCCGCCGCCAATCTGCCGCGTAAAGTGCACACCGAGAAACGGAAAACTCGGGTCTGGCACGGGGTAAATCAAATTCTTTACAAGATATTGCCGCTCCGGCCGCAGCTTGTAATATTCGCCGCGGAACGGCACAATCTTCGCTCGATCGCCGCTGCCCGCGATCCGTCCAACCCGGTCGCACTGCAATCCGGCGCAATTGATCAGAAAGTCCGCCTCGTAATTTCCGCTACCGGTTTCGCCCTTCGTCTGGATCGTCCACGCGCCAGTTCTCTTCGCCCCCGTCACTTCCGATGAAAACCTGAGCTCGCCGCCTCTTGCGCCAATTTCCCTTACCATCTCCGCGCAAACCGCGCCGTAATCCACAATCCCTTCCTGCGGAACGCGAATTCCCGCGAGTCCCGCCGCGTGTGGCTCGTATTCGTGAATCTGCTCCGGCCCCAGCAGCTCAAGACCCTGCAGGCCATTGGCCTTGCCGCGCTCCATCAGCGCATGCAGCCGTGGAATCTCTTCCCCCTCCGTGGCCACCACCGTCTTGCCGCACAGCTCGTACGGCACGCCGTGCTGCTCGCAGAACGCGGTCATTCTGCGCAGCCCCTCCACCGCCAGCCGCGCCTTCGTCGAGCCCGGCTTGTAATAGAGGCCGCAATGCAGCACTCCGCTGTTGTGACCGGTTTGGTGTTGTCCCGGCCCGCTTTCCTTCTCCAGCAGAATCACTTTTACCGCGGGGTACCGCTCCAGAAGCTGGTGCGCCGTCGCCAGCCCAACAATGCCGCCTCCAATAATTGCAACTTTCATGATTTCGATAAGGATACTACTCGCCGGGATTTCGTGCGCGTCCCCGTCGTTCTCTGTTCACGGCTCCGTCAGTCCTTATTACGGATTGGCCTTCACTTCCGCGCATGAGCTCTCATCGCCGGCGTCGCACGCCTTTTGATAAAAGCTCAGGGCCGTCGCTTCATCCAGCGCCACGCCGAGGCCATTTCGGTAGAGCGTGCCAACAACGCGGCAACCTGTCGGCTCGCCGCCATCGCAGGCTTTCCGGAAATAGTTGGCCGCCTGCACCGCGTCGATCGCCGTGCCCCAGCCGCTTTGATAGGCATACCCCATCCAAATGCAGCTCGCCATTAAACCGCCGTCGCAGCTCTTGCGTTCCAGGCTTAGCGCTTCTGTGTCGTCAGGCATCACGCCTTCGCGAAGATCGCCAAAATGGGCTCTCATTCCCAGTCCCATGCAACTCTGTAGCGAGCCGCCGTCGCATGCTTTCCGGGCCAGCGCCAGGGCTGCGTCCAAATCTCGAGCCGTGCCCAGCTCATTGTTCATCATGTAGCTCAGGGCCGTGCATCCCTTCATATCTCCGCCATCGCAGGCTTTGCGGAAGTCATTCACCAATTCGGAATTGCTCTTTGCGCCGCCCATGCCTTCGCCGTCCATGAATTTGATCCAGGCAATCCCCACGCAGCCTCTGGCCTCTCCGCCATCGCAGGCGCGATGATCGACCGCGATCGCCTGTGCCTCGTCTCTCGCCGTCCCTTTTCCCTGGTAGTACGAGAAGGCAAGATTGGTGCATGCAAACATCAAACCGCCGTCGCAGGCCTTGCGCGTCAAGGTGAAAACCTGGGCATCGTCCTTCTCAACGCCCTCGCCCGCGTTATACATCGCACCGAGATTGGTACAGCTCAGCAGGTGCCCCGCGTCGCAATTCTTGCGGTAGAGCGTTGCCGCCTGCGTCAGGTCCTTGGCGATCCCCGCTCCGGTGTAATACGCCACCGCCACGCTGAAGCAGCCATTGCTGTCGCCTCCGTCGCAGCTCTTCTTGAAGAGCGCGAAGGCCGCGGCAGGATCCTTGGCCACGCCTCGCCCGCTTGCCGTCAGGTAGCCAAGGGCCGTGCAGCCCGCATAGCTGCCCGCATCGCACGCCTTGCCGTATAGCTTCGCCGCTTGCGCCTCGTCCTTTGCCACACCCTCGCCGCTTTCAAACATGCCACCCAGACTCAGGCAGCCTCGCATCTCTCCGCCTCCGCATGCCTTCCGGAACAGCCCAATCGCCTGGGGATCGTTCTTCGTTGTGCCCACCCCGCCCTCCAGCATCATTCCAAGCTGGGTACACCCCGCCAGGTTGCCGCCGCTGCACGCGGTGCGATACATGTGCACCGCCTCGCCTTCGTCCCTTGCCGTGCCTCGTCCATATAGATAAATGTTGCCCGCATTGCTGCAAGCCGTCATCTGGCCTGCGTCGCAACCTCTGCGGTAAAGGCGTAGCGCCTCGCGCGGATCTCTTCCGACGCCCATGCCGTTGTCGTACATCAAACCCAGGTTGTTGCAGCCCCACGTGCCGTCGCCGCTTTGGTCGCACGCCTTGCGGAATAATTCTGCTGCCTGCGCCAGGTCTTTAGTCACTCCCACGCCGTTCTGGTAAGTCAGCCCCAGCTGGTTGCATCCCACGGCCGATCCGCCGTCGCACGCCTTGTGGAAGAGCGTCAGCGCCTGCGCCTCGTCCTTGTCCACGCCCTGGCCGGTTTGGTAGGCCCATGCCACCTCAGCGCAGCTCTCCATCTCGCCGTCGCTGCATCCCTTCTTGAAGTAGCTCACAGCCTGGCTCGGATCCTTCGCGGCGCCATTTCCTGAGGCGTACATCTGCCCGATGTTTTCGCAGGACCTCCCAATGCCGCCGTCGCAGGCCTTTTGCCACAGGCTCATCGCTTGGGCCTGGTCCTTCGTCACGCCGGAGCCGTGGTCATAGAGCACGCCAAGGCCATTGCAGCCTGTCATTTCGCCGCCATCGCACGCTTTGCTGAAAAGCGCCTTCGCCTGCGCGTAATCCATCGCCACGCCGTGGCCTTCCACGTAGAGCCTGCCCAACCCGAAGCAGCCATGCAGGTCCCCTGCGTTGCATGCGTCCTGGTAAAGTCGCACGGCACTCTCTAAATCGGGTTGAATCGTCTCGCCCGATTGATAAATCGCCGCCAGCAGCACGCATGCATCGGTATCCTTGCCGTCGCAACCTTGCTGCGCCAGGCTCGCCGCGCGCGTATAGTCCGTCTCGCCGCCCAATCCCGTGCGATAGCTCCTCGCGGCCTGTTCGCATCCCCAGTATTTGTCGCTGTCTTTCCCGCTACCGCACAGCTTCTCCGCCACGCTTCGCGCCGCAGGAAAATTCTTCAGTGGATCGTCTTCAAGCCAATAGCGATTCCCTTCTTTTTTTAACCGGTCAAGTTCCAGCGTCTCGTATTTCGTCAACGCGACTGCCGCGTCCGAGTCGTTTGCCGCTGCCGGTTCCGCCCCTGCGCCCATATGAATCACCAGCTCGCCGCCCTGGTCGTCATCGAACGCGCCAAACGCCGGGGTCTGCTTTGATTGCGCCGCAAGTGAAACCTCGTGCTGCGCATAGGCGCCCAGTTGGCTCGATGTGACCCAGGGATCACCGAAATTATTAGCTTTCCCCGACGTCAGTCCCTGAATCATCAGGCCGGTAAACAGGGAATGGTTCGGAAGCGGGCCGCTGTCGGAGGCGAGCTGGTTGCCCTGCGCGCTCGCGATCACCTTCCGGCTGATCTTCAGCAGCATGTCCCGTTCAAAACGCGTATCCGCCCGGCTGGTCGTGAATTTGTTTCCCAGCGCCATGCCGCTGTGGCAGCTATCGAGGATCACCAGAATATGCGAGGCCGGCAGGGAATCGATCGTGTGCAGCAGCTCCTCGATCTTCAGGTAGTCGCTCCAGTGCTCGTCTTTCCCGGGCGCCCGCGCATCTACCGGAACAATGAACCCATCCGACTTCGGCGCATCACCAATCTTGTAGTCGTGTGTGGTCCCGTGCCCGGCAAAAAAAATCACGAGCGAGTCTTCTGGCTTCAGCCGTGTTGGCAAATCGTCTTCAAGCAACGACGTGATTGCTTTGCCCGTCGCGGCCTTTTCCGTCAGCGGTTCCACGGCATATTCAAATCCGAACTTCGTCGTCAGCAGCTTCGCAAATTCCGTCGCGTCGCTCACCGCCGTGCTCAGGATGGGCCAGTTTTCATAGTTGTCGATGCCGATCGCCACAATGTACTGGTGGCCGTTCTGCGCCGCAGGCTCCTCGGTCTCCGGCTGGATGCCTCGTTGCGTTCCAGCCTGATGTGCACCGCCCGCGCCCTGTTGCGCAATCGCAGCCGCGACCATTGCCGCCGCAAGCAGCACCACGCCTGCCGCTCTCAAGAGAATCGACATCGGCAAATCCTTATTTCGAGTCTTTGCTTCGAATTTTTCGTCGGGGGGGACAGTCCGCGCGCTCTGGACCGTTGGCCCTATTTTAGCCCTCAAGCGGCGCCTTTCCAACATGGACGGTGGACGCCCCCAAAAGGACCAATCCCCGTGCGCGAACCCCTCGCCGCCTGTTATTGTTTTCATTTGCTTCTTCGGGAGCACCGAAACCCAACCATGCCCGATTCCGCCATCAAATTCGGCACCGACGGCTGGCGCGGCCTCATCGCCGACGACTTCACCTTCGCCAACGTCCGCATCGCCGCCGATGCCATCGCCGCCTACATTCATTCACGCAAAGGTTCGGCCCAGGAGGACCCCTCGAAAGGCCTCTGCATTGGTTACGACACACGCTTCGGATCGAAAGATTTCGCCCACACTTGCGCTGAAGTCGTTGCGGCTACCGGCATTCCCGTCATGCTCGCCAACGCCGTCACGCCCACGCCGGCTCTCAGCTGGGGCGTGCGCGAGCGCGGCGCAGCCGGCGGCATCATGATCACCTCGTCGCACAACCCCGCGCAGTGGAACGGCGTTAAGTACAAGGGTTGGTATGGTGGCTCGGGCAAGCCATCCATGATCACAGCTATTGAGTCGTTTCTCGGCAAACCCGCCTCGCGCGCCTCTCAGCCCGCGCCCATCACTGGAGTCGACTTCCTGCCTACCTACCTCAAAGCCATCGAGGACTTCGCCGATCTCGATCTCATCTCGAAATCCGGCATGAAATTCTGCATCGACTCCATGTATGGCGCGGGCGCTACCATCCTTGCTGACATCTTCGCCCGCATCGGCGTGGCCCACGTTCAAATTCGCTCCAACCCCGACCCGCTCTTTCCCGGCATCAATCCCGAGCCCATCGAGCCGAATATTCGCGCCCTCGGCGAAGCCACAGTCGCAAATGGCTGCCAGGCCGGCCTATGCACTGACGGCGACGCCGACCGCATCGGTGCCATCGACGAGCACGGCAACTTCGTCGATCCCCACAAAATCTACTCTGCGCTTCTTAATTGGGTCTTGAAGTACAAAGGCTGGCCGGGCGCCGTCACCCGCGCCTTCAACACCACCAAGATGCTCGATCGCATCGCCCGGAAATACGGCCGTGAGCTCATCGAGCACGGCATCGGCTTCAAGTATGTCGTCGACCTTATGCTTGAGCGCGAAATCGTCATGGGCGGCGAGGAGTCGGGCGGCATCGGCTTCCAGCGCCACCTGCCCGAGCGCGACGGCCTGCTCAACTGCTTGATGCTCGCGAACGTCATGGCCCAGGAGAAGAAGACGCTCGGTCAGCTCGTCGCCGACCTCCAGGATGAGTTCGGCGAGCACCAGTACGGTCGCATCGATCTTCACCTGACGGACGACCAGAAGAATGCCACGATCGCACGCGCCCACGCTCTCAGGCCCGGCGACCCCAGCTTCGCCGGCATGGCCATCTACTCGCAGGAAGATCTCGACGGCGTCAAGTTCTATCTCGACAACCCCGAAGCCACCACCAAGCCCAAAGCCGCCGAAACCTGGCTGCTGCTCCGCGCCTCGGGCACCGAGCCCCTCCTGCGCATTTACGCTGAGTCCTGCTCCAAGGAATCTGTTGCCAAGCTTCTCGACTCCGCCCGCGCCTTTGCGATGGCCAGTTGATTCACTGAAAGTGGATTGCGGTGGAATGCGGGAGGGTTGCTGCCCTCCCGTTCCCGCTATTTCTTTAGAAATTCAACCCGGCGATTGGCGGCACGGCCGTCCGCGGCGTCGTTCGATGCAATGGGATTGGCATCGCCGAGCCCTTTGGCGGAAAGCCGCGAAGCGGTGACGCTGAATTGACTAACGAGGACGTTCACCACGGCCTGGGCACGTCGATTGGACAGATCGAGGTTATGGGTCGCGTCACCTACTGAGTCTGTGTAGCCGTCGACTTCGAGTTTGAGAGCCGGGTTTTTGGTGAGGGCCGCGGCCACCTCCTGGATCACCGGTGCAGACTCGGGCTTGAGCACGTCACTGTCGGTGTCAAAGGTAATGCCGTGGGTCACGAACTTTCCGGTTGAAGAGATCATCGCAGAAAAATCGGGCGCGGACTCTGCGAGCCTTACCTTGCGGATGCCGTTTGGCCGGTAGCCGGCGATCTGCGCTTCGACGTGGGTGATGCCCGAGGCGTCGACTTGGTTTACATCGATCAGCCGCTTGCCGTCGACGTACGCACGAAGGCGGCCCTGTTGCACCCACAAGGCAAATTCGACGGGCTTACTGGTGTCGGTTTGATAGGTTCCCGAGCCCAGGTCGCCGCATCCCTGGCAGGAGGCTGAAACGCTGGTGTTGACGGTGTTGCCGTCTTCTTCGCCCCGCACGATTACGTGGAGAACCTCGTCGTCTGCCTGGTTGTGAAACGACCAATTCGTCTCACCGGTGCCGGTCCACACAAGTTCAAACGTGAAGTTGGGCGGCAGTTGGAAGTTGGGCGAGGTCAGCGTCACGGTGTCGTCGGCGTGCAGCTCGCGCACATCGCCGGCGATCAGCAGATCGACTTTGCCGTCGCGGAGACGCCAGTGCGGAGGAGGCTCGTCCTGAGCCATGTCACTGAAGTCGTCGTAGAAGATCGTGCGCTCGCCGGGAACGAAGTCGATGGTAATGCTCTTGAACTGCGGCTCAGTGCCGGCAGCAGGAGCGCTTGCCGGGGACTGCGCAGGAGCAGGAGTTGCGGCAGCGGCCTGCGGCGGCGCGGCCCCGGCGGTTTGTGGCGCTGCCGCCGCGGAAGCCGTAAAGTGTGCCATTTGGCCCTGGTCGCCGTTGATTTGCTTGACGACGTTGGCAACCGCCTGGTGGAAGGCCTTGCCAATGGCGGAGTTATCAAAGCTGGCGCCGCCGCTATCGATGCTGCCGAGGTCCGTGCTGACGTCGGTTCCGATCTTGGTTTGCGAGCTGGTCCCGGTTTGACGGATGCTGTCGATCTTTTCGCCGGTCGTGGTGCTGTAGAGGTCCGCTTGCAGCGTCACCTCTGCCTTGATCGACTCTTTGCTGCCTCCAAGGCTGATTCCGCCAAAAGAGGGCAGGCTGCCGGAACTTGATGATTGCGAGCTGGTCGCCTCGAGTACCGTGCCGATCACCACGACATCGACGCCCTGCGCGCGGCCGATCGTCACGGCCTGTTGCGCATCGAGATTGTTGGGGCTGGCGTCGGACGCGAGCGTGAGCACACGGCCGTTGAGCTTGGTGGAGTGCACAATCTCAGCCTGCACAGCGCGCGAGACAGAGCTCGAAATGTCCTCGCCGGAGCCCGTGTTATCGGCAAAAGGCAGCACGCCAACGGTGTACTGGGCAGTCGCCAATCCCGGGGAAATCACGGCTGCGGCCGTGAACACGATCGAAGCGATGAGGAGAACCGAAGCTCTGGCAATGCGTTCCCTGCAAACAACAATCCTTTGGTTGGTCATGGCGATGATCAACTCCTTGCGAAGTGTGAATAGGGAATCTCTGCTCGGGGGGTGCTGCTAAAAGGGCATCCTAGACACCTGTGCGGCACTTCGTCAAAGACTTTTCGCGCTCTGCGGCGGCGCCAAACCCCAGACCCTCTTCTTTGCGCCTTCACCACCCTGACGCCTGCTGCCCCAAATGCCCGTCATCTTGAGCGAAGTCCCCCTTCAGCGGGACGGAGTCGAAAGATCCGCGGTTGCGTTCATGTCAACTACCCACAATGAACTGTCATCCTGAGCGACCGAAGCGCAGCGAAGGGAGTCGAAGGATCTGCGGTTGCTTTTTAGTGCTTGTAGCAGAGCATGACTTTAGTCGTGTGGAGGCGCATGGTGGTATCGGCGGGACGGATTACCAATCTACTTGTATGTTGTGCACAACATAGTCCGCAGGCGGCAGGTATTTTGAAACATCCGGCTCCCGCCGAACGATCCTCACGAGTTCATTTCTTGTCTGGCCGCTGCGCGGGTCATCGTTCGTTTCAAGCACTACGATCTTGAGTTCCGGGCAGTACCAAGTTTCGTGGACAACGACAATTGGATGGTTATTATGGTCTTGTCCAATAGGAACCGTGTAACTGCTTCGGGTGCCCTCAGCAAGCACTCCTTCAATCAACTTGGTGCCAAGTTTCTCAACCACGTTGTCCGGGTCGCCCGTCCTCAAATCAGGACAGGCTGTCGGGCACGGCCCACTGGGCTCATTACCTTTCGACACGTTTTGCGGAAAGTGGATCACTTTCACTTCTTTCGTCGTTGAATCCCACCTTGTTTGTGTGTTCGCAACCGGGTCGTTAATTCGGTAAAGCATTTCACTTTTCATCTCGCCCTGATATAGCCAGTGGCGCTCACCTGCACTGTAGGTCCTGCCTTGGGAATCACGCGCCTCGCTGCCAACGGCCGACTCGGTGTTGGCTGTCTTACCGTCGACTCCAACGCTGACCGATGTGAACCGACTCTCTGCTGAATATGGAGCGCCCAGAACCCTATTATCTCCGCCGCTCGAAGGGCCTTTGACGGCACCGGTTCCGTTATGAGCCAGGCTTGCGAGGGAAGACGAAAGCGTTAGGATTGCAACGAGTAATCTCAATCCGATCCGTTGCATAGACCACCAATTTGACTGATTTGAATTCCGAGAACAAGAGTACATCCGGTACGGGAAACGATTTCCAACCACGGTATGTCCCAAGTCTCATCCGACATCTCGGAATCCACGAGGCACAGTCGGCGCCTACCCATTTAGCCACTTCTTTAATGCGAGAATTACGAGACCATCGCCGCCTTCGCTCACTTCCCGAGCCGCACCACCCACCCCTCCTCCCTCGGCGGAAGTCGTCCTGCTGCTGGCGAAGCGTGCACACCAGAGTTGTCAAGGGGTCTGCGCCAATATTTGTTGTAACTCCCATATTCTTCAGCGACTCACAGCGATGCCAAGCTTGCCGGTAATTACCTCTCTTTGCGCTATCCTGATCTCACAGTTCCATAAAAAGAGCGCTCTCCGGCCGGGCGTCTGGCCTGCGGGCTTATATCACCGGTTCCTGGGTTGATGGTGCCGTTTCCGGCGATGTACAAGGTGGCTCCTTCTTGGTCGGCAGTGGGGCTCGGGATACAGCAACTCAGGAACCGGTCTAAACCTTGTCTTTGCCCGAACTTGGGATTCAGGTTCGTGAAAAGGCGGAACTTGCGCCGGATCCGTGCCGGCAACCGCTTTTCAACGAGCAATTTGCCGAAAACACCCCCGGGGGTGGGGGGGCGGTAGGGGGTACCCCGGAAAGGGACGATCAACATGCTGGAGCCGGAAAGCACAGGCAAGCTCCGCAGGGGCAACAGCACTACCACCCTACGCAATTACCGCCGACTTTGCCCGCTTCCCCAACCGCACAACGATCCGCGCCGGCAATGCTCCCACCGAAATCACCGCTCCGCCCGCAACCTCGCCGTCCACTTTCACGGCCTTCTCCGCAATCTTCCGGTTCGCCTCCGCTCCGCTCGCAGTGAGTCCCATCGCCACCAGCAGTTTCGGCAGCCGAATCTGCTGCGCTTCCGCTCCGGCCACATCCGCGAATGCGACCGCAACCTCTTCCAGATCCTCGCTCTCGCCCTTCTGCTGAAACATCCGCGCCCAGTTGTCGTCCGCGCTCTCTGCCGCAGCCTCGCCGTGAAAACCCGCCGTAATCGTCCGCGCCAATTTCTTCTTGGTCTCCATCGGGTGCAGCTTTCCCGCAGCCACAGCCGCCTGCATCGCGTCGATCTCACTTTGCTTCAGGTCCGTCAACAGCACCCAATACTTCCACATCAGTTCGTCACTGACGCTCATCAGCTTTCCGTACATCTCGCTCGCCGGCTCGTTGATCCCAATCGCATTGCCGAGAGACTTGCTCATCTTCTGTACGCCGTCGAGGCCCTCCAGAATCGGCGTCATCAACACGATCTGCGGCTTTTGCCCGTAGTCGCGCTGCAGCTCCCGACCCATCAACAGGTTGAATTTC